>Ga0134125_10010692_pt1 | contig 10295 bp, 9 predicted proteins | sample KB31751_FD_96464 | JGI IMG/M metagenome (GOLD analysis project Ga0134125, IMG submission 96464) | Terrestrial soil microbial communities with excess Nitrogen fertilizer from Kellogg Biological Station, Michigan, USA - KB3-175-1 | ecosystem: Environmental > Terrestrial > Soil > Unclassified ... | reverse complement strand
GAACAGCACGAACGCGATGATCAGATAGTTGGTCTTGTCGCGGAACACCATCCACTTCCAGCCTATGCTCAGAGGCAGGCTGATGCCGCTGGAGCCGCCGGTCCAGCTCTCTTCGTGGATGACGAGAAGCCGCACGACCTCCAGGATCGCGATGGTGGCCAGCGCGAAGAACGGGCCCTTGAGCCGCAGCGTGGGGTAGCTGATGACGGCCGCCACGAGCCCGGACAACAGGGCGCCCACGATCATGCCGAACCACGGCGAGATTCCGAAATCCTGGGTCAGCAGCGTGGCTGCGTAGCCGCCAATGCCGTAGAACACGGCGTGCCCCAGGGAAAGCTGGCCCGCGAAGCCGCCCACGATGTTCCACGCGACCGACAACGACGAGAACACGAAAAGCAGCACAAACAGATTGGTCCAGAACGGGCTATCCAGTGACAGCGGAAGCAGGAACATCAGCGCGAACAGGATCAGGCTGACGTAGGTTCTCGGATGACGAATGTCGGGAAACACGCGCGGGACTCCTTATCAATCCGTGCCCAGGCCAAACAGCCCGCTGGGACGCAGTATCAGGATCAGCAGGAAAACGCCGAAGTAGACGACCTCCTTCAGGTCCGGCGAGATGTAGTAGCCCGCCATGGTGTCCACGACGCCGATGATCAGCGAACCGGCCACGGCACCATACAGATTACCCATGCCGCCCAGCACCACAATCACGAAGGCCGTCAGGACGAAATAGGTCCCCACCGTCGGGAAGACCGGGTACTGGGGTGATAAAAGGCCGGCGGCCACACCCACGAACGCAGTGCCCAGGCCGAAGGCGACCACGTAGACCGATTTGACGTTGACGCCCATCAGCATGGCCGCATACCGGTGCTGCGCCACGGCCCGCAGTGCGCGACCCAGGTAAGTGCGGTGCATGAACAGATGCAGCAGGATGGCCAGTATGATCGCAACGACGAAGGTGAAAATCTGCCCGGTCACCAGGGACAGGGGCCCTACGGCCAGCGAACCGGTGCCGACCGTCACGTGTGCGCGAAAGACGTCGGCACCGAACACCACGAGCGCAAGATTCATCAGCAGGATCGATACGCCCACGGTCGCAAAAATCTGGATCTCCTCGCCCGCATCCAGCAGCGGCTCAATGACGACCTTCTGCATGAAGGCGCCCAGCGCGAACAGGATGATCACCACGGGCACGAGAGCGACATACGGATGGACGCCCAGGTGGATCGACATGAGATAGACGAGATACATGCCGACCATCAGGAACTCGCCATGGGCGAAGTTCACGACACGCACCACCCCGAAGATGAGCGTGAGCCCCAGGCTGATGATGGCGTAGACGCCACCCAGAAGGAGGCCGTTGACGAGCAACTGAAAAAAGATGTCCATGGACCCAGTCTCCGATTCGCCCCATGCCACGTTGGGGGACAGCCGGGCAGCGGGGCCGGCGCGCCGCCCCGCTGCTCCATCATGCGGCTGCCCTCACTTCTTGAAGACGGGCTGCGCCTGCGACAGGTCCTTGGGTGCGATCGTCTTCAGATCGCCGTCCTGCCATTGCATCAGGTACAGCGAAGACGCGACGTTCTGCCCATCCTTGTCAAACTTGAAGCCCCAGCCGTTGGCCGTCTGCCCCACCGGCACCTGGTAGGCCAGGACCGCATCGCGGATCTTGTCCTTGTCCAGAGACCCCGCCTTCGCCATGGCATCCAGGAAAGCCTTGGCACCCACATAGTTCGCCAGGCTGTGCCCCGACTGCGGTGTACCGTTGTAAGTGGATTTGTACTCGGCCAGGAATTTCTCGAGACCGGGGGCTCCCTTGGGATTGATGGAAATCTGCGGGAAGTCGAGGTTGAACACCCCGTTGATATCCGAGCCCACCGCCTTGGCGGTATCGACCAGCGAATAGCCGCCGCCCGCACCGATCACCACTGTGGGGTTGAAATTCGCTTCCTTTGCCTGTCGGAAATAAAGCACCGTGTCGTTCTGGTAGGAGGTTTGCAGCACGACATTGGCCTTGTCGCCCTTCAGACGCAGGATGAGGGAGGACAGGTCCACGGACTTGGCCGAATACGGCAACTTCTGCACTACGGTATAGCCCAGCGCCTTCGCGCGTTTTTCCTCGGTGGCCGCCACGTCGGTGCCGTAAGGGCCATCCTCGTGAATGATGCCGATCCGAACGTCCTTCTTGTCCAGTCCCATGCCCGGAGCGATCGTCTTGTCCAGCGCACTCACGACAGCATCGCCGAACGTTTCAGTATTCGGGTTGCTGCGAAAAAGGTATTTGTAGCCACGGGTCGTGATCTTGTGGGCCGTGGCGCCGAGTTCGAAATACGGGACACCCGCCAGTTCTGCGACCGGAGATGCCGCGTACGCCAGCCCAGAGGCATAGCTTCCAAAAATGGCCGCGACCTTGTCCGCCACCAGTTGTTTGGCGCCGGATACGGCCTGATTCGGATCGACCGCGTCCACCTTCACGATCTCGATCTTGTCGCCATTGATGCCGCCGGCTGCGTTGCGCTCGTTGACGGCCAGCTCCAGACCGCGAAAGCTCTCCTGCCCCAGCAAGGCCAGACCGCCGCTGAAGGGATACAACGCGCCGATCTTCACGGTGGCCGCCGTTGCCGTAGTCGCCAGAACACTTGCCGCCAGGGCAAAGACCAGTTTCCTGTATTTCATGTCTACACTCCTCATCCCATGCGACAGACGTCGTGTCGGGGAAATATTGTCGGATTGAACTTCCTTCTTCCGGGTGCTGCGATGTGGCCGTTGAAGCGCTTCAAAAACCCGCCTCGAAAAAAGGAAATGCCGTTTCGTGATCACTTATAATCGTTGAAGCGCTTCATTCCCTTCCGCCAGATTATCACGACACCAAAATTCACTGTCAATGCCCAAGCACCCTGCACGAACGGAAGGCAGCCACCGTCGCCCCACACTGGCTGACGTCGCGGAGCTCGCAGGCGTGTCTCTGGGCAGCGCCTCGCGCGCGCTTTCCATGCCGGAACAGGTCAAGCCCAATACACTGCAGGCCGTCAACCGCGCCGTCAGCCAGTTGGGTTATATCCGGGACGGAGCCGCCCGCGCGCTTGCATCGCGCCGCACGCATACCATCGCTGCCGTTTACCCTACGCTGAACAATCCGATCTTTGCGCACTCCACGCATTCGATGCAGCAGACGCTCTGGTCGCTGGGCTTTCAATTGCTCATTGCGAGCCACGAATACCACGCCGAGGACGAAGCGGCCCTGATCAGGGCGACGCTGGAACGAGGCGTCGACGGCCTCATCATGGTCGGGACCGATCATCCCGCAGCCGTCTACGCGATGCTGGAACAGTATGAGTTGCCCTACGTCCTGACCTGGTCGGTGGACGAGAGCGACCATCCCTGGTGCGTGGGCGTCTCGAACTTCGACACCGCCCGCCGCCTGACCGAGAAGGCACTGACCCTGGGACACCGGCACATCGGCATCTGCGGCGGCGATATCTCCTGCAACGAACGCGCACGGTGTCGGCGCAAAGGCATCCTGGCGGCCGTCGATGCCGCCGGCGCCCTGGTCCGTCCCGAATGGATCGTTGAATTCCCGTTCTCCTACGAGGGCGGGCGGGCCGCCATCCGTCACTACTGGGGCCTGTCGAACCGGCCCACCATCATCTTCTTCGGCACGGACCTGCAGGGCATGGGCGCGCTGGATGAATGCCGCCGAATGGGCATCCGGGTCCCCGAAGACATCTCGCTGATCGGATTCGATGGCATCGAAGAAGCCGCCATGCTGCAACCCGCGCTGACCACTGTCCGCATCCCGGCCCATGAGATCGGCGCCCGCGCTGCGCGCATCATGACCCGGCTGATCGCCGGAGAAGCGGTGGAGCGCCAGCTTCCGATGGAAGCCACCTACGTCGAGGGCGGGAGCCTGGGCCTCCCGCGCGAGACCCCCGCTTTCTGACCCGACGACCGGCCGCCGTCCACGCAGCGGTCCGCCCGCCTTCCAAAGTGGATCGTGGTTTTCCCCAGTACACCGACCCGCCCGGTCAACGCGCCTCGTCCAAGGACCGCGCCGTTGCGGGCTGCCGCTCCCGCCATTCCAAAAATCGTTCAGCCGACCACAAATATTCCATCGACGCCACGATTCCCGCTGCGGATACTGTTTCCGCGGCAGGCATACGCCGCCACTCAATCTGTCCACCATGAATTACACCTTCGACTTCAGCTTTATCGGCCAATACTGGCCCAGCTTGCTGGACGGCCTCTGGATATCGGCTGAAATGTCGGCCGTTGCCCTGATCGGCGGTTTCCTGCTGGGCGTCATGCTGGCCGTGGCACGAACCCAGGGCTCCCCGACGGTTCGCAGGCTGGCGACCGGATTCGTGGACCTGACCCGGAACACGCCGTTGATCGTGCAGACCTTCTGGCTGTTCTTCGGTCTTTCCGCGCTGGGATTCCTGGTGCCGGCCATTGCCGCCGCCGTCGTTGCACTGGCGGTCAACACGTCGGGCTATACCTGCGAAATCGTGCGGGCGGGAATCGATTCCGTCCACTACGGTCAGAAAGAGGCTGCGGCATGCCTGGGCCTGAGCCGGTCCCAGGTCATGCGCAACGTCGTGCTGCCTCAGGCCATCGAAAAAATGTACCCGGCGCTCATCAGCCAGTTCGTCCTCGTGATGCTGGCGACATCGATCATGTCGCAGATTTCCGTCGAAGAACTTACCGCCGTCGGCCTGCAGATCCAGACCCGCACCTTCCGGGGCTTCGAGGCGTATCTGGTCATCGCGGCGATCTACCTGGTGATGTCCTGGCTGCTGCGCGTCATCATGAACCTCTGCTACAACGTCGCCTTCCCCAGGCAGCGCCACATCAGCCAGGCGCGGTCGACCTTCCGCCCGGGGGCGCCCGCACCGAGCGACACATCGATCGCGACAGGAGCAAAACCATGATCATGGGCGTGACGTCCGGCCAGTGGTTCTTCATCCTGCAAGGTGCCGGCTGGACTCTCATCCTGTCCTTGCTGGGGTTCGTGGGCGGTACGGTCGTCGGGCTGCCCGTTGCCGTGTTCGGGACATCGAACAGCCGCGTGCTGCGGATCCTCACGGGCGGCTACGTGAAACTGATTCAGGGCATACCGCTTCCGGTGGTCATGTTCATCTGCTATTTCGGCATCAGCATTGCGGGCTACGATCTCCCGGCCCTGGTGGCGGCCGGCATCGCGATGACGCTGTATTCCAGCGCATTCCTGGGCGAAATCTGGCGCGGCTGCATTGAAGCCATTCCAAAGACGCAATGGGAAGCCTCCGAGAGCCTGGCGCTGGGGAAGATCCAAGTCCTGACCAGCGTCATCCTGCCACAGGCCTTTCGCGTGGCCATCCCGCCGACCGTCGGGTTTCTGGTGCAGATCGTCAAGAACACGTCCTACGCCGTGGTGATCGGCTTCTTCGACCTGACCTACTCTTCGCGCGTCATCAACAACTCGACCTTCAAGCCTTTCGTCATCTTCACGGCGGCGGCACTGATTTACTTCGCCATGTGCTATCCGCTGTCCGTACTGTCGTACCGCCTGGAGCGCAAGCTCAAGCGCCACTCCAGGTTGTGAGAACTTCATGAATTCGACCGTCCAATTCCAGAACGTCCGCAAGTGCTACGGCCACAACGAGGTGCTGAAAGGCATTTCATTCGACGTGCCCAAGGGCAGCGTGGTCGCACTCATTGGCCAGAGCGGTTCAGGCAAAAGCACGGCCCTGCGCTGCATCAACGGGCTGGAGGAAATCCACGGCGGCGAGCTGTACGTCTGCGGTCGCGCGCTGCACGAGAAAAGCTGCGACATCACCGCGCTGAGACTCCAGGTGGGCATCGTCTTTCAGAGCTACAACCTGTTCCCGCACCTCACCGTGGAGAAAAACATCACGCTGGCGCCGCGCAAGGTCAAGCGCACGGCCCCCAAAGAGGCGCGCGAATTGGCGGCGCACGTGCTGAGCCAGGTCGGGCTGGCGGACAAGGCCGGCGAATATCCCGACCAGCTCTCGGGCGGCCAGCAGCAACGCGTCGCGATCGCCCGGTCGCTGGCCATGCAGCCCGAGCTCATGCTGTTCGACGAGGTCACTTCGGCACTGGATCCGCAGATTACCGGAGAGGTGCTGAAAGTGATCGAAGGTCTCGCGAAAGACGGCATGACGATGGTGCTGGTCACGCACGAAATGGGCTTCGCCTCGGCGGTCGCCGACCAGATCATCTACATGCGCGAAGGGGTGGTATGGGAAGCAGGAGACGGCAATCTGCTCAAGCACCCCAGCACCCCCGAACTGCAGCAATTCATCAGCAACGGGCTGTGACCAACCGGCATAGCCCGATATTTCCCACAAGAGGATGGAGCACGCAATGAAAATCATGAAGACCTTGTCCGGCATGGCGCTGTGCACGGCAGCGCTGGCCTGCGCCGTGGGGGCGCAAGCCAACGAACTGCAGAACATTCAGAAGAAGGGCGAGATCCGGATTGGCGTGGACATCAGCGCGCCTCCGTACGGCATGGTCGACAAGGACGCCAAGCAGACCGGATTCGACGTGGAATCGGCCCGCCTGCTGGCAAAGGATCTCGGCGTAAAGCTGGTCGTCGTGCCGGTCACGGGGCCCACCCGCGTCCAGTTCCTCCTCACCAACAAGGTGGACGCCATCATGGCCTCGTTCTCGATCACCGACGAACGCAAGAAGGTCATCGACTTCTCGAACCCCTATGGCGTCGTGCCGGTCGTGGTGTTCGGCCCCAAGGCTGACCCGATCGCCGGGCCCAAGGACTTGGCGAACAAGTCGATCGCGGTCACCCGGGGGACCACGAGCGACATGACCATCACGGACAGCACCAAGGGGGTCCCGGGCGTGCGGATCGTTCGCTACGAAGACGACTCCACGTCCAACACCGCCGCCTCCACCGGCCAGCAGAAGGTTCTGGTCGGCGCACCCAGCGTGCTGCCCGAAATCCAGAAGGCCAATTCCAAGGCCGACCTGGCCTACAAATACACGGCCACCGAGTTCCCGATGGGGGTCGGCATCCGCCAGAACCAGCCGGAGCTCAAGGCGCGCATCAACCAGTGGGTCGCCACCAATCTGAAGAACGGTGAGCTGAACACGATCTACAAGAAGTACTTCTTCGGACAATCGCTGCCAGAATCGATGTTGAAGTAGCATACCCGCATCACTATCCCGAACCGCCGGGCCCCCTCGCCGCCCGGCGGCCGTTACGAGACAACCGCCATGTCAACGAATACCCGTTTCCTCATCCTCAATCCTGCCGACGACGTCATGATTGCGCTGCAGGATTTCCCCAAGGGAGAAAAGGTCAACCACATCGAGCTGCTCGACCCCGTCCCGTTCGGCCACAAGATCGCGCTGCGCGCTGTGGCGAACGGCCAGCCTGTCAAGCGCTACGGGCAGATCATCGGGTTCGCCACGCAAGACATCGCAGCCGGCCAGCACGTGCACATGCAGAATCTGGAATTCCGCGAATTTGACAAGGATTACCGCTTTTCAGAGGACTACGAACCCACCAGAACGGTCGACGAGCCCGACACCTTCATGGGATTCGTGCGGCCTGACGGACGCGTTGCCACCCGCAACTACATCGGCATCCTGACGTCTGTGAACTGCTCGGCCACGGTGGCTCATGCCATCGCGGACCAATTCCGCCGCGACATCCGCCCGGAGGCTCTGGCGGACTTCCCGAACGTGGATGGCGTCGTGGCGCTCACGCACGGCGTGGGCTGCGGGATCGATTCCAGCGGCGAGGGCCTGAAGGTGCTGCAACGCACGATTGCGGGATACGTGCGCCATCCGAACTTCGCGGGCCTGCTGATCATCGGACTGGGGTGCGAGACCAACCAGATCCCGGCCCTGATGAAAGCCCAGGCGCTCGAGGAAACCGCGAATCTGCGCGCCTTCACCATCCAGGCCGTGGGCGGCACTCCCAAGAGCATCGCCAAGGGCGTAGAACTGATCAAGAGCATGCTGCCCGAGGCCAACAAAGTCGCGCGTACGCCCGTGCCCGTCAGCCACCTGACCATCGGCCTGCAATGCGGCGGCTCGGACAGCTTCTCGGGCATCACGGCCAACCCGGTCCTGGGCGCCGCTGTCGACATCCTGGTGCGCAACGGCGGGACCGCCATTCTGTCGGAAACGCCCGAAATCTACGGTGCCGAACACCTGCTGACCTGCCGCGCGGCAACGCCGGAAGTCGGCCAGAAGCTGGTGAACGTCTTCGAGTGGTGGGAAGACGTCTGCCACCGCAACAACGCTTCGATGAACAACAACCCGTCAGCTGGCAACAAGAAGGGAGGCTTGACGACCGTGCTGGAAAAATCCCTGGGCGGCGTCGCCAAGGGCGGCACGACCGGCCTGATGGAGGTCTACGATTACGCGGAGCCCGTCGAAGCCAAGGGGCTGGTCTTCATGAACACCCCGGGCTACGACCCCATGTCGGCGACCGGCCAGGTGGCAGGAGGCGCCAACATCATCTGCTTCACGACCGGGCGCGGTTCGGCCTTTGGCAGCGTGCCGTCGCCTTCGCTGAAGCTGGCCACCAACACGGCCCTGTGGATGCGCCAGCAGGACGACATGGACATCAACTGCGGCAGCGTGATCGATGAAGGCCGCGACATCCGCGACCTGGGACGCGAATTCTACGAAATGATCATCCGTTGCGCGTCCGGCGAACCCTCCAAGAGCGAGCTCTACGGCTACGGCCAGAACGAATTCGTTCCCTGGCAGCCCAGCGTGATCTGCTGAAGCTCAGCCACATTATCGGTACGAACCTATGTCAGACCTCTATCAAAAAGCCCGCTACAAGGGCGTGTACCCCGTCGTCCCGACCATCTTCCAGGACGACGGCTCTCTGGACCTCCCAGGGCAGCTGCGCTGCGTCGACTTCATGATCGACGCAGGCTCGGACGGCCTGGGACTGCTGGCCAATTTCTCGGAGCAATTCTCGCTCACGGACGAAGAACGCCGGCTGCTGACCGAGGCGATCCTCAAGCACGTCGCCGGGCGGGTGCCGGTCATCGTCACGACTTCGCACTACAGCACCGACATCTGCATCCAGCGCAACCGGCACGCGCACGATTTCGGCGCCGCCATGGTCATGGTGCTGCCGCCCTACCACGGCGCGACCATCCGCTGCCCCGAAGCCGCCGTCCACGAGTACTACAGCCGCCTGTCCGATGCCAGCGACATTCCGATCATGGTGCAGGACGCGCCCATCAGCGGCACGCCCCTGTCGGCCGAATCGCTGGCCCGCATGGCCCTGGAGATCGAACAGATCTCCTACTTCAAGATCGAGACGCCGGGCGTCGCCTCGAAGATCCGCACCCTGGTCCAGCTGGCCGGCAATGCCATCGAGGGGCCGTGGGACGGCGAGGAAGCCATCACGCTGCTCCCCGATCTGGATGCGGGCGCAACCGGCGCCATGACGGGCGGCGGCTATCCGGACGGCATCAAGGCCATCTTCGACAGCTACCAGGCGGGCGACCGCGAGCGGGCCACCGCGCTCTACCAGCAGTGGCTGCCGCTCATCAACTACGAAAACCGGCAGACCGGCATCCAGACGAGCAAGATTCTCATGAAGGAAGGGGGCATCATCGGTTCGGACAGCACTCGCCACCCGCTGCCGCAGGCGCGGGCCGAGACGCGAAAGGGCCTGATCGAAACGGCCCGTCGGCTGGATCCCATGGTCCTGCGCTGGGCGGCCTGAGGGGGCCCGCACGCACCATGGCACCGCGCCAATTCATCGGCATCGACTGGGGCACCAGCTCCATGCGGGCCTATCTGTTTGGCGATGGCGGCCGGGTACTGGACAGCCGCGAGGCCGGCTGGGGCGTGATGAACCTCCCGGCCGTTCCCGGCGCCCACCCGGGCGACCGGGAAAGCCAGTTTTCACGGGCCTTCTGGGAGCTGCTCGGCGACTGGCTGGAGCAGCCCGGCACCTGCCGGCGTGTGATGGCCTGCGGCATGGTCGGCAGCAACCAGGGATGGCGAGAAGCGGGCTACATCGGCGTTCCGGTCGGTCTCGCGGACATCGCGGGATCGCTCACCGAAGTCGATGCCGGCCGGGGAGTCACCCTGGCGATCACGCCCGGCTTGCTCCAGGAGGGCGCGCTACCGGACGCGATCCGAGGTGAAGAAACGCAGATCGCAGGGGTGCCTGCGCTGCTCGCACAGAAGGGCACAGACATGCAGGGATGCTGGCTGCTGGGCCTGCCGGGCACGCACAGCAAATGGGCCGCCGTCCGGGACGGCCGGATCCTGCGCTTTGATACGTTTCT
>Ga0134125_10010691_pt1 | contig 10296 bp, 10 predicted proteins | sample KB31751_FD_96464 | JGI IMG/M metagenome (GOLD analysis project Ga0134125, IMG submission 96464) | Terrestrial soil microbial communities with excess Nitrogen fertilizer from Kellogg Biological Station, Michigan, USA - KB3-175-1 | ecosystem: Environmental > Terrestrial > Soil > Unclassified ... | reverse complement strand
CGTCGACGTGATCGTCGGCACGCTCGGCAAGGCGCTCGGCGCCTACGGCGCGTACGCGGCGTGCGACGCGCGCATGGCCAAGTACCTGACGAACGCGGCGCGCTCGTTCGTCTTCTCGACCGCGCCGCCGCCGCCCGCGATCGCCGGCGCGCTCGCCGCGCTGACGCTGCTGGAAGAGGAGCCGCGTCGCGTCGAGAAGCTGCGCTCGAACGTGCGCGAGCTGCGCGGCGCGCTCGCCGCCGAGGGGTTCGAGCTCGGCGAGGAGGACCGCACGCCGATCGTCCCGCTCGTGCTCGGCGACGCGAAGGCGACGATGCGCGCCTGCGAGCTGGCGCTCGAACGCGGCGTCTTCGCGCAGGGGATCCGCCCGCCGACGGTCCCGGCCGGCAGCTCGCGACTGCGGCTTGCAGTGATGGCGACGCACGGCAAGGGCGAGCTGCGCGACGCCGCCCGCACGCTCGCGCAGGCGGTGCGCGGAGCGGGCATGCACCCGGAGGACCTGCGACCGCCGGTCACCGAGCCGTCGCTCGCGACCCCCGAACCGCTCGCAGCCGATCCCGAGCGCGGGCCCGCCGTGCACCGGGACGACGAGCGGCCGCCGGCGCGCGCCGGGGCGCGCCCGTTCGACGCCGAGCGCGACGGTCTCGACCGCGCGGCGTAGCGCCGCGTGCGCGGCCTGTTCGTCAGCGGAACCGGCACCGACGTCGGCAAGACGGTCGTGGCGGCTGCGATCCTTGCCGCGCTGCATGTCCGCGGCGAGCGCGTCGTCGCGTTCAAGCCGGTCGTGAGCGGCACCGCGGAGCGCGTCGACCCCGGCTGGCCGCCGGACCATGAGCTGCTCGCCGCCGCGACCGGCGCCGATCCAAATGACGTCTCGCCCGCCGTGTTCGCCGCGCCGCTCTCGCCGCACCTCGCCGCCGAGCTCGCCGGGGCGCCGCTCGACCCGACGCTCCTGCGCCGCGCGTTCGACGCCCGCGCCGCTGACGCCGAGACGGTGATCGTGGAGGGCGTCGGCGGCCTGCTCGTCCCGCTCACGCGCGACTACCTCGTGCGCGACCTCGCCTGCGACCTCGGCCTGCCGTTGGTGATCGCCGCGTCACCCGGCCTCGGCACGATCAACCACACGCTGCTGACGCTCGAGGCCGCGCGCGCAGCGGGCCTGCGCGTGGCGGGTGTCGTGCTCACGCCCTGGCCGGCTCAGCCGAGCACGATGGAGGACGACAACCGCGCCACGATCGCGCGCCTCGGCGACGTCGAGGTGGCGGCGCTGCCGCGGGTTGCACGCGCGGATGCGGCGCTGCTGGCTGCTGCGGGCGCGACGCTTCCGCTGGAGCGGTGGCTAGGGTGAGGGGTTCGGCGCCGGCTCTGGCGCGCCGCTCAGGCGCTGCCTGCCGCCGGCGGCTGGCGGCCGGCGCCTCGCGCCGGCCGAACTGCGCAAAGCGTGACGATCCGTTTTCATGACTGTCAACGTGACCCCCGTATAGGGGCAAAACTTGACAGGCATAAATCCGGAGCGTGGGCTCGCGGGGGGAAGAGCGTGGGCTCGCGGGGGAAGAGCATGCGCTGGCGGGGGATCGTGCGTAGGCGGGCGCGTGGAACGTCACGGAAGAGCGCGCGAACGCAACAGGTACTGCTCCCTCCCCCCTCCCCAGCAGACGACGGACGCGGCGGACGCCGGCCCCGTCGTGAGCGGCGCGCAGCGGCGGAGCGGAGCGCGGCCGCCGGCCGGGATCGGGGCGCTTATGCCCCGCCTTCGAGCGCCCGCTCGATATAAGGCCCCAGCAACGCCGCGGCGTCGCGGGCGGTCGCGCCGGGCGTGCCCTTCGGCACCGTCACGTAGCTGATCGCCAACCGCACGAGCGTCTCGGCGAGCAGCTGGGCGTCGTGCTCGCTCGCAGCCGGCCAGCCGTCGCGCATGACCGCCGCCAGACGCGCGCTCGCCCACGTCACCACCGGCATCGACTGCGTCGTCACGAGCGGCAACATGCCGGCGGTGCCGTCGTCGCTCAACAGGACGCGCACGAGCGGGTCCTCGCCGGCCGCCGTCAGGAACAGCTCCAGCGCCGCCGCGACGGCGGCCGAAGGGTCGTCGAGATGCTCGCGCACGACCTGCTCGACCGCGTCGAGGAAGCGCTCGCCCTCGCGGATCACGAACGCCGCCGAGAACTCGTCGCGCGTGCCGAACTCCTTGTAGAGCGTCTGGCGCGAGACGCCGGCCGCTCTCGCGATGTCGGCCATCGTCACCTCCGCCCACGGCCGCTGCTGCACCTCGTCGCGCGCGGCGTCGAACAGCGTGTCGCGCAGCAGCTGGCGCGCGGCGACGGCGTACGGGGTGCGCTCGCGGGTCGGGGGCATCGCCCCCATGGTCGCAGCCACGGCCGCCGGCATGACGCGCTCCTTGAGCAGCTTCTAGTCCTCGACCGGCTCGAAGTCGACCTTGTCGCGCACGCCGCAGTCGGGGCAGGCCCATTCGTCGGGCACGGCCGACCACGGCGTGCCGGCCGCGAAGCCCTCGCGCGGGTGGCCCTCCCGCTCGTCGTAGACGTATTCGCAGACGGGACAGCGGAACGTGCTCACAGGCTCCCACCCCCCGCCGCCGCGCCGGCCGTCCCGTACTTCGCGAGCATGCGCCGGCGCGCGCGCGGCGCGATGTTCGCGCGAGCGACGTCGCTGCCGTAGTGCTCCAGCACGCGATGGTCCATCACGCGCCGCCACAGCGGCGGCACGAGCGCGAGCACGATCATCCCCGCGTAGCCGGTCGGGAGCTGCGGCGCCTCGTCGACGTGGCGCAGCGCCTGGTAGCGGCGCATCGGATTGGCGTGGTGGTCCGAGTGGCGCTGCAGGTGGTAGAGCATCACGTTCGAGGCGACGTTGTTCGAGTTCCACGAGTGCTCCGGGCGCGTGCGCTCGTAGCGGCCGTCCTCGCGCCGCTGGCGCAGCAGCCCGTAGTGCTCGAGGTAGTTGACGACCTCCAGCAGCGAGGCGCCGACGACCGACTGCAGCAGCAGGTACGGCAGCACGACCCAGCCGAAGACGGCAACGAGCACGATGTAGAGCGCGACCGTCATCGCCCAGGCGTTGAGGATGTCGTTCTTGTACGTCCACGGGCGGCTGCCGGTGCGGCGAAGGCGCTCGGCCTCCAGCTCCCACGAGGAGCGCAGCGAGCCGATCGCGGTCCGCGGCAGGAACGCCCAGAAGCTCTCGCCGAGGCGCGCGCTCGCGGGGTCCTCCGGCGTCGCGACGCGCACGTGATGGCCGCGGTTGTGCTCGATGAAGAAGTGGCCGTAGCCGCTCTGCGCGAGCGCGACCTTCGACAGCCAGCGCTCGTTCGCGGCGCGCTTGTGGCCGAGCTCGTGGGCGGTGTTGATCGCGATGCCGCTGACCATCGCCATCGTGAAGGCGAGCCCGAGGTCTTCGACGGTCGAGAGGCCGCCGTGCGCCCACATCCAGCAGGCGAACGCGAGGCCGGCGTACTGGAGCGGGATGAAGGCGTAGGTGCACCAGCGGTAGAAGCGGTCCTGCTCGAGCCACTTCAGCACGCTGTCGGGCGGGTTCTCCTCGTCCATCCCGACGATCGCGTCGAGCAGCGGGAAGAGCCCGAACACGAGCACCGGGCCGAACCACCAGAAGACGCCCAGGCCGGTCAGCTCGACCCAGCCCCAGGCGACGAAGGGGCCGACCGGGATGATCAGACCCAGCAGCCATGCGTAGCGCTTGCCGTCGCGCCAGGTGGCGGGGTTCAGCTCCTCCTCGACAGCGACTGTGCTCATGTCTCCTCCGGCGTCGCAGGATGCGTGTGCGTCGCCTAGATTTACATGAACAGCACTCTGTGTCAACCAGGAGGACTTCCCCTCGTGGTTGTGTCGGCTACGCGTCCCCGCCGTCGTCGCCCGTACCGCCGCCCGAGTCGTCGAGCGGCTCGACGTCCACCGCCGTGTTCGTGTCATCCAGCGTGACCGCGACGTCGTCGCCGACCTGGATCCCGTCGACCACGCTCGGGTCGGAGACCGGGACCGTCGTCACCGGGCTGCCGTCGTCGGGCTGGAGCGTGAGCGAGGAGGCGTCGCCGGCGATCGCCGTCACGACGCCGTCGATCTCGGTCATGTCGGTGACGCCGGCGCAGTCGCCGTCGCTGCTCTGCCCCGTCACGCGCAGGCTGTCGGCGACCAGCGTGGAGCCATCTCTGTGATAGGCGACCTCGACCTCGTCGCACTGCGTGGCGTGGGCCGCCTCCAGCAGGCGCTGCGGGTCGCTGAAGCGCAGGCCGCTGCCGTCGCCGGCGCCGATCGCGAACGTGCCGTCGCCGGTGTCGTCGGTGACGACGCCGGTCGCGTCGAGCTCGTCGTCACCGATGCTCGTGCCGCCCGACAGCGCCTTGAGCGCGATCGCGACGTTGCCGTGCCCGCCCGCGGCGATCGTGACGAGCACCGCTTGACCGGACGTCAGGCTCTGGAAGTCGACCGTGACGCCCGCCGCCGATGCGCCGCGCACCCGTCTCGCAGGGCGCGGCGCGCCCCCGGCGATGGTGAGCGCCGAGCCGTCGCCGAGGCGCAGAACCGCACCGTGCCGTGAGCTGCGTACGACGCGCGCGAGGAAGGCGATCTTGCCGACGTGGCCCGTCACACGCGCGCGACCCTTGCCGACGGTGACGACCGCACCCCGGCGCAGACCATGCGCGGAGGTCACGTGCACGTCGCCGACGCGATGCGAGCGGTCGACGAGGCGGACGGTGTGACCGGAGGCGGCCAGCACGACGCCGCGGCCGCTGGAGGGGACGCTCTTGGCGGCGGCAGGCGCGGCGCTCAGCGCGCAGGCGCCCGCAGCGCATGCGAGCAGAGTGAGAGGGCGACGTGGCATACGCCGCTTCTCGGCAGATCGGTCGGCGGACTTGCGCGCGCCAGCGCGCGCCTGGACGCTCAGTCCTCGTGTGGCACGAAGTCGCGCTTGCGGGCGCCGCAGACCGGACAGAACCAGGTCTCGGGGATGTCCTCGAACGCCGTCCCCGGCGGGATGCCGCCGTCGGGATCGCCATCCATCGGGTCGTAGATGAATCCGCAGGACTCGCAGATCCACTTCTGCGTCGTTTGCGTGGCGCTCATGGCTGGAACGGTACCGCGCTCCCGCGCGAGGCGGCTGTACTAGTGTGAGACGTTCGATGGAGCCTGCGCAGCCCGCACCCGGCGAGGAGCTCAACACGGGCGCGGTGACGACGCCGCGATTGGCGACGAGCGTGATCGTGCTGCGCGGCGGAAGCGAGCGGCTGGAGGTGCTGCTCGTGCAGCGCAATCCGGCCTCGCGCTTCATGGGCGGCGCGTGGGTCTTCCCCGGCGGAGCGGTCGACGCGACCGACGGGGAGGGCGACGCCGCGCTGCGCGCGGCCGGCGTGCGCGAGGTGGCGGAGGAGGCCGGCATCGCGATCGCCGACCCGGCGGCGCTCGTGCCGTTCTCGCGCTGGATCACGCCGGCGGTCGTGAAGATCCGCTTCGACACGTGGTTCTTCCTCTCCCCCGTCGCCGACCACGCGGCGCCCCGGATCGACGGCGGCGAGTGCGTCGACTGGCGCTGGAGCACGCCGCAGGGCGCGCTCGACGACCACGCGGCCGGCGAGCTGATGCTGGTCTTCCCGACGATCAAGCACCTCGAGCAGCTTGCCGCCTTCCCCGACGCCGACGCGCTCGTCGCGCACGCCAGCCGGCAGCGCGTGGAGCCGGTCGAGCCGCGGATCGTGCTCGAGGGCGAGGTCGCGCGCGTGCTGCTGCCCGGCGATCCGGGGTACGACGTCGTCGAGGCGTAGCGTGGCGACGACGAGCGCGAGAGCCAGACCGAGAGCGAGTGCGAGACCGAGAGCGGCCAGAGCCGCCGGCATCACCGTCGCCGTCACCGGCCCGACCGGCGACATCGGCCGCGCGTTCATGCGCGGGCTCGAGCGCAGCGGAGAGGTGAGAGCGATCCGCGCGATGGCGCGGCGGGCGCTCGACCCGGCCGCCGAGGGCTGGCGCAAGACGACCTACGTGCGCGGCGACATGCTCGACCGCACGGCCGTCGAGGAGCTGGTCGCCGGCGCGGACGCGGTGGTCCACCTTGCGTTCGCGATCATGGGCGCCGGCGGCGACGAGGGCCACCGCGTGAACCTGGAGGGCTCGCGCAACGTGTTCGCCGCGACCGTGCGGGCCGGCGTGCCCCGGCTCGTCTACACCTCGTCGGTCGCCGCCTACGGCTTCCATCCCGACAACCCGCCGCTGCTGACCGAGGACGTGCGCCCGCGCGGCACGAGCGCGCACGCCTACTCGGCCGAGAAGGCGGAGGTCGAGCAGCTGCTCGGCGACATCGCGCGCGGCAGCGCGACCGCGGTCTACGTCTTCCGCCCCTGCATCGTCGCGGGACCGGACGCGCTCATGATGATCAGCTCGATCCCGTACGTGCAGCTCGGCGAGCGGATGCCGGAGGCGGTCCGCTGGCTGCTCGACACGGCGGCGCCGGTGCTCAAGCCGGTGATCCCCGACAACGGCGTGACGTTCCAGCTCGTCCATCACGACGACGTCGCGAGCGCGCTGCGTGCGGCGGCGCTGGGAAGAGGCAGACCGGGGATCTACAACCTCGCCGGACCGGGCACGCTGAACATGCGCGACCTCGCCGAGGACCTGGGGTGGTATGCGATCCCGGTGCCGGAGCTGGCGGTCGAGGCGGCGGCCGAGCTGGCCGGGCGGCTGCCGTTCGTGCCCGAGAAGGCGCGGTGGATCAACGCGCTGCGCGTGGCGGTGCTGATGGACACGGCGAAGGCGCGCCGCGAGCTCGGCTGGCGCCCGCGGTACGGCGCGCGGGAGACGCTGCGCGCGATGATCGCCGAGGCGCGCGCGAGCGAGCTGCTGCGCTGAGCGGCGTCGACGCGGGCGCGGCGGCTGGAGGCGCGGCGTCGTATCGTTCCGATGCGATGGCGCATCCCACGCAGACGGCGATCGGGACGTGGAGCGGCGGGCGCTTCATGCACTTCGGCGAGCCGCTCGACGACGAGCGGCTGCTCGCGCTGCTGCGACCGGACGACCGCATCCGCACGGCGATCACGGCCGACGTCTACGGCGCCGGCGACGCGGACCGGATGCTCGGGCGGGCGCTCGCGGGGATGCCGCGCGAGGACTACGTGCTCGTCGGCGCAGTCGGGCATGACTTCTACGAGGGCGAGCGCGCCGGCGCGAAGGGCTTCCCGCGCTTCACCGACCCGTCGCTGCGCGGGCCGGACGCGTACGCGTCGTATCTGCGGCGCGCGACGGAGGCGTCGCTGGAGCGCTGCGGCGTCGACCGCTTCGACCTGCTGCTGCTGCACAACCCCGACCGCATCGGCTACACGAGCGAGGCCGTGTGGGACGGGATGGCGGCGCTGCGTGAGGACGGCCTGACCGACCTGATCGGCGTCGCGCCCGGGCCGGCGAACGGCTTCACGCTCGACCTGATCGACTGCTTCGAGCGCTTCGGCGAGCGGATCGACTGGGCGATGCTGATCCTCAACCCGCTCGAGCCGTGGCCGGGCGAGCTGGCGCTGCCGGCGGCGGCGCGTCACGACGTGAAGGCGATCACGCGCGTGGTCGACTACGGCGGGCTGTTCGGCGGCGACCTGCACGACGCCGCCGCGCTCGGCCCGCGCGACCACCGCAGCTTTCGTCCGGCCGGCTGGATCGAGGCGGGGCTGGAGCGGATCGAGCGGATGCGCCCGATCGCCGAGCGCCACGGCCTGACGCTGCTGCAGCTGGCCTGCCAGTGGAACCTCGCGCACACGCCGGTGGAGTGCGTCGCGCCGACGCTGCTGCAGGAGGCAGGCGCGGACGCGCGGCCGGTCGAGGAGAAGCGGGCGGAGCTGGCCGCGCTGCCGGCCGACGTGCGGTTGAGCGAGGAGGACGTCGCCGAGCTGCGCGCGATCGGCGACAACGCGGGCTGCATGACGCTCAAGGGCGGCGTCCCCGACCACGAGGGGCCGGCGCTGCCCGACCGCTGGCGGCTCGACGACGAGCTGGCCGAGCTGGCCGCCCGCTGGGCGATCGACCCCGCACGCGATCTCGTCAAGACGCACGCGTAGGACGCGCCCGGCCTGGGACCGCGGGCTAGGCGTCCTCCTCGCCCTCGATCACGTGGATGATCGCGTTGATGAGGGCGAGGTGGGTGAACGCCTGCGGGTAGTTGCCCATGTGACGCCCGGACAGGCAGTCGAGCTCCTCCGCGTACAGGTACAGCGGCGACGCATGGGCGAGCAGCCGCTCCAGCAGCATCTTCGCGCGGCGGTGCTCGCCGATCTCCTCCAGCGCGGCGACGAGCCAGCAGGAGCAGATCAGGAACGTGCCCTCCTCGCCGTGCAGGCCGTCGTCGGTCTCCTCGACGCGGTAGCGCAGCACGAAGCCGTGGTCGGTCAGGTCTCTCGCGATCGCCTTGACGGTCGCGACGACCCGCGGATCGTCCGGCGGCAGGAAGCGCACGAGCGGGATCAGCAGGGTCGAGGCGTCGAGCGCGTCGGTGTCGTAGTGCTGGCGGAAGATCCCGTCGCGCATGCCGTGGTCGAGGATGTCCTGCTTGATCTCGTTCGCGAGCTGCTGCCACTGCCCGCCGAGCTCCGGCTCGCCGTGGATCTCCGCCAGGCGCGCACCGCGGTCGAGCGCGACCCAGCACATCAGCTTCGAGGAGACGTAGTGCTTCGGCTCGCCGCGCGCCTCCCAGATCCCCTGGTCGGGATCGCGCCAGACCGCGATCGCGCCTCTCACCTGGTCCTCGAGCACCGGCCACAGCCGCTCCGGCAGCCGGCCGCCGTGCTTCGTGTGCAGGTAGACGGAGTCGAGCACGGCGCCGTAGACGTCGTTCTGGCGCTGGTCGAACGCGCCGTTGCCGATGCGCACGGGCTTGGCGCCCTCGTAGCCCGTCAGGTGGTCGAGCGTCTGCTCCGTCAGCTCGCGCTCGCCGTCGATCCCGTACATGATCTGCAGCGAGCCGTCGCCGTTGCGGTTGACGTCGGCGACGAACTGCATGAAGTCGTCGGCCTCCCAGTCGAGCCCGAGCGCGTGCAGCCCCCACAGCGTGAAGGTCGCGTCGCGCATCCAGGTGTAGCGGTAGTCCCAGTTGCGCTCGCCGCCGGCCGTCTCCGGCAGCGAGGTTGTGAGCGCGGCGACCATCGCGCCCGTCGGCGCATAGGTCAGGCCCTTCAGCACGAGCGCGGAGCGCTGCAGGAAGATGCGCCACGGGTGGTCGGGGAAGCGGCCGTCGTCGAGCCACCCGCGCCAGAAGTGGGACGTGCGGTCGAGCATCTCGGCCGCCTCCTCGACGCTGCGCGGGCCGTGCAGGTCGGCCCCCCACGAGAGCGCGCAAAAGCGCCTCTCGCCCTCCTTGAGGGTGTGGCGCGCGCGGGCGCGGTTGCCCTCGATCCCGATCATCAGATCGGTGCTCAGGCGGAGCGTCGTCTCGCCGTCGGTCGCGTCGGCGACCTGGTAGCCGTCGACCGGCGTCCACTGCGCCTCCGCGCGCGCGTAGTCGAGCGCCGGCTCGCAGATCATCTCGATCTGCACGCTGCCCTGGATGCACTCGATCGTGCGCACGAGCACGCGGTCGGCGTCGGTGTCGGTCGGCGGGCGCGTGTGCGCGGCGGGGTCGCTGCTCCCGCGCCACGGGCCGATCGTCAGCGCATCGCGCACGACGACCCAGCCGGACGGCGTCATCCACGTCGTCTCGACGATGTTCGTGCCGGGCTCGTAGCGCCGCGCGCCGGGGACGTCGACGCCGTAGGGGCCGAGCCGGAAGCCGCCGGCGCCGCGGTCGAGCAGCGCCCCGAACACGCTCGGTGCGTCGAAGCGCGGCACGCACAGCCACTCGATCGTGCCGTGCGGCGCGAGCAGCGCGCCGGTGTGGCAGTCGGACAGGAACGCATACGTGGCGATCGGCGGGAACGGCGAGCGCGCCGGCGCTCGCTCGTGTCCGCGCGGGTTGGCGCGGGGTCGCGTCCGTCTGGTGGCGGTCATGCGCGGCTGCCCACACTCATCCGCGACGAGACGCCGAGGTCGAGCTGGTGCGCCTCCGGACGGCCATGCCGTGATCCTAGCGCCGCCGGAGGAGGCGTCAGACGCTGTTCCAGACGTCCAGGCCGAGGTTGTTCAGCAGGTTCTGCGCCTCGGCGTTGAGGCGGAAGAACTCGCCGGTCCAGAGCATGACGCCCATGGCGATCAGCACAACGCCGCCGGCGCCGATGACGACGCCGTAGTGGCGCTTCACGACCCCGAACGCGGAGGTCATCGAGCCGAACGCGAGCGAGGTCGCCAGGAACGGAAT
>Ga0134125_10010688_pt1 | contig 10298 bp, 9 predicted proteins | sample KB31751_FD_96464 | JGI IMG/M metagenome (GOLD analysis project Ga0134125, IMG submission 96464) | Terrestrial soil microbial communities with excess Nitrogen fertilizer from Kellogg Biological Station, Michigan, USA - KB3-175-1 | ecosystem: Environmental > Terrestrial > Soil > Unclassified ... | reverse complement strand
GCCGCGCCTTGCCGCGTCTACCTTGTCTCGGCGAGGTCCGGCTCGTCTTCATCGTTCGCGAGCTGGGCCTCGCGCAGATCGAGCTCGCGCTCGACCCGGCGCCGCGCTTCGTCCTTGATCTTGCCGTCGCGATAGAGCGCGTTGATCTCGTCCCGCTCGGCTTCGATCAGCAACAACTCGATCTCCCCGTGGAGCTCCGTGTGCTTGCGGTGGCCGTGGCGGTCCTCGCCATCGCTCTCATGCTGGATGTGCCGGAGCCGATCGTGGTGCAGGATGTGGAGCGGCCGAACGACGTCCTCCGGGAGATGGCGCTCAGCGGCGAGCCGGTCTAGCCGCTCGATCACGGCCTCAATCGCCCGCCGTCGCGCCTTTCGCTCCTCGGCCCGGTCGGCAGCGCGTTCGCGACGCCCGGCATGGGCGAGGCGGAGCCGACGGATGACCGCGGGGAGGAGCAGTCCCTGGCCCACCAGCGTCACGAGAATGACGCAGAAGGTGAGGAAGAGGATGAGATCGCGCTCGGGGAAGGGCTCGCCATCCGCCGTCACGATCGGTATCGCCAGTGCCGCGGCGAGCGAGACGATGCCGCGGACGCCGGTGAAGGCCAGGACGAAGGGATATTGCCAAGGGGGCGACGGGTCCCGACGCCTCAAACCCGGCAAAAGCCAGCGCGGAAGGTAGGTAGCGGGATAAATCCAGATGAAGCGGGCGAGGATCACCGCGGCGCTGACGGTGACGGCTGGGATGATGAGCTCGACCGCCGAATAGTGGCCCATACGGGCAATGAGGCTCCGCGCCTGAAGCCCGGTGATGAGAAACACCAGGCCTTCGATCAGATAGATGAGGAAGTCCCAGAAGAAGACGCCCTGAAGCCGAGTCGCGGCGCCGATGAGGCGAAGCCCGTTCCAGCTGATGTAAAGCCCGGCGGTCACGGTGGCGAGTACGCCCGAGCCGCCCAGATGCTGGGGCGGCCAATAGGCGAGGAAGGGCGTGAGGACCGCAACGACGAGTTCGATGCGCGGATTGTCGATCCAGCGCCGCAGGCGCAGCATCAGCCAGCCGACGCCAATTCCCCAGAGAATTTCGCCGGCGATGATCGCCGTGAACATCGCGGCGGCCCGGCCGAAGGAAAAGCCGCCGGCACTTACCGCGATGATAGCGAAGCGATAGAGAATGAGCGCGGTCGCGTCATTGGCAAGCCCTTCGCCTTCGAGCACGACGAGGATGCGGCGCGGCAGCTGCATCCGGCGGGCAATCGAGAGCGGCGCGACGGCATCGGGCGGCGAGATGATGGCGCCGAGGACGAAGCCCACCGCCCAAGGGAAGCCGAGGAGCCAGTGGGTCGCCGCCGCGGTGGCCAAGGCGGTGAAGGCGACGCCGCCCACGGCCAGAAGCGAAATCGGCCGCAAATTGTAGCGGAACTCGCGCCAGCTCATCGCCACCGCGGATGAATAGATCAGCGGCGGCAGCACCAGGAGCAGCACCAGCTCCGGCGCAAGCTCGATCGTTGGGAGACCCGGGACGAGCGCGAGTGCGACGCCGACGAGCACCAGTAAAATGGCCGGCGGAAGCTTGAGGCGCGCGCTGACAAGCGCAACCGCGGCGGCCACGGCCAGCAGCAGTACCAGAATCTGAATCGTCTCGACGACCATCGAAGCGCCCGGTCGCCGATCATCCCACGGGCCGGGCCGAAGTCAATCGATCCAGACCATCGACGCTGCGGCGCCGACGCGTGAGTCGACGCCGCTGGCGTTGCCGTACTCCCTCGCCCATACTTGCGTGCGAGAGGCGATAACACGCCAACATCTGCCGCAAATATGACGCGATTTTAAGTTGCGTGACCGGGGCCGGTGAGGCGTCTTTTCGCTCAGCGCCAGCGGCGCAACAGAGAGGGTGCGATGCGGTCTCGAAGCCTAGCGGTGATCATTGCCGTCATCGTCGTCGTCCTGATCGGGTTGAGCTATCTCTCCAGTTTCCTCGTCGATTGGCTGTGGTTTTCGGCGGCGGGCTATTTCGCCGTTTTTCGCGCCACCGTCCTTGCCAAGGCCCTGGTCTTTCTCGCCGTCTTCGTCGCGACGGCCCTCGCTCTCGCCCTCTCGGGATTGCTGGCGCTCCGCGGCGCCCGGCACCCGAGCCCCTGGCTTTCGGCCAACTTCCCGGGACTGCCCGAGCTCTTCGGGCGTATCGTCCCACGTCGCGCCTGGCGTTACCTCATTCTAGGCGCCGCTATTGTACTGGCCTTGCTAACCGCGCTCGGCGAGACCGGCAATTGGGCGGTGGCGCTGCGCTTCATCGATCGCATGCCTTATGGCCAAAGCGACCCGATTTTCGGCAAGGATATCGGCTTCTATCTCTTCGCCCTGCCGGCTTACCTCTCGCTGGTGAATTGGGCGCTGATGACGCTTATCCTGAGCGCGCTCATTGCCGGTGCGATCTATTGGCTGAACGGAGACGTCTCGCTCCAAATCCGCCCCTGGCAGGTCTCTTCCGCGGCGATCGCCCATGGCTCGGCGCTGCTCGGCCTGTTCTTTGCACTCAAGGCCCTGTCGTATGTGCTCGACCGTTACACGCTGCTCTATGGCAACAACAGCGTCGTCTTCGGTGCGGCCTACACCGACATCCACGTCGGGTTGCCGGTGCTGTGGGTGCTGATCGGCGTCACCTGCGCCGCCGCCGTCGCCTCATGGGCCAATATCTGGCGACGGGCCTATTGGCTGCCTGCCGCAGCGGTGGCGGGTTTCCTCGGTCTCTTCGTGCTGACGATCGGGATCCCTGCGCTCTTCGAACGGTTCTATGTAAAGCCGAGCGAGTTGCAGCTCGAGACGCCCTATCTGCGCCACAACATCGCGCTCACACAAGAGGCCTATGGTCTCCGGAAAGTCATCGTCAAATCCTTCCCCGCCGAGCAGGATCTGACGCCGGCATCGCTCGATGCCGACCGCGGCACGGTCAGCAACATCCGGCTTTGGGATTGGCGCCCCCTCCTCGATACCTACTCGCAGCTTCAGGAGATCCGCACCTATTACAAATTCCGTGACGTCGACGTCGATCGCTATCAGCTTGGCAATTCCTATCGGCAGGTGATGCTGACGGCGCGTGAGATCGATCCCACTCTCCTGCCACCGACCGCCCAGACCTGGGTCAACTTGCACCTGCTGTTCACCCATGGCAATGGCGTGGTGATGTCGCCGGTCACGCAGAAGACCGATGAGGGTCTGCCGCTCTTCTACGAGCAGGATGTCCCGCCGGTCAGCTCGGGCGGCCCCGGCGTGCAACAGCCTCGGCTCTATTTCGGCGAAGGCGCGCAATCCTACGCGATTGTCAAGACGAGCACGCCGGAATTCGACTATCCCCGCGGCAGCAACAACGTCTACTCCACGTATGACGGCAGCGCCGGCGTCGCGCTTGGCGGGATCGCGCGACGCACCCTCTTCGCCTGGTATTTCGGCGACACCAATATTCTGCTCTCGCGCTATCTCACCGCCAACAGCCGCATCCTCTTTCGCCGCAACATCGAGGATCGCATTCGCGCGATCGCGCCCTTCCTGCGCCTCGATCACGATCCCTATATCGTTGTCAGCGGCGGCCGGCTTTTCTGGATACAAGATGCCTATACGACGAGCCGCTGGTTTCCCTATTCGCAGCCGCTGTCGAGCGGCGGGATCGACTATATCCGAAACTCGGTCAAGATCGTCGTCGACGCCTATAACGGCACGGTCGATTTCTACGACGTCGATCCGCAGGATCCCGTGCTCGCAACATATCGGCGGATCTTTCCCGGTCTCTTCAAGCCGGCCGCGGCGATGCCGGCCGATCTGCAACGGCATCTCCGCTATCCCGAGGATCTCTTCCTGATTCAGGCCGAGATGTACCGGGCCTATCACATGAGCTCGCCCGAAGTGTTCTACAATCGCGAGGATCTCTGGCAATTTCCAGGCGCGACCAGCAGCACCGACGAGATCGAAACCGCCGGCGGCGCCAAGATGGCGCCTTACTACATGATCATGCGCCTTCCCGAGGAGACGCGTGCCGAGTTCTTTCTCATGCTGCCGATGGTGCCGAACCGGCGAGAGAACATGATCGCCTGGATTGCGGCGGGATGCGACGGCCCCGATTACGGAAAGCTCATCGTCTACGAATTCCCCAAGGAGAAGCAGGTCTACGGTCCTTTGCAGATCGAGGCGCGCATCAACCAGAACACCGCGATCTCGCAGCAGATCTCATTGTGGAACCAGATGGGCTCGCGGGTGATCCGCGGGAACGTGCTGGTCATTCCGATCGGCAACTCGATACTCTATGTCTCGCCGCTCTATCTCCGCGCCGCGACCGGGCAGCTCCCGGAGTTGAAGCGGGTCGTCGCCGCATATGACGGACGGGTAGCAATGGCGCGCACCCTGCCCGAGGCGCTGGCGGCGCTGTTCAAGGGCGAAGCGCCGGCGCCGGCCGCGACGGTTTCGACCGTGGCCACGGCGCCCTCGCCCGGCGCGCCGACCGACATCGCCCGCCAGGCGCTCGAGCATTACGATCGGGCGCTTTCTCGAATGAAGGTCGGCGATTGGAGTGGCTTTGGCGCCGAGCTCGACGCGCTCCGCCCGCTTCTCGAGAAGCTCAACCACGGCGCGGGCGGCCATTAGCCGTTGGAGGCAGAGTCCCCTGCCACGTACCGCAGGCCTCCCCGTCTAGCGTCCCCCCTGAAGCGTCGCCAATGCTGCTGATGACTCAAGGCGGACATGGCGCTTCCAAGTGGATTTCCGTCGCTCGCGCCCTCCGTTCCTGGGTCCTTATTGACGAACGCGGATGATCGTCTTCCCCCTGCGTCGCTCGGTCGGGTTCAACGCGGCGACTGCATCGTCGAGGGTCGAGACGTTGCCGATGTTCGTCCGCAGTCGTCCGTCCCGCACCCGCTGGACGATCTCACGCAGTTGGGCGCGATCGGTCTCGACAACGAAGTCGACCGCCAGGCCGTCGTCGGGCCGCGGGACGGGCGGCCCGACGACGGACACCATTGTTCCTCCGGCTCGAATGAGGCGTGCGGACCGCTTGCCGATGTCGCCGCCGATGACATCGAACACCAGATCGACACCGCCAACGTCTTTCAACGCGTCGCTGTCGAGGTCGGCGAACTCCTGCGCGCCGAAGTCGAGCACCTTCTGACGGTCGGCCGCGCGTCCGGTGCCGATGACATACGCGCCAACCTCGCGCGCGAGTTGCGTCACCATCGAACCGACTGCGCCCGCCGCGCCGTGCGCCAGGACGCTCTGCCCCGCCTGAAGGTGGCCGTGCTGGAACAATCCCTGCCACGCGGTGAGGCCCGAGATTGGCAGGCTCGCGCCCACCGTGAAATCGACGTCGCCCGGGAGCGGCGCAAGGTTGCGTGCCTCGATGGCGACATACTCCGCCAGGGTGCCGTCGCGATGCCAGTCGGCGAGGCCGAACACTCGCTGTCCTACCGACAGGCCCGTCGTGCCGTAGCCGAGAATGGTGACCACTCCGGCGAGCTCGTGGCCGGGGATCGACGGTGTTCGGTCACGGTCGCGGCGATCGGTCCAGGTCGAGGGCCATTCCATCTCAGTCGGGACGAATCCCGACGCATGAATCTGAACGATGACGTCGTTTATCGCCGCCGGCGGCTCGGGCCGCTCGGTCAGCTTCATCCCGGCCAATCCCGCGGCCTGGTCCGTTACCACGATTGCCTTCATGTGAATTGTCTCCTCGCCATTTGTCTGTTTGGTGGAAATGTTGAACGGATGGAAAGCCCGTTTGACATTTAACGCCAGGGCCATGGATGGTTTCCGCGAAGGCGAAGAAGTGAGCATCCGTACCGCCTTTTATGCGACAGCTGGGATGATCACCAACCGAACTTCCGCCAATGGCACGGAGCAGCGGCAACGCGGTCGAATTTCCGCTTCTTGCGAATGGGCAGACCTGGTGCGGAACTCGTGCTGACGGCGGCTCATGACCCCTTCCGGACATTGAACGCGCGCTAGACGGCGGTGGAGACTGGTCGCGCTCGCTCAGCGATGGGTGGCCCCGCCAGTCCGGTTGGCACGATTCCGACCTCAGGGTCTTCATTCTGACCCATGTCGGACATCGCGATCGCGAGCAATGATGCTGCTGCTTAGGTCGACGGAGGCGACGCTCATAGCCCGCCCTATGGTAGACTACGCCGGCGAATGGCCGACAGAAGTGGGCCGTGGTTGCTGGTGCAGAACGTCTAAAGCCGCGGCGTGAGCTCACCAGATCTGAACGAGCGACTGACCTCGGCGGATTATCTACGGTGTCGCGCTATCCTTCACCCCGAGGAGGGCATGATGCGCATGCTAGTCATTTCCGCTTATCTTGCCGGCGGCTTGTCGGCCTTTGCCGGACCATGGGCGCTTGCGGCTGAACCTGTCGTCCTGGCGCCGGCGCCGGCCCTCGACGCACCGCTCGCCAAAGTGCACGGCACGGCGACCGCGATTCTGTCCGGCGGCTGCTTCTGGGGGATGCAGGGTGTGTTCCAGCACGTCAAAGGCGTGAAGGAGGCGATGTCAGGCTATACTGGTGGCGCGGCGGACACCGCCCACTACGAGATCGTCAGCACCGGCACAACCGGTCAAGCCGAGTCCCTGAAGATCACGTACGACCCGAGCATGGTCACCTTTGGAACGCTGCTGCGCGTGTTTGTTTCTGTCGCGGCGAATCCAACGGAGTTAAATTATCAAGGGCCCGATCACGGCTCTCAGTATCGGAGCATGATCTGGGTCGGGAATCCTGAGCAGCGCCGGATTGCGGACGCTTATCTGCGGCAGCTCACTGCTTCGCACACATTCGACGCTCCGATCGTAACCCAGGTAGCCACGGCGATGTCGTTCTATCCGGCCGAAGCCTATCACCAGAATTATGCGACGCTGCATCCAGACAGCGCTTACATCGCGCTGTTCGACGCGCCCAAAATCACGTCGCTCGCGAAGCTGTTCCCGACGCTCTACCGCGCGATCCCGACCCAGGTCCCTGTTGCATCGAACGGCTAGGGATCGAATACTCGCGCCTGAGCTGGCGCTAGGCCGCTCTACCGGCCGGCTCCCCGCCCGCCGCGGCGAACAGGCCGAGCGCGAACCAAGAAAATGCCTCCACCTCGCCACGGCTACCGTCGAGACGAAGCCGACCATCCCCGATCGGTTTCTTGAGCGGAATGTGGGCAACCCATATTTGGGTGAACATACGCAAATTGGCTTCCACGAAAAGGTCGATATCGAATCCCGGCTTGCCGTAGCACAGGTCGACGACCCGGTGCTCGAAAACCAGCCAGTAATGGCGACGACTGATCGGGACCCTTGAGAGTTGGAATTCGACGACAAGCCTCCCGCGTCGCCCCGACGCTGCGGACGCGGGAGGCTTGCATCTTTCCGCTCCGGTTGGTTCGCCTCGACGACGAACGCGACGCGCTTGCCCACTTCGAGCGCGCCGAGCCCATAGCGGCGTAGCTTCAAAACCTCCTTACGCGTTGATAGGATGAGCTGATGCCCCCGGTCCATGCTGGTCCGCCGTGACCCCCTCGCCGCCGAAACCGCACGACGACTTTCAGGATGCGCGCGACATTTCTGCGCCAGTCGATCCGCTGATCGTTCGACTCTTCGAATACTGGCGGAGAAAGTGTGCGGGCCGCACCATGCCGCGCCGCGCCGATATAGACCCTGTCGAGATGCGTGCGCTCGTAAACAACGTGATCCTCTTTGAGGTAGTCGAACCCATTTCACGCTTCCGTGTCCGCTTGGTGGGCCAGGCGATCATCGACTTTGTCGGCTTCAACTCCACCGGGCGCTACGCCGGCGATGACATGCCGCCGGACTCTGCCGCGCGCATGATTGCGATCCTCGCCGATGTCGTTGCCCGGCGTGCACCGCGCTTTCGCGCCGGCTTTGCCCATTGGCACCGCGACAAGTCCTATCGGAATTTCGAGGCTTGCTTCCTGCCGCTCTCCGACGACGACCGCACCGTCGACAAGATTCTCGGCGGGATCACCTTCGCTACCGATCGCCCCGCATAGCCGACAGCCGCGCAATCTCGCGATCGTCGATGAAGCGGTGCTCATGGGCGGTGGTCCGGCCGAAGAGGGTATCGGGAGAGGCGGCGGTCATGCGCTTTCCTTCAGGCCACGCGCGAAGAGAGGGGGGGCGCCCGGGAGTACCGTCGAGCGCGCCGGCGATTGCCCGCCGCGGGTAAAGGAGGAACCGCACGGGCTGACCGGAATGTGTTGACGCTGCTCTCGCCGTCTTGCGGCGCCCCGGGTGGAAGGACTGGAAAGGCCCGGGGAGTCCGCGCGCCCCCGTGATTTCTTTTGGCCTGCCATTATGGTCGGCGTGCGCAATCGCGCAGTAAGCTTTGAGCCGCGCACGGCAGCGCCTCATTGAGTACCTTCGCGAACCTCACGCCCGCCTTCTCGAGCTGAACCTGGACGACAGAAGCCGCAGAGAACCGCTGTTTTGAGCGGTTTTTTTGTACCCGCAGCCAAAGTCGCCGGCCGCGCCGTCCTCTCCGACGGCGTCACCGCCGACGGCTTCTGGCTTGCCATGCTCTACAGCGCAGTCGGGCGACGGCCACCCTTTCGCCTCGAACCAGCATCGGACGAGAAACTAGATGCGATCCAGCGTGCGGATGACCTTGCCCGCCGCATAGGCATAGTTGAGCCTCAGACCGTGCAGGGGAAGGATCAGCAGAAGCGCTATCAGCACGGCGACGAACGGCGCTCTCCGAGACAGAAGCGCGCGTCCCGGCATCATGAATATCACAAGGGGAGAAAGACTGCCGACGAGCAGTCCGGCAGCGATGTCCTTGATCGGGTGCCAGCTCAGCATCCAGACGGACCACGTGACCAGCGCTACCACACCAACGAGAGTCAGTACGAGGGCGCGTAATGCCGATGACGGATGTCCTGCGGTGCGCCAGAGCAGCGCCGCCAACCCGCCATAGAAGGCCAAGCTTATATCGGCATGCCCACTGACGGGCCAGACGATTGCTTTGAGCCCTCCGGCAATGGCTGCACAGAGAATGAAAGCACAGAACCACGCGGTGGCTAGCCGCAACGCGCCATGGGTTGCAACATAGAAACAAATGGCGGCGAGCGGCAGCAGCAAAATAATTGTCTCGCCGAAGTTGGCGATGAAATTCAAAATGTCTTTCTCAACCCCGCTCATGGGTCTGTGAACGCCTCTTGGGACGAGTGGTTCTGGCGATGAGAGATGAGAGATTCCGCGGCTCTAAGTCGTCAATCACGAGAGTCTCATGGCGACCCTCCCCCTTTGCTGGTGTTCTGGGCCGTGCGCGATGGACTCCGTGCGACAAGCTATGCAATTCACGACGGGCCTGTGAAGGAGTATTCCAGGCTGCCATTGACCAGGACGTTTGCGGGGATCGGTTCTGATGAGGATCGCCGACGATTTCAACGCCATTCGCCAGCGGCTCGAGGAAATTCGGCGCGAGAGGCAAGGCGGCGAGAGAACAGAGGGCGCCGAAAGCTTCATGTTCACCGGCCCATATGGGCCGCTCATGATTCAGGGCGGAAGCGTGAGCAGCGACCTTCTGAGCGGGGCATCCGCTTCCGACTAGAAGCTGCGGCCGGACAGCAATGAGCTGACCGATGACCTCGGCAACGTGCTGCTCGCGCGATAACCCACGGCGCTTCGAGCGACGTAGTTCAGGGCTTGTTTTTGCCGGATCGCTCGCATTCCGCCGTCGTTGCCGGGACTTTACCTGCTGATTGCGCCCCGGATTACCGAGAATGGGCCGAGCTCACGCCGGAACGCCGCAAGCTGCGGCTCTCCACCGCCGTACCGGGAGTAAACTGATGAAGGCACTCTTTGTTATTCTGGCTGTTGCCGCCCCTGCCATTCTTATCGGCGCACCCGGCGCCGAAGCCTTTCAAACAGTCCAGAGCAGCAGCGTGCCAACCTACAATGCGCCGCGGGTTGCAGACCCCGACGATCTAATAAAGGAGAACATGGATCATCAGGCTTCCGGCAACGGTAGCGTGGTGATGCCTTTTGGCGATTCGTTCCGCTTCGGAATGTCGAGCACCGACAACGACGGTGCCGATGGCCGTGGGCTGTTCCTGCAGAACCCGGCGAGCCGTACGGTCCCATCGCAGGCGCCCACTGGCTGGCGATAACCAAGGCGCGTCCCAACAGCCGCGCAGTCTCGCAATCACCGATTATCTCAACGCGCCATTGAGCACTGCCGCGACCTTGACGCCTGAACTTATTGAGGAACCGGCCACGCATGCGCGAATTTTGCCTGCGGCCAATCCGGGCGTCCAGGCTTCG
>Ga0134125_10010686_pt1 | contig 10299 bp, 8 predicted proteins | sample KB31751_FD_96464 | JGI IMG/M metagenome (GOLD analysis project Ga0134125, IMG submission 96464) | Terrestrial soil microbial communities with excess Nitrogen fertilizer from Kellogg Biological Station, Michigan, USA - KB3-175-1 | ecosystem: Environmental > Terrestrial > Soil > Unclassified ... | reverse complement strand
TCTGACAAACAGAGGAATGGAGAGACGGAGAGCGTCGTCGTGCGCGATTCATGGGTGTTAACCTCCAAAGGTGCTGTTCGCGTCGTGCGAAGATGGCTAAGGCAATAAACAGGCCAAGCGGCGCGGAATTAGCAGGAATTTTCGGAATAAACGGCGCAGTACACTGGTACGAAGTTCGCAAATGTGCCACGTTCTCCAGTCATTGCCCGAGGGAATTACGGTGCGATTCATTTTTTGTTCTCTTGCGGGCGAAAGGGGTTGAGCAAAGATTTGCCTTGAATCGCGCTGGACCTGTGATATAAAGACTGTGGGTTCGCATCTGCTGCTTGGGCAGGTTCGTGGGGAAGAGATGATTTGCCCTCCGAGTGCAAGGACGCACGCTGATACGGTCGAATCGCAGCCATGGACGGTTGGCGGAACCCGACCGGGATGCTCACTCCTCTGGAGACCGCGGTTGATCAAGGCGAGTGAGGGAAGTGAAGGAAAAGATCCGAACCTTTCCTCAGTTTTTGTCGTCTGGAGCAGAGAGAGCAAGAGATTCGGGGATGAATGGCTTGCATGAGATAGGGGATCTTTAGTTCAAATCTGTGTCGGTTTCGCCTGTTTCCTGCAGGCGCTCGAGGAGCGCAGGGAAGGCAGCCGTACAGCCGCTGATGCCCCTGGTTTTCCGAATTCGCCGTGCAAATTCAGCGCAGGCGAAGGTGCGAAGCTTTCGAATTGCCAAGCCGGCTGCAGTTGGGCGTGAGGCATCCCCAGGGGACTCGTCGCTGCAAGCGAGAACGCCTGCGGAATCAGTTGGGCCACTATGAATTCGAGGATGAACAACCCGGTGACCGCGTCGACCAGCCTGGCGACCACGACTGACCTCGGCGGGACGTCATGGGTGGGGCCGAACGGCGGCGAGATTCAGTCCGGGTTGCCCTCCGGGAGGACAACCGCCGGTCAGACGACCCCGATGGAAGTTGTTCATCGGACGTTGCGCGGCCGCTATCCGGTGGCGGTGGTCAGTGGAATCATTCTGGGCGCACTTGGCGCCTTCCTGGGGTGGAGGCAGGCAAAGCCTCTGTACCAGAGTGACGGACTGGTTCAGATCAAGTACGTGCAGCCCGGAGTCGATCCCAACTCGTCAACGAGCGGCCAGACGCCTTTTGACGTCTTCATGGACACGCAGAAGGCATTGGTTTCGAGCCGCCGTGTGATCGATCGGGCGTTACAGGAACCTGCGTGGGTGAAGTTAGGGCTCCCATTAACCCCGCAACTTTATCGGCAGTTTGTGAACCGCCTGGAAGTAAAGGGGCAGGAGAATACCGAGTACATCAAGATCAGCTTCAGCGATCCGGATCCGGTTGTTGCAGCGACCGCGGTACAGGCTGTCACCAACGCGTATGCCGAGGTCTATCGTGGCGACGAGAAGCATTTGGAGGGGACCCGCGTTCGGTTGCTGACCCAGAAGCGCGACGAGTTGTCGGCGGCCATCAAGCGGATGCAAGGTGAAGTTGACGTCCTGGTGAAGAAGTGGGGATCAGCGGATCTGGCTCCGCTTCACGAGGCGGCGGTGGCACGCACCAGCCGGCTGGATTCGGCGATCGAAGACGTGCACCTGGTGTTGGCCACACGCAGCGGTGTCGCCGCTCCGGAACCGACCCCGACCCGCACACCCGCTCCTTCGCAACCGGTGAAGGACGCTGGTTCACCCACTCCCGAGCAGATTGCGCGAACCGACACCGTGATGCGCGGCTACCTCGATGCGGTTCGGAAACTGGAGGAGGATCGTCAGGCTTTGCAGCTTCGCGGTTTTGGGGAGATGCACCCCGATATGTTGAACCTGCGGATTCGGATCCAGTCGGCCAAGCAGCGCGTCGCGAAGTATGCGGAAGAATACCAGGAGGTTCAGCAGGCGACCGGCCGCGGTACGGGCGAACTCGGGATCGGTCCGGCGCTGATCAACAAGACCCCCGCCCAACTCAAGGCGGAAGAAGCGAAGCTGGTCGCGATGCGGGATGACGCTCGCCACGAAATGGTCGAGCTGGAATCGGATCACGTGCAGCAGATTCGGCGCGACGCAGACCTGCGTCGAGATTCCGAGGCGTTGGATCTGACCAACCGCAAGATCGATCAGTTGATGGACATGGACCAGATGGGTGGCCGGCTGACGGTGATCAGTGCCGGCGAGACTCCGTTGTCGCCCGCGGTCGACCGCCGAGTGAAGTTCGCCGGCGCTGGTGCGATGGCGGGTGCGATGGCGCCCTTCGGCCTGGTCGCATTGTTCGGAATCCTGCGTCGGCGATATCGGTATGCGGACGAAACCGTCGCCGATATTTCGCCCCGGGCTCCCCTGCTGGGGATATTGCCCGCTCTGGACCCGCGGGATCTCAGCGACGATCAGGCGGCGCTGGCGGCACAGAGCGTCCATCGAATCCGGGTATTGCTGCAAGTGGGTCGCCCCGCGCGACAAAGTGTGGCATATATGGTCAGCAGCGCCACGGCGTCCGAAGGAAAAACGAGCCTGGCGATGTCGCTGGGGCTGTCCTTTGCCGCCGCCGGCTCCAGGACGCTGGTAATTGACGGCGACCTGGTCGGCCAGCAGTTGACGCGCGGAATTGAAGCGGGCGATACGCCCGGACTTCTCGAGGCGCTGCGAGCCGGTACGCTCCAGGGTTGTCTGCGTCGAACGATGGCGGGATTGTACGTCCTGCCGGTTGGGAACGCGGACGTGCAGGATGCGTGCTCGGTTTCACCGACCGCGTTCCGGCGGTTGCTCGATCAGGCACGATCTCATTTTGATTCGATCCTGATCGACAGCGGGCCCATTCTGGGCAGTGTCGAGGCGTCGCTCGTCGCGCAGCTGGTGGATGGGGTTATCCTTGCGGTAGCCCGCGGTCAGGAGCCGTCGCTGGTGCAGCGTGCAATGGGCCAACTCAAATCGTTGGGTGCGCAGATCAGCGGGTTTGTGTTCAATCGGGCGCGATCGGTCGATTTCCGGGAGTCGCAGTACGCGTCCAGTCGGTCGCGAACGGCGGTTGCGCCCAATCAACGGCACGGAACATCCCTGGGGCAATGTCGATTGGGGCCCCTGGTGAGTGCCGTGGCGTCTTCGTTGCCGTCTGCGTTTCAGACGTCAATGAGTTAGGGGATTCTTGTTCGGAGGAACGGGACGTCGGCCGCGGCTTTATTGGAAGGCGTGCGGGCGACACGATCCACAGTTAGGGGATAGTCATGTTGTCCAACGTTTGCATCGAGTTGCAAGGGAATTCCGGGCCGATCAGTCGGTCAGTTCCAATTCATCGGACTCAGGGGCCAAAACGGGCAGTCTACGTGCACCTGAAGTTCGCGATGGAATGGACACTGGCATTCGTTCTGGCTGTGCTCACCGCACCGCTGGTAGCGCTGTTGGCAATTGCGGTGAAGCTCACCTCGCCGGGGCCCGCATTCTACACGCAGACGCGACTGGGCCGGTTTGGTCGCAAGTACCGGATTATCAAGCTCCGGACCATGCGGCACAATTGCGAGGCCAACACCGGCCCGGTTTGGTCGCTGCCCGGTGACACCCGGATTACCGGACTTGGGCGGCTACTTCGAGACACCCATCTGGATGAACTGCCGCAACTCCTAAACGTTTTAAGGGGAGAGATGTCGCTGGTCGGCCCCCGACCGGAGCGGCCGGAGATCACCGCCAAGATCGAACGGGACATTCCCAACTTCCGCGATCGCCTGCTGGTCCGTCCCGGGGTCACCGGACTGGCCCAGATGCGACTTCCTGCCGATACTGATCTGGAAGGTGTTCGCAAAAAACTGGCACATGACCTCTACTATGTTCGTGAGGTCAGTTTCATGCTGGACTTTCGAATCGCGTTCAGCACCTTCTGCTACTTCCTTGGAGCGGCCGCCAATGCCTTGTGCAAGGCGTCGGTCAAGTCCCACGGAATGGCGGTCGAACGCAAGCTGAACGCCGAATGCGATCTGAACACTGAGATGTACGAAGTCGGGGCCGCGTAATGACTGCGACACAGCCGGAATTAACCATCAATCGTGAAACGTCCGACCCGGCGGTGCTTGTGGACACGGCACACACGCATGCTGCCGAGTTGCCGCTAACCACGATCCGCCCTGAGGCCGGCTGGCAGCCGGTGAATGTGCGCGAATTGTGGTCCTACCGTGAGTTGCTTTGTTTCCTGATCTGGCGCGACGTGAAGGTCCGGTACAAACAAACCGCTCTTGGCGCGGCTTGGGCGATCCTACAGCCGGTGATGATGATGGTGGTGTTCACCATTTTCTTCGGCCGCATGGCCGGAGTGTCTTCCGGGGATCTGCCGTATCCGATCTTCTGCTACCTGGGCCTGCTCCCGTGGACGTTCTTCTCGACCGCTGTCAGCAACTCGGGCAACAGCGTGGTGGGCTCGGAACGTCTGATAACCAAGATCTACTTTCCGCGGCTATCGGTCCCGTTTGCGGCGGTCGGAGCGTCGGTCGTCGATTTTCTGATCGCCTTCACGCTGCTGGTGGGAATGATGCTGTGGTATCACGTCCATCCCGGCCTGACGGTGCTGCTGTTACCGGCAATCTTCGGGGCCATTGTGTTGCTGGCCATGGGCGTCGGGACCCTGCTTGCCGGGCTCAACGTGGCCTATCGCGACTTCCGCTACGTCATCCCGTTCCTGGTGCAGATATGGATGTTCGCCACACCGACGATCTACATGGAGCCCGGCAAGTCCTCCGGAGGAATCTTGCACCTGCTGATGGACCTGAATCCGATGACCGGGCTGATCGCCGCATTTCGCGCAAGCTGCCGGAGTGGGGCCATTGCCTGGCCCCAACTCGCGATCAGCGCCGCCATCTGCGTAGTGGTTTTTCTGGCCGGGTGCCTCCATTTTCGCCGAATGGAGCGCACGTTCGCAGACATCATTTAGGATTATTCGAACCCCCAGGCGGCCGGTATCGAATAACTTGCCGATCCCCTCGTACAAGAACCTGACTCAATTGGGATGCAGCTCATGGATGCCATTCAGGTGGGAATCATCGGCGCGGGTTATTGGGGCCCGAATCTGATTCGGAACTTTTCGGCCTGTCCCCTGACGAACGTTGCGGGGGTGTGCGACGCGAACCCGGCGAGGCTGGAAGCGATCGGCCGCCAGTTCGGGCATCTCAAGCTGGTCGACTCGGTGGACCGTTTGCTCGAGCTTGGGATCAATGCGGTGGCGATCGCAACCCCCGTGTCGTCCCACTACCCGCTGGCGGCTCGCTGTCTTGAAGCGGGCCTCCACGTCTTGGTCGAAAAGCCCCTGACGTCGACGGTGCAGGAGGCGCAGACGCTGGTTGACCTGGCCGCCCGCAAGGGCCGCGTGCTCATGGTCGATCATACGTATCTATTCAATAGCGCCGTGCGGAAGATCAAACAGATCTTCGACTCCGGCGAACTCGGCGACTTGTATTACGTCGATAGCATTCGCATCAACCTGGGCCTTTTCCAGAAGGACATCAACGTCGTCTGGGACCTGGCGCCGCACGACCTGTCGATCGTGGATTACATCCTGGGCGCCCCGGCACGAAGCATCTCGGCCTGGGGTTGCCACCACGCCAACGAAGGCATCGAAGACATCGCCTACGTCAACGTGGATTTCGGTGACGAGCTCCAGGCCAACTTCCATGTGAATTGGCTCTCCCCCGTGAAGATTCGGCAGATGATCTTTGCCGGGTCGAAGAAGAGCCTGATCCTCAACGAGCTGAATACGACCGAGCCGGTCAAGATTTACGACCGTGGCATCCAATTGAAGGAAGCCGAAACACCCGAGGAGCGGAGCAAGCTGCTGGTGGGTTATCGGTCCGGCGACGTCTGGAGCCCGCACATCGAACCGGGAGAAGCGCTTCAGGGCGTGGTGCGGCATTTTGCTGAGTGCATCCGGTCCGGCGCCACCCCGATCAGTGATGGAAAGCTCGGACTCCGGGTAGTGCGGCTGCTGGAGGCCGCCAACCGAAGCATCAAGGCACAAGGGGGCCGGATCGTTCTTCCAAACGGAAATGGAAATGGAATCTCCGAAGCAAAGGCCGGGCGACGGGTCGAATTTCCTGCGCATAGCGCCGGACGTGCGGCTGGGTAAGAACACGGCCATCCACGCCTTCGTCAATCTGTACGGCTGTGAAATTGGGGATGACACGCGCATTGGGACGTTCGTCGAAGTCCAGAAAAACGCAAAAATCGGCGCACGCTGCAAGATTTCAAGCCATACTTTCGTCTGCGAGGGTGTGACCATTGAGGACGACGTTTTCGTCGGCCATGGGGTTGTGTTCATCAACGACAAGTTTCCTCGAGCGACCGCGGGCGGTCGCCCCCAGACGGAGGCGGATTGGAATGTCGTGCCCACCCGCGTCTGCCGCGGTGCTTCCATCGGAAGCGGGGCGACGATCCTGGGCGGGGTGACGATAGGGGAAGAAGCAATGGTCGGGGCCGGCGCGGTGGTCACACGCGACGTGCCCGCTGGGGTAACGGTAGTCGGGAATCCGGCCCGCCGTCTGGGCAAACGTGCAAACGGCTGATTGGGAGCTGACATGAAGTCTAACGAGGGTGCTGTTCAATTGCAGGAGAAACCGATGGTCGAGGTGCCGCTGGCGGACCTCAAGACGCAATACGCGCGGCTGCGGGACGAGATCACCCGCTCGCTGAACGAGGTCGCCGAGGGCGCTTCGTTCATTCTGGGGCCGAAGGTCAATCAGTTTGAGGAGCACTTTGCCGCCTATGCCGGCGCGAAGCACGCGATCGGCGTCAACAGCGGCACCTCGGCGCTCCATCTGGCGCTCATCTGTGCCGGCGTAGGTCAGGATGACGAAGTTATTACCGTCCCGATGACTTTCATCGCCACCTCATGGGCGATCAGCTACTGCGGCGCGCGGCCGGTTTACGTCGATATCGATCCGGTCACCTACACGATGGATCCCGTCCAGGTCGAGAAGAAGATCACCCGCAAGACCAAGGCGATTCTGCCCGTCCATCTGTACGGACAGATGGCCGACATGGAGCCGCTACTGGATATCAGCCAGAAGCATGGCATTCCACTCATTGAGGACGCGGCCCAGTCACATGGGGCGACCTACCACGGACACCGGGCCGGGTCAACGGGCTTCTGCGGCTGCTTCAGCTTCTATCCCGGCAAGAACCTGGGTGCGTGCGGCGAGGCCGGCGCGGTGGTGACCAATGACTCGGAAATGGCGGCGCGAATGCGCTCACTACGAGATCACGCTCAAGCCCAGCGATATCACCACGACGAGATCGGCTACAACTATCGGATGGATGGCTTCCAGGGCGCAGTCCTCGACATCAAGCTGAAGCATATCGAGGAGTGGACAGAGGCACGCCGGGCTTTGGCCGCCAATTACCAGGAACGCCTCGCGGATCTTCCGCTGAACCTGCCAACCGAGGCTGACGGCCGCCGTCACGTGTGGCACCTGTATGTGGCCACGCACCCCGAGCGCGATCGCATTCGCACCGAGCTCCAGGCCCGCGGCGTCCACACCGGCCTACACTACCCGATCCCACTGCACCTGCAAAAGGCGTATAAGCACCTGGGCTACCGCGAACGGGATTTCCCCGTGTCCGAGCGGGTTGGACGCGAGTGCCTGACGCTGCCGTTGTTTGCCGAGATGACCGCCGCCCAGCAGGACGCCGTGGTCGAAGCCTTGAAAGAAACTCTGGAGATTGCCTAAAGATGTCTATTTCACTGGAAGGGTCCACAGTACTGGTGACCGGCGGCGCGGGCCTGATCGGCTCGCATATCGTCGATCGCCTGATTGACGCCGGCGCGGGAGAGATCCGCGTGCTCGACAACCTCGTGCGCGGCCGCATGGCCAATCTGGCGTCGGCCACGGCCCGGCGGAAGCTGAACTTCATCAACGGCGACGTCCGCGACCGCGATACCGTCGCCCGCGCGGTGGGCGGGTGCGATTACGTGTTCCACCAGGCGGCCATCCGCATCACGCTCTGTGCCGAGAAGCCGCGGGAGTGCATGGACGTGCTGGTTATGGGGACGTTCAACATCTTCGAAGCTGCCGTGGCGTCGAAGGTGAAGAAGGTGGTCTATGCGTCGTCCGCGTCTGTGTACGGCGCTGCGGACACGTTCCCGACCGACGAGCGGCATCACCCGTACAACAACCGCACGCTGTACGGGGCGGCCAAGGTGATGAACGAGGGGATCGCGTCCAGCTTCAACGACATGTATGGGCTCGAAAGCGTCGGGCTGCGGTACTTCAACGTCTACGGCCCCCGCATGGACGTGACCGGCGCTTACACGGAGGTATTCATTCGCTGGCTCGACTGCATCGACAACAACCGCCGCCCGCAAATCCACGGCGACGGGAAGGCCTCGATGGACTTCATCTACTGTGAAGAAATCGCCCGCGCCAATATGCTGGCGATGACGTCCACCAAGGCCAATGGCGCTTACAACGTCGCCAGCGGCACCGAAACCACGTTGCTCGGCCTGTGGAAGGCGATGCAGAACGTGAGCGGCGCTCATCACCTGGAGCCCGAGTTCCATCCGCCGCGGAAGATAAACCCGGTTCCGCGGCGGCTGGCCGACACGCGACGGGCGAAGGCCGATCTGGGCTTCGAGGCCGAGGTCCCGCTCGAAGAGGGCTTGCGCCGGCTGGTCGCGTGGCGTCGGGCCGAGCTGGCGAATCTTGCGGAGGTCGCCGCGAAATGAGCTCGCCCCGATACAACATCGCGATCGCCAAGCCGTTTCTCGGCGAAGAGGAAGCCGCCGCCGCACGCGAGGCGATCCTTTCCGGTTGGGTGACTCAGGGCCCGCGCGTCGAGGCTTTCGAGCGGGAGTTCGCCGCCTACGTTGGCGCTCCTCACGCGGTGGCGGTTTCCAGTTGCACGACGGCGTTGCACCTGGCACTTCACGCTTTGGGCGTCGGCCCGGGTGATGAGGTGATCACCGTCAGCCACTCGTTTATCGCCACGGCCAATGCGGTGAAGTATTGCGGCGCCAACCCCGTGTTCGTCGACATCGACCCGCGCACTTACAACATGGATCCGGCGTTGATTGAAGCCGCGATCACGCCGCGCACCAAGGCGATCATGCCGGTGCATCAGATCGGCATGCCGTGCGACATGCCGGCCATCCTGAGCGTGGCCGGCAAGCACGGTTTGCCCGTGGTGGAAGACGCCGCCTGTGCCATCGGCAGCCAGATCCGCGTTCAAGACCGATGGGAACGCATCGGCAAGCCGCACGGCACCATTGCCTGTTTCTCGTTCCACCCGCGCAAAGTCATCACTACCGGCGACGGCGGGATGCTCACCACAGCCGACGCCGAGCTGGATCGCAAGTTCCGCCTGCTTCGCCAGCACGCGATGAGCGTCTCCGATACGGCACGGCACGCGTCCAGGCAGGTGGTATTCGAAGAATATCCCGAGGTCGGCTTCAATTACCGAATGACGGATTTCCAGGCGGCGATGGGCCGGGTGCAGCTCGGCCGGCTCCCGGACCTGCTTGCCCGTCGGGTTCAGCTCGCCCAGCGCTACACCGAGGCGTTGCAGGGGATTCGCGGCCTTCAGCCGCCACACGTTCCCGAATACGCCCGGAGCAATTATCAGTCGTATGCCGTCCGGGTCGGGCCGCAGTATCCGCTCAATCGGGATCAGTTGATGCAGGCTCTGCTGGACTGCGGCATCAGCACCCGCCGCGGAATTATGAACTCCCACCAGGAACCGGCGTACAGCAAGACGGGGACATTTGCTTTGCCTCATTCCGAGGCCGCGAGGGATAACGTCATTTTGCTTCCGCTGCACCATGGCCTGACGGCCGACGAGCAGGGATATATTCTGGAACAGCTCGCTTTGCTCGGCCAGGGCGGCCCACATTGAGAATCCATGGCTCAGCCCCTTGTCATCCTCGGTACCGGCGGCAGCGCATACGACGTGCTTGACATCGTCGATGCGATTAACCGCGCCGTGCCCGCGTGGCACGTCGCCGGGTTCCTGGATGACATGAAGCTGGTCGGAAGCACTCACTTGGGCCTGCCCGTCCTGGGCCGCATTGCGGATGCCCGCACGCTCCCGGCCGGCCATCGCTTCGTCAACGTCATTGGAAGCGATGTCAGCTTCAGGAACCGGCCGCAAATCATTGCGCAAGCAGGCCTCGATGCGGACCGCTTTGCCACGCTGGTCCACCCGCTTGCCTCCGTTTCGTCCCACGCCACGGTCGGTCGCGGCGTCTATGTCGCCTGCGGAGCATCGATCGGCGGGGGCGTGAAAATCGGGGACTGGGCGTCCATTTCCCCCGGCGTGATCGTCGGCCACGACACCGC
>Ga0134125_10010685_pt1 | contig 10300 bp, 6 predicted proteins | sample KB31751_FD_96464 | JGI IMG/M metagenome (GOLD analysis project Ga0134125, IMG submission 96464) | Terrestrial soil microbial communities with excess Nitrogen fertilizer from Kellogg Biological Station, Michigan, USA - KB3-175-1 | ecosystem: Environmental > Terrestrial > Soil > Unclassified ... | reverse complement strand
GATCAGTCCGCCCGGCATCCCGACGGTGCTGATCGGCGGGCTGCCCGCGGCGACCGTCGGCTCCATGCACCTGTGCTCGTTCCCGCCACCGGCGGTGCACCCGCCGACCCCCTTGGTCCCGCCGGGCTGCCCGACGGTGCTGATCGGCGGGATGCCGGCGGCGCGGATGGGCGACATGTCCGGCTGCGGTGCCCCCATTGTCATGGGCTGCCCGACCGTGATGATCGGATGATGGTATGACTGCACTCGACTTCGTCGGCGCCGGTTGGGCTTTCCCGTTGCGCACCGATGCCACCGGGGGTATCGCCCTGGTCACCGGGGATCGGGAGATCGCCGAGTCGATCCGACTGATCCTGGGCACGGCACCGGGTGAGCGGCCCATGCGACCGGAGTTCGGTTGCCGGATCAACGAGCACATGTTCGCGCCGGTCAACGCCGCCATCGCCGGTGCGATCGCCCGCGACGTGCGTTCCGCATTGGAGCAGTGGGAGCCACGGATCGACGTGCTCGATGTCCTGGTCAGTTTCGACGGGGCCGATAACGGAATCCTCTACATCGACGTCTCGTACCGGATCCACGGACGCAGCGATCCCCGGAACCTGGTGTTCCCGTTCTACGTGATCCCCGAAGAACCGCCGGAAGTCCCGGCCACGACGCCGGCGGCCCTGCCGGCCGGGAGGTGAGTGGGATGCTGCCCGCACCGAATTTGGACGACCGACGCTTCCAGGACCTGGTCGACGACGCCAAACGCATGGTGCAGCAACGCTGCCCGACCTGGACCGACCACAACGTGTCCGACCCGGGGGTCACCCTCATCGAGGCGTTCGCGGGCATGGTCGATCAGCTGATCTACCGGCTCAACCGGGTCCCGGACCGCAACTACATCAAGTTCCTCGACCTGGTCGGCGTGCAGATGCGGCCTCCGACCGCGGCCCGCGGCCGGGTGACCTTCTGGCTGTCGGCGGCGCAGCCACAGACCGTGGTCGTGCGGGGTGAGACCGAAGTGGCCACTCCGCGTACCGACATCGCCGACCCGGTGGTGTTCTCCACCGTCACCGACCTGAACATCGTGCCCTGCTCCTTCGAGGTCGGTGCCTCGGTCAACGTGGGATCCGAGCCGACCGAGCACACGTCGGCGTTGGCGTCCGGCGGCGGCTACTCGTGCTTCTCGGCCAAACCGCAGGCCGGTGACGCGCTGCTGATCGGTTTGTCCAATGCGGTGCCGTCCTGCGCCATCGTCATCAGGATGGATTGCCGGGTGTCCGGCGTCGGCGTCAACCCCCTTGACCCGCCCTTGATCTGGGAGGCGTGGAACGGCGCCGGTTGGTCGGCGTGCGAGGTCGAACGGGACGAGACCGGCGGACTGAACAAGCCGGGCGACGTCGTCCTGCACGTCCCCGAGACCCATGACGAGTCCATCCTCGCGAAGAAGCGGGCCGGCTGGATTCGCTGCCGGTTGTTGGCACCCGAACCCGATCAGCGGACCTACACCGCGTCCCCGCAGATTCGTTCCATCAGCGCGTTCACCATGGGCGGCACCACCAGGATGGTGCACGCCGAGGCCGTTCGCGATGAGGATCTCGGCATCTCCGACGGAACCCCGGCACAGCGGTTCACCCTGCAGCGCCGCCCGGTCGTGCCGTGGGAGGAGCCCGCCGTGCTGCGGGTGTTCGACGACGACGGGATGTCCGAATGGATGCCGATGGAGCACTTCGCCGACTCCGGGCCGGAGGACCGGGTGTTCCATCTCGATCCGATCTCCGGTGAGGTCGAGTTCGGTCCGGCGGTGCGGCAGGCCGACGGGAGTCTGCGGTACTTCGGTGCCGTGCCGAGCAAGGGGGCGCACCTGCGGTTGTCGGTGTACCGCACCGGCGGCGGCGAGCGCGGCAACGTGTCGGTCGGTCAGATAAGGGTGCTCAAGACGTCGGTGCCGTACGTGGCCAGGGTGGAGAACAGGTCGGCGGCGGTCGGCGGAGCCCGCGCCGAAAGCCTGGCGGACGCGAAGTTGCGGGGACCGTTGGTTCTCCGATCCCGGGGTCGGGCCGTGACTACCGAGGACTTCGTCGAGCTGACTCGTGAGGTGGCGCCGGAGATCGGACGGGTGCACTGTGTGGCAGCCGATTCCGGCCCGGATGCCGGTGGGGTGCGAGTGCTCCTGGTGCCCTTCGTACCCGGCGATCCGGTCGGCCGGATTCGACGGGAGGACCTGCACCCGTTACCCGAATCGTTGGAACGGATCACCGGCTATCTCGACGAGCGCCGTCTGGTCGGCACCAGGTTGCTGATCGAGCCGCCCGACTATGTCTGGCTGACCGCGGTGGTCAGCGTGCGCGCTCGGCCGCGGCACCGGCCGGAGGACGTCCGGCAGGACGTCCTGCGCGCGCTGTACGGACTGCTCGACCCGTTGACCGGCGGCCCCGAGGGCCACGGCTGGCCGTTCGGGCGGGCCGTGCAGGTGCACGAGATCAGCGGCGCGCTGGCTCGGGTGTCGGGCGTGGACATGGGCGACGAGGTGAGTGTGCGGTTGTTCCCGGCCGACCCACAGACCGGTCGCCGTGGACAGGAGGTGCAGCGATTGGTGTTGCCGCCGACCGCGTTGGTCTACTCCTACGAGCATCAGGTGAGGGTGCGCTGATGCGCGGGCACGTGGCGGCGCTGGCCAGTCCGCACCCGATCGGGGCGGCGTTGCCGGCGATCTACCTGGACGATCCGTTCGCCCAGGCGTTGTGCGAAGGTGTTGACGAGGTACTAGCACCGGTCCTGGTGACGTTGGACTCGCTGTTCGCCTACTTCGACCCGGCGACCTCGCCCGACGACATGCTCGGCTGGCTGGCGGGATGGCTGGGCCTGGTGATCGACGACAATCAGACCCCGGAAAATCGCAGAGATCTCGTTCGGACCGGCATCGAACTGGTCCGCTGGCGTGGCACCGAGCGCGGGGTTCGTGAGGCGGTGCGGGCGGCGTTCGGCCGCGACCCGCAACTGGTGGAGTCCGGCGGCGCCGCCTGGTCGGCCAATCCGGGGGCCCCGCTGCCCGGCAACGCCGAACCTCGCCTGGTCGTCCGGCTACCGGTGTCCGACCCGGAATCGTTCGATCTGCGCCGACTCGACGAGGTGGTGGAGGCCGTCAAGCCGGCCCACCTGCTCCACCGGGTCGAGGTTTTCGCCGGCTGACGCGATGAATTACCTTCGGTCGGCCGGTCTCCCGGTGTGAAGACCCGATCCGACAGGAGCATTCCATGACCGAGCAGACGTCCAGCGGCCCGACCACGACCGGCTACGCGCCTGTGAACGGCCTGAACATGTATTACGAGATTCACGGCGAAGGGGTCGGCACCCCGTTGCTTCTCCTGCACGGCGGCCTGTTCAACATCGACCTGCAGTTCGGCCACGTACTGCCGGGGCTGGCCGCCGGCCGTACGGTGATCGCGGCCGATTTCCAGGCCCACGGTCGCACCAACGACATCGACCGTCCTCTTTCGACCGGGGCACTGGCCTCTGACGTGATCGGCCTGCTGGCGCACCTCGGCATCCAGCAGGTCGACGTCTACGGGTTCAGCGTGGGGGGCGCCGTCGCCGTCCACTTGGCGGTCAACCGTCCGGAGCTGATCCGCAAGCTGGTCGCCGGATCGATCTCGTTCAACCGTGAGGGCACCCGATCGGAGAACACCGCGGCTGTCGGGCGGATGACGGTCGACATGATCGCCGGAACGCCGATGGAGCACGACTACCGGACTAAGTCGCCGAACCCGGACAAGCTGCAGGACCTGCTGGACAAGCTCGGTGCCTTCATTGCGGACGAGGACGGCTGGACCGACGACGAGATTCGCGGTATCGCGGCGCCGACGTTGATCACCGTCGGGGACTGCGACATGATCCCGCTGTCCCACGCGGTCCGCTTCCTGCAGTTGCGGGGCGGCGACGTGAACGGGGACTTCGTCGGCGTACCGGCCTCCCAGCTCGCCGTGTTCCCGGGCACCACCCACTTCAACGGAATGGCCCGGGCCGACCTGGTCCTCCCAGTGGTCACCACCTTCCTGGACACTGCTCCCGTTGCGTGGCAGGCACCTGGGGTCGAGTGACCCTCGCCGGCAACGGTGGCCCGGACCGGCGAGCCGCATGGTCGTTCCGGTCACGCCCCCAGGTCAATCGGTGCGGGGTGGCACTCCGGAGCGGATCCCCCAACCGCCGTCGCAGTCGATGGTCTGGCCGGTGATCCACCCGCCCTGGTCGGAGAGCAGGAACGCGACCAGATCGACCACGTCGGAGGGGGCGCCCCAGCGCGGGGCCAGCGGCATGCGTTCGGCGATCGCCCGCTTGGTCGTGGCGTCGGCCCATCCGGTGTCGTTGGGACCTGGGTTGACGCAGTTCACGGTTGCACCGCCGGGGGCAAGCGCGGCCGCCAGCGTCGCGGTGATGCCCTGCAGGGCTGCTTTCGAGGTGACGTAAGGAATCTCGCTCGGCATCGGCCCTTGGTGCACCCCAGTGGTGAACAATACGACACGCCGCACGCCGACTCGGGCCGCGGCCTGCACCAGCAGAATGGTCGCCCGGGTGTTGACCGCAAAGGACGCGTCGAGCTCGGCCCCGGTGACGGCATCGAGATCCTGGTCGACCGATCGGGCATGCGTCGCCACCACGGCGTCCAGTCCGCCGAAGCGCCGGACGTGTGCATCGACGGACGCCTCCGGGGCCGTGGCATCAGCGAAGTCCGCGGGACTCCAGTGAAACTCGTCGGCCGGGACGATGGTCGGGTCGACCTCGATGTGCTGTTCCGCGTCGTGTTCCGGCCACCCGCAACTCGAGATCTGCCAGTCGGTAGACAACAACCGGTCGGCGATCGCCCAGCCAATGGCGTTCGGCCGGCTGACTCCGGTGATCAAGGCGCTCGGCATCCGCGCAGCATGCCTGATGCCCGCGGTGTCCGCACATCGCACGGCGCGGGCTGCGCGGCGCGTTGCGAGGATCAACTCCGCGATGTTGGGATCAGAGTGACGGGTGACGCCGAGTTCGTCCTCGTCTCGCCAGTTGATCCTCGCAAAGTGGGGAACGGGAGGGGCAGGGTAGCCAGGGATCCGAGAGCGCCTCGGGTTACCTCACCGCGACCTGCCTTTTCGCCATGGATCCGACCGCGTTGGCGGCCATGCAAGCCGGTGCGGTGCTGGAGAGGCCCGGCCACCGGCGAGAAGTGGACGGTGCAGCAGGCGGGCAACGGCCAGGGTCGTCCTCCCCCGGGAGCTGGCGGGTTACCAGGGGCTGGGGGTCTACGAGGTGTCATCGGGACGGCGCCGGCAGGCTCAGTTGACCACCAGTCTGGGTTTCACCCAGATCCAGTTGGAGGGCTGAGGGTCAGGACACACCCTCGAGTTCGTCCCTGGCCCTGGCATGGTCGCGTCGGGCCTGTTGGGCGGCGGACTCGTCGCCGGTGGCGGCATGCAGGTCGGCGAGCAGTTGCCAACCGAGATCCTGGAACGGGTCCAGATCGACCGAGAACCGAGCCGCCGCGAGCGCTTCCCGGGCCCGGCCGAGCGTGGCGGCGTCCTGCGCCGCACTCGCCCCGGCGGCCGCGGCGCTGATCCGCAGCCGGTCCCGGTGGCCCACGACGAACTCGGCCGGTCCCTCCTCCGGGAGCAGCTCACCCTGGTACAGACCGATGGCCCGTTGCCTCAGTGCCAGTGCCTGCTCGACGGTGGGCGCCGCGGCCGCCGCGTGGAGCGACGCGTCGAAGTCGCGGACGTCCACCCGGCTTCCGGCCGGTAGCGTCAGCCGGTAGGCGTCACCGCGTCGGACAACGCCGAAGCCCTCGGGCATACCGGCCTGTTCGAGAAACTGCCGGGTGCTCGAGACGGCGACCTGCAGGCGGCGGGTCGCGACACCCACCTCGGTGTCCGGCCAGAGTTGGTCGACCAAGCGCTCCCGGTGGACGTCCTGTTCGACGGACAACGCCAGCATCCGCAGCAAGGTCCGGGAGCGTGGTCGCAATGGTGAGAGATCGATCGCGGCTCCGTTGACGGTCAGCTGAAGGCCACCGAAGCACCGCAGGTCGACCGGCGGCATCGGATTGTCGGACCTGTTCCCGGGTGCGCTCCGTGGCGCCGGCAGGACGTGCACCGCATCGGGGTCGGTCCTGGGGGCCGACGTCGGGTTCGCGGCGCGACCGGAAAGGGCGGCCACCACCTTGTCGAGGCCGAGCCGAACCAGGATCTCGTCCGCCGCCGCTGTAGTGAACCGGGACGGATCGGCCACGCCGACCGCGAACAGCCCGACGCCGTGCGCCCCAGGGATCTGGGCCGCTTCGGCCCGATCGACGGCATGGCGTCCCTCGACAGCTGCGTTGCCTGTGCCGCGGGCGGCGTGGGCCAGGGCGAGCAGCGCCTCGGCCCAACACCGCAACACCGGAGCATCCAGCGCATCGAACCGACCGGCGGCGGCGGACAGCCCGGACGGTGCGCTCGGATCTCCGCAGAGCATCCCGGCCACACCGACCGCCAGTTGGAGCAGGGCGGCACCCCAGGAGTCACCATCCTCGTCGCAGGACATCAGCAGATCCTCGACCGCCGCGGTGCGCCACGCCGGCGCGCCGTGGGCGACCAGCACGGCATCGCCGAGGCCACGGGCCAACCGGGCGATCCAACCGAACCCTTCGGCGTCCGACTCGAGGGCGAGCGTGGCCAGGCTGGCCTGGAGGCTGTCGCCGCCATGCGTGGCATCGGTCACCGTCCGGGCCAACCAGGCCCCGTAGCGGACGGCAGGTTGGGCCGCAGGGTCGGCCGCCGCTGAACCGAGAGCCCTTTCGGCGCGGCGGAGATCGCCGATCAGCAGCGCGGCAATGCCGTGCACCAGACGCCCCCCCGGCGCGGCCGGGAGTACGACGGGCAGGTCGAGGTCGGCCACCGACCGGGTCACCGACCGCAGGAACGTTGCCGGGCCGAGATCGACATCGTGCGGCGAGATCGGCGACGAGGGCAACCAGAGCTGCGCCTGCGCCCGCTCGTGATCGCACCGATCACGGAAACCGGGCTCGTCCAACAGTTCCCGGGCGTGCTTGAAGGCATCCACTGCCGCTTGCACCGAACCATTGCGTAGTCGCCGGCGCGCATCGACCAGGGCCAACCACGGATCGTGCTCGACCACCCCGGGTGGGAGCAGATCTGCTGCTGCGGAGGCGGAATCGTGATCTCCGCCGCGGACCAGTCGGGCCACCGCCGGCCAGTCCTCGGCCCGGGCGTAGGCCCTGGCCGCGGCCTGCCGCTCGCCGGCGTCGGCCAGCAGGCGGGCGCTCCGCCCGTACCAGGCGCGCGCGCCGTCCACCCCGTACTCCTCGACCAGGGCCGCCTCCAGGTGCGCACGCAAGACTTCGTGGTAGCGGAAGGTGAACCCGTCGTCGGCCGACGAGGTGAACAGCTGTTGCGCTTCGAGCTCGTCGAGAATCCTTCCACTACCCGTGCTTCCGAGCAGGGCATCACACAGGGGGGCAGTGAGCAGCCCGAGAGTGCTGGTGTGCAGGAGGAACTGGCGGCGTTCCGTCGGCAGCTCGGCCAGCACGTTGCGGGCCAGATAGGAGCGCACCAGCTTGGACCGTCCGCCCAGATCGGCAACCGCCTGGGCCCGCTCGTGGGGGCTGCGGGACCGGGTGCTCAGGTGGAACAACTGCAGACCGGCCGCCCACCCCCCGGTCCGCCGGGTCAGTGCAGCGGCGTCCTCCGGGGCCAGGGGTTCGCGGAAGACGCCGACGAACAACTCCTCGACCTCCCAGGAGCGAAAGCGCAGATCATCGCTGGTGATCTCGTGCAGCGTCCCGGAGACACGCAGCCGAGGAATGTTGAAATCCGGCACCCGGCGCGATCCGATCGCCACCCGCAGTCCCGGCGGACGCAGCGAGATGAATTGTGCCAGAGCGGCTTCCGCTGGGCTGCCGGCGATCTCGTGGACATCGTCGAGCACCACGACCGCCTCGCCGGCCCACTCCTCGAGCGCCTTGAGCAACTCGTCCATCCGTTGCATCGAGGGTCGCCCGAGCCCGAGCGCGGCGTCGAGAGCATGGGCCAGGTAACCGGTGAAGGCCTGCTCGCCGCCGTCCTCGGCGGTGACTCGATACCAGGCATGCACCGGGCTGTCGGCGCAGACCCTGGCCAGCAGGGTGGTCTTGCCGGAACCAGGGGGCGCGACGACCAGGACGACCTGACCGGGAGCGGCACCCCGGAGCGGAACCTCCAGCCGCGGCCGGGGCAGACCGAGAACCTCGGGTCGCCGCAACTTCTCCTGCAGGATGATGTTCGGGGTCATCATGCACCGATTCAGTGCCAGCCGACGTCCACGCCGGAATGCATGGGATCGGCGTGGTGTCCGGGATCGTCGTCCTCCGTGGTCGCCGGCACGACGTTGCCGGTACCCAGGGAGGACGCGAGCGGGTCGCTGCCGAAGTGGACCTCGAGCTGGTCGGTCAGCCCGTCGTGGTCGGAGTCGGCCAAGAGTGGGTTGGTTCCCAGGGCGGTCTCGTAGCCGTCGGTCAGTCCGTCGTGGTCGGTGTCGGCCTGCAAGGGATCGGTTCCGACCATCCGCTCGAATTCGTCGGTCAGACCGTCCCCGTCGGTGTCCACGCTACCGAGCTCGGCGCCCTGGTCGATGGCGAAGTTGCCGGCCGACCCACCGCCGGCCAGTTCATGTGGGCCGGTGGCCTCGTGCGCATCGTGCGTGCCGGTGGCCCCGTGCGCATCTTGTGTGCCGGTGGCCCCGTGCGCATCGTCGCCGTCGGCCGCGGCGTCCGCGGAGACCGCCGACTGCTCGGTGAGCATCGATTTGTGCTGGGCGCCGTCGTACTCCTCGATGTGCTTGAGGACGCCGTCTACATACTCGCGGATGGACGGGTTGTGATTCTCCGGGTGCGGCACCTGATTCCAGTCGGACTTCGGTCCTTCCTGTCCGTCCTCGCCGGCGAAGTGACTGGCGATCACCCGTTCCCAATCGCCGAGCCGCTTGTAGGACGCTTCGAGGTCCGAGCGGGCTTTCGCGTCCTGGACGTCCTTCGGGGCGTCGGAGGCATGGGAGTATCCGCCGTAGCCATCCCAGGTGCCATCGATGTATTGGTAAGCGCCGGAGGCGGTTTCGTACGGGTTTTCCGCTTTGTAGTTGCCCCCGGACTCCTGCATCATGATGCCGTGCATGACGTCGTCGACGGTCAGGTGGTCGACGTCGACGGGGCCGTGGTGGGACGAACCGGAGCCCGCCGAGTCGGGCACCGTGCCGCTCTCTTCGCCGGTGACCGCCGGCATCGTCCCGGGTAGGACGGCAGCGTATTCGAACCGGCTGCCCGCGTCCTTGGACAGCACGCCCTCGCTCTCGTCGGCCGCCTCCACGGTGGTTCCGTCGCCCTTGCTGATCGCCACGTGCGCCTCGTCCGGCCGGCCACCGCCGGGCGTCGGCTCGCTCGAGAAGTGGAAGAGCAGCGCGCCGGGAATGTTCTTTGCCTGGTCGACCGGGATCAGCAGCCCCTTCGCCTTGAGGTCGAGGTACTGCTCGAACGAGCTACCCGGAATGTCCGTCCCGGCCTGGTGGGCCGCCCACTTCGTGAGCTCGGCGCAGTCGAAAACCTTCGGGTCGGGATCGTTGACGTCGACCTCGACGCCGAAGACGTACCGGTCGCCGATCTGCTTCTCGGCCGCGTCGAGGAACTTGTGGTTGACCTCCTTGGCGTGCGCCACGTCGGACGTGTCGGTCTTGGGGGTCTCGGGTTCCTTCTTGGGCGTCGGGTCGTGGTGGGGAGCGGTCGGCTCCGGCACCTTTGCCGGTTCCGTCGTGCCGCCGGTGGCGGTCGAGGTGGTCACCGTCGTGACGGTCTGGTCGCCCGTGGTCACCGTGGTCACCGTGGTCACCGTCGAACCTGGTTCCGGCGTGGGCGTCGGGACGGGTGAGGGGGTCGGTGCCGGTGCGTGCTCGGGCACCGGCGCAGGCGACGGTGACGGTGCCGGGGCGGGCGTGGGCGTAGGCGCTGGTGTCGGGGCGGGCGTGGGCGCCGGTGTCGGGGTCGGTGCGGGTGTGGGTGTGGGGTTGACCCCGCCGGCGCCGCCCCCGCCGGGAACGGTGCTACCGGCGCCGCCGGCGCCGCCCCCGCCCGGAACGGTGCCGCCGCCCGCGTCACCCCCGGTCACCGCAGCTTTCAGCGGGTCGCTGCCCAGCCGTATCTCGGTGCCGTCCGACAATCCGTCGTGATCGGTGTCGGTCTGGGTCGGGTCGGTGCCGAGAGTGACCTCCAAGCCATCGGCGAGTCCGTCACCGTCGCTGTCGGCGATGGTGGCCGACG
>Ga0134125_10010684_pt1 | contig 10300 bp, 11 predicted proteins | sample KB31751_FD_96464 | JGI IMG/M metagenome (GOLD analysis project Ga0134125, IMG submission 96464) | Terrestrial soil microbial communities with excess Nitrogen fertilizer from Kellogg Biological Station, Michigan, USA - KB3-175-1 | ecosystem: Environmental > Terrestrial > Soil > Unclassified ... | reverse complement strand
TCGATCAGCTTCGGCAGCTCTCCCCTGCGCGCAGCCTCGAGCTCGCCCGCGTTCTCGCGCAGCTCGGGCGGGATGTACTCGTAGCCGAGCCGGTCGTAGACCTCTTGCTCGCTCTCGGCGGTGACCACCTCGCCCGAGTCGGCGATCGTGATCCCGTACTCCGAGACGGAGAAGCCGCGGCGCACGGCGTCCTCGCGCAGCGCCATGTTGTGCTCCTTCGAGCCCGTGAAGTGCTGCAGCAGGTTGCCGTAGCTCTCGGGCGGCACCACGCGCAGGTCGAAGCGGAAGCCGTCATGCGAGACGACCGTCGCCTTCGTCGCGCCCTTCGCGACCACCTCCGAAACCCAGGTCAACTTCGTGAAGTAGTCCGTCAGCGCCTTCGGGTCGCTGGCCGTCGCGATGATGTCGAGGTCGCGCACGGTTTCACGCCGGCGCCGCGCGCTGCCAGCCTCGCAGACGCGGTCGGCGGCCGGATGCTCGCGCAGCGTGTCGACGACCGCGAGCAGCGCCGGCAGGGCCTGCCCGAGCAGCGTGCGCGGCTCAGCCGAGACCTTCCTCTTCCGCCCGGCCGCCTTGAGCACGGCCTCCTCGGTCTTGGCGCCGAGCCCCGGCAGCGTCCGCAACCGCTGGGCGCGTGCCGCCTCCTTCAGCTCAGCGAGCGTCGTGACGCCGAGTTCCTGCCAGATCTTCCGGACCGTCTTCGGACCCATCCCTGGGATGTGCAGGAACTCGACCACCTCTGGCGGGATCGTCTTGCGGCGCTTCGACAGCGCCTCGATCTCGCCCGTGTCGACGATCTGGACGATCTTGTCCTGGATCGTCGCGCCGATTCCGGGCAGCTCCTTCGCCGTCCCGTCCAGCGCCAGCTGCGCGACCGGCGTCCCCGTCTCGCGCACACGCGAGGCGGCGCGGCGGTAGGCGATCACCCGGAACGACGCCTGGCCCTCGATCTCGAGCAGGTCGGCGAGCAGCTCCAGCTGCTCGGCGATCTCCGCGTTGCGGGGAAGTGACTTCGTCTTGGCCACGCACAGCGATCATAGGGGCGTGAAGGCCGTCGTCTGCCTGCCCACCTACAACGAGCGCGAGAACCTCGAGCGCATGGTCGACGCACTCGCGGGCAAGGGCGTCTCGGTGCTCGTGATCGACGACAATTCGCCCGACGGCACGGGCGGGCTGGCCGACGAGCTCGCCGCACGGAACGGCCACGTCGCAGTGCTCCACCGTGGGCACAAGGAAGGCCTCGGGCCCGCGTACCTCGCCGGCTTCAGGCGCGTGCTCGAGGACCCGGAGGCAGAGCTGGTGCTGGAGATGGACGCCGACTTCTCGCACGACCCGAACGACGTGCCGCGGCTGATCGAGGCGGCACACGACGCCGACCTGGTGCTCGGATCGCGCTATGTCGACGGCGGTTCGATCGGTAGCTGGGGCCTCGTGCGGCGGTTCGTCTCGGCCGGCGGCTCGCTCTACGCGCGCGTCGTGCTCGGCGTCGGCGTGCGCGATCTGACCGGCGGCTTCAAGTGCTTCCGGCGCGAGGTGCTCGAGACCCTCGACCTCGACGCGATCGACTCGCGCGGCTACGCCTTCCAGATCGAGACGACCTATCGAGCGCTGCGCGCCGGGTTCCGCGTGGTCGAAGTGCCGATCGAGTTCGTCGACCGCGAGCACGGCGGCTCGAAGATGAGCCGGTCGATCGTGCTCGAGGCGATCTGGAAAGTGCCGGTGCTCCGGCTCCGCGCGCTGGTGGGCCGCCTGTAGCCTGCGACCGTGGTCGACGTCACCGATGCGAGCTTCGACGCTGAGGTCCTGCAGGCCGAGACGCCCGTCGTGGTCGACTTCTGGGCGCCCTGGTGCGGCCCGTGCCATGCGGTCGAGCCGGTCCTCACAGCGCTCGCGGCGGACCACGGCAGCGTCAAGTTCGTGAAGCTCGACATCGACCAGAACCTGCAGACCGCCTCGCGCTACGAGGTGCTCTCGATCCCGACGGCGATCCTGTTCGAGGACGGCGAGCCCCGCGAGACCGTGGTCGGGGCCAGGCCGCGCTCGTACTACGAGCGGGCCTGGAGCGCCTGGCTCACGACGTCGTCTGCTCGCTGACGCGCGGCTGGGCGGACCGCCGCAGGGCCCGCGAGCCGCGGCGGGAAAGGCGGATCGTCCCGCCGGCCGAGCTCATCCGGATCCGCGGGTCGGCGATCGAGTAGAGGATGTCGACCACGAGGTTCGCGATCACGACCGCGAAGCTGACGACGAGCGCGATCCCCATGATCACCGCCGTGTCGCCGGACCCGATCGCGTTGACGAACAGCCGTCCCATCCCGGGCAGGTCGTAGATCTGCTCGATGAAGAGCGCGCCGGCGAAGGCGACGCCGACGTCCATCCCCAGCATGGTGATGATCGGCAGCATCGCGTTCCGCAGGGCGTGCTTTCGCACGATCCGCGAGGTGCTCGCGCCCTTCGCCCGGGCGGTGCGGATGTAGTCCTCGTCCAGCGTCTCGAGCAGGCTCGCCCGGATCATCCGGGCGTAGAGCGCCGCGAAGATGATCCCGTAGGTGATCCACGGGAGCGTCATGTGGTACGCCCAGTAGCGGGGGCCGAAGCAGCCGTTCGAGCTGTCCTTGACGTGGCTGAAGTCGCAGTAGCCCGCGATCGGGAACCAGTGCAGCCGGGCGCCGAAGGTGTACGAGAAGAGCAGGCTCAGCCAGAGCGGGTGGCAGGCTGCGCCAATGAGCACGAACGCCATCGCTCCTTTGTCGATCAGCGATCGCGGGCGCAGCGCCGCCAGGATCCCGATCGGGAAGGCCATCAGCAGCCAGAGGATCATCCCGCCGATCACGAGCGACGCCGTGACCGGCAGCGCCCGGGCGATCACGGTGGTCGCCGGCTCGCCCGAGGCCCGTGAGTTACCAAGGTCGGCGTGCAGCGCGACGTGGCCGAGGAAGCTCAGGTAGGCAACGGGCACGGTGCCGCGGGCGTCGAACGGCGTCAAGATGTCGGTGCCGCGCTCGTTGCGGCGGCCGTTGGTGAAGTGTTTCGGCAGGACGAAAAAGACGACGAACGTCACCAGCGTCACCACGAAGGTGAGCACGATCGCCCAACTCAGCCGCCTGACGATGAAGGCCAGCACTAGTTCCCCGGGCTAGAGTGGCTGCTCGCGCAGATCAGCGCAAGTCGCGGGCCCCCCGCGCGCCGAAGTGCTCCCACCCTGCCAGGGCTACGGGCGCACCGCGAAGCCGGATTTCGACGCCTTCGCCTTCGACGCAGCGGCCGACCACGGCGAATCCCAACGGATCCGGCGTGGCGGCCAGCAGCTCGTAGTCCTCGCCGAAGCCGACGTCGTCGACCGTCGCGTCCGGGGCGAGCGGAACGTGCTCGAGGTCGAGCTCGATCCGGCAGCCCGAGCGGGTGGCAACGTGCTGCGCGTCAACCCCGAGCCCGTCCGAGATGTCCGTGAGTGCGTGTGCCGCTTTCGCGAGGCGGCGCCCCTCTTCCAGGCGAACCGGCGGTCGAGCGTGCCGCTGCTCACGGAAGGCGGCACCCGCCGCGCCGAGCGAGCCGGTCACGACTACGAGGTCTCCCGGTCTTGCGCCTGCGCGGCCAGGCACCCGTTGGGAGCGGCCGACCGCCGTGACGGCGAGCGTCAGCTGGGGCGCGCTCGTCGTGTCGCCGCCGGCGATCGGTACGCCGGGCTCGTTCAGGCCCGCGTAGAGCTCGAGCACGTCGTCGAGCTCGGTCTCGGCTGGCGCGGCCAGCGTGACCAGCAACGCAATGGGCTCGGCGCCCGCCGCGGCGAGGTCGCTCAGGTTGACCGCCGCGGCGCGGAAGCCGAGCTCCCTGTGGGTCGTCCAGTCGAGCCGGAAGTGAACGTCCTCGACCAGCGCGTCCTGCGTGACCACGATCCCGTCGCCCAGCTCTGCGGCATCGTGCTCGATCCCGCGCGCGAGACCCCGCCGCTCGAGCTCGGCCAGCAGTCCGAGCTCGCCGAGCTCAGAGAGCCGCATCGATCGCCGCCAGGAGCGCCCGCCCGTCGCGGGCGGCGCGGATCACGGCCACCCCCGCGGCGCCGGTCTTGATGCAATCGGCCGCATTCGTCGCGTCGACGCCGCCGATCGCGACCACAGGCACCGAGACCGCGCGGCAGATCTCGGCCAGGCCGCCGAGCCCGATCGGCGGGTCGGCGTCCTGCTTCGAGGGAGTCGCCCATACCGGGCCGGCACCGATGTACGCCGCGCGCAGCTCCTCTCCGGCCAGCGCCTCCTCGGCCGAGGCAGCCGAGTGTCCGAGCAGCAGCCCTTCGGCGACCGCGCGGTCCGCGCCTCCGTCGTCCCGCCCGAGGTGGACCCCGTCCGCGCCGAGCCGGAGCGCCGCCTCGACGTCGTCGTTGACGATGAAGGTCGCGCCCAAGAGCAGGAAGTCGCGGCCGGCCTCGACCAGCTCGGCTGTCGACGCGCCTTTGCGCCGCAGCTGGACGACGGTCGCGCCGTTCTCGACGGCGGCGCGGCCGCTCTCCGCGTCCTCGACGATCGCGTGCAGCCTCACCGCGCGCGCGAGTCGAGCGTTTCCGGGTCGAGCGCGTAGAGCGCGTCGTAGAGGGCGACGTGGAACGATCCTGGGCCCTTCGCGCTCTCGGCCGCGTCCTCGCCGGCGACACCGAAGGCGACCAGGGCGCCGGTGGCCGCAGTCAGGGCGTGCGGCTGGACACCGAGGAAGCAGCCCGTGATCGCGGTCGACATGCAGCCGGTGCCTGTGACAGTGGCCATCAGCTCGTGCCCGTTGGCGACCGAGTTGACGGTCTCGCCGTCGGAGACGTGGTCGACCGGCCCGGTGACGGCGACGACGCAGCCGAGCGACCTCGCCGCCTCGCGCGCCAGGTCGGGTCCGCCATTCGCGCCGATCGCCTCCACGCCCCGGATCTCGGCCGGGCGGCCGGCGAGGGTCGCGACCTCGGCGGAGTTGCCCCGGACAACGGCCAGCTCGAGCACGTCGAGCAGCCGCCGGCAGGTGTCGGTGCGGTACTCGGTCGCCCCCGCCCCCACCGGGTCGAGCACGACCGGCACTCCCGCCGCGTTTGCTGCAAGGCCGGCGGCGATCATCGCCTCAATCCACTCGTCGGAGAGCGTGCCGATGTTGAGCACGAGCGCTGAGGCCGCAGAGGCCATCTCCTCGACCTCCTGCGGGGCGTGCGCCATCACCGGCAGCGCGCCGATCGCGAGCGTCGCGTTGGCGGTCTCGTTCATGACGACGTAGTTCGTGATCTGGTGGACGAGCGGCTTGCGCTCACGGATCGCCGCGAGGTCGGAGCCCGCGCTCATGCGGCTCCACGCAGGCCGAGCACATCCACCGGCCCATCGCCCTTGCCGATGTCCGCCAGGCCCTGCGCCACCGCGCGGGAAGCCGCCTCGGCCGCGCCTCGCGCAGCGTCCTCGAGCGACAGCCCTCGCGCGAGCAGCGCCGCGAGCGTGGCGGAGTGCGTGCAACCGGCGCCGTGGGTCGCGCCGCTCTCGACCCGCTCGACCGGGATCTCCACGTGCTGCTCGCCGTCGAACAGGTGGTCGACGGGCTCGCCGTGCCCGCCGGTCACGATCGCCGCCCGCGCTCCGAGCTCGACCAGCCGCGCGGCGAGCTCGCGCTTCGGGCCCGCGCCGACCAGCGCCTCGGCCTCGGCGAGGTTCGGCGTCACCACCGTCGCGAGCGGGAAGAGCCGCGCGACCAGCGTCTCGACGGCGTCCTCCTCGAGCAGCCGCGCTCCCGAGCTCGCGACCATCACCGGGTCGACCACCAGCGGCAGCGGGTAGTCGACCAGGACGTCGGCAACGATCTCGATCACCGGCCGTGAAAAGAGCATCCCGGTCTTCGCCGCGTCCGCCCCGATGTCGCCGAGGACCGCCTCGAGCTGCGAGCGAACGAACGCCGGCGGCACCTCGAGCACCCCCGTCACGCCGGTCGTGTTCTGCGCGGTCAGGGCGACGATTGCGCTCATGCCGAAGCAGCCCGCGGCCGCGAACGCCTTCAGGTCGGCCTGGACGCCGGCGCCTCCGCCGGAGTCGGACCCCGCAATCGTCAAGCACTTCGGAACCATCGTCTCCCTTCGCCGGTGCGAACCGGATCAGGTTCAACGGGTGTGATCTCAGCCCCTGAGGGCACCCCGGTGGGGTGAGGCTAGCATCGCCTCGATGTCCCAAGCACGCTACGACGAGGTCGCCGACTGGTACGACGCCGAGTTCGCGACGAGCGAGCTGGGCGCGTCGGCGCGGGCGATCGTGCTCCGGCTGCTCGGTGGCGGGCCGGGACGGCTGCTCGACGTCGGCTGCGGGGGAGGCGCGCACGCGGCGGAGCTCGCCGAGCACGGCTGGAGCGTGACCGGGGTCGACGTCTCGGCGGCCCAGCTTGAGCTCGCGCGCGCTCGCGGGATCGACGTCGTCGAGGCGGATGCAGCGGAGCTCCCGTTCGAGGAGGCGAGCTTCGACGCGGCGGTCTCGATGTTCACGCACACCGACGTTGCCGACTTCGCCGGGGTCACGCGAGAGGTCGCGCGGGTCCTTAGGCCCGGCGGCTGCTTCGTCTACCTCGGCGTCCACCCGTGCTTCGTCGGGCACCACGCGTTCGTGCACGGCCGCGAGGTGCCCGAGCTGCACCCCGGCTATCGCGACACCTCGTTCCGGACGAAGGCGCCGGGGATCTGGGACGAGGGGCTGCGGGCGAAGGTAGGTGCCGTCCACCTGCCGCTGGGGCTCTTCCTCCAGGCCTTCCTGGATTCCGGGTTCGCGCTGGAGCGCTTCGAGGAGCCCGAGGGCCGCGACTACCCGCACGTGGTCGCGCTGCGGGCGCGCCGATGACCGTCGTCGCTGCCTGGGACGAGCTGCTCCAGGGCGAGGAGCTCGCGCACCTCGAGGTCGTGCCCGCGCGTGACGCGCGACTGGCGCCGCTGCCGGAAGCGCTGCACCCCCGGGTGCGCGAGGCGTTGGCGGCGCAGGGTGTCGACTCGCTCTACGGACACCAGGCCGAGGCGTGGGAGGCGGCGGCGCGCGGCGAGCACTTCGTCGTCACGACCGGCACCGCGTCCGGCAAGACGCTTGCGTTCAACTTGCCGGTGCTCGACGCAGTCGCGCGCGAGCCCAAGCTGCGCGCGCTCTACCTCTACCCGACGAAGGCGCTGGCTCAGGACCAGTTACGCGCGCTCAGCACGTTCAAGCTGCCCAAGCTGCGCGCCGCCATCTACGACGGAGACACCGCCGCCGACCGCCGCTGGCAGGTGCGCAAGTGGGCGAACCTGATCCTCTCCAACCCGGACATGCTCCACGTCGGCGTACTGCCGCACCACGACCGCTGGGGCGACGTGCTCTCGAACCTGGCGTACGTGATCGTCGACGAGGCGCACGTCTACCGCGGGGTCTTCGGCTCGCACGTCGCCAACGTGCTGCGGCGGCTGCGGCGGCTCGCGCGCGTCTACGGAGCCGAGCCGCAGTTCCTCCTGGCTTCGGCCACGATCGCGAATCCCGGCGAGCTCGGCCTGCGGCTCCTCGGAGTGGAGACGACCGTCATCGGGGACGACGCCGCGCCGCGGGCCGAGCGGACGGTCGCGCTCTGGAACCCGCCGCTTACCGACGAGGAGCTCGGTCTGCGCGCCAGCGCCCTCGGCGAGGCCTCGAAGCTGATGGCCGATCTCGTCGAGCGCGGGCTGCGCACGCTCTGCTTCGCGAAGAGCCGCCGCGCGGCCGAGCTGATCCACCGCTTCGCGGCCGACCGGCTCGGTGACGACTCGCGCCTCTCGCCCTACCGCGCCGGCTACACCCCCGCGCAGCGGCGCGAGATCGAGCGGCGGCTGCTCGAGGGCGACCTGCTAGGAGTCTCGGCGACGAACGCGCTCGAGCTCGGGATCGACGTCGGCCTGCTCGACTGCGTGATCTCGGTCGGCTTTCCGGGCACGGTCGCGTCACTGCGCCAGCAGTGGGGCCGCGCCGGCCGCCGCGGACACGGCCTTGCCGTGCTGGTTGCGAGCGAGGACGCGCTCGACCAGTACTTCATGCGCGAGCCGCGCACGCTGCTCGGCCGCCGTGTCGAGGCGGCGATCCTCGACCACGAGAACCCGCGGGTGCTCGACGGCCACGTCCGCGCGGCCGCGTTCGAGGCACCGCTGGACGATCGTGACCGCGAGGTGCTCGGCGACGCGGCGCTCGAGCGGGCCGCGGCGCTCCCCGAGCTGAGGCACACGCCGGCCGGCTACGTCTGGGCGGGCAGGGACTACCCTGCGGCGCGCGTGGCGCTGCGGTCGACAGGCCCCGAGTCGTTCACCGTGGTCGAAGCCTCCAGCGGCACCGTGCTCGGAATCGTCGAGGAGGCACGGGCCTTCTCGACCGTCCACGAGGGCGCGGTCTACCTCCACCTCGGCGAGAGCTACCGCGTGCTCGAGCTCGACCTCGGCTCCCGCGCAGCGCTCGTCGAGCCGTTCACGGGCGACTACTACACGCAGGCGAAGATCGAGACGACGACCGCGATCGTCGAGCCGCGGCGCAGCGACCGCCGGCTCGGCGTCGATCTGACGTTCGGCTCGGTGGTCGTCACCGATCAGGTCGTCGGCTTCCAGAAGCGCTCGATCCAGACGCAGGAGAGCCTGGAGCTCGTCGCCCTCGACCTGCCGCAGACCGAGTTCGAGACGGAGGCGGTCTGGTTCCTACCGGAGCCGTGGATGCTCGACGGGCTGGAGGAGATGCCCCAGCTGCTCGGCTCGCTGCACGCCGCCGAGCACTCGCTGATCGCGCTGCTGCCTCTCTGGGCGATGTGCGACCGCTGGGACATCGGCGGGCTCTCGACGAACCTCCACTTCCAGACCGGCCGCCCGACGATCTTCGTCTACGACGGCCACTCGGGCGGCGTCGGCATCACCGAGCGGGGCTTCGACGTGTTCGAGGGCTGGGCGGCCGACACCGCCAAGCTGCTCAGCGGCTGTCCGTGCGAGCGCGGGTGCCCGTCGTGTGTCCAGAGCCCGAAGTGCGGGAACCTGAACGAGCCGCTGGACAAGGCCGGCGCTCTTCGGCTCCTGGATCGGATGCTGTCCGCGGCGTAACATCCGTCACATGGCGCTGATATTCATGTTGCTCGCGCTGTTCGCGTTCCTCGGGTTCGGGACCGGCTCCCCATCCGTGAGCCGCGTCACGCAGAGCTCGTCGGCCACGGGAAGCGCGACGGCGACGGGTAGCGCCTCCTCGAGCGTCACCCAGAGCTCCGTCCAGACGGTGAACGGCGTGACGCGATCATCCTGCGTCGTCGTGACGTGGAAGGCCGGCCAGCCGGCGCACCGCCGGCCGTGCCACAAGTCGCCGGCGAAGCCGTAGCTGTCGATTCAGCGCGCGCTCGTTCGTCGTACTCTCGTAAGCGACCGAAGGAGGGCTCATGCAGTACCTGCTGCTGATCTACGGCGACGAGGCGAACGGCTGGGAGTCGCTGAGCGAGGAAGAGCAAGGCGAGATCTTCCAGGCCTACGGCACCTACACCGAGGAGCTGGAGAAGAGCGGGGCGATGGTCGGCGGGAACGCGCTACAGCCGACCCAGACCGCGACCACCGTCCGCGTGCGCAATGACGAGACGCTGACGACCGACGGCCCCTTCGCGGAGACGAAGGAACAGCTCGGCGGCTATTACCTCGTCGACGTCGGCTCGCTGGACGAGGCGCTCGAGTGGGCAGCCAGGATCCCGGGCGCGAAGTACGGCGCGATCGAAGTCCGGCCGGTGGTGGTCTTCGAGGAGGGCATGTAGTCCTCGACGAGCTCTACCGGGAGGAGTGGGGGCGCACGCTCGCGGTCCTCGCCCGCACCCTCGGCGACGTTGGCCTCGCCGAGGACGCGGTGCAGGAAGCGTTCGCCGCAGCGCTCGAGCGCTGGCCGCGAGACGGCGTCCCCGCCAATCCCGGCGCCTGGCTGCTGACCACCGCGCGGAACCGCGCGATCGACCGCATCCGGCGCGAGCAGACGCTTCGCCGCAAGACCGAGCTGCTCGCCGCACTCGACGCCGCCGAGGAGGTGGACGAGACGATTCCCGACGAACGGCTGTCGCTGATCTTCGCGTGCTGCCATCCCGCGCTCGCGACCGAGGCGCAGGTGGCGCTGACGCTGAGGACGCTCGGCGGGCTCACGACCGAGGAGATCGCGCGGGCGTTCCTCGTGCCCGAGGCGACCATGGCGCAGCGGCTCGTGCGCGCCAAGAAGAAGATCCGCGGCGCCGGCATCCCGTTCCGGGTCCCGCCCGACCACCTGCTGCCGGAGCGGCTGCGGTCGGTGCTCGCGGTCGTCTACTTGATCTTCAACGAGGG
>Ga0134125_10010683_pt1 | contig 10301 bp, 8 predicted proteins | sample KB31751_FD_96464 | JGI IMG/M metagenome (GOLD analysis project Ga0134125, IMG submission 96464) | Terrestrial soil microbial communities with excess Nitrogen fertilizer from Kellogg Biological Station, Michigan, USA - KB3-175-1 | ecosystem: Environmental > Terrestrial > Soil > Unclassified ... | reverse complement strand
GCGCTCGACCACCTGGATGCCGCGCTGCTTGGCCAGTTCGATGACGGTCTGCCGCGTGATGCCGTTCAAGATGCATTCGACGGTCGGCGTGTGCAAGGCGCCGTCGATGAGCAGGAACAGATTGGCGCCGGTCGCTTCCGAAAGCCGGCCTTTGTAATCGTGCATCAGGGCGTCCTGGCAGCCGGCGGCGATCGCCTCGTCCTTGGCCAGCGTGCAGATGATGTAAAGGCCGGCGGCCTTGCTTCCGGCCGGAGCGCACTCCGGGCTAGGCCGCTTCCACCGGCTCGTAATGAGCTTGATCGCCTTCTGCTCGTAGTAAGCCCCCCAGGGAAAGGCCGCGATCGCCACATGAACTTTCGTTCCGGCCGCGGAGACGCCGATCACTTCGGCGCCGCGCCAGGCGATCGGCCGCACGTAGCCGGAATCGAGCCGATTCTCGCTAACGACCGCCTTGGTCGCGGCATCCAGTTGCTCCACGGAATAGGGCAAATCGTAGGCGAGCATCTTGGCCGAATGGATCAGGCGGGCCGAGTGCTGTGCGAGTTTGAAGACCTTGCCGTTGTAGATGCGGGCCCCTTCGAAGACGGCGTTGCCGTAGTGCAGGCTATGGGCGAGCACGTGAATCTTGGCGTCGCGCCATGGGGTCAGTTTGCTGTTGAACCAGATAACGCCGTCGCGATCGTCGAGTGGGAGAGTCGGGCTGCTCACGAGAAAGCTCCGGAGAGAGAAGCATCAAACGCGCGACCAGTCCTTGCGCTGGCGGCTCGAGGGAATGTTCAACATCTTGCGGTACTTGGTGACGGTGCGCCGGGCCACCGGGTAGCCGGCGTCGTTCAGGCGCGTCACCAGCTCCTCGTCCGAGAGCGGGCTGGCCTTGTTCTCGTCGCCGATCAGTTCCAGCAGTTTCTGCTTCATCACTTCGTAGGCCACTTCTTCGTGCGTCTGGTCGTTGACCTTGCCGCCGCCAAAGAAGCGCTTGAGCGGGAAGACGCCGCGCGGCGTCTGCACCCACTTGTCGTCCACCGCCCGGCTCACCGTCGTCACGTGAACCTTCACCTGGTCGGCGATCTGCTGCATCTTCAGCGGTTGAATGTGTTCGGGGCCATAATCGAGGAACGACCGCTGATGGTTGATGATCGCCCGCGTCACTTTCAGGAGCGTGTTGCGGCGCTGCTCCACCGCGCTGACGAGCCACTGGGCCGACTGCAGCGACTTGCGCAGCTTCTCTCGCGCCGCGTCGTCGAGGTCCTTGGATTTATACAGTTCGAAGTAGCGCTTGCTGACGCGAATGGTCGGCACCCAATCGTCGACGAGGCGGGCCTCGTAGTCGCCGCTGTCGGTGCGCTCGACGATCACATCGGGAACGACGTGCTGCGTCACGGTCTCGGCGAACTTCAAGCCCGGCTTCGGGTCGAGTTGATGCAGCGCCTCGATGGCCTCCTGGATCGTGGGAATGTCGAAGCGAGTCGCCTTCTGGATCAGCGGGATGCGGTTGGCGCCGATGTCCTCGAGGTGGTCGCGAATCAGGACGCGGAGGACGTCGGCGTAGGGCGTGTCCGGGCCGACTTGCAACAGCAGGCATTCCATGAGGCTGCGGGCGCCGACGCCGGGCGGATCGAGTTTCTGGACCACGTGCACGAGCGCGTCCTCGACTTCCTCCTCGGTCGTCAGCGCGTCGAAACTCTGGCTGATCTCGGCCAGCGAAAAGAAGCGGAACACTTCGGACTCGGCGGTATCGTCGTCGCGCTTGCCGTGGTCCTTGCGGACCTTGAGCCGCGTGCCGATGTAGCCCGTGCGGTCGATGTACGTGCAAATGTGCTTGGCCAGCCGCATCTGATCGCGGGAGAGCTCCATTTCGCCGAGCTGCTCGGCCAGGTGGTCCTGCAGCGATTGCGGCCGGTCCGGCATGTTGGCCATCGCGTCGAGTTTGCGATCGCCCTCCTCCGAAAGCGCCGAGCGGCTGATCCGGTGTTCCTCGTTGAAGTGATTGTCCCAGTCCTGGTTCAAGGCTTCGAGGCGGCTGAATTCGAGGTCGCCGGAGTCGTCGTGCTTGAGCGGGGCGTCCGGGTTGAATTCCTTTTCGGGGGTGTCGTTTTGGTCGCCGAGGTGTTCTTTCTGTTCGAGGAACGGGTTCTTCTGCAGTTCCTCTTCGATCTTGGCTTGCAGATCGACGACGGTGAGCTGGAGAATCTCCATCGACTGGATCATGCGTGGGGCCAGGATCATTTTCATGTCCGGCCGCATCGACATGTCCATACCGATCCGTAGTCCGCTCATCGGCTCCTCTCCGATATTCCACCAAGTCCACCCAGGGCGATGGGTGGGCTTTTCACAATGTTCTTCGCCCTTCGAGGGCGTCTGCGAGCATCTGGGCGTTGGCAAGCTCCAGGGACGAACCGCTGGGCAATCCGCGTGCCAATCGGCTGACGGTCGCCCCCGTGCCGGCCAACAGGTTCGAAGCCAGCAGCGCCGTGCCGTCCCCTTCCATCGTCGGGCTCGTCGCCAGGATGACTTCTTTGACTCCGCCCCGGCGAACGCGATCGACGAGTTGGGTGAAGGTCAGCCGTTCCGGGCCCATTCCATCCAACGGCGCCAGTCGGCCGCCGAGCACGTGGTAGAGCCCGCGAAAGTTCCCGGCCCGCTCGAATGCCGCCACGTCGCGAGGCGTCTCCACCACACAGATCATCCCGGCGTCGCGGCGCGGATCCGAACAGATCGGGCACCGCTCCTGGTCCGTCAGGTTGAAGCACTCCTTACAGGGGCGAATCTTCTCGGCGACATCGTGCAGCGCCTCCGCGAGGGCGACCGCGTGGCGGCGGTCGCCGGCGAGCAGGAAGTGGGCGATCCGCTCGGCGCTCTTCGGCCCGATCCCCGGCAACTCCGCCAGTTCCTCGAGCAACCGCTGCATCACTCCGCTCGGCTCGGACACGCGTCGTTCCCCTTATCCGAGCCCCGGTAGGCCGTTGCCGCCGCCCAACATGCCGGCCGGCAAGCCGATATTCTGAGCCATCTTGGCCGATTCCTGGGCCAGTTGCTCGCGCACTTTCGTGAGGGCCTGGTTGGTAGCTGCCGCGAACAGATCCTCGAGCATCTCGTGATCGTTCAGCGACATCGCTTCGTCCGAAATGCGGACGTTGAGAACTTCCATGCGGCCGTTCACCTTGACGGTGACGTAGCCGGCGCCGGCCGTCGCCTCGGCCGTGATCGTGCCAACCTGGGCCTGGAACTTCTGGATCTCCTCCTGAATCTTGCTGCGGTTGCCCAGGAGGTTCATCATGGCGCCGAGCTTATCGAACATGCGTTAATCCTCTTCTTGAATGCGGAATTCGGAATGCGGAGTGCGGATTTGAGAAGAGCAAATCCGCATCAGTCATCCGAGTCTTCATTCCCCATTCCGAATTCCGCACTCCGCATTTCTTCTGAAGTCCCCGTTCCCAATTCCGCGTTCCGAGTCTCGGCGTTGAAGCCTTCTTCCACATGCCAGATCTGAGCGCCAAGCGATTCCGCGGCCTTCTGGAAAAAGGGTAAGCCGGCCAGCGCTCGCTTGCGGTCGCCTGCGGGGACTACCGGTTTGGGCGGCGGGGCTTTCGGCGTCTCGGGGTTGGGCCCGCTGACCGAATCGACACGCACGACCACCGGTTTGCCGAGCAACTTTTTCAGAGCGTCCTGCAGTTTCTGCAAGCTCGACTCGGCCCGACACGCGTCGTATGCGTGATTGTAGCTGGAGTGGAAGCGAATTGCTAGTGAGTTTGGCCCGAAAATTGCAGGAGAATTGGCTAGCCTCAAGTGATTATACAGAAAAGGCGACTTCTCTTCCAACTGCGCGAGCACCGACTGCCACACCTCGGTAAGCGATTCTTCCGTCAAATCAATCGACGCAATCTCTTTGCCATTAAAGACATGGTTCGCGTTTTCCATCCCGTTAATCGGCGCCGTCAGGGCGTTTTTTTTTGAGGGGTCGCCCGGTACCGCATTTATGCTCGGCCGCGAGCTGGGAACTACGCCTTCCTTCAGCGATTGCACCAACTGGCCCACCGACAGCAATTCTTCCAGACGACTGAGCCGCACGACGGCCATTTCAAGCAAGACTGCGGCGTGGCTGCTGCCGCGCATCCGCGCCTTCGTCGTTGCCCATACATCCAGACCCGCCAACAGCGCGTCGAGCGTGGTCTTGGCCGCTTCTTCCTTCAATGTTTCGCGGACGTTTGGAGCGACCGGCGAATCTTCCAGGCCCGCTCCGGCCTTGAGCAACATCAAGGCCCGCCAGTATTCGATGAGTTGATCGACGAGTTCGCCGACTTGCAGGCCGCGGTCGATCCAGACGGCGAGGAGATTCAAGCCGGCCTGGGCGTCGTGGGCGAGGATTGCCTGGGCCAGTTCGAGAACCCGGTCGTCGCCGGCCGTTCCCAACACGGCATGCACGCGCCCGGCGGTCAGCTTTCCTTCCCCGGATGCGAGCAATTGATCGAGCAGCGATTGCGAGTCGCGCATCGAGCCCGCCGCCCGCCGGGCGATGAGCCGCAACGCTTCGTCGTCCGCTTCCAACCCCTCGCGCGCGACGATCGATTGCAACTGCTCGAAGATCTTCTTCGGGCCGACATGGGCGAAATCGAAGCGCTGGCACCGCGACAGAATCGTGATCGGCAGCTTCTGCACTTCGGTCGTCGCGAAGATGAACTTCACGTGCGGCGGCGGTTCTTCCAGCGTCTTCAACAGGGCGTTGAAGGCGCCGGCCGAGAGCATGTGAACTTCATCGATGATGTAAATCTTGTAGCGGCCGCGCGTCGGGCGAAAGCCGACGTTCTGCCTCAAATCCCGGATGTCGTCCACCTTGTTGTTGCTGGCGCCGTCGATTTCCTGGACATCGACGTCTTGCCCCTCGGCGATGGCCTGGCAACTATTGCACTGACCGCACGGTGTGGGCGTGGGCCCTTTCTCGCAGTTGAGGGCCTTGGCCAGAATGCGGGCGGCGCTCGTCTTGCCGACGCCGCGGGCTCCGGTGAACAGGTAAGCGTGTGCGACGCGGTCCGATTGAAGGGCGTTGACGAGTGCCTGCGCGACGTGCTCTTGGCCGATGAGTTCGGCGAATTGCTGGGGGCGGTAACGCCGCGCCACGACTGTATATTCCGCCGGCGGCGACGGGCTCGACGCGGCCGCAGCTTTGCTCTTGGCCATGAAGGCATCGTACGCCGCGACGGAGCCGTTGGAAGAAGGGATCGCGCAAAACTCGCGCTCGGCTTCGCGACTCCGCCTCGTGGCTATTATTAATCGGGAACTCCCGGTTGACGCGGCCTGCGGCTTTGTGGCACAACCTCTCTCGCGGATCGTTCGACGACACGAAGGAATCGAATCATGCGGACCCGATCACGGATGCTGGCCCTCGCGCTCGCGATGATTGTCGGTTGCGACCAGAACGAGGGATCAGGGAATGCCAAGGCGACATTGGCCGCCAAAGCTCCCGAGGCCGCTTCGAACGCCCAACCGACCAAACCGGAAGGGGCCGCGCCGTCGGCCGTCACTCCGCCCGCGGCCTCGGGGCCGGCCTGGGAGCTCGATCCCGCCAAGCACGTCATTCCTGCCACCCCCGCCTCTGGAACGCTGTTCGGCAAGACCGCCGCGCCCGATGCGCAAATCGAGGGCGACGCCCTTCGCTTCCGCCTCATGGCCGACGGCAACCCGACCGGCGAGATGGTCGAGATTCACCTCGTCGAACCCGGCAAAACGTTCGAAGGGCTGACGTTAACCGTAAAGCCGGACCAGGAATCGGCGACCGGCCAACCGTTCATCATGGTCTCCAATCCGACGGCGGCCGCTCAACCGCTGATCGAAAAGGGCTACGCCTTGACGCTGGAAGTGGGGAAGCGGGAGAAGGGCAAGGCCGCGGGCAAACTGTTCCTCAGCCTGCCGGGGGAAGGGAAGCAATTCCTGGCCGGCACGTTCAACGCGGAATGGCTGCGTGGGCGGGCCGAACTGCCGGCCGACTACGACGCTCCGTTCATTCGCGGCACGCTGCAAGCCAGGAACGCCCCCGACCCGTACACGGTCGTCGGCTACATGCGCGTCGAGCCGCACGAGGCGGCGAGTTCGAATCTGGACGCGATCGGCACCAAGATCGGCCCGGATGGCTTCTTGCTTCGGTCGGAATCGCGGCCGCGCGGCGGCGCGCTCTTCCCCGCGACCGACAAGGAACCGGCGCGCTTCGAATTCACGCGCCTGGAACCGGGCCGCTACTTCGTCTTCGCGACGCTCAAAATGGGGCCGGCCGCCTGGCGCTGGGTGAATGTCGCGGCCGGCGGACAGATCGTCGCCGATTTCGCGCTCGATCAGTCGACCTTCGGCAGCCTGGAGGTTGCGGCGCCGCCGACCGCAGGCGCCATCTCGGTGCTTCCATTGCCGGAAGGCGGCCCGCCCTGGCCCGAGATGCTGATCTCCGATGTCGCGAAGATGATGGAATTGCAGGCCGCGGGGCCGGTCGCGAAGTTCGGGCGGGTCGCGCCCGGCAAGTATCAGGTATGGGCCGGCGGCCTCACTTCGACCGTCGAGGTCAAGGCGAACGAAACCGCCCGCGTCGAATTGAAGAAATAGAACCGAAGCCGCGGAGGTTTCCGACTGGGGACAGCGAAACGACCGAGGCCTATTATGACTCGATGAACATCCACGAATTGATTCGGGAATTGCGCGAGCCGGCGCAGAGCAAGATCGTTTTCCTTGTCGCCGATGGGCTCGGCGGCTTGCCGCTGGAACCGGGCGGCAAGACCGAGCTGGAAACGGCCAGCACGCCGAACCTGGATGCCGCGGTTCGCGACGGCGTCTGCGGCCTCAGCACGCCGGTGCTGCCGGGAATTACTCCGGGCAGCGGGCCGGGCCACCTCGCCCTGTTCGGCTACGATCCCCTCGAATACCGCATTGGCCGCGGCATCCTCGAAGCCCTCGGCATCAACTTCGCCGTCGGCCCGAAGGACGTCGCCATCCGCGGCAACTTCTGCACCCTCGATGCTTCGGGGAAGATCACCGATCGCCGGGCCGGCCGCCCCAGCAACGAGAAGAACGCCGCCGCCGTCGCCAAACTCCGCACCATCAAGGTGCCCGGGGTCGAACTCTTCGTCGAACCCGTCCGGGAACACCGCTTCGTGCTGGTGATTCGCGGCGACGGCCTGGGTGACGCCGTCAACGATACCGATCCGCAGGCCGTCGGCGTTCCGCCGCTGGCAGCGGAAGGAACGGATGCCGCTTCCAAAAAGACCGCCGACGCCGTCAATCGATTCGTGAGCCAGGCTGTGGAGGTGCTCAAGGATCAAGGGGCCGTCAACGGCGTGACCCTGCGCGGCTTCGCCCGCTTCCCGAAGATCGACAAGTTCCAGGATGTCTACGGCTTGAAGGCCGCTGCGATCGCCGTTTATCCCATGTACAAGGGGCTGGCCCGCCTCGTCGGCATGGACATTCTCGACCCGGGTCAAACCGTCGCCACGCAGATCGCCACGCTCCGCAAGGTCTGGAACGATTACGATTTCTTCTTCCTGCACTACAAGTACACGGATAGCACGGGCGAGGATGGCAACTTCCCGGCCAAGGTGCAGATGATCGAGAAGCTGGATGCCGCGGTGCCGGACATCCTGGCATTGAAACCGGACGTGTTCATTGTGACGGGCGACCACTCGACGCCGAGCAAGATGAAATCGCACTCGTGGCATCCGGTGCCGACGCTGATTCTGGCGGACACGTGCCGCACGGACGACGTGAAGCACTTCAACGAGTCATCATGTCTGCGCGGCGGCCTCGGCCACTTCCAGGCCCAGCACTTGATGTTAATGGCGATGGCCCACGCCAGCCGCCTCGGCAAGTACGGGGCATAGGGATATTTTCGATTACTGACGGACAGGAGATAATGGCACCATCTTCTTACACCTCCCCCCTTGTGGGGGAGGTCGGCGACGAGCGAAGCGAGTCGGCGGGTGGGGGTCTTAGGTGGGCAATAGTCGATGCCCCCACCCGCCGAACGTCGTCTCTGCGAGACGACATTCGCGACCTCCCCCACACAAGGGGGAGGTTGTTGGTGGTCGGCTGTATGTCATTGCTTACAAGACCGTCGCCGCGAGTCGAAGCCGAGCGCGCCGCGGACGCACCGCATCGTTTCACATGTATTGACTGGGACGAAGACGATGGTTTACGCTCCGTGGGCCGAAACCCATTCCGGAGGCGTGCCATGGTTTGCATAATTTCTCTCGCGGCCATCGTCCTGATCGGCGCAACATCTCTAACGGCGGCCGACGAGCCGGCCAAAGTAGCGAAGCCCACAACGGCCGTATTGCAGGCCAGGCTGGACGGCAAGAAGGCCGCCGTTCGCATGGCCGAAGTCGATGTGCGGGCGGCGAAGGCGAAACTGGCGCGGTTGGAGTATCTGGTCGATCCGTCGAGACCGGCTTTAGCTTTAGCATCGACTTATGGAATTGAAGATGCGAAGTTGGCCGTGGAGAAGTTGGAGGCCCACCTCGACATGCGCAAGGCCGAGGTGCGCGAAGTCACGGCGCAACTGGATGAGCAAAAAAAGGGATCGGCGCCGCAAGCCGGGGGACCAGTTACTTATGCTGGTCAGGCATTTGGGAATTTCGCTGCGCCGGCCGCGAACCTCCCAATGCCGACCCTAGTGCCTGCTTCGATACCCGCTGCCGCCCCGCCGCAGGCGGCAAAAGTCGCCGCGTTCGACATGACCGCCGTTCGCCGCGAGTTCAAGGGGTCCAAATACCGCAGCTACCTGTTCGAGAAGAAGAAACGCGAGGTATTGGCGGCTCTCGAAAAATTGCGGAAGAAGCAGGCCTCGTTGAAGACGTCGCTGGCCGCCGAAATCGACGTCGATGCCAGGAGGGAACTGGCTCGCCAGATCGAAAAGCTGGGAAACATCGAGACCGAGGAAGTGCGGATCAAAAAGATGTTCGATAAAGAAGCCGCGAAACTCGAGGAGGCTTGTTACAACGAGATCAAAATGGTCGTCGAAAAGATGGCCGAGATGAACGGCTACGACATTGTGTTAGCGTATCCGGGGCCGGAAAAAGCTTCGGACGCCGAAGTCGGGAGCATCGGGACTGGCGTGTACCACTTCCGCGCAAACGCTAAACGAGCGGCCAACAGCAACGAGGAAAACGCACACCTTGCCAACACCAGGCATTTACGTTTGCAACTCCATCCGCCGGCGGCTCAACCGTTCCACATTGCCAAAAAAGTCGAAACGACGGGCGTGGTCGTCCAGACACTCAATACCTGGTATCCGCCGAAGGACGCTACGGGCCAGCCGGTGAATGTGGACCTGTTGCCGGAACTCCCGTGATATTAGCCGCGAGTCGAAGACGAGCGAGCCGGTGCAATGGCCACATACGGCAGTCCCAGCAGTTTCTTCACCGGGATGAACTCGCCGACGTCGTTGCCCTCGACGCGGTGGCCGATCCACTGCAAAAAGTAGCCAAGAACCAGCGCGGCCACGCCCCAACGCCAGTCCACGAACAACAGCGGAACGCTCGCCATCGCGACCGGGATGCCGACAAGGTGAATCCAAAAGTTGAAGGCGTTCTGGTGGCGTTCGAGCCAGTTGCGGCGCGCGCGGCCGGCCAGCGCCAGGAACTTGCGTGCGATCGGAAAGCGATAAGCCATGATACGGGTGCAACGAGTTTCTCGGGGGATCGAGCTTCTGGGTGGCACCGGCTTCCAGCCGGTGCGTCTTGACTTGCACCGGCTGGAAGCCGGTGCCACCCAATAACCGTCCATGATTATCGCATCCCCCCAGGGATTTTTGCTACACCATGATAACGCCATGCTACGGGCGATTCCGCATGCCGGACACGCTTTGACGCGCCGCGATCGATCCGCCACAATGGCCGGTGGAGGCGTTCGCGTGCTAAGACTGGTTCCCCTGGCGCTCTTTCTGGCAGCAGTCGCCGCGGCGGCGCAACCCGCGACGGCGCCTGCCGGCTGGCTCTTCGACGAAATCACCCTCGTGAACGGCGCGAAGTTCCAGGGCCTGCTCATGGAAGAGTCGCCGCGCGAAGTCCGCTTCAAGACCGTCAAGCGCCGGCCGGGGCAACCGACCTTCACACTCACGTGGAAAGCCCCGCGCGCCGATATTGCTTCCATCAAGAAGCTCTCCGACGCCGATCGGACCATCTTGAAGGCACGCATCGCCGAACTGGACCAAGATGGTTCCGGCGAACGGAAACGCATCCAGGCCCTCGACCTCGTTCCAGCCACGTGGCTCGGCGAACCCGACAAGGGAAAGCTGTACCGCTCCGAGTGCTTCACGCTGGTTTCGGATG
>Ga0134125_10010681_pt1 | contig 10301 bp, 12 predicted proteins | sample KB31751_FD_96464 | JGI IMG/M metagenome (GOLD analysis project Ga0134125, IMG submission 96464) | Terrestrial soil microbial communities with excess Nitrogen fertilizer from Kellogg Biological Station, Michigan, USA - KB3-175-1 | ecosystem: Environmental > Terrestrial > Soil > Unclassified ... | reverse complement strand
GCCATTTTCGCATTATGTGTAATGATTACAATAGGTTATGCCAACGGCCCTGACCACCGACTCTCGCGGCAGGCGCCCCTCCACCGGCCTTCACCCCCTCCACCATGCTTCGCATGGTCCCCCTCCCCCGCCGTTTCACGGCAGGGGAGGATAAGCGCGGGCCTGACCGCGGTCGTCGTCGGCGGCCTTCTGGCAATAGGTCCAGGACTCGTCGCCATAGTCATCGACAATCACAATAATCTCCGTCCAGTCGCAGAATTGCAGGCGGACGGATGGGGGCGCCGGGCAAAGTATCCTTGAACCATCCTTTGGGGAATTTGACCTTGTCGTCGCGCGCTCCGGGGAGATCGACCGCAATTTACGCCGCGAGAACTGTTTTATGCAGCCGCCCTTCCCCTTGACTTTAGAGGCAGGTTGAAAGAACGGTGTCGTCCGCTACGGCAGCCCGATGCGGCCAATACGCGCGGTTGCAGGCGCAATAACCATAAGCAATGTGGTCGATGTGCGGAGCGGTTCTCCGCGGCCAGCGAAGCTGCGCTGCGCATCGAAGGCCGGGAGCTTGGCGGCGCGCGGAGACGCGAGCGGTTTTGAGGGGTTGGAATGGACAATCAAGAAATCGTCTCCCGTTTGACGCCCATATTTCGCGACGTGTTCAACGACAACGCGCTTGTCGTCACCGAGAGCCTGACCGCGGCCGATGTCCCGACCTGGGATTCGCTCTCCAACATCAATATGATCGTTGCTGTGGAGAAGGCGTTCGGCGCCAGATTCAGCATCAAGGACGTGCGCGCCCTCAAGAACGTCGGCGAGCTCATCGACCTGATCAAGAGGAAGGCGGCATAGGTGCATTTCACCTCGCCGCTGTTCTACGCCGTTCTCGTTCCAGCGGTCGCGGTATTCTACTGGCTCGGCGGGCGATCGCGGGCGATTTATCTTCTGGCGCTGTCCTACGCGTTTTACGCGCTCTCGAGCCCGATCTATCTCGTGTTGCTGATCGCCGCTTCGGCGGCGGTCTATGCGCTCGGTGTTGCGATCGCCAGGAGCGCGGGGGAGCGGGCGAAGCAAGCGTACATGGCCGCCGGCGTCGCCGCCGTGGCGGCCATGATCGTGGCCTTCAAGGCGGCGGACGCCTGGCGAGGCTTTCTTCTTCCGCTCGGCGTATCCTACTATTCGTTCAAGCTGATTTCCTATTTGATCGAGGTCTACTGGGACGACGAGGCGGTCGAGCGCGATCCGATCCTGCTCTTCCTTTTTCCGGCCTTCTTTCCGCAGATCATCTGCGGCCCCATTCAAAGGCCGGCGCCGTTCTTCGCCCAGATGCGCGACGTCATGGGGCGGAAGCTCGACGCCGGCCAGATCGAGACGGGATTTCGGCTGATCCTGGGCGGGCTTATGCTGAAGCTTCTGGTCGGCGACCGCCTCGCCGCCTTCATCCAGCTCATCGACAAGTCGCACGCCGACTTTTCCTGGTCGGTCATGCTCGCGACTGTCGCCTTCTATCTCGTGCAGCTTTATGCCGACTTCGCCGGCTATACGAACATCGCGCTTGGCGTGGGCAAGCTGTTCGGGGTCGAGGGCCCGCCCAACTTCCATGCGCCGTTCGCCGCGGTCAACCTTCAGGAATTCTGGCGCCGCTGGCATATGAGCCTGACCAGCTGGGTCACCGATTATCTGTTCACGCCGCTGTCGATGTCGCTGCGCGGCCTGGGCCAGACCGGGCTCGTCTTATGCCTGATGCTGAATATGATCATCATCGGCCTCTGGCATGGGCTCACCGTCAATTTTTTCGTTTTCGGCGTCTTGCAGGGCATTCTCGTCTCCATCTCGGCGCTCATCGTCATGAGTCTCAGGCGCCGGCACGCGGGCGCGAAGCCAGGCTCGGGCTGGCCGGCGGCGCTGGCCGGCATGGTTCTCACCTTCGCGCTGATGAGCTTTTCCATGATATTCTGGCATTCGCCGACCTGGGCCCAGGCGACCTCGATCCTCGCGCAGGTCCTGGCCTTGGCGCCGAGCGGGCCTATGGGCTGGGCGGACATGCCGCCCGGCCTCACGGTTCAGACCTTCGTCTGCGTGGGGGTCGCCCTTTATGTCGGCGCGGGCGCGCCCGGCGCCCGGGGACTTGTCCAGTCAGCCGCCAGGCTCGCCCCGAATTGGCTGCAATACGGCGTTTGCCTGTTTCTGCTCTTTGTTCTGGCGACCAACGGAAGCGGACGGTTCGTCTACGGGCAGTTTTGAGGACTGATCGAGATGGGCGCATTTGCATCTTCGAACAAATGGGGGCTCGCCTTCCATCACCTCGGATTGGCGGCGAAGGACCCCGAAGCCGCGGCTCATTTCGTGCGCTCGCTTGGCTATCGGGTCGGCCCGACGATCCTTGACCCGCTGCAAAACGTGCGCGCGCAACTGTGCGCCCACGACCACATGCCTGACGTCGAGATCGTCAGTCCGGGCGAGGGCCCCGGCCCGCTCGACAAGTTGCTCGCGGCCCACAAGGACGGGCTCGTCTACCACATGTGCTACACGTGCGCCGACCTCGACCGCTCGCTGGACGCCATGGAGAGCGATGAGCATCTGCGCGTCCATTCCATTTCTCCGCCCACCGAAGGCATTCTGTTCGGCGGCAGGCGCGTGTCGTTTTACCTGGTCGAAGGCGTCGGCTTGATCGAGATCATCGAGGATGCGCCGTGAGCGAATCCAGTCAGATTGTAGAGGTCACACCAGCCGAAGTGAGACACATGGTCGTTGGCGAACAGAGAAGCGTTGAACCAGCAGGTCTCTACCTCGACCTGCTGAAGAAAGCTCTGACTAACACGATCTATACCGCCGAACCGGGCGAGGAGAGCGAAGCGGCGTTCGTCCGCGGATTCATTGACCACTACATTCAAGGGCCCGCGGTCTCGATGCTGCCGTTGGCGCGGTTCGATAATCTTCAATTCTGCATCGACGACGTCCTCAAGAAGGGCGTGCCAGGCGACTTGATCGAAACCGGCGTCTGGCGTGGCGGCGCCACGATTTTCATGCGCGCGATGCTGAAGGCGCGCAGCGTGACGGATCGCCTCGTCTGGGTCGCCGATTCGTTCGAAGGCCTGCCGGAACCGGACGCGGACAGGTTTCCAATTGAAGCCGAAACTCACAACGGCGCGCTGATGACGAAGGTCTATGACCGCTTCGCCGCCGATCTTGAAGCCGTCAAATCGAATTTCCGGGCTTACGGCTTGCTCGACGACCAGGTTCGCTTCCTGAAAGGCTGGTTCAAGGACACTCTGCCGAGCGCGCCGATTTCATCGCTCGCGATCGTGCGGCTCGACGGCGACTACTATGAATCGACGATGGACGCGCTAACCAACCTTTACGACAAGTTATCAGTCGGCGGCTATGCGATCATTGATGACTACGCGGAGGACGCCTGGACCCATTGCCGACAGGCGGTCGATGAGTTCCGTCGACAACGTGGCATCGACGAGCCGATGATCCAGGTTGATTCAAAATGCTTCTATTGGCGGCGGGACCATTGACGGCATGGCCGAGACTTTGGCAACGGAAAGACTGGTCATGACCTTGGTTGACGGATCGAAACACCCCAATCTCGCGAATTTGGTGACGGAAGCGCTCGCTGTCTGGCCGGAGCACGAGCGGTATTTGCAAAATAGCCTGGAGCCGCGTGACCAAGGCTTTCTTTCATTCTCCGAAAAGCTCGCCGGGATGGTTGGCCGTCTGGCCACGACGGTCGACGGCGGAATTGGCGCGCTGGCGGACGATTACCGTTTCCTCTGCGAAGAGATTTACCTGCCGGAGGAATTTCATTTCCGCCGTCACGGCGCCTACCGGCTCACCAGCTTTGAGGAAGCGCTGAGCACGGTCTACAACAATGCTCCGTTCATGGCGCGCTACATGAATGGACTGCTTGTCTCGGATGTTCTGTGGATCAATCATTGCCAAGGTCTTCAGCATTTTGCCGAGGTGTACCTGAACAGCCTGCCGGCCAAGACCCAGTTGCTGGAGATTGGCCCTGGGCACGGACTGTTGCTCCAACTCGCCAGCCAAAACCCGAGGATCGGGGCGCTCACGGCCTATGACGTTTCGCAAAAGAGCGTCGACATGGCTGGAAAGGCCCTGAAGGCTCTGGGCGCGGCGCAGCCGGTCCGGTTCGAATTGAAAGATATCCTCGACGATTCGATCATGGAGACGGACGCCGGAGGGCAGTTTGATGCGATCGTGTTCAGCGAGGTGCTGGAGCATCTTGACCGGCCCGAGCAGGCCCTTCGCGCGCTCCTCCATCTTTGCAAGCCCGGCGGCCGAATATGGATCAATGTCCCGGCGAACAGTCCGGCGCCCGATCACCTCTACCTCGTCCGGGATCCGAAGCAGGCCGAAGACCTTGTCCGCAAGGCCGGATTTGAAGTGGTTGACACCGCCCACTTTCCGATGACGGGCATGACAATGGAGTGGGCGATCAAGCAGAAGTTCACGATCAGCTGCATCATCGTCGGGCGCCGCCCCCTCTCATGACCATGGCAAGCGGACGATCCGCCTCATGAGCGATTCCAGCCTGCGCACTCAGCCAAGCCAACCGGCGCGCGGCCGCGCCCGCCCGGTCGCGCCGGCGCCGGGCCGCGCCTTAGCCGCGGAGGAATGGCGCCCGGGCTTGAGGCTCCTCGGCGTCCTGGCCGGCGCGCTTGGCGTCGCTTTCGTCCTCCTCGCCGCGGTCTGCCTTCTTCCGGAAAACGGCTACCAGAGGTGGCAGCTGCAAACGCTCATGGACGACCGGCTGCGCTGGATCTACGAGCGGATCCATTTCGACCCCAAGCCGATCGACATCGCCATCATCGGTCCTTCCCGGGTTCAGCTCGGGTTCAGCGCCGCGGCGATCGAGGACAAGCTCGCCGAGAACGGCGAGCGCGCCAATGTCGTCAACCTGGCTTTTCCGGGGGCCGGACGCGACATCCAATGGGCGATCGTGCGCGAGCTGTTCAAGACGAAATCGCCGAAAGCGATCGTTCTCGAAGTCGAGGCCAAGCCCTACCCGTTCGGCAGTTTCGCCTTCAAATATGTCGCTCCGGCGCAGGCGATCGTCTTTCCGCCGACCCCCTTCCTGCACGACTACCTCTACAACCTCGCCTATCTGCCGATCCGCAAACTGACGCTGTTTGGCGCGGGCCTGTTTCCGGACCTGTTCGGCCTGCCGAAGGAATTCGATCCCCAACGGTACGCGCAAAGCCGCACCGACTACAGCACGAGCTTTATCGGCGATACCGGGAAGCTGGTCGACATGGGCCGTGCCGTGCCGCGCGCGACGCTGCTCGCCGAGGCGCAGACGACGGACCACGACACGTTTTTCGGGCGCCTGTTGACCCGGATCAACGGCGGCGAGGATCATATCTACATGCGCAAGATCGCCGCGGAGGCGAAAGCCCACGGGACGCGAGTGATCTTCGTCTACCTTCCGGTGTTCAACGGCGCCGAAACGATCAGCGATCTCGATTTCCTCAAGCAGTTCGGCCCCGTTCTCAACTATGGCGACCTGGCCCAGAGGGACGAATTGTTCGAGAACTGGTCGCATCTCAACCATGCCGGCGCGATGACGGCGAGCGGACGGCTCGCCGACGCGCTGCTCGGTTCCGACCTCTTTGACCCTGACCAGCAAGCGAGAACAAAATGATCCGCGTCGTCGCCGTCATCACCGCCAAGCCCGGCCGCCGGGATGAGCTTCTGGCTGCGTTTCGCGCCAACGTCCCCAATGTGCGGGCGGAACAGGGCTGCATCGAATATGCGTCCCATGCCGACGCCGACGGCATCGGCCCGTTCCAGACCCGGTTCGGGCCCGACGCTTTCGTCGTGCTCGAAACGTGGGCGAGCCCCGAGGCGCTGAGCGCTCACATCGCCGCGCCGCACATGCGCGCCTATGGGCAGAAGACCAAGGACCTGATCGCCAGCCGCGTCATTCACGTGCTCTCCGCGATCGAGTAGCGTCCCGGTCTGCACGCCGAACTCGAGATGGAGCAGGGCCGATCGCCGGAGTTTTCTCCGCTTCACTCGCGTAGGGCGTAACGCCCGGACACACACATCCCAAACCAATGGCGACGAAGACGAAGGAACCGGGAACGGCCAATTCCGGGCAAGCGCCCGTCGCCATTCGATCCAAGGGCCCGTTCAATCTTCGTCTCTCACTCGAAGCCGCCGCGAGCTTTCTTCCGGACGCCGGGCCGCCGCTTTCGATCCTGAAGACGCCGATCGAGATCGATGGAAAAATTTCGATTCTCGAGATTTGGCAGTTTTCCGCAGCCGGGCTGCTCCACGCCAGGTCGACGCCGCCTTCGTCGAGCGTAAAGATACGGGCGATAGTGAAGTGGCTTGTCTCTGCGGATTTGGACCTGCGTCCGTTTTACGCGCTGGCCGGAGGGAATTCGGTCATGGGCGCGGTGGTTCGATCCCTGCCTGGCCTGAAGCCGCTTCGTCCCGCTACGTTGTTCGAAATGGCGATCGTCGCAATCACGGAGCAACAGCTCTCGCTGGCCGCCGCCTTCCACATCCGCACTCGCCTCGTCAGACGCTTCGGCGTCCCGCTCGGCGGCCTGCTGGCGTTTCCGCCGCCAGAGAAGCTCGCGGCGGCTTCGCTGCGAGATCTTTGCGCCTGCGGTCTTTCTCGACGAAAAGCGGAGTACGTGCGGGATCTCGCGCTGCGGACCGCGGAAGGCGGCCTGGATTTCGCGACCCTCGGACGCGAGAGCGACCAACGAATTCGGGACGCGTTGCTCGACCATCGTGGATTCGGCGAATGGTCAGTCGAATATATTCTCAGCCGCGGCTTCGGACGCCCTGACTGCCTGCCCGCCGCCGACGTCGGATTACGCCGGGTCGTTGGACACTACTTCGCGGAAGGAGAGAGGCTGACGTCGGCGGAGCTCGCTCAAGCGCTTGCGCCATTCAAACCGTTTCGCGGCCTCGCCGCCTACTATTTGGCTGTCCATTGGCGCCTGCGGCGAGTCAACCGAGACCCCACGAACTGTCCTGCGCCAAATCTTCGCGATCAGGGCTCCAGGGGCGCTCGGTCTTCCAGATGAAAGGGATCGACGCGAAGTCCGAGGGTGAGCGTGAAGAGCAAATTCAAGGTTGAACCGGCCTCTGTCGGCGCCGAGGCGTCAAACTCGAAAATGTCCGCCAGAAAGGCGCTACTCCTGCGCGTTGGCATGGATCTCGGGACCGGCGGCGCCTTAGGGCCAATCTTTCGCGACGGCGCCTTCGAATATATTCCAATTCCTGAGACCGCGCCGTCGCGCTGCCGTCTGACCTATGCAAGCTTGCCGGGTCGGCGCGTTCCGTCGCTCGCGCTCGTATTGCCGCGGAGGCTTGCCGATCGGCTCCCGCATATCGATCCTGACTTCGACGCTTGGACTTATGGCGACGCCGCGCCACGTAAACGACGGCAGCTTCTTCATTTATCGCTGGGGGACCTGCTCCTGTTTTACGCTGGCCTCGCCCCCGTTCCGCCCAACGACCGGCCGCGCCTCTTCGCTATCGGCTCGCTGCGTGTCAGGCGCGTCCATGACTTGCGGGCGCGCGACTTCGCCCGCCTCGACCTGCGACGGCGATTCGGCGGGACGTCGCACTTTATGAGACGCGTTCCGGACCAGGAGCTGGCGCTGGTCGAGGGCGACCCCAACGAAGGCGGGCTTTTCGCCAAGGCGATTCCGTTCGGCGACGGGCGCGACAGCCTCCTCAGCGATCTTGCCGCCTTAGGCTATAGCGGCTCGATACTCCGTTCGGTGGGCCATTGGGTTGAAGGCGTTCAACCTCTCGCCACACTCGAAGCTTGGCTGCGGGAGGGGCCCGTCAGTCTCGTTGACGCCGACAGCCGCCTGATTCAGGTCAGCGCCGCCGCAATCAGCGGCGGCGAAGGCGGCCGAGACCTGGCGATAAACGATACCCGCTTGCGCGTGAGCGACTGGGCGGTTGCGCACAGGGAAGATGGCGGGCTCCACGTTTTTGGCAGGGTCAATCGCATCGTCACCGCGTCCGGATCTCGCAAAGCCTTCTGTTCCATATTTTGGCTGCTCCACGGCGGCGAGTTGCCGCGCTGCGGCTCAGGGAAGGCCCAAGCGTCGCTCACACGGATGGTCGCGTGCTTCAGCCGGAATTACCGAATTGGATTTCATCGCCTCGCGGCCCACCGCTGATCCGCGGAAAGCCGCTTGGTCAACCTTTGTCGCCAAGGCTAAATCGGAGTGCGAGGATTGGCTTATGCGAGGACCGTTTCGGATCGAAGGCTACGCGATCGCCTCCGCGGACGGGATGATCGCGGATGAAACCGGGGGGTATCCGAAGTCTCTCAGGTTCGACGCCGATCAAAAGTATCTTCGGGAGTCGCTGGACCGAGCCGCGATCATCGTGCAGGGCCGCAACTCGGGCACGGGTCAACCCAACTGGCGGAAGCGATTGCGGCTGATCATGACACATGAAGTCGCCAGTCTGGCGCCCCATCCGGACATCCCCAACGCGAGATTTTGGAACCCCGGCGGCGCCTCGCTCGAGGAAGCATGCGCGGCGGTCGGCTGCGCCCGCGGAACGGTTGCGATCATCGGTGGCCCGGAGGTCTACAGCTATTTTCTTCAAATCGGTTACGACGACTTTCACCTCAGCCGCGCCGAAACCATCTATCTTCCGGGCGGGGAGCCGCTCTTCGCGAAAGGCCACCTCGGCCAAAAGCCGGAGGAGGTGCTTGCTTCGGCAGGGCTCAAGCCGGGTCCAACCCAGCGACTCGAGGATGGCGTATCGCTCGTCGATTGGAGGCGCGAGCCAATAAGGCGGGCCGATCGGAGCAGCGCCGCCCGCGGCTCGAAACCAGTGGACATGGACAGAGGCGAGCGCTGATCGGGCCGGCGAGAGTGTCCAGCGGCGGCGCCTCGCCTTTCGTCAGGTCGAGCCCTTGCAGATTGTGCCGCATTGCGTTGCGCACCGTCGCCTGATCGCACAATGCAAACGTGTCGAAGCTTCAGGCTGGGCCGCCATCGGTCCCGAAGTTATCGTTCATGGATGATATGGTCGATCGCGCATATCTGTTTTCTGATCGGCTTCCGCAACCGCGCCGCCGTTGCGCTCAACTGGGTCTGACACTATGTCAGTTTTCAGCGCGGCGCGCGGTTGATCACCGTTCCTGCCGGTTCGCGCATGACCTCAGGCAAGGACCACGGCTCCGAGAACCAAGGCTAGCCGCGCGGCCGGCGCGCCCACGAAGGAGGTCAACGTGGAACAGAGGCTCGATTATGGGAAAGCGGCCCCGCACGGGATCGCGGCGCTCCGCGCTCTGCAAGCCTATGTCGATCGCAGCGGCTTGGACCAGTCGCTACTGGACCTGATCAGGACGCGCGCTTCTCAGCTCAATGGCTGCGCCTATTGCCTCGACATGCATACGAAAGACGCCCGCGTCGCCGGCGAAAGCGAACAACGGCTTTACGTGCTTTCGGCCTGGCGTGAGGCGCCGTTCTACAGCGAGCGGGAGCGCGCGGCGCTTGCTTGGACCGAAGCGATCACGCGCATTTCCGACGGCGCAATCGACGACGCGCTGTACGGGCGGGCGCATCAGCATTTCGACGACAAGGAGATTGTCGATCTGACGCTGGCGGTGATCGCGATCAACGCCTGGAACCGGCTCGCCATCCCCTTCCGAACGCCGGCAGGCAGTTACCAACCACGCGCATCGGTCCAAGTATGAGTTCACAAAGAGGAGATGCTCATGACAACAAAGCGTATCCTTCTCGAGGTAGGAACAGGAAATGATTGGCACGGCGGAGATTATACGAAGGCCGCCGTCCGCGCGGTGCAGGACGCCATTCATCACAGTTCATTGGTCTTGTTGCGGACGCTCAAGATCGACCCCAACACGATGCGCGTCGACGTCACGATCGGCGTGCAGCAACCTGACAGGATCGACCCGGAAGCCGTGAAGGCCGCACTACCTCATGGCCAAATCTCGGTGAATGCGCCCTGACCGGGAAAGGATCGCTTCGGCTGCGCCGTGGTCGTACATGGGCTTTGGATTTCGATATAACAGAATTTTATCGACGCCTTGCTCAATTTGTCAAGAATTTGTTGGCCGCAAGCGCGTCGTTCAAGATAAAAGTCCTACGTCTATGAGGATAGTACCGCCGTTTCTTCATCTATTGGATTCGTACCCGCGTGAGCATGGCGGCTGCTTCGAGGCCCCTGGCTCGCGCAACGGCGCCTTGAGGCATGAGGTCCGTGGCGAAGAATACGTTAACGATCGAGGATCGCGCCCGCCTGGGACGCCTCGCCGCCTTTACTGG
>Ga0134125_10010679_pt1 | contig 10302 bp, 12 predicted proteins | sample KB31751_FD_96464 | JGI IMG/M metagenome (GOLD analysis project Ga0134125, IMG submission 96464) | Terrestrial soil microbial communities with excess Nitrogen fertilizer from Kellogg Biological Station, Michigan, USA - KB3-175-1 | ecosystem: Environmental > Terrestrial > Soil > Unclassified ... | reverse complement strand
GCTCCGCTCGTGCCCGATCACCGACTCGGCCCACCGGCCATCATCGATCGCGTGATACGGCTGCATGCTCGCGATCACGCCTAACTTGGCGAAGCGCGGAATGTCCGCCGGCGCCAGGTGCTGCGCGTGCTCGATGCGGAACCGGCGGTCCCGCGGACCATCCTCCTGCTCCACGCGCTGGTAGATGTCCAACTGCAGCCGGATCGCCCGGTCGCCGATGGCGTGGCAGATCACCTGCAAGCCGGCCTTGTCGGCGCCGCTCGTCCACGCGTACAGATCCTCGGGCGTGTTCACCAGCAACCCCGTGTCCTTGGGCGCATCGGTGAAGGGCTGCAGCATCGCCGCGGTATGCGAGCCGAGCGATCCGTCCACGAATCCCTTGAGCCCGCCGATGTGCAGCCACGCATCGCCGCGGCCGCGCGCGGCGATCGTGTCGCGCAGCCGTTCCCACGTGGCTAACGGAACCGCGGCGGAGATGCGCGCCAGCATCCGGCCGCTCTTGTGCGCGCGCTCGAACACCGCCAGATCGTGCCACGTCCCCATGTGATCCACCTGCGTCACGCCCTGCTCGACCACGTAGGCCATCGCCGCGTCGAACGCGCGGTCCTCCACCTCCGGCGGCGCATCGGGAATCGCCGTGGTGACGAGTCCCATCGCGTTGTCCTTGAGCACGCCCGTGGGCTCGCCGCTCGCATCGCGTACGATCGTGCCCCCGTCGACATCCGCAGTCGCGCGCGTCACGCCGGCGGCGCGTAAGGCGGCGCTGTTGGCGAGCCCCATGTGTCCGTCGAGACGCCCCACCCACACAGGATGATCGGGCGTGATCGAATCGATCCAATCGCGCCGCGGCAGCTCTCCGCCCCACAGCGTATGGTCCCAATCGCCGCCCAACACCCAGGCGCCCTTGGGCAGCGCGGCGGCGTACGCCTTGATTCGCCTAACGAACTCGGCCGGCGTCTTCGCATCGCGCAGCTGCACCGACGAGAGCGCGAATCCGCCGTCGAGAAAGTGCACGTGCGCGTCGATGAACCCCGGCACCAGAAACGCGCCGTGCGCATCGATCACCGCCACGCCGGCGCCGGCCAGTTTGCGGACTTCGGCGCTCGACCCCACCGCGGCGATCGTGTCGCCGCTCACCGCGATCGCGTCCGCCCACGGACGCGCCGTGTCGCCCGTCCACACGCGGGCGTTCACCACGGCCATCGTCACGTTAGGCGAGGGGGCGCGGGGCGAGGCGATCACGACCAACGGGACGACCGCGAGGGCCAGCGCGACGAGCGGCGCGCGCACTCAGCGACGCTCCATCGCGTCGCGAATGTCCAACAGAATCTCGAAGTACAACTGCTCGCGCCGGTAGGCAAAATCGAGCGTCGACATCTGCGTCTGATCGGCACTCGACTTCGCGCGCTCGAACGCCTCGCGGTACATCTCGTCGAGGTTGGACAGGATGCGTTCGCGGGAACGGGACATACGGATAGCCTCGAGGGCTCGGAGGATGAGACGCGGCGGCTCGATCTCGGCCGGCGGCTTGATGCTCGCTTCGGCTTTGGCGAGAAGGAATCGCTTGGCCGCACCCATGAGAGCGCGGCGGGGAGGAATGGGTTCGAACGACACGTGAGTTCAGGGCTCACACACTATAGCCGATCGCGCCGCCGCCGCCAATGCTCGCGGCCGCCTCACGGAGCGGCACCGAGCAATCGCGCGGCGTCGCGCGCGATCACACCTTCCTCATCGGTCGGGATGGCGTACACGGCCACACGCGAATCGTCGCCGCTCACGCGCGTCGGCGCACCCACACACGCACTGTTGCACGACGGGTCCAGCCGGATCCCGCACCACTCCATGCCCTCCAGAATGCGCGCGCGCGCGACCGCCGAGTTCTCGCCGATGCCGCCCGTGAACACGATGGCCGGCGCGCCGCCCAACGCCGCCAGATATGCGCCGACGTATTTGCGCGCGCGATACATGAACATCTCGATTGCCAGTCGCGCGTGTTCGTCATCGCGCTCGACGGCGAGCAGCTCGCGCATGTCGCCACCCGTGCGCGACACGCCGAGCAGGCCCGACCGTGTGTTGAGCCACTGCTCGACGGTGGCCGCCTCCACGCACTCGTGTTGGGCGAGGAACGCGACGATCGCGGGATCGAGGTCACCGCTCCGCGTGCTCATCATCAATCCCTCGAGCGGCGTGAACCCCATGCTCGTGTCCGCCGCGCGCCCATCGCGAATGGCGGCTACGGAGCACCCGCTGCCCAAGTGAAGTACAATGAGTGTCGCGCGCTCGGGCGGCGTGTGCGTAAAGTGGCAGTAGTGCGCGAGCACGCTCTGGTACGACAGCCCGTGGAATCCGTAGCGCCTGATCCGGTATTTCTCGGCGAGGCCGGCGGGGATCGCGTACTGCGCCGCGACCTCAGGCAGATCGTGATGGAAGGCGGTGTCGAACGAGGCGGTCATCGGCACGTCAGTGCCTAACGCATCGCGGGCCGCGCGCACGCCGGCCACGCAAGGTCCGTTGTGCAGCGGCGCCAGCTCCTCGAGGGCGGAGAGCGACGCGAGCATGGCGCCGTCGATGACCGCCGACTCGTGGTACTGTGCGCCGCCGTGCACGATGCGATGGCCGACGGCTTCGATCGCGCCGGCGCCGTTGGCTTCGCGGAACCGCGCCAGCAGCGCGCGCACGGCCGCCGTGTGATCGCGCAGATGGAGCTCGCCCTGCGCGCGGCGGCCGCCCACCTCCACCGACCACGCTGCGTTAGGCGAAGACACGTGCTGCACGCCGCCGCGCCCCAGCACGGGGAGCGACTCGTACGGCGTCGCGCCCGCGTGGGCGTCCAGCAGCTGCAGCTTGACCGACGAGCTGCCGCAGTTCAGCACCAGCACCCTCACGCCTAACGCCCTCCTCTCGCGCGCGCGGTCAATCGACCAGCTTGTTGTCGCCCGGCGGCGCGCGATGCCGATACTGCTCCACCACGCGTCCGCCCACGAGGTGTTCCCGCACGATGCGCTCGGCGCCGTGCACGTCGACGCCGGCGTACCAGACGTCGTCCGGATACACCACCACCATCGGACCATGGCCGCACTGGTTCATGCACCCGGCGTGGTTCACACGCACGACGCCCTTGAGCCCCGCCGCCGCGGCGCCGCGCTTGAGCGTCGCGTGCACAGCATCCGAACCCTGCGTGGGACACGTGTTGCCAGACGTGCACACGAAGACGTGATACTTGTATTGACCCATGCCGGAAGATAGACCGCTCCGGACTGCGCCGCATTCCCGGCCTCGCCCGCGAGCCGTCCGCGCGCCACCTTTCGCACATGACTGCTCCCGCTCCCAAACCTCAGACCGTCGAACCGTGGCTGCGCGGCCCCGTTGCCGGCGTCGACGGCTTTCTGCAACCGGCCGCGCACGCGCTGCTCCAGGCCTTGGAAGATCTCGAGCGCGCGGCGCGCGATCTCTCGCCCGATGAGTTGGCGATGCGTCCGGGCGGCGCCGCGTCGGTGGCGTTTCACCTGCGACACGTCGCGGGCAGCATCGGACGGCTGCTCACGTACGCGCGCGGCGACGCGTTGTCCGACGAGCAGCGTCGCGCGCTGGTGGCCGAATCGACGGGCGGCAACGCACCGGGCGACGCGGCCGAGCTCATCGCGCAGCTGCGCACCGCGATCATGGGCGCGATCGACACCATGCGCGCGACACCGCGCGAGCTGCTGCTCGAGGCGCGCCCGGTCGGGAGGCAGGCGCTCCCATCGACGGTGCTCGGTCTCATCTTCCACGTGGCCGAGCATACGCAGCGGCACACGGGCCAGGCGATCGCGACGGCGAAGGTCGTGCGCGGCTTCCGTTAGGCGGCGGCGGGTCCGTCGTCCGTGGGTCGGCCCGATGCCGCCGCGCGGCCGAGCAGCAGCTCGCGCTCGCGCGCGTTCTGGGTGAGCGCGGCCGCGCGCTCGAATTCCGCCCGCGCCTCGTCGTGGCGGCCGAGTTTGGAGAGGAAATCGCCGCGCACGGCGGGCAGCAGGTGGTAGCTCTCGAGCGATTTCTCGGAGCGCAGCTCGTCGACGATCTCGAGGCCGGCCTCCGGTCCGAATGCCATCGAGACAGCCACGGCGCGATTGAGCTCGACCACGGGCGAGGGCGCGAGCTGGGCCAGCGCGTCGTAGAGGGCCGCGATGCGCCGCCAGTCGGTGTCGGCGGCCGACAGCGCTTCGGCGTGGCAAGCGGCGATGGCCGCTTGCAGCGCGTACGGGCCTAACGCTCCGCCTAACTGCCGCACACGGTCGAGCGCCGCGAGGGCGTGGCGGATGAGCACGTAGTCCCAGCGCGCGCGGTTCTGGTCGAGCAGGAGAATCGGCTCGCCGGACGGACCCACGCGGGCGCGGAGACGCGACGCCTGGATTTCCATGAGCGCCACCAGCCCGTGGGTCTCCGCCTCGTTGGGCATGAGCCCGCCCACGATGCGGCCCAGGCGCATCGCTTCTTCGCACAACGAGGGGCGGATCCAATCATCGCCGGCGGTGGCCGTGTAGCCCTCGTTGAAGATGAGGTAGATCACCTGGAGCACCGACGCCACCCGCGTCTCGAGCTCGGCCCCGCGCGGCACCTCGAACGGCACGTGGGCTTCGGACAGCGTGCGTTTGGCGCGCACGATGCGCTGCGCCATCGTCGCCACCGGCACGAGGAAGGCGCGCGCGATTTCCTCGGTGGTGAGTCCGCCTAACAGACGGAGCGTGAGCGCGACGCGCGCCTCGGTGCTGAGCACCGGGTGGCAGGCGATGAACACCAGCCGCAGCAGGTCGTCTCCAATGTGGTCGTCCATCGAGTCGGCCAGGGCGGTCTCGGGCGTGGTCTGCTCGTCGTCCATCTCTGCGCCTAACTGTTCGTGCTTGCGGTCCAGGAGCTTGTCGCGGCGCGCGTGATCGATCGCGCGGTGCTTCGCGGTGGCCATGAGCCACGCACCCGGGTTGTCGGGAATTCCCGATGCGGGCCAGCGCTCGAGCGCCGCAACGAGCGCGTCCTGCGCCAGGTCTTCGGCCAGGCCCACGTCGCGCGTGAGGCGGGTCAACCCGGCGATCAGCTTCGCCGACTCGATCCGCCACACCGCTTCGATCGCGCGATGCGTGTCCGACACTACGGCATTTCGTGAATGAGACGGACCTCGCTCTCGCCGTCGCCGGCCACGCGCAGGAAGCGCTTGGTCCATTCGACCGCCTCTTCCTTGCTCTTCACCTGGAAGATCGCGAAACCGCCGATCACTTCCTTCGCTTCCGTGCACGGGCCGTCCTTCACCGTGATCGACTCTCCGATCCGCCTAACTCTGAATCCCTTTGCCGTCGGCTGGCATCCTTCGGTGGCCAGCAGCACGCCGGCGTTCGTCATGTCCTGAATCAGCCGCCCCATGTCCGTCATTTCTTGTTCGGTGGGGGGCTTCCCCGTCTCGGGCGTGCGGTAGACCGCCAGATAGCGCATCGTCGTGCCCTCGTTAGTTGTGGTCAGCGTGCGTTCTTCTTCGCGATTTCAGCGCGGATGCGCTTCTCCCGCGCCTTCGTCTCCGGCGTGAGGTTCGCGCCGAAATCGTCGCTCTCGAAAACCTGGCGGATCTCGATGTCGCCATCCTTGAACGGCGCGCGCTTGATCCACTCGATCGCTTCGTCCTTCGATTTCACGTTCCACAGCCAGAAGCCCGCGATGAGCTCCTTCGTCTCGGTGAACGGGCCGTCCACCACCTTCGCCTTGCCGCGACTGAAGTGAACGCGCGCGCCCTTGGAGCTGTCGAGCAACCCTTCTCCGGCCAGCATCACCCCGGCCTTCATCAGCTGTTCGTTGAACTTCGTCATCTCGGTCAGCTCTTCGGCGCTGGGCAGCTTGCCGGCTTCGCTGTCCGCATTCGCCTTCACAATGATCATGAATCGCATTGTCGTGTCTCCAGCTCAGGATTCAGGTCTTCGAAACTCGAAGCATTCTGTTGTAACGTCGAACGTTGGGTCACGATTTCGACGATGACCGCGCAAACCTACCGTGCTTGTGGCGACACGCGGGCGGCCAGCACCGAGCGATAAGCCGCGCGATACACGATCGCGAGGTGCAGCTCCAGCGCGAACACGACGGCCGCCATGACAATACCGGACGGCAGCAGGAACACGTGGAACGCCACGATGTTCACGATGACCGGCGCCAGGAGCAGGAGCGCCAACGGCACGTACCGGTTCGCGAGAAGCAGTGCGCCCGCCAGCAGCTGCGTGCCCGCCAGCAGCTTGAAGAAGTACCCGGTCTGCATCATCGCCATCATGAAATCCAGCGCGCCCTTCGGCATCGACGCCGGCGCGGGCATGAAGTTGAGGAAGCCGTTGAGTCCGGCCAGGAAGAACACGAAACCCAACAGTCCGCGCGACACGGCGGGCAGACGAAGCAAAATGGCGCGCACCACGGAACCGCGGGCGGAGCGGACGTCGGCGTTGTCACGGGAAACGGCGATGCTGGTCATGGCGTGCCTCCAAAGTTCGTGTCGTCGAGTGAATTCCTGCCTTCACTAGCACGTCGAACGTGACACGCCGAAATCGACATCATCCCTAAGTTTCTGTTGCTCCGTAAGATACGGCTGGCTCTACAGTAGCGCGCGGAGACCAGAGGTCTATCTGAATCGCAATCCACACCGCCAAACACGGCGCCGCGCGAAGCCCCACCAGCGTCGAGAGCACGAGCACCGTGCGCCACCACGCCAGAGGCGACATCGCGTACCAAATTGCCGCGCCCGCAATCGCAATCACGTACGACGGTCGCTCGGCTTGGTGGTTGAACAAGACCACGTACACGAGTACCGAACAGAGGTAGAGCCGCAGGAACCGCGGGTCGCGCCACGACCGCCGCCGCGCGACGAGCGGCGCCAGCAGCACCACCGTGCCCGCGAGCTGGACCGGCCAGTTAGGCCACGATCCGCGCGCCACGTGCGACAGGAGCCCCATCACCGATGCGCCGCGCGCCAGCGCATCCACCGATTCGACGCCGGCCCACCAGCGGTACTGCTGCGCCAGCAGCGGCGCCGGGATGATGCCTAACGGGAGCACGAGCAGCGCCGCGCCCACCGCCGCGAACCGCCACGCAAACGCCCACCGCGCGCGATTCGGCAGCGCGAACGTGAGGCCGGCTAACGGAAAGAGCTTGATCGCCGCACCCACCGCGATCGCGATCGCCGCGCCGGTGAGCCGCCGCCGCTCGAGCGCCGCGAACGCCGCCACGATCAGCGCCGCCACGAGCGCGTTGGACTGCGACGCCTGCGCCGCGATGAATACTTCCGGCAGAATCACCGCCGCCGCGATCGCCGCTTGGCGCCGCGGCAGCAACAATCGCACGGCGCCGAGCAGCGCCAACGCATTGAAGAGATCCCACACCAGCAGACCCACCGCCGGCGGCAGTATTGCGATCGGCGCGAACAGCACCGCGAACGTCGGACTGTACTTGAAGAGATCGTACCCTTGCGCGGAATCCGACGCGTACAGATTCCGGTGCGCGATCAGGTGATAGTACGATTGGCGAAATACCGGGAACGTCCAGTGATGATGCGGCGTCACCGTGCGCGTGTACCACGCCGCGACGGCCGCCACCACGTACGCGCCGATCAACCACGGCATCGCGTGATCCAACCACGCGGCGGCATCCGAGCCATCGCTGTGCGCGTTCACGTCAGATCGATTCGAAGGGGGTTGCCGCCAACTGCGAGCGGCGCGAGGTTGTCGCCATGGCGACCGTCGATGACTTCCTCACGCTCGACATCCGCGTCGGTACCGTCGTCGCGGCCGAGCCGTTTCCCGAAGCGCGAAAACCGGCGATCAAACTGCGCATCGACTTCGGCCCAGAGTTGGGCGTGAAAAAATCCAGTGCCCAACTCACGGTCCATTATACACCCGAGCAACTCGTGGGACGGCAAGTCGTCGCCGTCGTCAACTTTCCTTTGCGACGCATCGCCGGATTCGAGAGCGAAGTCCTCGTCCTCGGCGCGATGCCGACGGAACGCGAAGTGATTTTGCTCGCGGTCGATCGCGCCGTGGATGATGGGACCCGTATCGGTTAGCGACTTCACCGATCGCTGACAGCCGAGCAGTGGGTCAGTTTGAAATAAAGGTCGATGCTGCATGATGGGCTAGCGACTGGTGAGGTCCTCTGTCGTTGCTCAAAGGGATAACGAAAGTGATGCAAGAGGTGGGGAAGATCGCCTCGGTCCAGTGCTGAGTGCTTGGCAGGCGCGCGAGAAACCATCCAGGTGCGTGCACCGGTCACTTGGATGGCCACCGAGCCGATCTTCCCCGTCTCTTGCATCGCTTTCGTTATCCCTTTGAACCCTTCGTCGAAAAAGCCACGCCTCGTGGAGCCTCGTGTGAGTTTCTCGGTAGCTATCGCTATGATCCTTCGGTCGAAGAAGCCCATGCGGCGGGCCAGCCCCAGTTAATTCAAACTGACCCACCACCGACAGCCGAGCGTGCTTGACACGGCGGCCGCCGCCAGATACATGTTGAAACATGGAGATGTCGCTGGCTCAGTTGCGTGCGGGGCATTGCATGTGCGCGTGTTGTCGGGCCGCCAACCGGTGGCCGGGCGGATTCGCGCGTAGTCGCTGCTGACCTCGTACGTCGCAACGTGCGTTCCGCGCCGGTCGCTGAATCAGCGGCCGGCTTTTTTGTCTCCGCAGACGTCGCCCAGCGCGAACGATTTGTTTCGCCGCGGCGTTCGTCACCAGAATCGTTTCACTCGTGCACGAGGACCGACTCATGGCTACCGCAGCCGCTGCCGTTACCGCGCCGGACAAGACGATCCTCGCCAAGGGATACGTCCGTCCGGAATTGCTGGTGTCCACCGATTGGTTGGCCGCCAATCTCGACAATCCCGCCATCCGCATCATCGAGAGCGACGAAGACGTGTTGCTCTACGACATGGGACACATCCCGAATGCGCAGAAGGTCGACTGGCACGCCGATCTCAACGATCCGGTCGTGCGCGATTACGTCGATCGCGAGCATTTCCAGGAATTGCTTCGCTCGCGCGGCATCGATGATTCGAAGACCGTGATTTTCTACGGCGACAAGAACAATTGGTGGGCGTGCTACGCACTGTGGGTGTTCCACTTGTTCGGATTCGAGAACGCGCGCGTACTGGATGGCGGTCGCGTGAAATGGGAGCAGGAAGGCCGCCGCTTGATCTCCGACATGCCGCATTTCCAACGGACCAACTACGCCGCGCCCGAGCGCAACGACGCGCCGATCCGCGCATTCCGCGAGGACGCGCTCGAGCAGTGGAAGGCAAAGCGGCCGCTCATCGATGTGCGCTCGCCCGACGAATTCAGCGGCAAGAAGACGCACATGCCGGAGTATCCGCAGGAAGGCGTGCTGCGCGGCGGACACATTCCGGGCGCCAAGAACGTCCCGTGGGCGCGCGCCGCGAATCCCGACGGCACGTTCAAGAGCGCCGACGAGCTCCGCACCATCTACGAAAAAGAAGCCGGTCTCAAGAAGGACGACGACGTGATCACGTACTGCCGCATCGGCGAGCGTTCATCGCACACGTGGTTCGTGCTCACCTATCTGTTAGGCTACGACAAGGTGCGCAATTACGACGGGAGCTGGACGGAGTGGGGAAACTCGGTCCGTCTCCCCATTGAGAAAGGAGCGGGCGTGTGAGCGAGCAGGAGAACGGGACGGCCGCGCCGGCGCCCGTCGTGAAGCACAAGCCGAACCGTGTCGAACTGGTGTGGCACGCGGACCATCGCTTCACGGCGGGCCGGCCGGGCGGGCCCACCATTCCCATCGACGGCGACGGCCTAACGGCACCCGGTCCCGTCGATACCATGTTGTCCGCCCTCGCGGGCTGCGCGTCGGTGGACGTGATCGACATTCTGGCGAAACGCCGCACCCCCATCGAGGCGCTCAACGTCGAAGTCGTGGGCACGCGCGTGGAAACCATTCCACGCCGCCTGTCGCACGTGCTGCTCCGCTTCCACATCACCGCGCCGGGCCTCGATCGAGCCAACGCCGAGCGCGCCGTGCAGTTGTCGGTGGAGAAATACTGCTCGGTGCGCTCGTCGCTCGACCGCGACATCCCCGTCGAATGGGAAGTAGAACTGCACTAGCAGGTCACCCATGCCGACGACCGTGCTGCACCCCACCGTTTCCTCGATCATCGGCCGCACGCCAATCGTGCGGCTCGAGCGCGTCGTCGAGCCGGACATGGCCCAGGTATGGGTGAAGATCGAAGGCATGAACCCCGGCGGCTCGATCAAGGACCGCACTGCGTTAGGCATGGTGCTGGACGCCGAGCGGCGCG
>Ga0134125_10010677_pt1 | contig 10303 bp, 9 predicted proteins | sample KB31751_FD_96464 | JGI IMG/M metagenome (GOLD analysis project Ga0134125, IMG submission 96464) | Terrestrial soil microbial communities with excess Nitrogen fertilizer from Kellogg Biological Station, Michigan, USA - KB3-175-1 | ecosystem: Environmental > Terrestrial > Soil > Unclassified ... | reverse complement strand
GGCTCGATCTCGCGCGCATTGGCGATCTTGCGCGCCGCCCCGGCGCCGCCTTCGGCCCGCTTCAAGCGGATGGCGAAGGTGGTCATGGAGGTATCGTCCTGCGGCACGCGCCAGGAGGCGGTCACCGTCCAATATTGGTGACCGGGCGAGGGCGGCAGATCGACCATGCTCATATTGGGCATGTGGAAGTGCGCGACCCGCGTGACATTGAGCCCCTCGCCGCTGCGCACGCCCTCGCGCCTGATTCCGTACTCGGTCTCGCGCACCGAGATCTCCGGCATCTCGTCGAGGCCGATGCGCTCGGTGGTCACCGCATGCACGAAATGCACATGCAGCTCATCGAGATCGTTCTCGAGTCGCTGGAAATAGTTGCAGGGCACGAGATGCGTATGGACGCTGATGTCGGCATCGGCATTCTCGAGCTCGGGATGGCGCGGAAACTCCGGCGCTTCGCCCTTGCCGAGATAGGCGAAGACGAGGCCGAGATATTCGACGATCGGATAGGAGGCGATGCGCACCTTGGCGGCGAAGGAGGCCTTCTCCGCCGGCTGCAGCGTGCATTGGCCGCCGCCCTCGAACTGCCAGCCATGATAGAAGCAGCTGATCTCCTCGCCGACGACCCAGCCCAGCGAAAGCTGGGTCTGGCGATGCGGGCAGCGATCCTGCAGCAGGAAGGCCGTGCCGCTCTCGCCGCGATAGAGCGTGTAATGCTCACCGAGGGTGAGGAGGCGCACCGGCCGCCCTTTCTCGAGATCGAGCGAGCGGTAGACCGGCTGCCAGAAGCGTCTGAGCCAGCGTCCGGCGAGCGTGCCGGGGCCGGTATGGGCGACATCGACCGCAGCGGCCTGGTTCATTCTTCCTCCCCGACCCGCTCGCCAGCTTCTCACCATTATCGCCTGCCGCAGCCGGCCCGCCAACCCCGGGGCGCCCTCGCCAGCCGCCACGGTCGCGGGCCCTGCCCCTGTTTCTGGCGGCATAGCGCCATCCTCCTGGCGGCCTTCCTCACCTTGCTGGGATGGGGCGCATCGGCGGCGATCCGGTCAAGGCCGCGCTCGCGCTTGGCGTCTTGGCCGCGTCGTTCCGCTGCGAGGCGCTGCCGGGCGCCGCGGCACCACGCGCCATGTCGGCGGAAGGGGCGCCCATGGAGTGGCGCGCATCGCGGGCGTGCCGCCGGCGACCAACGGTCAGTTCGTGATCGAGGGAATCAAGGAAAGCGGGCTTCCGCGCCGAATGCCCGCGACTAGCCGGTCAGCGCGCGGCTGGCGCCGTCGGCACCCTTCGTCTCGATGCCGAGCGCCTCCGCCTCATAGGATTGCGCGAGTCCGATCAGCTCCTCGGCGATGCGCTCGGAGGCCGCCACCTCGGCGAGCCGCCGGCAATGGGCGGCGCGGCGATGCAGATGTGTTACCCATTGCGTCCGAGGATCTTCCATCGCACGGCTCCCCACTCCACACCAAGCGTTAACGCGTGTGGCGAGGAAACGTTCGGCAGCCCGCGCCCCGCTGGGACGTGAAGCCTGGCAACCTCTCGAAAGGATCAGTGCCCGACCAGCGACAGGAACTCGCGCCGGGTCGCGGCATCGTCGCGGAAGGCGCCGAGCATGCGGCTGGTCACGAGGGCGACGCCCGATTTATGCACGCCGCGCGTGGTCATGCATTGATGCTGGGCCTCGATGACGACGCCGACGCCGCGCGGCTGCAGCACCCGGTCGAGCAGATTGGCGATCTGGGCGGTCAGCCTTTCCTGGATCTGCATGCGCTTGGCATAGGCCTCGAGCACACGCGCCATCTTCGATATGCCGACGACGCGCCGCCGCGGCAGATAGGCGATATGCGCCTTGCCGAGGATGGGCGCCAGATGATGCTCGCAGCAGCTCTCGAAGCTGACGTCGCGCAGCACCACCATCTCGTCATAGCCTTCGACCTCCTCGAAGGTGCTTTTCAGCATCTCCTCGGGGTCGGTGTTGTAGCCGGCGAACCATTCCTCATAGGCGCGGGCGACACGGCTCGGCGTGTCCATCAGCCCCTCGCGGGCCGGATCGTCGCCGGCCCAGCGGATCAGGGTACGGACGGCCGCCTCGACCTCGTCGCGGCCTGGCCGCGCGCCGGCGCCGAGCGACGCGTCGCCGAGGCAGGTGGAGAGAATGGAACTCTTGGCATCGCTCATTTCGGGGGCACTTTTCGGCTGTGGGCATGCGGCTCGCGGCGCCGAACGCCCCAGCCGATTGCATCATAGGGACGCCGCGGCGCGGAAAGCTATTCCCCCTGTCTATTGTCCTGCGACAATCAGTTCCCAGGGGAAGGCGTCGACGCATTCCCGGCCGCTGTCGGTCACGATGAAGGTATGGCCGATGAAGATGCCGAGCTGGCCGTCGGCGGTGATCGGGTTGGGCTCGGCCATGATCACCATGCCGGGCTTCAGAATCCGCTCGAAAGCCTCGGCTTCGACTCGCTCGGTGAAGACATGCGGCCCGTCGGTCACGAGATCGATGCCATGCACCTGGACCGGCCGCGACTGCACGCCCTTCTCGCGGAAGAATTGCGCCGCCTCGCGCATCGCCTCGACAGGCCGGCCGGGCGCGATCTCGGCCACGATCTTGTGAAAGCCGGGCAGCGCGATCTCTTCCCAGAATTGCTTCACGCGCGCCGTCGGCGCGCCGACGCAGACCGGCGAGCCGAGCTGCGCGCTGTAGCCGCGATAGCCCGCGGCCAGCTCCATGATGATGATATCGCCCGTCTTCAGCACGCGCTGTGACGGCCGGGGATTGCCGAAGATCAGCGCCGGATCCGCCATCGGCGTCGAGCCGATGATGAGAAAATCGATGTCGCCGCCGCCTTCCAGGATGGCGCTGCCCGCGGCGGCGCGCAGATCGGCTTCCGTCGCGCCCGGCCGCGCCCGCGCTACCAGCGCCTCCATGGCGCGCTGGCACAAGACGCCCGCGCGCCGGATGCAATCGAGCTCTTCGGCGCTGTGGACCGACAGCAGCTCGTGCATGAAGCCTTCGGTGAAGACGAGCTCGGCGCCGGGCAGCTCCTTGCGCAGCGCCTCATACTGGTTCACCGGCATATAGTCGCCATGCCGGGGATCGACCTCGAGCAGGCCGATGCGGCCGCGCTCGAGACCGAGCTCCTTCAGCCGCTCGGCCAGGACGAGACCGAACTGGCCGTTGCGGCTGCCGCGCACATCCGCGAGCGCATTGACGGTCTCGCGCCGCACCGCCTCGATATGCGTGCCGCCCATGCCATAGACGAGGGTCGGCTCGCCTTCGCGCGGCACCAGCACGTAGCAGGCGAGCCCGTGCCATTCCCAATGGCCGGTGAGCCACAGCATGCCGCCGCCGAAGCTCCAATGGCTGGGGCCGCCGGGCACGATCACCGCATCGAGCTTCTCCGCCCGCATCTTCTCGCGCAGGGAGGCGTAACGGCGCGCATATTCCTCCTTCGAGAATTGCTCGTAGACGGCATCGCGAAAATAGGGCGTGCCCTTCATCGCGTTGAAGGCGGCGCCGTTGTCGAGCTTGTGACGCAGCTCGTCCCACGGCAGGGGCTTTGGACGCGTAATGACATTCATGTGCGTCAATCCTTGCAGGCGCCGATGGTGACGCGGCCGCCGGCCGCTTCGACGGCTTCGGAGGCGAGCTTCATATCGACGATCTGATCGAAGCCCAGGCGTTTTTCCTTGGGAATGTCGCCGAGCGCGATCTCATTCTCATGCGTCCATTCGGTGCGGGCGCGCTCGAACCCTTCATTGACCGCCCAGACGCACGACTTCATCTCCTCGGCGACGGCGAACTCGACCGCTTCCTTGGGCTTCTGCGTCGCCTCGACGATGGCCGGGATGACCTTGGCCGGCTCGCGATAGATGGTGCGATTGGCCTCGATCATCGCCGCCATGGCGTCGCGCAGCAGGGTCCTGTCGCGCGCGATGAAGCTGTCGGACGCGCCATACTGGTTGAAGGCGAGGTTGGGCACGAGATCGGCCAGGGTGATCAGCACATGCGCGCCCGGCTTCGATTTCATGGCGAGCTGTACATCCTCGGGATGCAGAACGACGCCGTCGACCTGGCCCGCGACCAGGCCGGGCAGCCTTCCGGCCGTGCCTTGCGAGATGAATTGCACATCGTCGACGGTGAGGCTCGCCTTCTTCAGCACCTCGCGGCCCATCAGCCAGTTGAAGCCGCCGATGCCGCCGGCGGCGGACAGGCGCTTGCCCTTGAGGTCGGCCGGCGACTTGATCGCCTCGACCACGACATAGCTCTGTGGCGGGCGCGGCGCGAGGCCCCAGATCTGGCGGCCCTTCAGCCCTTGCGCGATGGCGATGTCGGAGAGCTGCGCCACTGTGTCGCCCTGGGCGATGGCGGCGACGATCGAGCCGACATTGCCGCCGTCGAACTGGATGATGTTGGGCTCGATGCAGCGCTTGGCGAACAGCCCGAGGGCCTTCGCGACATAGGGCGTGGTGTGCACGACATTGGGCGGCGACACGGCGACGCCGATATTGATCTTCTTCATCGGCCCGCTGCAGCTCTGGGCCCACGCCGCATTGCCGGCGGCGAGCGCCGTCGCGAGCCCGAGCAGCAGCAAAACCCCCTGGCAACGCCTCGTCATCTGCGCCTCCCTTTTCCTTGTTTTAGTCGCGCCTGGAGGCCGCCGTCCAGGGCGCCAGGCGGAGCTCGACCAGCCGGATCAAGGCCGTCAGCCCGACCCCCAGCAGCCCCAGCACCATGATCGGCACGAACATCTTGTCGACGCGGTATATCGAGGCGCTGCGCACGATCAGATAACCGATGCCGGAGATCGCCGTATAGAGATCGGCCAGCACCATGCCGATGAGGCCGCGCCCGACCGCAAGCCTCAAGCCCGCCACGATGAAAGGCAGCGCCGCGGGCAGGATGATGTTGGCCCATAGCTGGCGCTCGCTGCAGCGAAAGGCGCGCCCGACCTCGAGCAGCTCCGGGCTGACAGCCTTCACGCCCTGATGCGTATTGATGGCGATCGGGAAGAAGGCGAAGAGGAACAGCACGATGATCTTGGCGGTGAATTGAAAGCCCGCCCACAGCACGATGATCGGCACCAGCGCCACCGCCGGGGTCGCGTAGAGGAAGGTGATATAGGGTCCGACGGCGACCTCGAATATCCAGAAGCGCGCCAGCAGCAGACCGATGCCGATGCCGGCCACGGCGGCGACGGCGAGCCCGACGACGAGCACGATCAGGCTCGGCCAGAGATAGGCCCAGAGCTCGCCGCTCGCGACCATCTCGACCGCAGCGGCGGCGACCGCGGCGGGCGTGGTGAACAGGATCGGATCGATGTGCGATCCGACGAGCTGCCACAGGCCGAGCACGAGCAGGAGCGAGGCCAGCTGGATGCCGAGGATTTGGCGCCGCCGGCGGCGGCGACGCGCGGCGGCGACGGCGGCCGCTTCGGCGCGCTCGGCCGCCGGCGTCACCCGCTCGGCTGCCTGGTCGCCGCGCAGCGAGACGCTCACGCCACGGCTCCCGCCGGCAGCTCCGCGCGCCCCTGCATGAGCTCGCGCCAGATATGCTGGCGCAGCTCGGCGAAGCGCGGATCGGCCCGCACCATTGCCACCTCGCGCGGCCGGGCGAAGGGAATCTCGATCAGCTCCTTGATGCGGCCCGGACGCGCGCTCATCACCGCGACGCGGTCGCCGAGCAGGATCGCCTCATCGATCGAATGGGTGATGAACAGCATGGTCTTGCGCTCGTCCTCGCGCTGCATGAGGTCCAGCAGCTCCTCTTGCAGGATCTCGCGCGTCTGCGCATCGAGCGCCGCGAAAGGCTCGTCCATCAGCAGGATCGACGGGTTGATAGCCAGCGCCCGCACCAGACCGACGCGCTGCTGCATGCCGCCCGAAAGCTGGTAGGGATAGTGGCGCTCGAAGCCGGCGAGCCCGGCGAGTGCCAGATAATGCGCGACGCGCTCGCGGATGAGGCTCGGCCGCGCGCCGGCCATCTTCAAGCCGAAGGCGGCATTCTCCTGGACGGTCTTCCAGGGCAGCAGCCCGAAATGCTGGAACACCATGGCGACACCGTCCGGCGGACCCGCCACCGGCTTGCCCTGCACCAGCAGGCGGCCGGCGCTGAGATCGGTGAGGCCGGCGATGCAGCGCAGCAGCGTGGTCTTGCCGCAGCCGCTCGGGCCGACGACGCACAGGCTTTCCTGCGCGGCGACGGCGAGCGTCAGTTGCCGAAAGGCGGTGACGGCCCCGTCGAGGAACAGCTTGCTGGCCTCGTCGAGGGCGATCGCGGCAGTCGCCATGGCCTTCCTCCCCGCCCCGCCGCTGCGTCTTAACCAACGGCAGCCATCTTCGCTGCGCCCGGATTCCTGTCAAGCAATGGCGGAATCCCTGGGAATCCGGCCGTTAACTTGACCTAAAGCACGGGCGGACATACTTTTATGTGATGCAGACTCCCGCGGTTCCCGCTTTCACCGCCTCCGACGCGTTCAGCACCTCCGTGGGTGGGCTGCAGCGCGCGGAAAACGACGCCAACAAGGCGGCGGGCGCCATCGCCGGCGGCATCAACGACAATACGGCGAGCGACATCGTCGCGCTCGACCAGGCGGCCCTCAGCTTCGCCGCCAACGCGCAGGTCCTCAATACGGTGAGCGACACCACGCGGCGCCTGATCGACATCTTCGCCTGAGCACAGAGCTGGATCTGGTCCGCCGGCCGTAAAACTGCGGCTGGAGCCTTTGAGTCGCGCGCGCTAGTCTCGCCCCATGTTGATGCCCGCTCCCGACCAGGGCGTGCTCGCCCGGCGCGGCGAGATCATCGAGGCGTTGCGCGCCCTGCTGCCGCCCGATTGCCTGGTCGTCGACGAGACCGCCCTCAAGCCCTATGAGTGCGACGCCTTGTCGGTCTACCGCCAGGTGCCGATCGCGGTCGCCCTGCCACGCAATACCGCCGAAGTCGCCGCCGTGCTCGCCTGCTGCCATGCGGCCGGCGTCAAGGTGGTGCCGCGCGGCGCCGGCACCTCGCTGTCGGGCGGAGCGCTGCCGCTCGCCGACGGGGTGGTGGTCGGCCTCGCCAAGCTCAACAAGATCCTCGAGATCGACTATCCCAATCGCTGCGTCGTGACCCAGCCGGGCGTCACCAATCTCGGCATCAGCAATGCCGTGTCGGCTGCCGGCTTCTATTACGCGCCGGATCCCTCCTCGCAGATCGCCTGCACCATCGGCGGCAATGTCGCGGAGAATTCCGGCGGCGTGCATTGCCTGAAATACGGCCTCACCACCAACAATGTGCTGGGCGCCGAGGTCGTGCTGATCGACGGCACCGTGGTGCGGCTCGGCGGCAAGCATCTCGATCCCGGCGGCTACGACCTGCTCGGCCTCATGACCGGCTCGGAAGGGCTGCTCGGCGTGGTGACGGAAGTCACGGTGCGTATCCTGCGCAAGCCCGAGACGGCGCGCGCGCTGCTCCTGGGCTTCGCCACCAACGAGGCGGCCGGCGATTGCGTCGCGCGCATCATCTCGGCCGGCATCGTGCCGGGCGGCATGGAGATGATGGACCGGCCGGCCATTCATGCCGTCGAGGATTTCGTGCATGCGGGCTATCCGCTCGACGTCGCCGCCATCCTCATCGTCGAGCTCGACGGGCCGCCGGTCGAGGTCGACCACCTGATCGGCCTCGTCTCCAAGATCGCCGCCGATGCGGGCGCCGTCACCTCGCGCATTTCCAACAGCGAGGAGGAGCGCCTGCGCTTCTGGGCCGGCCGCAAATCGGCCTTCCCCGCCGTCGGCCGCATCGCGCCCGATTATTTCTGCATGGACGGCACGATCCCGCGCCGCACCCTGCCCGAAGTGCTGCGCCGCATGGGCGAGCTCGCGCAGAAATACCAGCTGGCCCTCGCCAACGTCTTTCATGCCGGCGACGGCAATCTGCATCCGCTGATCCTGTTCGACGGCAACGACCCGGACCAGCTCCGGCGCGCCGAGGAGTTCGGCGCCGACATCTTGCGCGTCTGCGTCGAGGTCGGCGGCGTGCTCACCGGCGAGCATGGCGTCGGAGTCGAGAAGCGCGACCTCATGGGGGAGATGTTCTCGGAAGCGGACCTCGCGCAGCAGCAGCGCGTCAAATGCGCCTTCGATGCGGGCGGGCTGCTCAATCCCGGCAAGGTGTTTCCGGTGCTGCATCGCTGCGCCGAGCTCGGCCAGATGCGCGTGACCGGCGGCCGGCTGCCGCATCCGGATCTGCCGCGGTTCTGATGGATCTGGCGCCCGCCGACCGGCAGGAGCTCGAGGCGGCGCTGGCCGACGCGCTCGACCGGCGCGCGCCGGTCGAGGTGATGAGCGGCGGCAGCAAGCGCGCCCTCGGCCGGCCGATCCAGGTCGAGCGCCGTCTGTCGCTCGAGAAATTGGCCGGCATCGGCCTCTACGAGCCCGAGGAGCTGGTGCTCACCGCCGGCCCGGCGACCAAGCTCGCCGCCATCGAGCGGAGTCTCGCCGAGCACCGCCAGCAGCTTGCTTTCGAGCCGCCCGATCTCGGGCCGCTCTACGGCGAAGCGCCGGCCTCGGGCACGCTCGCCGGCGCCATATCCTGCAATCTCGGCGGACCGCGGCGGCTCGCGAGCGGTGCCGCGCGCGATCATTTCCTGGGATTCCAGGCGGTGAGCGGGCGCGGCGAGAGCTTCAAGGCCGGCGGCCGGGTCGTGAAGAACGTCACCGGCTACGACCTCATGAAGCTGATGGCGGGCTCTTACGGCACCCTCGCCATCATGACCGAGCTCACCATCCGCACCGTGCCGGCGCCGGAGAAGACGCGCACCGTCCTGGTGTTCGGGCTCGAGGATGGGCGCGCGATCGAGGCGTTGACCGCGGCGCTGCACAGCCCGAACGAGGTGAATGGCGCCGCCCATCTGCCGGCCAATGTCGCGAAGGACTCCGCCGTCTCCTATGTCGGCGGCGCCGGCACCAGCGTCACCGCCTTGCGCATCGAAGGCTTCGGTCCCTCGGTCGAGGCGCGCTGCCAGCGCCTGCGCGATCTGCTGGCACGCTTCGGCGCGCTCGAGGAGCTGCACGGCATGAATTCGGGCAAGCTGTGGCAGAGCCTGCGCGACGCCGCACCGCTCGCGTCCCGTCCCGAGCTCATCGTCTGGCGCCTCTCGGTGGCCGCCGCCGCCTCGCCCACCCTCCTCGCGCGCATCCGCGCCGGCGGCCCGGCGCTCGCCTGGTACGATTGGGGCGGCGGCCTCGTCTGGCTCGGCCTCCCGCCCGGCGAGAGCGATGGCGGTGCGGCGCGCGTGCGCGCGGCGCTGCCGGAGACGGGGGGTCACGCCACGCTGATGCGCGCCCCGGCCTCGATCCGCGCCGCCATTCCCGTCTTCCAGCCGCGCCCGCCGGCACTCGCCGCACTCGAGGCGCGCGTCAAGGCGAGCTTCGACCCCGTGGGCATTTTGAATCCCGGGCGTATGTAATGCAGACCAGCTTCTCTCCCGCCCAGCTCGCCGATCCCGAGACGGCCGAAAGCGCCGGCATCGTCCGCAAATGCGTGCATTGCGGCTTTTGCACCGCGACCTGCCCGACCTATGTGCTGCTCGGCGACGAGCTCGATTCGCCGCGCGGCCGCATCTATCTGATCAAGGACATGCTCGAGCATCCCGAGCAGCCCGTCATGGATGCGCATGTGCGGCATGTCGATCGCTGCCTCTCCTGCCTCTCCTGCATGACGACCTGCCCGTCGGGCGTGCATTTCGGGCATCTCGTCGATCATGCGCGCAGCCATATCGAGCGCCATTACCGCCGGCCTTTGCCCGAGCGTCTGCTGCGCGCGGCGCTCGGCTGGCTGCTGCCCTCGCCTTTCCGCTTTCGCCTGGCGCTGATCGCTGCCATGCCGCTGCGCTGGCTCGGCGGCGCCGTCCCGGGACGGCTCGGCGCCATGCTGCGCCTGGCGCCGGCGGCGCCGCATCCGCCGTCCGCCGCCGAACGGCCGCAGATCTTTGCGGCGGCGGGCGTGCGACGCGGCCGCGTCGCCCTGCTCGCGGGCTGCGTGCAGAACGCGCTGGCGCCCGCGATCAACGAGGCGACGATCCGCCTCCTGACGCGGCACGGCATCGAGGTGGTGGTCGCCGAGGGCGCCGGCTGCTGCGGCGCGCTCAATCTGCATCTCGGCCAGGAGGATCAGGCGCGCGCGCTGGCCCGCCGCAATATCGCCGCCTGGCGCGATCTGGGGATCGACGCAATCCTGAGCAACGCCTCGGGCTGCGGCACCATGGTCAAGGATTACGGCCATCTGCTGCGCGAGGAAGCGGCCTACGCCGCGGATGCCGCCCGGATTTCCGAGC
>Ga0134125_10010675_pt1 | contig 10304 bp, 9 predicted proteins | sample KB31751_FD_96464 | JGI IMG/M metagenome (GOLD analysis project Ga0134125, IMG submission 96464) | Terrestrial soil microbial communities with excess Nitrogen fertilizer from Kellogg Biological Station, Michigan, USA - KB3-175-1 | ecosystem: Environmental > Terrestrial > Soil > Unclassified ... | reverse complement strand
CCAGCCTTTGGAGCTGCTGCCGCTGCAGGAGCTGCACCAGCCTTTGGAGCTGCTGCCGCTGCAGGAGCTGCACCAGCCTTTGGAGCTGCTGCCGCTGCACCTTCAGCTGGAGCACCGGGTGAACCGGCTGGTAATACTTTGCCTCCTTTCTTTACTCCTACTGCGCCGCCTTTTCTACCTGTAGTGCGTGTACTTTGTCCGCGAACTTTTAATCCATATGTGTGACGAAATCCTCTCCAACTGTTCATTCCTTTTTCTCGTTCGATATCATTTCTTACGTTAAAGTCAATATCGGAAGTAATAAGATGAAAGTTATTTCCAGTATCCATGTCTTTTCGTCTATTAAGAAACCACGATGGTATGTTGACAGATGTTGGATCTCTCATTGCTTTTTCTATTTCTTCTACTTGTGATTCTGTAAGAAAACCTACATTGCTATTAGGATTAATTTTTAATACTTCTAAAAGTGATTTTGCAAAATTGTAACCAATTCCCTTTACTTGACCAACTCCGATGATGGTCTTTTTTGCACCCGGAATATCCTTACCCGCAATTCTAACTATGTGTCTGAACTCTTGTGAAGACAAGTATTAAAAAATCCCCTGTATCCCCGATAAAAACCATGCTAAAATAATAATACTTTAAATCACATTTGGCTAGTATTTATTGTAATGGCTCAAGAATTTGCAAATTTTGTTAATAGAAGTTATGATTCTAAACCAAAGTGTAGTGAAATCACGGCTGGTCTTCCTGAGGACTATAAACAAATTAAAACATTAAGAGATCTAGAAATTAATTATGAGATAGTTGATGCAAAGCAACAACTTCGTAGAAATTTGATTTCAAAGATAAAATCAAAAAGTGTAAAATATCATGGGATAGTGGGTTTTGATAAATGATTTTATATCTAATAAGAAAAAAGTATTGCATTCTAGGAATAGTTGGTAGACTTGAGTGAAAGTTTTGACAAGCAAAAAATGATGGAAATTCTAGTAGATCCAAATGTCTCATCGATTATGGCAGAACTTGAAAGTGGAGAAAAAAATTCTGCGTATTTAGTAGATAAATTACAACTACCGATAAATCAGATCAAAGATCTTCTTTCTTATGTTATTGAACACAAGTTTGTAATGGTAGGTCAAAACAATGGCAACGAAACTTTCAAAGTTGACATGGACAAACTTAACAAAATAATGGAAAGCGATGATAATTTTAAAAATATAGTTGATGGGCTGACTGAACTAGACCAATTTCTTAATTAGACCTAACACGATTTTTGATTAGATACATCATGCCAACTGCTAGTCCGCTGAGTCCTGTGATGAGTACTATGAATCCCGAAATATCTGCTACTTCTATTCCCTGTGGATAGTATCCGATAATTCCAAGAACTTGGATTTCTCTCTGTCCGTGATTCTCTATCTGTAGTGTGTAGTTTCCAGATGATGTAATCTTGAACATTTCTTGAATGGGACTTTTCATAATTGTTTTTGTTATTATTGGTGTGCCCATAGGATCAATTACAGTTGTTTTGACATTATCATCACTTCTAAAATCTGTTATTTGGATAGAGTATACTCCATTCTGGTTATTCTCTGGGTTCATACCTTTTGTAACTACCATTTGTGTTCCTATGGCTAGGGTGTTTTGCTGATTTGAAAGATTTTCTGAAGTTGTCTGGGATTGATATGCAGTTATTGCAATTCCGATTAATACTAGTATTCCACTTATTATTATAATTGGTTTAGGTTTTACCATGACGCATTTGATTTCTGACCCTAGTTAAAACTTAATGTGCAAATGATATGACGTGAGAAATGCAGTATGAATTATTCGACAACATTATCTCATACATCTTCTTACATTAGCAAGTTGAATAAAATTCTGATAATCATTCTAGCTTTCTCACTGATAATGCCTATTACTACGTATTCGCCTGCAGTGTCTGCCTATTCAGATCATCCTAATCTTTTTGTTTCTGCAGAAAATAGTCTTTTTGATAATCATATTTCTGGACCAATGGTAACAGAAGTTATTGTACGAGAAGATAACACTCAATTAGATCAAGCAATAGGCCAACCAAATGTCTCAATAAACGGAAGACATCTTCAAATGGCCCAGGGATCTGATGGTGCTTGGTACGCATTTTTTGCCAACACTGATAGTGCAAAACAAGCTGATCAAGTAGCATTATCCGGTTCATCTGGACAAAGTATTGATTTTGGAGTTTTTTGTTCAAGCTCTACACCTTCCACTGTTCTGGGAGTAGATGTATCTCAAACTGATGGAGTGGCAATCCCAGATTCTGCAGGATTGTCTGGTACAACTCAAGGAACAGCAAGTTTTAGTTCCTGTAGTGGTACTCCTGCTGCTCCATCTAGTCAAAATAACGTCGTACGAAATATTCCTTCCTTGAATACCAATCCGCAGGTCTCATCTGGTCAAATAGGTATTAACACAAACATATGGCCCATGATTCAACTCTTCACACTTAGTAATGGTGTACATATTGAGTATGATGGATCAACCAGTACACAAAGTGTTGATCTTGACTATTCTGACATTCCAAACATCTCGATAAAACTCGATAGAACTGGGTATCCGTCAGGTTCTGATGTCTTTGCAACCATTAATGATGTAGAATTAAGTATAGATCCTACATCTCAAGATTCTTGGACTTTTAATGTAGGTCCTTCCTCTGCAACATTTTACCAGGCATTTGCAGAATCAGGTAGAGGCGCAAGTGGTCCAGGTCTAGTAAATCTAGTACCATATCTGAGTAGTCTTGGTTTCAAAGATAACGGACGGTTGAGTATGGATATATCAGATGTTGTTAATTTGAAAACTAATTCTGTTCAAACAAGCTCATCTCTTAATGGTGTATACAACAAACTAGTGACTTTTGTTGAAACAGGACCTCATACTGGAATTTTTCAGAGCTCTGTCACTAGTGTATCAACCATAGGGATACTACCAAATGCTCCTAGATCTCACTCTGGATCAATTACTTATAATCTCCAGAGCGTTTCTATTGTTTCAGGCAACTCTGATGCAAGTCTAGCTGTTGGTAATAGCCAAAGTCAGTTTGGTCCCGGTCAAAGAGAAACAATCACTCTGGTAGATAATAATCAAAATATTAATTCTAATTTGATTGATCAACTAAATATTTTCAAAACCTCATCAAAAATACCCACTCTGAAGATTGGAAATCCGATAACATTGAGCGGTTCTTCTGATGTTAAATTCTATAATAGCTCCAGCTCAATTAGTATACCGTCTGCTGTATTTGATACTAATTCATTACGATTGATACTTGATACCAGATCTCAGTCAATGCCGAATTTTCAGAAAATTACATTAAATCTTGGCATTTCTGCCCAGTCTCTTAAGAACCTGCTTATAGATACTAGTCAACCAAATTCCAAGGGAACAAATTGGGTTAATTATGATCTACGATCATTTCAACAACAACTTGGAATAAACTCATTTTCAGGTACTACGATGACTCTGTATTTTGGATCTATCGGTAATTCTCCAGTTCCAGTTGTAGCACCCGGGACAATTGTATCAGGTAATGGACTACTCCAGATAAGCGATTCCACAGTAGCTTCAATACAATCGATGTCATCAAATCTTCCTGTGTATTTGGAAATCAATTTCAATACATTTGGTACGATTTCAAATCCTAGTGATACTCAACCAATTGTGTTTGATCTCTTTTCTTTTGGAAATAATAATAACCAACAAGTGAACAATGCTATCTATCGCGCTGAGTTACAGGAAACATCTGCCAATTCAGGTGTGTTTTCTGGGACAATTGAGTATACAGTAATAAATCAACTAAATCAATTTGATCCAAATTTGATCAAAGGACTTCGAACTTTTGGTAGTGATATTAAATTTCTCATCAATACAGAACTTACAGATTCCAATGCAATACACTTTTCGGTTCTAGGTACTAAGGGAGGAACATCTACAACAGTCACGTCACAACATAATCTTCCAACAAATACTGGTATAGTTACACTTGATTCACCTAACTATAGACTTGGTTCTGATGTTACAATCACAGTAAATGATCCTGATCTAGTTACTGATGCAGATACCATTGTAACTTATACCAGTGTTAATGATCCAAGTTCTCCAGCTGATGATACAGTCGGAGATAATAACGGAAATATTCTCTTAGAAGTTTGGATTAAGGGATTTAGATTTCAACATTGTACTGTAAATGGAGTTACATATGGAGGTCTTGCTGCCACTGGTTTCACACTAACTGAAACTGGACCAGGTACGGGTGTGTTTAAAGGAATTTTTAAAATGCCTTCTTGGATATGCAGTGAAGATAAAACTACTCTGATATCTCCTATTGGTGGTAATGTTCAGGCGTGGTATCATGACTTTCGAGATAAATACGGTAGGTCTGTCGTAGTTGGATCAACAGTAGTAATTCCTACTAAAACCTCATCTACCTCACTCACAAGCTCATATGTGCCGCAGGTAACAATGCAGACGGTCTCTGCTTCAACTCAAATCAGTGATCATACTGGTAGACCATTATTACAAAGCCCACATGTTGGACAAACGGTAAACTTCAATAGCATGATCTCAAATAAATATCAAAATTCTCAGAAAATTTCATACATTGTTCAAATCAAAGATAGTAACAACAAAGTGGTTTTTTTAAAATGGTTAGATAGTAATATCGTGAATTTGTCTACTACAAACGAAGCAATCAGTTGGGTGCCAGTGGTACCAGGTGTTTATTCTGCTGAAATTTACATATGGAATGGAATGGATTCTCTAGTACCACTTACAGATCAAAGTCAATATAAAATTCAAATTTTGCCGTAAATTGAATTTGTAAAGGCTAAAAGTTGTACTTGCTCTTGTATGGTGACACAGCACGTAGTTCCTGAACTACATTTTTTAATACATCCACGGTTTGATCTATTTCTTGTTCTGTATTGGTTATTCCTACCGTGAGGCGCAAGGAGCCTGTGACTTGTTCGTGTGAAAAACCCATTGCTTTTAAAACATGTGATGCTTTCTGTATCTTTACTGAACATGCAGAACCAGTAGATGCAGATATTTTATTTTCGTCTAATTTTATTATCAGATCTTCTCCGTTTACTCCAAGAAAAGTAAAGTGTGTGTTATTGGGGGTTCTCATATCTGGATGACCATTAAGAGTAGTAGCAGGTATTTCATGTAACACTCTTGTGGTTAATTTTGCGGTTAGTTTTTTAAGATAATCTGTATTTTCATTCATGTTATTTTTTGCAAGTTCACATGCCATTCCAAATCCTATGATACTTGCTACATTCTCTGTGCCTGATCGAAGTCCATTTTCTTGACCACCTCCTAATATCAGAGGTGATATGGTTACACCATTTTTGATGTATAATGCTCCTACGCCCTTTGGCCCGTTTATCTTGTGTGATGATATTGAAAGCAAATCCACTCCAAGATCCTTGACATCTATGGGAATCTTTCCTACTGCTTGAATAGCATCGGTATGAAAAATAATGTTTTTCTCTCTTGCAATCTGGACCATTTTCTTTATTGACTGTATTGTTCCAACTTCGTTATTTGCGTACATTATGGTAATTAGACATGTATCATTCGAAATTTCTTTTCTAAGATCTTCAGGATTTACAAAACCATGTTTATCAACTGGAAGAAAAGATATTCTGCATCCTTCTTTTTCAAGACGTTTGCATGGTTCTAGTATTGCATCATGTTCTATGGCAGACGTTATGATGTGTTTCCCCCTGCTTTGTGATACTATTCCATAAATTGCGGTATTGTTTGACTCTGTTCCTCCAGACGTTATGAGTATCTCATTGCTATTGGCATTTATCAACGACGCAATTCGTTTTCTTGAATTCTGAATGGCGGCATTTGCAAGTCTACCATGTCTATGTATTGAAGAAGGATTTCCATATTGTTCTCTAAAATATGGTATCATCTCTTCTATGACCTTTTCATGAACGGGTGTAGATGCTGCGTTATCTAGATAGATCAATCTGTTATCACGTTGAGTTTGCCTGGTCTATAGCCATTAGGATCGATCTTGAGATCATAAAATTTTAATCCGTTCATATATTTTTTTAGTATATCCATCTTCTTTTCATCATCTAGCATGTTGATCTCATTTTTGTCTACTTCGATGCTTGCACTATTTCCAAAATCACGAACTCTTACCTGTTTCACTCCAAAAAGTTGTTTTACCATGATCTCACTTTTCTCGATTCTTTCAAGTTTTTCTGCAGTAACTGTACTGCCCCATGGAATACGTGATGCTAAACAAGAGTTAGATGGCTTGTCGTGAATAGAAAGGCCTATTGCTCTTGCAACGTTTCTAACATCTGCTTTTGTAAATCCGCTTTCTACTAGCGGACTTTGAACTCCATTTTTTTTCAGCGCCACTATTCCAGGTCTATACTCAGTAAGATCATCAAGATTAGTACCATCTACAATTAAGTCAATTTTTTCTTTTTTTGATAATTCAAGTAGATGCTCTGACAATTCTGTTCTACAATGGTAGCATCTATTTTGATCATTTTTTACAAAATCGGGATTGTCTAACTCATTATACTCAATAACTATGTGACTAATTCCTATTTCCTGGCAAACTCTTTTTGCAGATTCTAACTCTTCCTGGGAGAGTGTTTTGTAATCTGCAGTTACAGCAATAGCTTGTTTATCTAATGCTTTTTGAGCAGCATATGCTACTAGAGCACTATCAACTCCTCCTGAAAGAGCTACCAATGCTTTTTCTTTTCCATGAAACCAACTCACTAGATCTCCTATCTGTTTCATTTTATGTTTAATCTCCGTTTGACCTCACTTGATATCAAGTCTGATGTTGCTTTGAATGATAATGATAATACGTCTGAAACCGTCTTGATGTCGTCTGATTCTACTTTGAAATGTTTTATCGTTTCTTCATGTTTTACAATCTTACATCTCACAGTAAAATTTCTCCCTTGCACTACGATTGGTACTGAAACAATTACTCTTGGAACTAGATAACGACTAGATGATCTTACTCGTACTCCTAAAGTGCCAGTCTCTGAAACTAGTGTATTGATCAAGGTATTTGTAGAAGACGAATCACATATTATGGAAACAATATTTGTAGGTCTTCCTTTCTTTGTTATGCCGCCCGTTACAGTCACATCCTTTGCACCATTTGCAATCAATCTATCAATCATATGCCCTATTGTTTCACCAGATACATCATCAAGGTTTGTTTCAAGAACTTGTATGGTGTCTAATTGAAATTCTTCTATTGGTTCCCCTTTGACAATTTTTAAAACATTGGGAAACCCGTCAAAGTCTTTACTTCCTGCACCATATCCTATTGATTTTATTTTCATTGTTGGATAAAATTCTGAGCATCGATCTACTAAATTTACAAGTAAGCTTGCACCCGTTGGAGTGGTGAGTTCTTCTTTTGCCTGTCCTCCACAAATTGCTATGTCAGAACCACGAAATATCTCAAGAATTGCACTTGCAGGATTAGACACGGTTCCATGAGAAAACGTTAGAGTGCCGCCACCCACTGCAACTGGAGTTGAAATAATTTCATCTGAAAACAATTTCAAATCGTCTAATGCAATGGCAGAGCCTATGATATCTATGGCTGTATCAATACTTGATGCTTCATGAAAGTGTACTGATTCAAGAGGTTCTCCATGTATATTTGACTCTGCATGAAGTAATGATCTTATGCTTTCTTTTGTAAAAACTTTGGCTTTTTCAGATAATCCTATCTTGTCTGATGTAGATAAGATGCATTCTTGAATGTCAATTCCTTTTCTTTCATGGTAATTCTCACTTGTCTCTAAAACAAGATGTGTCGCTTCTGTTCCATATTTGATAGTTTTTTCAAAGTTCATCTTTGTGATTTTAGAGCCCTTGAGAAATTCTTCAATTGAGTATGAACCGTCTATGATTTTGGACTTGTCTGCACTCATGTTGACTAGTGAAGAAAGTAACATATCTCCTGAAATGCCAGCTACCTGTGCATCAATTACAAGTACCATAATTTTCTAAACATACTGGAATGCATATAAATTGTAATTTGATTCATGATTTGATTATTAGATTATCATTACTATGAGTCTAGTGTGTACAGTCAAGTTTAATTAGAGATTACATGGAGGGCCTTTTATGATTACAATCATCGGTTCAGGAAAAGTAGGAGGGGCTGCAGCTCTATTCACAGCTCTTAGAAAAGTCACAGATGAAATATTGCTATTAGATGTAGTACAAGGCCTGCCGCAGGGAGAGGCTATGGACATAAACCACATGTTGGCAGAAAAAGGAATTGATGTAAACGTTAGGGGTTCAAATGATTATTCTGAAATGAAAGGCTCTGATATTGTAGTTGTAGTAGCTGGTTCTGGAAGAAAACCTGGAATGACAAGAATGGATCTATTGAAGATAAACGCATCCATAGTCAAGGGTGTTGTAGAAAATATTCAGAAATATGCCAAGGATGCCATGATAGTTCCTGTGACTAACCCACTAGACCCAATGGCATATCTTACGTACAAAGTTTCGGGATTCCAAAAGAACCGAGTATTTGGAATGGGTGGTATGCTTGACTTGTCGCGTTTTACACAGTTCATTCATGAATCTACTGGTTATTCCAGGAACTCCATACGCGGTCTTGTTATAGGTGAGCACGGTGAAAACATGTTGCCACTACCCAGATTCTCTACAGTTTCAGGAATACCATTGTCTTCAATATTGCCAAAAGAGAAAATCGAGGAAATTGTACAAGGTACAAGACAGGTTGCAGCAAAGGTGATAGAACTTAAGGGTGCTACAGTTCATGCGCCAGGCAACGCAATATCCACAATAGTGGAAGCAGTATTGAATAATACAAGGCAAGTCATTCCGGTTGCAACATACCTTAATGGGGAATATGGTCACTCTGATGTCTCAATCGGTGTTCCTGCAGTCATAGGCAGAAATGGCGTTGAAAAAATAATAGAACTAGACCTGGATTCAAATGAAAAAGAGTGGTTCAAAAAGGGAGTAGAAAGCGTCAAGAGTGCTATATCTGGTCTTGAATACTGATTAAATTTTTAACTACACACTAATTATCAAATGGTATTGGATCTTACAGAAATACTGGAATCGCTTGATCTTGGAAAGATAAATGTATCAAAAGCCAAGAAATTGCTTTCTCTTTACTCTGTTGAAAAAATCGAAGATTTTGCCAAGATTGATGTTAGTAGAAAACTGCGACGTGGAATACCCGAGGTCGTATTTGCTGAAAAAAAAGAACTTTCTGATCTTAAAAAAATAATCATTACACTCACATCTAAAGCCGATTCTGTTATTCTCTCTAGGATAAACAAAGATCATTACAAGAAAATATTGGAATTTTCTAAAAAAAATAAATTGAAAATATTCACTGGAAAGAATACTACCACTATATTATACTCTAAAAAATTAGGTTCTACGGGAGGAAAGGTGGGTATACTAACAGCGGGAACTTCTGATATTGGAGTAGCTGAAGAAGCAAGATTGGTATGCGAGTCTATGGGCTGCAAATGTATCTGTAGTTATGATATTGGAATCGCTGGAATTCACAGACTTTTCCCAGTAATTAAGAAAGTTATACGTGAAGAAGTTGATGTAATTATAGTGGTTGCTGGCATGGAAGGTGCGCTTGCATCAGTAGTTTCATCTTTGGTGGATATACCGGTAATTGGAGTCCCCTCATCAGTAGGATATGGTTATGGGGAAAAGGGAATTGCGGCACTGGCATCTATGTTACAAAGTTGTACTCTTGGACTTTCTGTTGTTAATATTGATAATGGTATAGGTGCAGGTGCATTTGCAGCCAATGTTGCAAATAGAAGTGTTCGAAAGAAAATTAGGTCTTGATAATTCCAAGACTTCCTAATTCTGATCCTATTCCGTATCCTATTAGTGCAATGCCAGTTCCAAGTCCTGCCATTTCTAATCCTCCTCGCAACATGCTGATATTGGCAATTCGTGACTTTATTGCTCCTATTATGAAAGATGCAGAAAGACTAACTCCAATTGCTACAAAAAGTGGAACATGTCCACTCAAAAAGAAATATGGAATGATTGGCAGTATTCCTCCTACTAGAAAAGCGCCAAACATACGAAATGCGCTCTTTAGAGGACTTCCAACTATCTCTAAATTCAATTTGAGTTCTTCTGTAAGCATTGTATCTAACCAAACTTTCTTGTCTGATGTTATTTTGTTTACAATTTTTTCTAAATCTTGACCCGTGAATCCTTTTGCTTTG
>Ga0134125_10010674_pt1 | contig 10304 bp, 7 predicted proteins | sample KB31751_FD_96464 | JGI IMG/M metagenome (GOLD analysis project Ga0134125, IMG submission 96464) | Terrestrial soil microbial communities with excess Nitrogen fertilizer from Kellogg Biological Station, Michigan, USA - KB3-175-1 | ecosystem: Environmental > Terrestrial > Soil > Unclassified ... | reverse complement strand
CGGCGAGGTGGCACGGCGCAACTTCGGCCGCGGTGCGCTGCAGGACGGCAGCGCCTACGGCCTGCACATCGTCGAGATGCTGCGCAACGTGACCAAGTTCGCCGCCGAGGTCAACGACCCGCGCCGCGCGCCGGCGATGCTGCAGAGCGCGATTCGCATGGCGCTGACCGGGCCGCAGGGGCCCGTGGCGCTGACGCTGCCGATGGACACGACGCTCGCCAAGCTCGAGGGCGTGCCGACGCTGTCGCTGTCGCCGATCGTCAAGGGCATGGTCGCGCCCGGCGCGATCGATCGCGCCGAGGCGGTGATGCGCGAGACCCAGCGCGGCCTCTTGTTCGTCGGCTCGGGCGTGCGACGCGGCGCCGGGCCGCAGAAGCTGGTCGAGCTCGCCGAGCGCGTGCAGTGGCCGGTGGTGACGACGCCGAAGGCCAAGGGCGTGTTCCCCGAGGATCATCCGCTGAGCCTCGGCGTGTTCGGCATGGGCGGCCACACGTCGGCGTACGAGTACCTGGAGAAGGGCGTCGACACGCTCATCGCCGTCGGCACCAGCCTCAACGAGCTGTCGACCGACGGCTGGACCGGGCTGCTCGAGCCGTCGGGCGAGTTCATCCACGTCGACGTCGACGAGCGGCAGTTCGGGCGCGCGTATCAGTGCACGCTCGGCATCGTCGCCAGCGCCGAGCAGTTCTGCGGTGAGCTCGCCGATCGCCTGCCGCAGGCGCCCGAGCGTCAGCTCGGCGGCGTGCGCCGTCACGTGCTGCCGCTCGGCACCGGCGCGGGGCTGCCGCTGCATCACGCCATCGGCGAGATCCAGAAGGCGCTCCCGGCCGACACGATCTATACGGTCGACAGCGGCGAGCACTTCGTGTTCGCCACGCACTACCTGCGCACCGTCGCGCCCGACGGCTACATCGTCATGACCGGGCTCGGCTCGATGGGGCAGAGCCTGCCGGCGGCGATCGGCGCGCAGCTGGCGCATCCCGAGCGCGTGGTCGCCACCATCGTCGGTGACGGCTGCTTCGCCATGAACGCGTTCGAGATCGCGACGGCGGTGAACGCCAAGCTGCCGCTCGTCATCTTCGTGATCAACGACGGGCGGCTCGGGATGGTCGAGGTCGGCGCCACCAACGTGTACGGGCGCACGGCGCAGTATCCGACCGGGCCGATGGACGTGCCGCAGCTGGCGGCGGCGCTCGGCGCGCAGACGGTGGTGGCCGACATGTTCGGCAACATCCGCGACGCCGACCTCATGGAGATGCGCAAGAACGGGCCCGTCGTCGTCGACGTGCGCATCGATCCCACGATCAAGATCCCCAAGCGCGAGCGTTTCGTCGGCTTCGCCGCCAAGCGCGAGCACCGGATCATCAATTAGCGAACCGACGAGACCGAGAGGATCCCCCCATGCCGATCACCTTGCCGCGACACGACCTGTTCCCCGACGACAACAACGCGCTGCCGGCCGCCGGCTCGTCCGAGCAGAAGCTGCTGCTCGAGGACGAGCACGAAATCGGCAACGCCGACTACCTGAAGTCGCTCGAGAAGCTGTCGGACGTCACCGACAGCATCTATCCCGAGCTCATCAGCAACTGCGTGAACGTGCTACGCGCGGTCGCGCCGACCAAGAAGCTGCGCGTGATGGATCTCTGCTCGGGCGTCGGGCTGGTCTCGATGAAGCTGCTCGAGCAGGATCTCGAAATCGAGGAGCTCACGCTCGTCGACTTGAGCCCGCTGCTGCTCGAGCGCGCGATCGCTCTTCTGCAGAACTCGCCCAATTTCCACAAGATCCGCAAGATCACGACGGTGCAGGCCGACCTGCTCGTCGACGATTTCGAGCGCTTCGCGGCGGACAGCTTCGATCTCGTGGTCACGTGCAACGCGTTCCAGCACTTCCCGCGAGAGCGTCAGCGTCAGCTGTTCGCGCACATCCAGCGAGTGCTCGGACCTAACGGCGTGTTCATTTTCAGCTCCCACTTCAAGCTGATGCGGCCGAACTGGAAAGAGTTCGTGATCGAGGACATGCTGTCGTCGTTGCGTAAGCATGGCGCGCCCGATGCCACCGTCGAGAACGCCCGTCACCATGTCGCGCATTATCATAATTACCTAAACGTCGCGGACGTCTATAATTGGCTGGAGGCGGCGGGCTTCGGTTTCTTCGACTGCACCTTCCGGCGCTTCATCATCGGGATCTTCGCCGCGGTGAAATGAGGTGACGGCTAGCGATGTCTGACGTCACGTGCAAGGCAGCCCTCGTATTTCTCGGCGAGGCCGAGCGTCGCGGGCTCGATCTGCGCTCGATGCTCAGCGGCTATCCGCATTCGCTCGACTATCTGCGCAATGGCGAGAATCGCATCAGCTGGAAGGAGTTCGTGCAGTTGGGGCGGCTCCTCCGCGCCAAGGGGCAACTGACCGACGCCGATCTCGTCGAGATCGGCAAGGGCGTCTTCAAGAGCAAGCCGCTGCGCTTCTTCATGTTCGTCGGCCGCTTGTTCGCGGCGCCGCCGAAGTTCTACGAGTGGGTGCAGAAGGCGAACGGGACGCTCTTCGCCAACATGCGCTCGACGGTGCGCATCCTTAGCAAGAATCTCATCGACATCGAGATCCAGCTGCGCGAGGACGACGAGGTCTCGATCGAGTACCTGCTCGTCAGTAAGGGCGGAATCGCCGGCATGCCGGCGCTGCTCGGCTATCCCGAGGCCAACGTCGCCCTCGAGTACAACGGCAACGCCGCCACGTTCCACGTCGAGCTGGCGGACAAGCGGCCATGGTTCGGCCGGCGCTTGATCAACTATCTGCTTGGCGCGAAGGCGGCGGCCGACGAGATCTATGAGGCGCACAACCTATTGCAGCAGCGGTTCGTAGAGCTGCAAGGGGCGCGCGCGCTGCTCGATCGACAGGCGATGCAGCTCTCGGTGGCGCACACGATCAGCCAGCTCATCCACCGCGATCTCGACATCGACCGCACCCTGCACGTCGTGGCCGAGGCGCTGGTGAACGCCGGCGGGTACATCTGCGCGCAGGTGCACATCTCGACGGTGCTCGACAACACCCTCTTCGAGCTGCGCGCCACCGAGGGGGAGGCCAACGCGTCGGAGCCGATCCTGGCGGCGCTGCTCTCGCGCGGCCGCGTCATCGGCGATGTACGCGTGTGGCACGCGCCCGAGCACGATCCGCGCGAGCGCGGGCAGCTGCTCGAGTTCGTGCTGCCGACGCTGTCGATGGCGCTCGACAACGCCATCAGCTACCGCGAGCTGACCCAGTATCGCGACAACCTCGAGCTCAAGGTCGCCGAGCGCACCGCCGAGCTCGTGCAGGCGCGCGATCAGCTGGCGCAGACCGTGCGCAGCCTCGAGGAGGCGCAGGAAGTTCGCGACCGCATCTTCGCCAACATCAACCACGAGATCCGCACGCCGCTGGCGCTGGTGCAGCTCGCGGTGTCGGACGTGCGGCAGCGGCTCGGCGCGTCGGCCGATCCGCGCACCGCGCAGCAGCTCGACGGCATCGAGATGTCGACGCGCAAGCTGCTCCGGCTCGTCGACGATCTACTGCTCCTGGCGTCGGGCCGCGAAGGCAAGCTGCGCCTCGCCGTCGCGCCGGTCGATCTGGCGACGATGCTCGACGTCGTGGTCGCCACCTGGCGGCCGGTGGCCGACGGCAAGGGGCTGTCGATCGGCTTCGGTGGGCCCGGGCACTGCGTGCGCCACGTCGACGAGGAGAAGATCGAGCGCGTCGTCACCAACCTCATCTCCAACGCGATCAAGTTCACGCCATCGGGCGGCGCCATCCAGGTCGATCTGACCGAAGACGCGTCGGGCGTGACCATCGCGGTGCGCGACACCGGCATCGGCATCGACGACGATCTGAAGAAGCGCCTCTTCGGCCGCTTCGAGCAGGGGCGCCCCGCGGTGCACGCCGGCGCGCGCGGCTCGGGCATCGGCCTGTCGATCGTCAAGGAGCTGACCGAGGCGCACGGCGGCGAAGTCTCCGTCGAGAATCCGCGCGGCGGCGGCAGTGTGTTCCGCGTCTTTCTGCCCGCGGGCGCGGTGCCGCGCGCGGCGCTCGCCACCGACGGTGACTCGTCGCAGGGCTCGGCGCCGCTGCGCCTGGTGCCCGATGACTTCGACTCGGGCCGCTCGGTCTCGGCGCTGCCGCGCGTGCTCGAGCCGCCGGCGCCGCCGCGCGCCACCGTGCTCGTCGCCGAGGACGACCCGCGCCTGGCCGAGGCGGTCGGCGCGCTGCTCGCCGCCGAGTACCGCGTCGTGCTCGCGGGCGACGGTCTCACGGCGCTGCGCATGGCGCAGCAGCACATGCCCGATCTGCTCGTCAGCGACGTCGGCATGCCGGGCATGGACGGGCTCGAGCTCACGCGCCGCTTCCGCGAGCTCCCCGGCAATCGCCTGGCGCCGGTGGTGCTGCTCACCGCGTTCGCCAACCTCACCGATCGCCTGCAGGGCTTCGACGCCGGCGCCATCGACTACGTCGTCAAGCCGTTCGAGCCGGCCGAGCTGATGGCGCGCGTGCGCTCGCAGCTGGAGCTGCGCTCGCTGGCGCTGCGCCTGCACCAATCGGAGAAGCTGGCGTCGCTCGGCACGCTCTCGGCGGGGCTCGCGCACGAGATGCGCAACCCGGCCAACGCCATCGTCAACGCGATCGATCCGCTCGCCGAGCTGCTCCCGCCCGAGCTGCGGCAGGAAGATCATCCGGTCGCGCAGCTCGTCGGTGTCCTACGAGAGTGCGCCACGCAGATCGCGCTGCTCTCGCGCCAGCTGCTCGGCTTCCGCCGGCCCGGCGAGCTCGAGTACCAATCGACCACCGTCGCCGACGTGGTCGCGCGCGCGCAGGCGCTGACGTCGCAGCTGTTCAAGAACGTCGAGCTGCGCCACTCGCTCGACTACGCGGGCAAGCTCGACTGCGCGGCGCCGCTGCTCACGCAGGTGCTCTCGAACCTGCTCGAGAACGGCGCGCACGCCGCCGGCAGCGGCGGTTGGGTCAAGCTCGCCTCGCGCGCCGAGGGCGACCGCGCGGTGATCGAAGTGTCCGACTCGGGCTCGGGCGTGCCGGTCGAGCTGCGCGAGCGCATCTTCGAGCCGTTCTTCACGACCAAGCCGCCTGGCTCCGGCACGGGGCTGGGGCTGACGATGGCGCGCCAGATCATCGAGCGCCATGGAGGTATTCTCGACGTTCGCGAGGCCGCCGTCGGGACGCTGTTCCACATCGAGGTTCCGCTGCGCGCGCGGAGCGGTCAAAGCCAGCGGCAGCGAGGAGGGGGGCGGTGAACACGAAGGAGCACCTGATCGTCTACGTCGACGACGAGCGGCCCAACCGCATCGTCTTCGAGCAGTCGTTCGGCGCACGCTTCAACGTACGCGCGCTGCCCTCGGGACAGGCGGCGCTGGAGCTCTTGCGCAACGAGACGGCGGCGGTGCTGATCACCGATCAGCGCATGCCCGACATGAGCGGCCACGACCTCCTGGTCAAGGTCAAGCAGCTCTACCCCGACATGATCCGCGTCGTGATCACGGCCTACAGCGATCTCGATCCGATCCTGGCCGCGGTCAACGAAGGGCTGGTCGCGCGCTACATCATCAAGCCGTGGGATCGCGCCGAGGTCGAGCAGATCCTGTTGTGGTCGCTCGAAGCGTTCGCGATGGGGCGCCAGAAGTCGGCGCTGCAGCTGCGCCTCATGCAGACCGAGCGGCTGGTGACGCTCGGGTCGATGGCGGCGGCGGTGCTGCACGATCTGCATCAGCCGCTGACCAACCTCACGGTCAACATCGAGCGGCTCGCCGAGCACGGGCAGACGCTGTCGAAGCTCAAGCGCGTGTTCGAGGAGGCGACGCTGTCGAAGAAGGATCGCCAGCTCGTCGACGAGCTGTTCGCCGAGCTGCCCGATCTGTCGCGCGACCTCCTGACCAGCTGTAGCGTCATGACCAACATGACGGTCGGGCTCAAGCAGTTCCTGAAGGCGGAGCCGACGCCCGAGCCGAGCGGCGTCGATCCGGTTCCCATCATCCACTACGCGATTGGTGTCTGCCGTGAGACTGCCGTGCGCGCGCGCGGGCGCATCGTCTACGAAGGGCCGGCGTCGCTGCCCAAGGTGCACATCGGCTCGACCGAGCTGACGCAGGTGCTGATCAACGTCGTGGCCAACGGGGCGCAGGCGCTGCTCGCGCGCAACAAGTCGGGCGGGCGCGTCGTCGTCAGCGCCGCCGAGGTCGACAAGCAGGTACAGCTCACCGTCGACGACAACGGCACGGGCATGCCGCCCGAGATCCTGCGCAAGGTGGGGACGCCCTTCTTCTCGACGCGGCCGGAAGGCACCGGGCTCGGCGTGGCGCAGTGCCGCCGGCTCGTCGAAGGCACGGGCGGGACGTTCGCGATCGAGAGCACGGAAGGACAAGGCACGAAGGTGACGTTCACATTGCCGAAGGTGTGACGATGGCGCGGTTGGCGCGGAGGCTTCGCTCGGTGCTCGTGGTCGACGACGACAGGATCCTCTTGTCGGCGCTCGAGCGCGACCTGCGCGCGCGTGGCCTGACCGTGCTGCCGGCGCCGACGGCCGAGCGCGCCCTCGAGCTGGCGCGCTCGCGGCATCCCGACTGCGCGCTCGTCGATCTGTGCATCGGCGAAGAATCGGGGATCGACCTGTTGCGCTCGCTGAAGTCGGAGCAGCCCGAGCTGCTCGTGGTGCTTCTGACGGGCCACGGCGCGGTGCAGAACGTCGTCGACGCGTTCCACGGCGGCGCCGTCGACTTCCTGCAGAAGCCCGTCGGCGGGCAGCAGCTGCTCCTGGCGCTCGAGCGGGCCCTGGCGCGCACGCGCGGCCCGTCGCCGACGCTGGCGCGCGCCGAGTTCGATCACATCACGCGCGTCTTGCAGGAGTGCCACGGCAACATCTCGGAGGCGGCGCGCCGTCTCGGCATTCACCGCCGCTCGCTGCAGCGCAAGCTGCAGAAGACGCCGCCGCAGTAGCCTCCCCGCGCGCGATCAGCGCGGCAGGTGCGCGAGCAGCAGATCGAGCGGCGACGGCGGCGTGCGCGGCCCGCGCTCGAGCTCGTCGCACAGCCGCTCGAGCGCCGTTGCCGTCGAGCCGACCTGGCGGCGATAGCTCTGCACGCTGGCGATCGATCCCGTCGCGGTGGCGCCGGCCGCCGCCAGCCACTCGAGCGGCGGCGGCGTGTGCATGGCCCACAGCATCACCGCCGCAGCCACGCCGATGGCGGTGCCGAGCGAGGCGCCGGCGACCACGCGCCGCTGCAGCGCGCCGACGTCGACCTCGAAGCGCACCGTCGTGTGGCCGTCGCCGGCGTCGACGACGCTGACGTCGAGCTGGCGCGCCTCGCGCAGCGACAATGTGCCCGCCCAGTCGAGCGAGCGGCGCAGCGCCGGCAGCCAGCCCGGCGCGTGCTCCCACGTGCTGCGCGCCCCGAAGTCGCGCTGCTTGCGGAGCAGCTGCCCGTACAGCGCGCGATCGACCCGCGCCTGCACCTCGGCGGCGCTGCCCGGCACGGTTCGCTCGACGACGACGCTGCCCGGTCCGAGCACGCGCTCGAGCGCGCGCGGCGGCCGCGGCTCGCGCACGGTTCCCGTGCGCACCTCTGCCAGTGCCTGCTCCACCGCCGCCGGCGACAGCCCGACCTCGGCTGCCAGCGAGGCCACCTCCGCCGCCGACAGCGACTCGTCGGCCTGCGGGCGCCGCTCGAGCTCGGCCGCGCGCCGCAGCACGAGCTGCACCTGGCCCGGCGTCAGCCGTTCATCCGCCATGCATCATTAATATAGGACGCGGGTCGGGTTATTCCGCGGCCGACGCGCCGTCGGCGTCGCCGATCGGCGCCGTGGTGGCGCGTGCGATTTTGTGATGCGAACGGCCGCCGGCGGCGCCGAGCGGCACCCCGGGGGCGGCCGACGCGGTCACGATCGCGGCGCCCCCGATCGTCGTGCGCAGCGGCCACAAGGCCACGAGCGGCTCCGGATCGATGTAGCGCTCGGGCACGTCGGCCGACGGCTTGACCGAGACGGTGAAGTGCAGGTGCGCCGACGAATGCTTCACGCCGCTGTCACCGAGCAGCCCGATGACCTCGCCCATCTTCACCTTGGTACCCGGCTGGATCCAGCGCGGGATCGCCGCCAGGTGGAAGTACTGCGTGAAGATGGTGCCGCCGCGGTGCGACAGCCGCACGTAGAGACCGCCGTGATCCTCGTTGGGGCCGCGCTGCACCCGGTCGACGACGCCGTCGTGGGCGGCATGAACCGGCTCGCCCCAGACCTCGCCTCCGAGGTCGACGCCGCAGTGGCCGCCACGGCATTCACCCGGCCGGTCGCCTGGCCGCTCGGCGCCGAAGACGCGAGCGTCCCGAATGGGCATGCGCCGCTTGGGTCCATCGAGCGGATGGAGCCAGACGTCGGAGGCCATCTCGGCCTGCCAGTCCTGCTCGCTCGGCGGCCAGGCCGGCCCGAACGTCGGCGGCTCGGGCGGCGCGGCCGGCACCGCCGCCGTGCTCGCGGCCGCCGCGGGGATCCTCAGCGGCGCCGTCCTTGGTGTGTAACCGCTGGTAAATACGAGCATCGGTACGCCGACCGCGACGTGGATCAGGTGACGGAGCGCCGAATAGCGGCCGGTCGGCGGCGGGGGCGCCAGCTCGATCGGAGCCGAGGCGCACGCCTGGGAGCAGAAGATGCGGACCGCCGACCCTTCGATCACCAGGTGTCGGGTGCGGACGTCGACGGGCCCGCCGCAGCGGGTGCAGTTCCCGAGGGAACGCCCGGCGGCCGGAGTGGATGCGGAAAATGTGTCGAGTGCTTCGGACATCTGATACCTGCGCCTTACATAAGCGCGAATTGTAGCCGGAGCAAACGGCCGTGTGCGCGCAGATTTTGCGCATATCAGGGATCGGAATCTTATCCACAGGATGCGGTCCGACCAGACCCGTAAGGGGTCAGCGGCCGGGCAGCAGGCGACCGCGCGAGACCCGTTCGTGGACCGCGCGCTGGAGTACGATCCCGCGGCCGGCGGCGCGACCGTGGGCGTGCGCTTCGTTCTGGGCGGCGCCCTGGTGGCGGGTGAAGCGGACGTAGGGATGGCGGCGGCGCCAGTAGCGGCCGAGGTCGGCGTCGCCGACCCAGACCAGGCCGGCGCGCTGGTGGCGCTTGCGCTCGGTGTCGAGCTTCTCGCGGAAGCCGGTCAGGACGCCGGCTTGATAGGTGCGCCGGTCGCGGTTGCCGATGCCGTGCTCGCGCTTGTACTGCGCCCACAGCCGATCGGCGGTGTGCAGCAGGAACGCGTGGGTGTGCTCGGCGATGGTGAGGTTGAGCGTGCTGCCGCAGATCTCGAGCACGCTGCCGCGCTTGCCGTCGCGCGGACGCCAGACCGGGACCCAGATGCACTCGACGAAGAAGTGGTCGTTGAGGATGTTGGCGAGGATGCGCTCGTGCTCGCTGACGCGCCCGGCCGGCGTGCCGAGGTGGCGGAACGAGTAGGCCGAGCGCGTGGTGGCGTCGAGGTTGTGCTTGAGCAGGAGCCGCTGCGCTTCGGCCATCGCCAGCTCGGCTTCGTGCACGTTGGGGCTCTCGGCGAGCGCGAGCAGCTTCGACACGCGCGCGAGGATTCGATCCGCTTCGATGCCGGGCGCGGCATCCGGGATGCCGGCGGCGGAGGCGTCGATGCCGTGGCGCTCGCAGACGGCGCGGAAGGCGGGGCCGTGCGGTGTGGGATCGGGATCGCCGAGCGCTTCGGAAACGAACTGGTGCGCCATCTCGTGCTTGAGGACCTCGACGACTGCGCCCCACGCGCCGTCGACGACGAAGGCGCGCTGCAGCTCGATGCGGCGCTCGCCGGCGAGCCATTGCCCGAGCTTGTGCGCGCCGTCGACGAGCGCGAGCGTCGGCGCTTGCAGGCGGCCCTTGAAGTAGGAGTCGTTGAGCGTGCGCCAGGTGCCGAGGAGCTGACGCAACAGCGCCGCTTCGAGCGTGGCGGAGAGCGCGTCGTCGCGCATCGCGACCAATGTAGTCGGCGCGCGATCGTCACGCCACAGAATCTGGGCCGCGATCTTGCAAAACGTGACGACCGGGAGGTGGACATGCCGGAAAAAGAAACCATCGAGCGCGCCAAGGAGGACAAGCGCGAAGGCAAATCGGCATCGACGCAGGCGGGCGAGTTCGTGCGCGAGGAGATGCACCACATCCGACGCGGCAAGCACGGCGCGAAGAATACGAAGCAGGCGATCGCGATCGGGCTGTCGAAGGCGCGGCGCTCGGGCGTGAAGCTGGGCGCGGGCAAGAGCGCCACGAAGCGCGCACGGAAGAAGGCG
>Ga0134125_10010673_pt1 | contig 10304 bp, 9 predicted proteins | sample KB31751_FD_96464 | JGI IMG/M metagenome (GOLD analysis project Ga0134125, IMG submission 96464) | Terrestrial soil microbial communities with excess Nitrogen fertilizer from Kellogg Biological Station, Michigan, USA - KB3-175-1 | ecosystem: Environmental > Terrestrial > Soil > Unclassified ... | reverse complement strand
GGCCCGATCAAACAGAAGCGAAAGCCGAACTCGTTTTTTTAGGATCGATGGATTGGCTCCCGAATGTAGACGGCGTGCGCTTTTTCGCCGAGCGGATCTACCCGTATATTCAGGCTCAAATGCCTGAATGCCGTGTGGCTTTAGTAGGCCGGCGGCCCGATCCGGCCTTGCAGCATCTTGCCCAGGGATATTCAAACATGATCGTCACCGGAACTGTTGACGATGTGCGGCCCTGGTTGTGGGGTGCGGCGGTTTCTATCGTCCCTTTGCGTATTGGCGGTGGCACGCGCCTCAAGATATTTGAAGCGATGGCCGCCGAGACTCCGGTTATCTCTACCACGATTGGAGCAGAAGGACTCCCGGTTGAGAATGGCTGCCACTTGCTAATTGAGGATGACCCGAAGGAGTTCGCGGATGCCTGCATCGCGCTGATAAAAGATGCGTCGCGCCGCCGCGCCCTTGCCGCAGCCGCATGGAACCTCGTTGACCGGCACTACTCATGGGCAGCCGTTACGAAAGAGTTTGAGTCCACCTTGGAACTGCACCCTCTGCGAAGAAATCGATCCGATCGGGTTGTTGTCGAATGACACTCCATAGCCCAGCCATGACCGCCTCACCGTGGCGTAGCGTTCCGGGAGCGGCAGAGCGGTCGCCTCTGTTCACGAAAATTGTAGGCCTTTACGTTTTCCTGTTATTCTGCCGGATTCTCGAAGTCCTGCCGGTGTTTGGACTGGGCGCACTCCGTCTGATGCTGGTCATCACGGCTATCGCGCTCGTCATTGTCTTTACAACAGGTAATCTGGTCCGCGCGCTGAAGACGCCGTTGGGCATCCTGCTTGTCGCCTGGACGGCATGGATGGTCATCTGTATGCCGTTCAGCACCTGGCACGCCGAAACGTTGAGCCAGTTTGTCAACACGTGGCTGAAGTCGCTGGCCGTGTTCTTCATTATCGCCGGATTGGGCGGAACGCTATCCAGCTTTCGTACCGTAATGACCGCGATGGGTTGGGCTGCTGCCGCGGCTGCGCTCGTGGTGCTTCCCGGCATTGCGACTGCGGGCACGGGCAACGGAGCCAACGATCGCCTGGTTGGCATTGGCACCCTGAGCAATCCCAACGAAATTGCGTTTCATCTCTGGCTGGGAATGTCGTTTTTATTGTTGCTTGCTTCGCGCGGGGGCATGCTCAAGCGTGTATTTCTGCTGGCGGTCTGCTGCTTTGAGCTCTTGCTGATTGTGAAGACCGTGTCGCGCGAGGGTTTGCTGCTGGGCCTGGTTGTGTTTGTGCTGGCTCTGTTCCGCGTGTCCACGGCAAACAAAATGAAGCTGCTGATGGCCGCTTTGGGCGTCTGTCTGGTTGCTGTGGCGACTCTTTCGCCGCAAGCGGTTGACCGGTACATGACGCTGTTCACGTCCGACGTCAGCGGCGCGGCTGTCCGTTCGGCCGAGGCCTCGACGAAAATGCGCCATCAGAAACTTATGGAAAGCATTGAATTAACACTGCGCCATCCGATCTTTGGGGTCGGCATGGGCGTTTTTATGCCGGCATCGGTGGAGATCGCCAAGGAAAAGGGCAACACGGTAGATTGGCAGGTCAGTCACAACAGCTATACGCAGGTATCCAGTGAACTTGGATTTCCCGGCATCCTACTTTTGCTGGCGATATATGTCGTCGCTTGGCGGCAGTTGAGCCGGATTGATAAGGCCTCGAAACGCTTGGGACGCGAAGATATCCGCCAGGTTGCGTTTGCGTTACGAGTGGCGCTTGTTGTCCTATGCGTTCACTTCTGCTTCGACAGCATGGCGTATCTGTTTTATATGCCGCTAGTGATGGGGCTGATCGCCGCTTTTGTGTTGGCATATCAACCGACGCTGAGCGGCGTTACGGAGCCGGAACTGGAGCCTGAAGATGTTGCGATCACACGCCTTACCTTGTCTGCCGTGGAAAAACGCAATCCGTTTCGCTTTGGAAGGCGGCGCTAACAATTTTCAAAGTAAAACTCGTAGTGATTGCGGCAATTCGGATTAAACTCCGCGTTGCAAGCGGGGCAACTGTTGCCGCACCCCAGATATTGCGCGATCGTTAGTTCCGTTCCGCAGCATCCGCATAATACGGCGGTTTGATTCCACTCTGTGCGCGGCCAAGGCTGCAGCGGATGCCCCGCCAAAGCATCGTGGCAATCCTTGCACGCATAATACTCGCCGCAGCATTTCATCTTAATGGCAATAACGTCTTGTGGCTTGTGATAATGAGCACAGCGCGTTTGAGCATCCAGATCGATTCCCTTGACCCCGCTAATCATAAACGAGCAAGCCACTTTCTCCAGAACCGTTGTGCCGCTTCTTCAAGCGGAAAACCATAAATCTCGCTCTCATGGCGAAGGTCCTGGATACAGACTCCCGCGGAACTCAATTCGCAGGCATGGCCAACATACCAAGCCTCCAGGCCGTGCGCCGTCACTTCGGGGTGAAACTGGAGGCCCAACGTGTGCTGCCCGATGGCAAAAGCCTGGTTGGCATAAGCGTTTGTTCGCGCCAAATGGCGTGAACCCGGCGGCAGGTCGAATGTGTCGCCATGCCAGTGTAGAACGTGGATATCCTGCGCCAGAAACTCAGCGAATTCGGGATAGAGCCCGGCGTCCGGACCACTGTGAATCGGAGCCCAGCCAATCTCTTTGCCCTGTGCTCCCGGATAAACCGAGCCTCCGGCCGCAGCCGCAATGAGTTGCGCGCCCAAACAAATTCCGATTGTCGGCTCCTTCGTCGCAATACGCGATCGGATCAGGTCCAACTCGGTATCGAGGAATCGGTACGTCTCTGCCTCATAAACACCAATCGGGCCGCCGAGTATTACAAGTAGATCGGGTTGCGAGAGGCCAATCTTTTGTAGATCGCATGTACATGCATTGACGATTTCAATCCGGTAGCCGGCATCGGACAATCCAGCCTCCATCGTTCCGAGATCTTCAAAGGCGACATGGGTAATGGCGATTGCTTTTCGCACAAGGGCTCTTTACGAGAGCATCGCACGACGACGCAATGGAAGCGTGGTGATAAGAGCGCTTACTGGCTTACATTTCCGTTGGCCAAAAAAGATTCCGCGTATATTTTGGTTTTTCTTTGGGACTATTTCGTCACTGCCCGTCCTCAAGATTGCTACTTTGCAGTTACTAAGGAGGGCTCAGCACGCGTTGAGCGTATTGGCTGCGTATATAAATTTCATGCGAAACCGCGGAAATTCCGGCAGCAAAAGCTCAAACGGGGACGAGCACTAACTAGAAAAAGGAAATAGAAAATCCCATGAATATGAAACAACTTGAGGTGAAAGCCGGACGATTTGCCGCGCGATTGCCATACTGCATCATTGCGCTTGTTCTTATAAGCGTTTGTCCGCCGCGTGTTTTGGCGCAAGAGGTCCACGAGCACGGGGCAGCACCAGATTCGCACCATATGAACCCGGAACAGCGGAAGCGATTTGGTGAACTGGTAAAAATTGTTCGGGAATCCACCGAACGTTTTAAAGATGTTTCCGTTGCGGAGGCGGAGGGCTATGCGCTGCAATTCGGATGCGTTAGCGGACCCGATTCGGGCGCGATGGGTTTGCATTATGTGAACGCAGAGTTGGTGAACAGCGGTGTATTGGATGCCACTCGTCCTCAGATCGTGATTTATGAGGCAAGGCCAAACGGAAGCCTGCGATTGATTGGCGCTGACTATCTATTGCTCGCAGATGCATGGAACAAGACGCACTCTGGTCCCCCGGAACTTATGGGACAACTATTTCATCTATTCGACAGCCCCAATCGTTTCAAACTGCCGGCCTTCTACACTCTGCATGTGTGGGCATGGAAAGAGAACCCTAACGGAGCGTTTGTGAACTGGCATCCAAATGTTTCGTGTGAATTCTTCAATGGCCAGAATCCGTAATCGCATGGCCATCTGATTCATTCCCTTCGGTCGTGCGGCGTGGTGACTGCTTGCAGCATGATGGCTGGCGCTAATACGCCATCAGCTTCACTCGTAGCATCGTTCCCTCGGGTCCCAGCCGCACGCCGAAAAATGTCTGATCGCCGTTTAGCACGCTCGTAGTCTTCCACTGCCCGTCAACGTAAGTCCCTTCTTCCACCCTGAGAAGCTGCGCCGCTCTCTCCTTGCTGCCTCGAACGGGCCGGAATCGCACGGTGGCATCAATGCCGATCAGCACAAACTCGTCTGGCACCAGTTCCGCAACCAGCGCGCGCCCGGTCATGTGCGGAGTTTGCGTTCCGAAAATGCCGCCATACTCCGGGTGCAATCTACCGAACTGCACGAGGACGTCGAATTTGGAAGAGTGAATCAACCGGTCGGTCAAATGCTGCTCCTCCACTGCCGAATGAAGTTTTCCCGTGCCCTGCAATTGCGTTATCAGCGGAATCGCCGGTTCGATCAAGCGGCAGTCCTTCGCGTACTCTTCCGCTATATCTGCAACTTTATCCCCGGCGATCATCGCGTCCAGTCCGAACGGCGCATAACCCAGGGAGTCGAAATCGCCGAGCGCATAAAAAATATTCGAAGCCATGCGCGGGCCCCCTGTTTCAGGCACCAGCAGCGGATTGTCCTTACGACTGTAGCCCGCGAGCACGCGTTGATAGTTCACGTAGTCGAGGACATAATTATCCGGCGCAATTGCATCGAGCGCGGACGTCATTGCCTTCCAAATGTCCAGCATGTTGAGTGTTGCCCCTCCGCTCGGATAAGCTTCACCCGGAGTCATGAAATTCTTCTGTTCGCGAAGCCAAACATTGGCATAGGCAGGCAGCGGGTACTCTTTTTTCCCGGCTGCGGCAACAGCGTTCACGTAGCGTGAGACATAGTATGCCGCAAACGCTTCATCGGCTTCAGCGCCAAAAGCTTCCTTCCACGTCCCTTGCCCTTTATGCAGTTTTTCTGCTAATTCCGCGGGAACTTGCCCGGCAAATTTTTGGTTGGCATCCGGCGAGTGATCGCGATCGGTAAATAGAGACCCCGTTTCGTTCTCCACCTGCGCCAAAATCACTGTGTGCTGTTCGCCATCCACTTCTTTCAAATGCGCCATTAAGTGCGAATATGCGGTTCTGTCGGCGTCAAGGTTCGTCTCGCTCAGCGGCGAGAGCACTCGCACCGGATGGCCTCCATCGTCGATCATGCGTGGAAAACGCTTCGTGTCGCTTTTCACCCAGGCCGGGGCATAGTCCATCGTGCCGTTTTTCCACGTTCCAAACCAGAGCATGACAAGACGAAAGTGATGTTCGCGGGCCATCCGAATGATGCCGTCGAAAGTGTCGAACTTGAACTGACCCTCCTGCGGCTCCACGTCTTCCCAATACACAGGGACTTCGATCGTGTTCAAATGCATGGCCGCGGCGCCCGGCAGCAGTTTTTCGAATTGCGCCGGCCATCCGCTGGAATTCATCACCTGCGCGCCCAGCACAATGTATGGTTTGCCGTCCACCAATAGCGAATACTTATCTCCACGCCGAACAATTTGTGGAATCTGCGCCGCCGCGACGCTCGCTGCCAGCAGTAAAGCACTAATCAAAAGCTTCATGGAGGACCATTATCTTACTCGTGCAATTGCGCGCCACATGTACCACCAAAGAACCGCCTCGATCCGCGAGCAACACATCCATACTTCGGACTACAACTGAGCAACCATCAAAGGTTCCAGCGCTCCTAAGCGCTTATAGGATCGTGTCTGCGGCTCCGATATTTTCGCGAAATTGGCTATTGCAAATTGCTGTATTAGGCATAATAATACACATGTGATTCCTTTCCGCCTGGCGTTTCGGCCCGGTGTCTCCCTTTACGAACAGGTAGTCTACGCCGCCAAACGGGCCATTATCGCTGGCCAAATCCTGCAGGGAACACCGTTTCCGTCCGTACGCGCGCTTAGCAAGGAACTGAAAATTAATCCCAACACCGCGCATAAGGTGATCGGCCAACTTGTCGCTGAAGGCTTGCTGGAAGTGCGCGTCGGAGTAGGAACCGTCGTAGCGCAAGCGGGGCCATCCACCGCTGTCGAGCGGTCGCGGCTTTTAAAAGAAGAGCTGGAGGAGTTAGTAGTCGAAGCGAAGAAACTCGGCATGGCTCTCGACGAGGTTCTTCACGCCGTGGAGCAACATTGGCGGCGTCTGGGTGGTGACAAATTGTCCCCAAAATGACAGGAGGAAATTCAGGTGGGATCACCTATCGTATGTGAAGACCTATGTAAGCGGTTCGGGCGTGTCCCGGCCGTCGATCATTTAAACCTGAACGTCCCTGAAGGCAGTATTTACGCGCTCGTGGGGCCCAACGGGGCCGGAAAGACGACGCTTATTAAAGTGCTCGTCAACCTGGTGCGTCCGACGAGCGGCCGGGCCACCCTGCTCGGCTGCGACAGCCGTAAGCTTTCCGCCGCCATCTTCGCCCGCCTCGGCTACGTATCGGAAAACCAGGAACTTCCGGAATGGATGACCGTCAGCTACTTTCTTGGCTACCTGAAGCCGTTCTATTCAACCTGGGACGATACACTCGCCGGCGAGTTAGTCCGGCAATTGGATCTTCCCCGCGATCGAAAACTGAGCGCCTTATCGAGAGGCATGAAAATGAAGGCCGCTTTGGCCTCGGCGCTTGCCTTTCACCCACAACTCATTTTGCTCGACGAGCCCTTTGGCGGGCTCGATCCATTGGTACGCGATGAATTTATTGAAGGGCTGCTGGAGCGTGCCGGGGATTCAACCATTTTGATTTCTTCGCATGATCTGGCCGAAGTCGAAAGCTTTGCTAGCCATGTAGGCTTCCTCGATGCCGGCCGCATGCAGCTTTCGGAGGAAATTACAACACTCACGGGCCGTTTCCGTCAAATTGAAATCACTGTGAACGGAGCCGTAAGCCTTCCCCAAAATTGGCCGGCGCACTGGTTAATGCCGGAGGCGTCCGCGCCGCTGATCCGCTTCATCGACAGCCGGTTTGAGGAAGGCCGAACCGCTGCCGAAATCCGGCAAATGTTTCCGAACGTTGCGAACGTTTCGATCAGCCGCCTGGCGCTGCGGGAAATTTTCGTGGCTTTGGCCAAATCCAGGCGCAACAAGAGCGCGAAGGAGATTGCGGCATGAGGCAGACACTCCATATCTTCCGCAAAGATGTTCGCAGCCTCTCGATCCAGATCGGCACCGTGCTGTTGTTGTTCATCGGGCATGCCGTCTTCGAAGCCCGTAGCTGGCCTGTCTATAACCGGGAAACCATGCTGAACAATTCTCTTGCGAATCTGCTCAGCGTCTTGCTGCCCCTCGGCATCTTCTTTCTGATCGCTCTGCTGGTTTTTGAAGAAGCGTTGCCTGGTGATAAGAAAGATTGTCTCACACGCCCTTACCATCGCTGGAATTTGCTTGCCGCGAAAGTTCTGTTTATTGTTGTGTTTTTCAACATCCTCTTCTTCCTTTCCGACTGTTATATTTTGGGCAGCCAGGGCTTTACTGTGGCCGGAGTCCTACCGCATTTGCTTTTGCGCCAAGTCATATTCGCGATCGCCTATATTCTTCCCTCATTGGCTATCGCCTCGTTGACAGCAACGCTGGCTCAATTTTTCCTGGCTTGGTTTTGCGTCTTGCTGGGCCTGATCGCCGAGCTAATCATGGTGGCATCGCTGAACCACTCATCGGGCGCAATTATGGTGAGCCTTCCTATCGGTACAAGATTTCTGATCACAGTCGCCGTTCTCAGCGCGGCGATTGCAATCTGGCAGTACGGCTGGAGACAAACTGGAAAGGCCCGAATAGCTGCCGCTTGTTTGGTCTTCGCATATTTTCCGTTTTTTTACGGGTTCTCTGCGCTGACCCGAAAGCCGTTCGCCGAAATCAGCGCGACTCCGTTCAACGCCAAAGGCATCCATATCGCATATGAAAGCGGGCCGACGCCCGCGATCCCGCGTGAGTCGAATCCTCAAAGTCGTTCCATCGCTATCTTGTTTCCGTTAAGAGCACAGGGCATCGCTCCCGGAACACTGCTGCGCGGCCATGGTTGGGCTGTCATACGCGCCGGGGGCGCGCAGTGGCCGACGCCTCGTACCCGATTCTTTGCCTTCGTTGAGAAAATCGAGAATCAATATTGGCAGAAGGTGACGCTGCCGAATGCGGATTTCGAGCGGGTGAAGCAACAGCCGGTCGGCATACAAACGTCGTGGAATTTTGAAATTGTCAGCGATATCACGACACAGATCATCCATCCGGATACTCGTCCGTTCTTTATGAAGGATGCGGGCCTTTGCCTTATCTCTACAGACCCACTGGAACAACCAGTTCTTGCCTGCAAAGCGGGTCTGGATGCCGAAACCGAAGCTACCGTTCGCATCCATCCCGGTCCCGGTTCAGCCGACATTCAGGTGCGGCCCTCAGTATGGGGACTGAGCCCCGTCAGCAACGTGTTTTCGCTCAGCGCTCCAGGCCCGGACATCGTCTCAGTCGACGTCATTTCCCGCCGCAAGCTCGCAGCGTTGCCGCAGAAAATGTCGCTTTCGAACGTCCACCTCGCCGACTACGCCGCGCCGCGCTCGTTTTCCCGCTCCGCTACACCAAAAGCTTCCGTACCCGCCCATCCCGCAGCCAGAGCCCAAGCCACAGCAGGCAAGCAAAGAGAGCCGCGAAAATTACGTTAAACGTTGGATTGGCGGCACGAACCTGGCTCGCAATTGCTCCACCAAAATACCCGGTCAGCAAAATGGCCCCGAAAATCGCCGTACGAGGCAGGATGTACAAGAGTGTGCAGACAAGCAAAGTCATTCCGATCGGCACAATGTCGCGTTCGGCGTATCCCAACTGCGCCGTAGCTTGCAGAACCGAGGCGGGTTTGAAGAGCTTCATGGTCCCGTCCATCAGAAGAAACAGCACGAGCAGAGCGCTGAGGATACGGCCGGTCCACAGCTGCGCGTTGGAAATCGCACGGCCATTTTGCGCCGCGTTCGGGTTTGCGAATGCTTCCGCAGCCATTAGCGTAGTTCCCTCCCTTCCTGACGGCGTCCCCATAGGACAATGGCTACCAGAATTGCCGTCACCAGCGGAATCGGTGTCATGGCCGCTTGCGGACCCATCGCCGTTACGATCGTGGCGCCAATGACAATCGCCAGCAACCCACCCGCTGCAAGGGGCGTAAGCCAACGCGCTATCCGAAACAAACCCGGCAAAATCAGGCCGAATGCGCCTAGAATTTCCATCGCGCCAACGAAGCGAATGAACCCGACTGATAGAGTGGTTCCTTGCGTTAAAACCTCGGGCGGCATTATGAACTTCGAAACGCCCGTAAAAAGAAATAGCGCCGCCAACAGCCCTTGTAAAGCCCAGAGCCAGATGTTCCGTCCGCGGCTGGTTGCCCCATATCCCATCTCCATAGTCTGCATCATTTTTCGGTCTCCTTCACTCCTACGTCGAATGCATGCATGACGGATCGACAACGGTGCAAAAAAATAAAATCCCCGCGTGAACCGAAGTCCACGCGGGGATTTTTTTACCAATTGCTTTTTACTAACGGAATTAGTAGTCCATCTCAGGACCGTGGCCGCCCGGAGCGGGTGCCGCAGACTTCTTCTCCGGAATCTCGCAGATGAGCGCTTCGGTAGTCAGCATCAGGGAGCTGATGGAAGCGGCATGCTGCAGCGCGGAGCGCGTCACCTTGGTCGGGTCGATGACACCGGATTTCACCAGGTCTTCGAACTGGCCGCTGGCGGCATTGAAGCCGAAATTGGTTTCGTCGTTGGCGCGAACCTTCTCGATTACCACGGCGCCCTCGTGCCCGGCATTACCGGAAATCTGGCGCAGCGGCTCTTCGGTCGCACGGCGAATGATGTCGATACCGATTTGCTCATCGCCATCGGCCTTCAGACCTGTCAGCACCTTCCCGGCGCGCAGCAGTGCAACACCGCCACCGGGAACAATGCCTTCTTCAACGGCAGCGCGCGTAGCGTGCAATGCATCCTCAACGCGAGCCTTCTTTTCCTTCATTTCGGTCTCGGTCGCGGCCCCAACGCGGATCACCGCAACACCGCCGGCGAGCTTCGCCAGGCGCTCCTGCAGCTTTTCGCGGTCGTAGTCGGACGTGGTCTCTTCGATCTGGGTGCGCAGTTGCTTGATGCGCCCTTCGATCGACTTCTGGCTGCCGGCTCCATCAACGAGCGTAGTGTTGTCTTTGTCGATGGTGACGCGCTTGGCGCGGCCCAGGTCTTCGAGGCGGACCCCTTCGAGCTTAATGCCGGTCTCTTCCATGATGGCCTTGCCGCCCGTCAGGATCGAGATGTCTTCAAGCATTGCCTTGCGGCGGT
>Ga0134125_10010672_pt1 | contig 10304 bp, 7 predicted proteins | sample KB31751_FD_96464 | JGI IMG/M metagenome (GOLD analysis project Ga0134125, IMG submission 96464) | Terrestrial soil microbial communities with excess Nitrogen fertilizer from Kellogg Biological Station, Michigan, USA - KB3-175-1 | ecosystem: Environmental > Terrestrial > Soil > Unclassified ... | reverse complement strand
GAGCCGGGTGGTCCCTCGGCCAGCTCCACCGCGCCGCTGGCTTGCGCGGCCAACGCGATCAGCACCCTGGTGCCGTAGTCGTCAGCGATCTTCGCCAGCTCGTGGCCGGCGCTGCGCGCCCGGGCGGCGTCACCGGCCGCCAGCAGAATCTCCACGTACGCCGGCAGCAACCGGGCCCGGTCCAGCCGTGACGTGGTCTCGTCCAGGACCCGCTGGATCGCCGCGGCCGCCACGTCGACCCGACCCTGGGCCAGCCGCAACAGGGCCAGACCCGGCTGCGGTTGCCACCCCCAGGCGTTGGCGGCGCGGTAGGCCTGCTCGGCCGAAGCGAACTCCCCCAGTAGCCGCAGCACCTCCGCCTGCTGGTAGTGGGCGGTCGCGGCGGCCACCTCATGGGCCTTGCGGGCGAAACGTTCACCGGCGCGGCGGGCTTCGGCCAGCGAGTCGCGCCATTCGCCGCGCAACTGCATGATCTCGGCGCGGTGCACCCGGCACTGGCCGGTGAAGTTGACCAGATCGGGTTGCGCATCGCACCAGCGGGTCAACGCGGCGGTCCATTCGCAGGCACGGTCGAGGTCGTAGACCTGCCGGCAGGCGTCGATCACGCTGCAGTAGATCAGCCCGGTGAACAACGGGGAGGCCAGCTCGCCGGAGATCACCGCGACCATGGCCTCATCCAGCAGCGCCGCGCCCTGCGCAACGCGCCCCTGCCGGATCCGGGCCCGGCCCTGCGCGTGCAGCGCGAAGGCGACCAGGTCGGCGTCGTGACACCGATCACCGATCTCCGCGATAGCGCCCGCGGTCTGGTAGGCGGCCTCGGGGTCGTCGTCAAGGTGCTGGAGAACGTCGGGGATGAGCAGGTAGCCACGCTCGGCGCAGTCCCGGCCGGCGCGGTCGAGGAGCCGGCCCGCGCGGCCGAACCATCCCATCGCCTGAGCCGGCTCGCCTCCGTCGAGCAGGCCGAAGCCGGCCCAGATGGCGCACCGGGCGGCACCGACCGGATCCGATGTCTGCAGGTGGACCTGATGAGCCCGTTCCAGCACGCGGACGGCTTCGTGATCCCGGCCGACGAGGAAGCCCGACATCGCCAGCAGCTCGAGGTCCGGGCCTGCCAACCCGGCCGCCTGGTCCGCACGTGACAGCGCGGTGTGGGCATCCAGCCAGGCCCGCTGCCGGTAACAGGCGCGGCCGCGGTCCAGCTCGTCGAGGGGTCCCACGCAGGCCAGGTGTACCGGGCCGCCGAGCAGACCGGCAACCCCGTTTAGCTTTCCGGTGGATGGGTCGGCGTCAGTCGATGATGTCGCCCCGGTGCAGTCATTGCCGTTCGCGTACGCCGGTCCACCGGATGTCGGGGTTGTCCTCGCGCCAGGTTTGCAGCCGTACGTCGACTTCCTGAGCCACCGTGCGGTCATGGTGATCGTGTTGCATGAGCCAGGTGGTGGCGCACAGCTCCCACAGCCGGCGGTAGGTCTGGTAGCCGTCCCAGGTGCGCACGTCGAAGCCGTAGGCCTCAGCGAAGTCGCGGTAGCACTGTTCAGGCCGGCCGAAGCGACTGACCACGACGGCGGTGTGCACCAGGTCCCACTCCCGGGGCCCGATGGACACCTGCTCGAAGTCGATGAGCACCGGCTGGCCGGCGCGCAGCAGTATGTTTCCCACCTCGGCCTGGCCGTGGATGACGCCCGCTGGTAAAGCCGGCTTCACCTGGTCCAACTCGCTGGCAAGGCGCTCGGACCACTGGGTGAGCATCCTGACATCCTCAGGCGCGTAGTGCTCTCGCTGCTGCGCCAGTCGCCGATCGGATGACGCGAGCTGGCGCCACGGCTCCAGCGGCACCCGCAGGTCAGCAGTGCGCTGGTGAAAGATGCGCACCAGCCGCCCCAGCGAGCGGTGAACGTTATCTCGGTCAGGTGCGGTGAGCCGTTCCCATACCGTTCCCAGGCAATCCAGCGCCCTGAGCGGCTGCTGCGCAACGTCGTCGGCAAGTCGCACGGTGGGAACGCCGAGCCGGCCGAACTCGCGGACCAGCTCGATCTCCCGCCGCACGTCAGCTTCGCTCGTGGTCGGGCGCATAACCCGCAGCACGTGCGCCTGGTCGACCCCGAACACGGCGTTGCTCCCGAAGCGCAGCAGCTCCAGGTCGCACGTCGGCAGCTCAGCCTGCCCACACATCGTCGCCGCCACCCGGCGCGCGTCCAAGGCCGTCCACCCCACGCCTCAGCATGCCCGACATGGAGGCATATCGGGGTTATCGGCCTGCTCGCCGGCCCGATATGTCTCCATGTCGGGATGGGGACTTCGGTGTAACGCGGGGAGGATGCGTGGGCACTGAGGTGGCGTGACGGAGAACGGCTGGCACAAGGTGGACCCCGCTGATGTTCCGGACGACAGGCGGGTACGCAGCGTCGTGGTGGACGGCCGCACGGTGGCGTTGTCCCGGTGCGGAGCCCGGCTGGGCGCGCTGGACAACCGCTGCCCGCATCAGGGCGGGCCGCTGGGGGAGGGTTCGATCGAGAAGGGGCTGCTGCGCTGCCCCTGGCACGGTTACGACTACGACCCGTTGACGGGCCGGCCACCCGCGGGGTTCTCCGACGGCGTGACCTCCTACCCGGTGCAGGAGCGCGCCGACGGCGTCTATGTCCAGCTACCGCCAGTCAAAGCGCAGGTCCGCACGGTTGCCGACGTCATGGTGGAGACGTTGGTCGCCCACGGCGTGACTCACGTGTTCGGCATGGTCGGGCACTCCAACCTCGGCTTCGCGGACGCGCTGCGCCGGGCCGAGCAACGCGGCGAGCTGACCTACATCGGGATCCGGCACGAGGGCGCGGCGGCGTTCGCGGCCAGCGCCTACGGGAAGCTGACCGGGCGCCCGGCGGCCTGTTTCGCGATCGCCGGCCCGGGCTCGACGAACCTGCTCACCGGGCTGTACGACGCCAAGCTCGACCAGTCCCCGGTGGTGGCGATCTCCGGGCAGGTGCCGTCGAAGGTGCTCGGTCGTGGCGCCTTCCAGGACGTGGACCTGTCCGCGGTGTTCCGCGACGTCAGCGAGTCGACTACCACCGTGCTGTCCGGCAGCGACCACGCTGAGCTGGCCGCGCTGGCGGTCAAGCACGCGGTGGACGGGCGCGGTGTGGCGCATCTGGTGCTGCCCGACGAGGTGCAGGTGCAACCGTCAGACGCGCCGGCGGCGCAGCCGGGAGGCCGGTTCTCCGATCGGCGGATCCGGCCCGACCACGCCGCGTTGTCGCACGCCGCGGCCCTGGTCCGGGACGCCGGGCGGCCGGTGATCATCGTCGGACATGGTGCCTGCGGGGCCGCTCCCGAGGTGCGCCGGCTCGCCGAGCGGCTCAACTCACCGGTGCTCACCACGTTCAAGGCCAAGGGACTGGTGCCCGACACCCACCCGCTGGGCGCGGGGGTCCTCGGGCGCAGCGGCACCCCGGTGGCGAGCTGGCTGATGAACGAATCCGACCTGCTCATCGCCATCGGGGCGTCGTTTTCCAACCACACCGGGATCGCGCCGTACAAGCCGATCGTGCAGATCGACGACGACCACGCCGCGATCGGGCGCTTCAACGCCGTCACCGCCGACGTGCTCGGCGACGCCGCGCTGACCGTGGCTGCGCTGATCGACAGCCTGGACGAGGTGAAGGCCACCGACCAGCGGCCGGACCTGGCCGAGCGGTGGGCGATCTGGCGAGCGGAGAAGGGCCGCCGCGCCAACGACGACCGCGGCCGGGGCGTCGGTGCCGCCGCGGTGTTCCACGCCCTGTCGCAGCACCTACCCGCCGACTCAGTGGTCGCGGTCGACGTCGGCAATCACGCGTACTCGCTGGGCCGCTACCTGGAATCCAAGGGGCAGCCGGTGCTGATGTCCGGCTACCTGGGCTCCATCGGCTTCGGCTACCCGGCCGCGATGGGCGCATGGGCGGCCGCACCGCAGCGGCCCATCGTCGCCGTCACCGGAGACGGCGGCTTCGGGCAGTACGCCATCGAGCTCACCACCGCGGTGAAATACGGCATCCCCATCAAGCACGTGCTGCTGAACAACCACGCCCTCGGCAAGATCAGCAAGGAGCAGCTCGCCGAGGATTACCCGGTGTGGCACACGTCTCTACACAATCCGGACTGGGCCGGCTTTGCGCGGCTGTGCGGTGCCACCGGAATCCAGGTGACCAGCCGCGATCAACTCGACGAGGCGATGACTGACTTGTTCGCCTCGGATGGTCCCGCATTGCTGTGTGTCGAACAGGACGCCGAACTTCTCTAGCTGCCAGGAGCGCACTATGACCGAACCGAGGTATGACGACCTGAAGGCGCTGTTCATCAACTGCACGCTGAAGCGCTCACCCGAGATCAGCAACACCCAGGGCCTGGTCGATCTGAGCACGCACGTCATGGAAAAGCACGGCGTGCAGGTCGAGGGTTTGCGCGCGATCGACCACGACATCGCCACCGGGGTGTGGCCCGATATGACCCAGCACGGCTGGGCGACCGACGAGTGGCCGGCGATCTTCGACAAGGTGCTCGCCGCGGACATCCTGGTCATCGCCGGGCCGATCTGGCTGGGCGACAACAGCTCCATCACCAAGCAGGTCATCGAGCGGCTGTACTCCTGCTCGCACCTGCTCAACGACGCCGGCCAGTACATCTACTACGGCCGGGTGGCCGGCTGCCTGATCACCGGCAACGAGGATGGGGTCAAGCATTGCGCGATGAACGTGCTCTACAGCTTGCAGCACCTGGGCTACACCATCCCGCCGCAGGCCGACGCGGGCTGGATCGGCGAAGCCGGACCGGGACCGTCCTACCTGGACCCCGGCTCAGGCGGTCCGGAAAACGATTTCACCAACCGGAACACCACCTTCATGACCTGGAACCTGATGCATCTGGCCCGGATACTCAAAGACGCCGGCGGCATCCCCGTGTATGGCAACCAGCGCTCGGAATGGGACGCCGGTTGCCGTTTCGACTTCGAGAACCCCGAACACCGGTGACGCCCGCCGCTACTTTTCCACAAAGGTGATATCGAGCAGATCCGCCTGGAAGGCGAGATGCTGGTTGCGTTGCTGGATGAGGTCGGACAGATGTACCTCGGTGGTGTCGTGGAGCAGCACCCGGTCGTTTTCGTCCCGGGTCGGTGTGGCTGAACTGGCGATTAACCAGTCGCCGAGATTACCGGTGAATCCCTTGCTCACCGCCTTGAGGTAATCCGTGCACCGCCGGAAGAGCTTCGGCAGGATGAGCTGGCCGCCTGGGCCGATGGAGGCTTGATCCGTCAGTATCCAGTCCGCCGTGGTATCCCGTCCCCACACGCCACCGCCGGCACTGCGGGCGCCGGCAGCCACTGCCCGCAGGTGGCTGCGGTGGCTTACCGGCGTCGAGGTATACCCGGTGTAGTAGGCCTGCGCTTCCGAGAGCAGCCGCGCATTCAGGGTCTGGTCGAGCAGGGTCTCGTCGACATTGACCCAGGCGCCGTCCGCCGGCGCCGTGCCGGCGGTATCGACGAGCACATAAGCCACTGGCCGACCGTTGACTTCCACCAGCTGGGCGAGGATCGCCGCGCGCACCGAGGTCGGCGTGGCGCGGCGAACCCGGATCTTTCGGGGTTGGTCGTACTCGATAGCGGTGAAGCCGATCCAGTCGAGCAGCGCATCTCGTGCGGTGTCACCGAGCGGTTGCGCGTCGGTGCCATAGTGCAGCTCAGGGGCGTCGACACCCTCGAAGCGAAGCTGGACGCTCCCGTCGCGTGGAGAGGGCCGGATCCGGTCGGCTCGCTTCAGCTCGCCATAGCGGGTGCGGTCATCGGCGATGAAACGCACCGAATCCCCGTCCGGCTCGTAACCGGCGATAACCAGCTCGCCATGGATGCAGAGAAAGTAAGGTGCAGCCACGACGAAGTCTCCTCTCAGGCCGGCCGGACGGATACCGGGACCTCGCGGGCGGCGAAGATTCCCCGGCTATAGAACTCCAACGGCTTCCCGGGGACCAAGCGAATTTCGGCGTAGCGGTCCAGCAGTACGCCCACCGCGACCCTGCCCTCCAGCCGGGCCAGCAGGTGGCCGATGCAGAAATGGATTCCGTGTCCGAACGCCAGGTGGTGTGTGCCGGTGCGGTGAATGTCGAACCGGTCCGGGTCGGCGAATTCGCGCTCGTCCCGGTTGGCGGACAGCAGCCACGGCGTGACGATCGCATCGGCCGGGATGATCTGGCCGCTCAACTCGGTCTCGACCGAGGTGACCCGGCCAACCTGGGTGAATGAGGGACGGTATCGCAGTACCTCCTCAATCGCGGGTTCCACCAGGGATCGATCCGCGCGCAGCTGCGCCCACACCTCGGGGTGTTCATCCATGCACAGCACGGTGTTGCCCAGCAGGGCGGTGGTGGTGATGTGCCCGGCCATCAGCAGCACGATGGAGAAGTTCACCACCTCCTCGTCGGACAGGCGCTCACCGTCGGCCTCCACCGCGGCCAACCTGCTGATCAGGTCCTGCCGGGGTTTCGCCCGCCGATCAGCGCAGTGCTCGCTGAGGTAGGCGAGCATGTCCGCGGTGGCGTCGTCGATCTTGCGAGCCAGCTCTGGGTCGTTCGGGTCGGCCACGTCCCGGTCGAACAGCCGGTCGGCCCAGGTCCGGAACAGCTCCCGGTCGGAGATCGGCAGCCCGAGCAGCTCGGCGATCACCGTCACCGGCAGCGGGTAGGCCAGCGCAGAGACGAGATCGAACTCTTCCGAGCCGCCGGTGGCGTCGAGCAGCTCGCGGGTGACCTCGGCGAGGCGCGGGACGAGCCCGGTGACGACCTTCGGGCTGAACGCCGCACCGACCAGCCGGCGCAGCGCGTGATGGCGTGGTGGGTCGGTGCGGGTCAGGTTTCCTCGGGCGAGTTTCTCCCCGATCGGCAACACCCGGCCCACCTCGGACGAGAAAACCTGCCAGTCGGAGATCGCGCGGGCCACGTCGGCGTAGCGGAACACGTGCCAGATGCCGTACCCATCGCGCCACACCGGCTGCTCATCGCGCATCTCCCGCAGCCAGCACAGCAAGGTGCCGCCCCCGTCGTCCAGGCTCGGCGCAACGCTCATGATCACTCCAGATGGCTAGCCCGCAGTCTGGATGCAGACTGCGGTTTCCGGGCCGCTTTTTACCGCGTTCTGCATCCAGACTGCGGTGACGGGCCGGTCAGTACAGGCGGGTGGCGTAGGCGGGGCCGTAGTAGTGCTGGAGGTGTTCGAGGGTTTCGTCGGGGCGTTCGAGGCGTTGGGCGATCTGCGCCTTGGACGGCACCGCGGTGGGGTCCCAGGTATCCGGCTGCCAGAGGTTCGAGCGCAGGAACGCCTTCGGGCAGTGGTAGAAGACCTGCTCGAGCTCCACGATCAGCGCCAGCAGCGGCCGGTGTCCCTTGACCGTCAGCTGATCGAAGAAGGGTGCTTCCCGCACCAGCCGCGCGCGGCCGTTGATCCGCAGGGTGTCGCCGCGCCCGGGAATGAGGTACACCAGGCCTACGTGCGGGTTGGTCAGGATGTTGCGGAAGCCGTCGGCGCGGCGGTTGCCTCGCCGCTCCGGGATGGCGATGGTCGTGTCGTCGAGCACCAGGGTGAAGCCCGGCGGGTCACCCTTCGGGGAGACGTCGCAGCTGCCGTCCGCCGCCGAGGTAGCCACCAGACACAGCGGTGAGCTGGCCAGCCACTGCTTGTCGTACTCGTGTAGGCACCGCCGGTCCTTGTTGGCGACGTAGGCGAGCGGCTCGCCCAGAACCTCCCGTAACTGTGTCTCTGAAGTGATCTCCGTCAGGCACCCGCTGTCCATGACGTCCACCGTACGCAGGGCCGCCAACGCGTTCTGGATGCAGACTGCTGTTTTCGGGTGCGCTTGAACAGCAGTCTGCATCCAGAACGCGGTTGGGAGGAGGGACGTGGAAGGGTTTCTGGAGAGTGCGCTGGATGTGGTGCTTGGTCGGCCGGCGCCGGGGGACGCTGAGCGGCGTGCGCTGCGGTTGTTCGAATCGGTAGCTGCGACGGTGCCCGCCTACCGGGCGTTTCTCGCTGAGCACGGCATCGACCCGGCGGCCGTGCGGGGCGTCGACGATTTCCGGGCGCTGCCGCTGCTGACCAAGGACAACTACCTGCGCCGGTACCCGCTCGCGCAGCTGTGCCGCGGGGGGGAGCTGACGGGCTGCGACATGATCGCGGTGTCCTCCGGCTCCACCGGAGAGCCCACCTTCTGGCCGCGGTCGGTCGCCGACGAGTTCGCCGTGGCCACCCGGTTCGAGCAGGTCTTCCACGACAGCTTCGCAGCCGATCAGCGGCCGACCCTGGCCGTGGTCTGCTTCGCGCTCGGCACCTGGGTCGGCGGGATGTACACCGCAAGCTGCTGCCGGCACCTGGCGGCCAAGGGTTACCCGATCACGGTGATCACCCCGGGCAGTGACGTCGGGGAGATCCTGCGGGTGATCACCGCGCTCGCTCCGCAGTTCGAGCAGGTGGTGCTGCTCGGCTACCCGCCGTTTCTCAAGGGCGTCGTCGACACCGGGCTGGCCAGAGGCGTGCCATGGCCGGAATACCACGTCAAGCTGGTGCTGGCCGGTGAGGTGTTCAGCGAGGAGTGGCGCACGCTGATGGGCCAGCGGGCCGGAGGTAGCAACCCGTGCTTCGACTCGGCGTCGCTGTACGGCACCGCCGATGCGGGTGTGCTGGCCACCGAGACGCCGCTGTCGGTCTGCATCCGCCGCTACCTGGCGCAGCATCCGGACGCCGCCCGGGAGCTGTTCGGCCAGTCGCGGCTGCCTACCCTGGCCCAGTACGACCCGCGCAGCCGGCTGTTCGAAACGCAGGGCAGCACGCTGCTGTTCACCGGCGACAACGGGATCCCGCTGATCCGCTACCACATTGCCGACACCGGCGGTCTCACGTCGTTCGACGGCATGCTCGCTTTCCTCGCCGACCACGGCTTCGACCCGATCGCCGAGTTCGAGCCCCGCCACCAGCTGCGTATCCGGGAGCTACCGTTCGTGCACGTATTCGGGCGCTCGCAGTTCGCGGTGTCGTACTACGGCGCGAACATCTACCCGGAGAACGTTACGGTGGGCTTGGAGCAGCCGGCGATCGCGGCCTGGGTCACCGGGAAGTTCGTCATGGAGTCCAGGGAGGACGCCGACCGCGACCGCTACCTCGCGATTGCCGTCGAGTTGGCTCCAGGAGTGGCGGGCAGCGAGCAGATCAGGGATGCGGTAGCGCAGTCGATCGTCGCGCAGCTTCGCCGGCTCAACAGTGAGTTCGCCCACTACACGCCGCCGCAATGCCAGCTTCCGCGGGTAACCCTGCATGCCAATGCTGATCCGGAATACTTCCCGCCCGGCGTGAAGCACCGGTACTCCCGCTAACTGCCGGGCTACTCTTAGTATGCACATTTTCGCGGTCAGCGAGATTCCTCGAAGTGAGCTGTAGTTTTCCTGTGAATTCGCCGGGAACCCTGCGAAAGCGGTAAGAACAGCCGCCGCGGCGGCGACGTATCGGGCATGCGACGCCTTTTGATACCGGTCACGACGGCGCTACTGTGCATTACCGGCGCCGGCCTGGCGTCGGCGGCGGTCGGACCGAAGCCCGTTCATCATCCGGCCGCGGTGGTCGCACCCCGCAGCATCTCGGTGACCAGCCCGCCGGCGTCGGTTGCCGACGAGCCCGTTGTCGTTGACCAGGCCGCCGTGGCGGCGCGGGTGAAGCAGGCGACGCAAGCGGTCCTGCCCGATGCGCAGATCGGCTACGAGGTCTTCGACCGCGTCACCGGCAGCGTGCTGACCAGCCAGGACGCCGATCGGCCAGTGGCGTCCATGTCGGTGGTCAAGTTGCTGATCGCACTGGACGTGCTGGCCGGGGACAAGGGGACGACGCTGGATCCGGGCACGCAGCAGCAGCTGCACCAGATGCTCGCCGACAGCGATGACCAGATCGCCAGCAACTTGTGGACGGCCGGCGGTGGTCCCGCCATCGTGACCAGAATGGTGAGCCTGCTCGGACTCACCGGCACCCGGGCGCCCGATGATCCCGGTGAGTGGGGCGACACAATGATCACCCCGCAGGATACGGTGACTGTTTACCGGTACATCACCGATCAATTACCTGAATTCCACCAGGATTTAATCCTCGGTGCGCTGTCGAATACCCCGAAGGTTGCCGCGGATGGTTTCAATCAGTACTTCGGGATTCCGGACGGGATGCCGAATACCAGCTGGGCGATCAAGCAGGGTTGGGGAACCAGCGGTTCCCAGGCAGTGATGAACAGCACCGGCCTGGTTGGATCGGACCGGCG
>Ga0134125_10010671_pt1 | contig 10304 bp, 7 predicted proteins | sample KB31751_FD_96464 | JGI IMG/M metagenome (GOLD analysis project Ga0134125, IMG submission 96464) | Terrestrial soil microbial communities with excess Nitrogen fertilizer from Kellogg Biological Station, Michigan, USA - KB3-175-1 | ecosystem: Environmental > Terrestrial > Soil > Unclassified ... | reverse complement strand
CCGTGTGCCACTGCGTCTTCGGTCTTCATCCCGCGGTCGTAGGCCTCCCGCACGCGGCTCAGGATGAACACGTGGTAGTCCATCGAGAGGCCGAACAGGATCACGAACATGAAGATCGGGAGCCAGGACGCGATCCCGCCGTTCGACTGGAAGTTGAGCAGGTTCTCGCCCCAACCCCACTGGAAGACGGCGACGAGGACGCCATAGGCCGCGCCTACGGAGAGCAGGTTGAGCATGATCGCCTTCACGGCGATCACGATCGACCGGAACGAGACCAGGAGCAGTCCGAAGGCGAACACGAGGACGAAACCGAACACGATCGGTGCCTTGTTCTTCAGCATCGCGTTCTCGTCGGCGGACTGCGCCGTGGGGCCGGTGACCGCGTAGGTCGCGCCCGGAACCTTGCCGACTGTCGCCGGCAGGATCGTGCTCCTCAAGGTGTGCAGAGCCGCGTTTGAGACCGAGTCGGAGCCCTTGCCGGCGAATGGGATGGAGACCCGCGTGACGGTGTGGGCCGGATTCGCCTCGACGACGATCGGGCCGTGCATCTGGCCGCTGGCGAGGGCCTGCGACTTCAGTTCCGCAATCGCCTTCTGTGTCGCAGGCGCGTCAGTTCGTGCCTCGATCGCGATGATCGCGGGCGACAGGTCGCCGTTCGAGAACGCCTTCTCGATCTTCTTCATCGTGCCGACCGTCGGGGCGCTGTTCGGCATGGCGTCCAGCCCGCTCTGAGAGGTGTGGAGCTGCAGAACTGGGGCGGCCATCAGGAGTAGTACTCCGCCCGCGATCGAGGCGGCGAGCAGGGGATGCCGCAACACAGGTCTCAGGATTGCCTTCCAGAACCGGTTCTCGCCGCTGTCGCGCCTGAGACGGTGCAGAAAGGGGATCTTGCCCTTCTCGACCTTGTCGCCGAGGCGGGACAGCAGAGCTGGGAGCACCGTCAGGGAGCCGAGCATCGCGATGCCGACCACCATCATCGTTGCGATGCCGAAGCCCAGGTATGACTTGTCGCCGGAAAACATCATTCCGGCCATGGCGACCATTACCGTGATGCCCGAGATAAGCACCGAACGGCCCGAGGTCGCGGCGGCGGCCTCGATTGCAGCTCGAGGGCTTCTCCCGGCCGCGCGTTCTTCCCGCTCACGCTTGATATAGAAGAGCGAATAATCGACGCCGACTGCGAGGCCGACGAGCAGGATCACTGCCGATACGTTCTGGTCCATCGGCACGAGGTGGCTTGGCAGAGCAACGAGGAAGACCGTCGCCACGACGGCAGAGAGCGCGAGCAGGAGCGGCACGCTGACGGCGACGAGGGCGCCGAAGACCAGCAGCAGGACGATGATCGTGATCGGAATCGAACGTTCGCCGGCCAACTTCAGCTGGTCGGAGAACATTTTGTCGAGCGCCTTGCCAGAGCTGACCGAGCCGGCTTCCGCGACGTAAAACGCGGGATGGCGGTCGGCAGCCTTGCCCACGGATGCCACGATGCCGTCGATCTTCGGCTTCGCGTTGTCGTACGTGCCCTTCATGTCCCAGACGACCATCACGGACCGGCCGTCCTTCGAGATCTGATCGGCATGTGCAGGATCGAGCGGCGAGCGCACGTTCTTGATCGCCGGGTTGCCGGCGATCGTGCTCTCGACGTCCTTGACGGTCGTGCGGAAGGCCGGGTCCTTCACCGTCTTGCTCGAGCTCTGCACGAGTACGAGCTCGGTCTGGGGATCCACCTGCGGGAACGCATGCTTGAGGATCTGGTCGGCCTTGTGGGCCTGGCCGACGTTCGCATCCGCGGTGTCGATGTTCTTCGTAGTGACGAGGTTGCCCACCATGAATGCGGCAACCACGAAGACGAGCCAACCGAAGACTGCTGTCTTCCAGTGGCTCGCGCTCCAGCGACCCATCCGGGCCGCGATGTTGTTCGAGCGCTGCAGGGGTGACATTTCGGTTCAGCTCCTTCGCTTGGGATGACAGATCTCAGGCTCGCACCGCGGCAAGCAGCAGGAAATGGGGCGGACAGGCGTCTTGCCGGTGGGGAGAACCGCACCCCGGACAGGCGAAAGCCGCCAGAGGGTGGGGCGGCTTTCACGCGGGGAAGGAGTGGGTCTAGGCGACCCGGTCGGGCGTCTCAGACCCGACAGACGCATATGCCAGCTTGTGCTGCAGACGAACGGTCTCGCGCTGGTTTCGCTCGAGGACGTCCGCCGCCGCTCCGCGGTCGTCGAGCTCTAGACGCTCGAGGACGAGCCAACGAAGTCTTTTGTTCAGCTGGTCGACGGTCATGCAGACAGGTTCGCAGCGTCGCCCGCGCTGGGCCAGGCGGCTAGCTGGCCTCCTGTGGTGCGGTTAACCGGAGGACTGCAGGTAAGTCAAAACGGCGAGCACACGCCGGTGATCCTCTGCGGTGGCCGGGAGCCGGAGCTTCGAGAAGATGCTCGTCACGTGCTTTTCGACGGCACGGAGGGTGATCACCATCTTCTCCGCGATCGCCTGGTTCGACCGGCCCTCGGCCATCGCCTCCAGCACCTCGCGCTCACGCGGGGTCAGCTCCTCGAGCGGATCGTCACGCCGGCGTCGCCCGACGAGCTGTGAGACGACGGCGGGGTCGAGCGCCGATCCGCCCTCTGCGACACGGCGTACCGCCGCGGCGAACTCGTCGACGTCCGAGACGCGGTCCTTGAGCAGGTAGCCGACGCCCTCGGCGTTCTCGCCGAGCAGCTCCATCGCGTAGGCGGGCTCGACGTACTGCGAGAGCACGAGCACGCCTGTCTCCGGCCAGCGCTCCCGAATCTGCTTCGCCGCGACCAGTCCCTCGTCGGTCTGCGTCGGCGGCATGCGGATGTCCACCAGCGCGACGTCGGGCTTGTGCATGCCTACGTGGCGGAGCAGGTCCTCGGCCGTGCCGCTCTGGGCGACCACCTCGAACCCGGCGTCCTCGAGGAGACGCGCGATTCCCTCGCGCAACAGAACCGAGTCGTCGGCGAGGACTACGCGCACGCCGCGGAAACCTCTCCGAGCCGTGCTGAGCGGGGGGAACGCCGAGAGCTGGCCCGGGACGTTGAGCTGATAGAGGCGTTCCGGCTCTCCGAGCCCCGGCAGCTCGTGGTCGCCGAGATCCTCGAGCTCGTGCGTGGAGTCGAGCTCGTCGCGGGTCCGCTTCGAGACCAGTATCTGGCCGCCGCTGCCCGCCTGCGCGATCCGCGCAGCCCGATGGACGTCGATGCCGAGGTAGGAGCCTTCGCGGAAGGTCGGCTCACCCGTGTGCATGCCCATGCGCACGCGAAGCTCCACGCCTTCCGGCCAGTCATGGGCTGCAAACGCCTGCTGCGCCTCGATGACGGCCTGGGCAGCCTGCTTCGGATCCTGGAACACCATGAAAAACTCGTCGCCTCGATGGTCGACGACGTGCCCGCTGCAGCTCTCGACCGCAGCGCGCAGAAGCCGGCGATGGTCGGCGAGGACGAGGGCATAGCCGTCGCCGAGCTCGCGCACGAGCTTCGTCGATCCCTCGACATCTGTGAAGACGAGTGTGAGCGTTCCATCTGGGAGATTCGAGGTCAGAGCCTACTCCAGTGGGATCTCGGCACGGATCCGCGTTCCCGCGCCTGGTGGACTGTCGATCACTAGCTTGCCGTTTAGCGAGGCCACGCGGTCAGACAAGCCGCTCAGACCGGACCCGCGCCCGGGATCCGCTCCCCCGACGCCGTCGTCCACGACCTCGACGAGCGCATAGCCGTCGACCTGTCCGATGCTGACTTTGACCGCGGAAGCTCCTGCGTACTTGGTGATGTTCGCGAGCGCCTCCGAGACGACGTAGTAGGCGGCCGCCTCGACGGGGGGAGGCAGCTCGACGTCCGGAATGCAGTCGATCTCGACCGGGAGGGCCGCGCGGCCGGCGAGCGCCTCGAGGGCCGCCTCGAGCCCGCGGTCGGTCAGGACCGCTGGATGGATGCCGCGGGCGAGCTCGCGAAGCTCCTCGAGCGCCTGCATCAGCTCTTCGCGAGATGCTTCGAGCAGTTCCTCCGCTCTCACCGGGCTCTTGGCGACCTGATTCTGGGCGAGGCGTAGTGAGAGCGAGAGGGACACGAGCCGCTGTTGCGCGCCGTCGTGCAGGTTCCGCTCGAGCTTTCGCCTCGCGGCGTCGCCCGCGGCGACGATCCGCTGGCGAGACGCCTCGAGCTCTTCCTGTTGCTGCTTCCGTTCGGTGATCTCGCGAACGATCATCAGAAACTCGTCGTCGCCGCTCGCGGCGAAGCGACCTTCGTAGTGGCGCCTCGTGCCGTCCTCGAAGTCGAGGTGGTACTCGATCACCCCGGGGTCCCCGCCGAGGGCCGCGCGTCCCGACGCGAGCACCCGGTCGGCCAGATCGGTCGGCAGTCGGTCCCAGAGCAGCCTCCCGACGACCTCGCCGTTCACGAGGTCGCGTTCGTTCGGCGCGTTGTAGGAGATGTACCTCCCGTCGCGTGAGATCCGGAACATCAGGTCTGGCATCGCCTGCAGCAGGGCGCGATAGCGCTGCGCACGTGCGCGTACCTCGACAAGCAGCTTGTCCCGCTCGAGCGCGATCCGCGCCGCATTCGCGACCCCCTCGAGGAGCTCCGGCTCCTGCAGGAGGGCGGCGTCGTGCACGATCGCCGCGACCGGCTGGTCGCCGTAGTCGAGCCGCGTGACGACGCGCCGGCGAGTGTCCTCCGGAAGATCGAGACGGTTCCCTTCGACGTCGACGTAGTGCTCGTCCTCCTCGTACCAGTACGCGACGACCGCCGTCTCGTCCCGCAGGGCGCTCCGCAGACCCTCTTGAACCTCGCCGGGGCTTGCACGTTCGGGAACGGAGCTGAAGATCGCACCGACCCCGGCACCGCGTGCGATCGCGGTCCCGAGCAGGCCGGCGAGGAAGATGAACGGCACGGTCGTGAAGGTCGCGATCAGGGCGATGCTGACGAAGATCGCTCCGACTCCGGAGAAAGGCGTGACGACGCGCCGGCGAGTGTCCTCCGGAAGATCGAGGCGGTTCCCCTCGACGTCGACGTAGTGCTCGTCTTCCTCGTACCAGTACGCGACCACCGCCGTCTCGTCGCGCAGGGCGTTCCTCAGACCTTCCTGCACCTCGCCGGGGCTTGCACGTTCGGGGACGGAGCTGAAGATCGCACCGACGCCGGCGCCGCGTGCGATCGCGGTGCCGAGCAGGCCGGCGAGGAAGATGAACGGCACGGTCGTGAAGGTCGCGATCAGGGCGACGCTGACGAAGATCGCTCCGACCCCCGAGAAAGGCGTCACGACGAACCCGATCGCCAGGAGCACGATGCTGAGGCCGCCGAAGAGGTAGACCGACCGGAGGATGCGTCGTAGCCCCGGCGTTGTCTCGCGCCAGCGACCGAGGAGCAACATGACGACGGCCGCGAACAGCACGACCGAAGCAGCCGTCCAGACCGTGGTCGCGACGACGTGCGCGGCGTGATCGTGGGAGACCAGCACGAGGTTGTCCGGACACGCGTGCGGCTTGCACTTTTCTCGCGCGGCGAACATCGATTCCGCGAGCGGGGCGAGGAACGCGATCGTGTAGCCCGCGCCGACGAGTATTCGCGCGCGTCGACTGAGCAGGCGACCACTTGGATACGCCAGCAGCAGATGAACGAAGGCCGCGATGAAAAGGCTTCCGAAGAGCGCGCCGAGAGTGAATGGGATCGGATGATTCGCCTCCCCGAGGACGCCGATCAGGACACCGAAGCCGACCGCGACCATCAGCGTTCCCGTGCGGTTCCACGGCCGCCGGGTCCAGCCGATCAGGCCGGCCAGGATGAACGACGAGCTGACGAACAGAAACAGAGCAATCGTCTGCCCGGGGTGTTGCTCGTGGTCGCTCGTAGCCGTCAGGGCTACGGCGAGCCCACCGGCGATCAGCGCAGCCGGGCCGAAGTACAGCCACGGGCGCCAGGCAGGTGTCACGCTACGAGCAGAGCCGCAATCGCGGCTCCGGACAGATCTGCCTTCGGGACGAAGCCGCAGGCGCCGCACACGTTGATGCAGGGCCCATAGTCGGCTCGGTCGCGGCTCGAGGTGAGGACGACCGCGGGCGGGTCGACCAGCCGGCGAAGCTGCTCGGCGACTTTGAAGCCGTCGATGTCCGGCAGTTGCACGTCGAGGAGAACGAGGTCCGGGTGGAGCTCTTGCGCCGCCTTCACGGCGTCGGCCCCGTTCTCGGCTTCGCCGACGACCTGGTACCCCTCGGACTCGAGGAGCGTCCGGGCGCTGGCCCGGAAGCTGGGGTGGTCGTCGACGATCAGCACTGTCATGCCCACAGTTTCGTCCGCCCCAGGCTTCTGCCGAATACGGTTTTCCACACTCTTTCTAGGCGCTCGCTCTAGCCCGCTTGGGGGAGTTTCGGGCCTCCGAGGGTACGGCAGCCGGAATCTCGACGTGGAAGGCTGACCCCGGGCCGTCGTTGGGCTCGACCCAGATCCGGCCTTCCACCCTGCGCACGAGCTCCCGGGAGATGTAAAGGCCGAGGCCTGTGCCTCCGATCCCGCCCGTCATGTCGGGATCAAGACGGTAGAACTTCTCGAAGATCCGGCCCTGCTCCGCAAGAGGGATCCCGAGGCCCTGGTCGGCGACCGTGAAGCGCACGTACCGACCAACGGGCTCGAGCCTCACGCGAACGTCGCCGCCCCCAGGCGAATACTTGACCGCGTTGTCGACGATGTTGGCGAGCACCTGGCGCAGCTGGCCTTCATCGGCGGCGACTCGCGGGAGCTGGCCGGGGACCGAATCCAGCTCCACCCGCATCCCCTCGGGGAGATGAGTGCGCGCTGCCTCGAGGACGCTTTCGGCGAGCGTGTGCGCGTCGCAGTCCTCGATGTGCACCACCAGACGGTCCGCGTCGAGCTGGCTCGCGAGCAGAAGCTCGTTCACGATGTCCGCCAGCCGGCTCGACTCTTCGACGATGACCTCGAGGAGCCGCTTGTGCATCGCGGGCTCGAGGTCGAGATCTGGACGTGCGAGCGTCAGCGCGGAGCCGTAGATCGCTGCGAGTGGGGTGCGCAGCTCGTGTGAGACCGTCGAGACCAGGTCCTGTCTGATCTGCTCGAGCACGCGCTCCTCGGTGAGATCGCGGAACGCGTAGACCGTCCCCTCGTCGAAGGCGACGCCCGTGATCGAGAGCCAGCGTTCCTCGCCGTCGAGCTCGAGTGGGACTGTTGCCGCGGCATGCTCCCAGCCGGGCAGCACGTCACCGGCCTTCTTGCCGACGACCTCGGAGCGCGAGAGCTTCGTGATCGACTCGGCCGCGCGGTTCCAGAGCCGGACGACTCCGTCCAGATCGATGAGGAAGACGCCGTCGCCGACCGTCTCGAGCACGCGCGCTGCCTGCGCACGCTCTTCGACCTCCCGGTACAACTGCGCGTTCTCGACGGCGATGCCGGCGCGGCGGGCGAGCTCTTCGGCGAGGGCGAGGTCGTCCGGGCCGTAGCGGCGCCCGGACTCCGCCGCCACGAAGGAGATGACGCCGAGGACATGGTCGCGGACGACGAGCGGGACGCCCATGTAGCTCTGAAAGCCGAGCTCGCGCACGAGTCCGAGGTGAAGATCGTCGACCGCGAGCTCGGCGACCCTCTCTTCGGTGATCTCGGCGATGAGCTGGCTCTCACCAGTCCGCAGAACGTGCGGCGGACCCTGCCCGGACTCGGGATCCTCGGGGTAGCGGCGGCTGAGCTCGAGTGCGAGCTCGATCTTGCGGCCGTCCACGTGCTCGACGGCAAGCGTTCGCAGCCTCCCGTCCTCCAGGATGTCCACTCGGGCCCAGTCGGCGATTCGCGGCACGGCCATCTTCGCGACGGCGGCGAGCGTGGCGCGATAGTCGAGCGAGCTGCCGAGCGTCGCACCCGTCTCGACGAGAAACCGTTGCGCCTCCTCCGCGCGTTTCTGATCGTGGATGTCGGTGTTCGAGCCGAACCACTTCACGATCGCGCCTTGACGGTCGCGCATGGGCAGAGCGCGCGCCAGATGCCAGCGGTACGAGAGGTCCGCGGCGCGCTGGAGGCGGAACTCGTTTTCGTAGGTCTGGCCCGTTGCGAGCGCGTTCTGCCAGTGCTCGAGCGTGTGGGGGAGGTCCTCGGGATGTACGCCGTTCATCCAGCCGGACTCGACGAGCTCGGCGAAAGGCAGCTCGAAGTAGTCGAGCGCGCGCTGGTTGACGTAGTCGAGCTCGCCGTTCGGGAGCGCGGTCCAGATCTGGTCGGGCTGCGCCTCCGCGAGGAAGCGGTACCGCTCCTCGCTCTCGCGGCGAACCTCAGCGAGCTCCTGGTCCTTCAGGAGCTCCGTCTGGCGTTGCAGCTGCTCGGTCTTCTCGTTCAGCTCGATGAAGACCGCAACCTTCGAGCGCAGGACGTCCGGGTTGAACGGCTTGAAGACGTAGTCGACAGCGCCGGTCTCGTACCCGCGGAAGACATGCTCCTCGTCCTTCGAGATCGCCGTCACGAAGATGATCGGGATGTGCCGCGTCCGTTCGCGCTGCTTGATCAGCGCCGCCGTTTCGAAGCCGTCCAGGATCGGCATCTGCACGTCGAGCAGGATCACCGCCGCGTCCTCGTGGAGGAGCCGGCGCAGAGCATCTTCGCCCGAATAGGCATGGAGGAGCTCCTGGCCGAGCGGCTCGAGGATCGCCTCGAGCGCGAGCAAGTTCTCCGGCCGGTCGTCGACGAGGAGGATCTTGGCCAATCAGGCCTCCGTCGCTTCCCGCACCGGCGAGACTTCCATGCAGAGCCCGTACACGAACTTGCCGATCTCTTTGAGCGGGAGGATCGCGTCGGCCACAGTTCCCGCGATCGCCGCGTCGGGCATCGTCCGCCGGGCTGCGCCCTCGGGATCCTGAATCAGAGCCACTCCGCCGCTCTCCTTGATGCGCGCAAGGCCGTGCGCCCCATCATCGTTCGCACCCGTGAGGATGATCCCGATCACGCGTGCGCCGTATGCATCAGCAGCCGTTTCGAACAGCACGTCGATCGAGGGCCGCGCGAACCGGATCCGTTCGTCCACCGACAGCGCGAAGGAGCCGCGCTCGACGAGCAGGTGATAGTCGGGAGGCGCGACGTAGACGTGTCGTGGCTCGATCTGCATCTTGTCCTCGGCATCGAGCACGGGACGTTCGATCTGCGCGCGTAGCAGCTGCGCGAGGCCGCCCTCCTGCGAATCGGGGTGGCGATGTTGGGCGATCGCGATCGGGACGTCGATGTCTGCCGGTAGGTCCCCAAGTACCTGACCCACCGCGTGGAGACCGCCCCACGATGCGCCGATGCAGATCAGGTCGTACACGTCTAACCGATCTTCCGATAGAGCTTCTCGCGCGCGTCGAGCTCCTCGTAGTTCTCCTCGTGCGGGCTGAAGCTGATCGATTCCTTGTGGCCGAGGCCGAGCACGCCGAACGACGCGAGGCTCTCGTAGAACAGCTCGTGCACGCGGTTCTGGAGAGTGCGGTCGAAGTAGATCATGACGTTGCGGCACATGACGACGTTGAACTCGTTAAAGGACCGGTCGGACACGAGGTTGTGTTGCGCGAACACCACGTTCTCGGTCAGCGGGCGCTGGAATTGCGCGCCGTCGTACTTGGCGAGGTAGTACTCGGAGAACGCGTGTGTCCCGCCCGCCTTGATGTAGTTCTGCGTGTATTCGCGCATCTTGTCGAGCGGGAAAACGCCCGATCGCGCTCGATCGAGCACCGACTCGTTGATGTCGGTGGCGTAGATCCTCGTCCGCTCGTACACGCCCTCCTCCTGCAGCAGGATCGCCAGGGAGTAGACCTCCTCACCCGTCGAGCACCCAGCGACCCAGATGCGGGTGAACGGATAAGTCCGGAGGAGAGGCACGACCTTCTCCCTGAACGCGATGTAGAACGAGGGATCGCGGAACATCGACGTGACGTTGATCGACAGGTCGAGGAGGAAACGCTCCATGCACGCGGGGTCGTGGAGAAGCTTCTCCTGCAGGGCGGAGATCGTCTGGAGGCCTTCCGCATGCACGCGCCGCCAGACTCGTCGCCGGAGCGAGGCCGGCGCGTACTGACGGAAGTCGAAGCCGTAGTGGCGGAAGACTCCTTCCAGGAGGAGTGAGAGCTCGACGTCCTCGAGGTCGCCGCGGGCCGGCAGGTGCTGATTCGTACCCGCCGGTTCTCGGGAGGCGCCCACCGAAGACATTGGACTACTTGTACAGCCAGACTCGCATCAGGGAAAGCAGCTGATCGGTATCGACGGGCTTCGTGATGTAGTCCGAGGCGCCCGAGGCGATCGACTTCTCGCGGTCGCCCTTCATCGCCTTGG
>Ga0134125_10010670_pt1 | contig 10304 bp, 9 predicted proteins | sample KB31751_FD_96464 | JGI IMG/M metagenome (GOLD analysis project Ga0134125, IMG submission 96464) | Terrestrial soil microbial communities with excess Nitrogen fertilizer from Kellogg Biological Station, Michigan, USA - KB3-175-1 | ecosystem: Environmental > Terrestrial > Soil > Unclassified ... | reverse complement strand
ATCTGGGCACCGGCTGCGGCGAGGCGGTCGAACGCCCAGGCTGCGGCGCTCGCCGGATCGACCTGGACGCGCCGCTTGGCCGCACCGAGACGATCGAGCGTGTCACCGAGCGCCTCGGGCGGCGCCACGCGCACGGCATTGCCGAGATGCTCGGGGAGGCCCGGCGCGAGCTTGCGCGCATCGATGAAAAGATCGACCGTGGCGTCGCCGTTGAGGATGGCGAAAGCGAGCGGCAGCGGCGTGTGCGGCACGTCGCCGCCGCGGATGTTGAGCAGCCAGGCGATCGAATCGGGCGCCGTCAGGACCGCGGCGTCGACCCGCTCGGCGGCAAGCCTGGCGGCCAGCGACTGGCGCTTCGCCTCGGCGCTCTCGCCGGCGAACCGCAGCTCGTGCGGCGTCACCGGCGCCAGCGGCGGGGGCGGCTGATCGGGCCACACCGCGTCGAGCGGGTTGTCGTCGAGCGCCTGGACGCTGCCGCCGACCTTGGCCGCCGCGGCGCGGAAGCGCTCGACCTCGCCCACGGTGTGGAGGCGGGGGTCATAGCCCAGCAGCTCGCCGGGCTTGAGCGTCGCCGCGACCCAGTCCGCGGCCGGCTCCTCCGAGAGATGCCGGCGGACATAGAGCGCATCGTCGACTTCCGCCTGCGCCTGCAGCGTATAGCGCCCGTCGACGAAGACCGCCGCCGCCTCGGGCAGCACCACGGCAAGCCCGGCCGAGCCGGTGAAGCCGGTGAGCCAGGCGAGGCGCTGCGCCCGCGCCGGCACATACTCGCCCTGATGCTCGTCGGCGCGCGGGACGAGGAAGCCATGGACGCGTCGCCGCTTGAGCTCGGCACGCAGCCGGGCCAGCCGCTCCTTTGGAGAGAGCGGCGCCGCCACCGGCCTGCCGCGCAGCGTCGCGGCAAGGGCGAGCAGCGCTTGCCTCAGCGCCGGCGAGGGCGACGGCACCACCAGCGTCGTCCAGGCCGCCTCGTCGCGGCCGGGCGGAGCGGCCAGGACGCCGGCCACCAGGGCCCGCACCCCGGCCGGATCGTAGGATGCGCCTTCCTGCCGCAGCAGCTCCGCCAGCGCGCCATCGCCTGCCGTGGCGCCGGGGGCGCCGGCCGCCCGATGCTTCATGCGTGCTCTCCTCGGCCTAGAGGCTAGGGCCTAGGCCGGCCAGGGACAAGAGAGCGCCTCTCCCGCTCCGCGGGAACTGGCCCGCCATGCGTCCACTGTAAGGCTGGGTTGCGCGACCACCCGATTAACTTCCGGTCAATAGTCTTTACCTATGTTGCAGCTGCGAAGGGGACCTTCGCAAGTGCGTTAAGGAGTTGAGATCATGTTGCATTTTATCGGAACCCTGGGGCATGACCTGGCCGCGGCCTTGGCCGGCTGGCGTCGCCGCCAGCAGGCCTACGCCGAGCTCTATGCGCTCGATGACCGGTCGCTCGCGGATATCGGCATCACCCGGTCCGAGATCCCCTATGTGCTGTCCCGCGCCGCGCAGACGCGCCATTCGCGCAGCGCCGAGGCGGTGCCGGCCGAGGGCAAGTTCCGCCACGCCGCCTGAGCGGCCCGGCCGCACCCCGCGGCCGATATCCGAAAATCCCGCGCCGATCGCCCGCTGGCGACCGGCAGCGGGATTTTTCGTGCTCGCCCGCTGACGGCGACGACTTGCGCCTCGACAGCGGCGCGGCGATGGTGATGCTGTAGCCGCGAGCGGCGGTATGAACGGGGCCGCCCTCTCCGTCCGCCGTGGCGAGGATTGCAGCGAGGGCGCTGGCGACGGACGGTATGACCCAGGGCGACGCGCTCGTCCGACACGAGCACCATCACCACCACCATCACGCCGAGACCGCGTCCGGCATGGGCGCGGTCTTCGCCGTCGGCGTCGCGCTCAATCTCGGCTTCGTGCTGGTCGAGGCGGCGTTCGGCATCGTCGGCCATTCGGTGGCCCTCCTCGCCGATGCCGGGCACAATCTCGGCGACGTGCTCGGCCTCGCCATTGCCTGGGGCGCCGCCGCGCTGGCGCGCCGCCGGCCGACCCATCGCTATACCTACGGGCTGCGCAGCAGCTCGATCCTCGCCGCGCTCTTCAACGCCATCGTGCTGCTGATCGCCGTCGGCGCCATCGCCATCGAGGCGTTGAACCGCTTCGGCGCGCCGCAGCGGGTGGCGACCGGCACGGTGATGGTGGTCGCGGCCATCGGCATCGTCGTCAACGGCGCGACCGCGCTGCTGCTGCGGCGCGGCCGCCACCATCATCACGACGCCAATGTGCGCGCCGCCTTCCTGCATGCCGCGGCCGATGCCGGCGTGTCCCTGGGCGTCGTGCTCACCGCCGCGCTGGTCTCCGCCACCGGCTGGCTCTGGCTCGATCCGGCGGCCAGTCTCGTCGTTGCGCTCGTCATCGTCGCCGGCACCTGGCGGCTGCTGCGCGACGCCGTCAACATGGCGCTCGATGCCGTGCCGGCCGGCATCGATCCCGCCCAGGTGCGCGCGCATCTCGGCGCCGTCGCCGGCGTCTGCGCCGTGCACGACCTGCACATCTGGCCGATGAGCACGACCGAGACCGCGCTCACCTGCCACCTGGTGATGCCCGCGGGCCACCCCGGCGACCACGCGCTCGCCATGCTCGCCGCCGACCTGCATGACCGCTTCGGCATCGAGCACTCGACGATCCAGGTCGAGACCGGCGATCCCGAGCATCCCTGCCGGCTCGACGCGGATCACGTCGTCTAGACCACGCCGTCCCTCGCGGTCATTGCGAGGAGCGGCGCGACGAAGCAATCTCCATCAAACAATGGCGCAGTGACCGGCGCACGCGTCAGCCGATCTTCTGCCCGATCTCGGTCAGGAAGGGCGATACGCCGATCTCCGCCTCGCGCACCAAGCTCAGCCAGTCGGCAGCCATCTGCTCGAGGATCTCGCGGTTATAGGGATCGGTGCTCCGCGCCGCCAGCTCCTGGCATTCGCGCGCGCGCCGGCGATAGTAGTCAGCGCTCTTCATGCGAGCGCGTCCGGGCGCGACCGACTGGATCGCGGCATTGCTTGAAACTGGGCGGGACATTTTTCCTCGTGCGCCGGCATGTGGCAGCACCGTGCCGGATGACGAGTGAATGTAACCCGCAGTTCAGCGCGGCGCCATCACCTACAAAGTGCCAAAGGCAGGCGCCGCAACTTCTCCCGACGGCGGAGCGCTCGGCCTTTCGACGGAAAGCGCGTCCGCTAGAAGAAGGCGAACATGCGCATCTCGATGCTCTCGCGCGGCGGCGCATCGGCCGGTGTCGTCGGGTCCTCGAACGCGGTATGGACGGCAAGCCGCGCGCGGCCGTCGCTCGCCGAATCGAAGCACTTGATGAGCAGCACCTCGTCGCGCTCCATGCGCGGGAAGTAGAACCAGCGGTGACGCGGGCTGTAGGTCACCGCATAGATCTCGCCGACGCGGTCGGGATAACGGCGCTCGGATGCGACGAGGTCACGGCGGTCGACGCTCGCAGCGTCGCATACGGCGAGCGGCCAAGCCTCGACCGGACCGGCGATCGGCCGCCAGACATTGAGCTCGACGTAGCGGCGCCGGAGCCGCGCCTCGGCCTCTTCCGGGTCGAGCAGGTCGCGCACGCGCTGCGGCCCCGACTTGTCGGTGTAGTCGTTGTGCACGCTCGCCGCCGGCTCGCGCACCCGGCGCGCCGCTTGCTGCTCGGGCGCGGTGTTGCGCACGGTGTGGTCGAAGATCACCACCTTCTCGGCGCCGAGCAGCTCGCGCACGTAGCGCTCGATCTCCGGGTAGTAGACGCGCCGCACCTCGGCATCGTCATAGAAATCGCGGACCGCCGTCGGCTCGCGCGCCAGGGCGAAGCCTTCCTTGTCGAGCGACAACCGGCGCTGCAACGGCCGCCCGTCGCGGATCGTCACCACCTGCGGCTCGAACCGGCCGCTCCGCTGCGGCATGCCGGGCGGCGGCGCCGCGGTGTAGACGAAAGGCTTCTCCGAATCGGCGGCCAGATAATTGAGCGGCGCCTCGACATGATCGAGATCGAGCACCGCCGCAGTGTCGCGTTGCATCGCTTGGCTCCTCTTTCGCGAGGTATTTAGGGCGTCAACGTCAGGCGCGCCAGAACGGCTTCTGCAACTCAGCATAGATCGTCCCGCGCGACATGCCGATATCGTGCAGGTCGCGCTCGCTCAGCTGCGCCAACTGATGGCGCTCCCGCGCCCGCCGCCGCCATAGCCGAAACTGCGCCACGAGCCGGCTTACGACCGACGATGACTGATAATTTGTCATCCTCGCAAGCGTGATGTAGGCCATGATCCCCTCCGTTCCATGCATCTTCTCGACCAGAACATGGACTTCTACGCCGGTTCCTGCAAACGACACTTTGTCCGCCTTTACATGAGATAATATCATGGTAAAGTCCGTCGGATGGCGACCCGATTGCCTTCGCTCAACGGCCTCCATGCCTTCGAGGCGGCGGCGCGGCATCTGAGCTTCACCCGCGCCGCCGCCGAGCTCAACGTGACGCAGACGGCGATCAGCCATCAGATCCGCCGCCTCGAGGAGCAACTCGGCATCCGCCTCTTCGAGCGGCGCAACCGCGCCCTGATGCTGACGCGGGCGGCGCAGGGCTATCTGCCGGCAGTGCGCGCCGCCTTCGAGGATCTGCGCCAGGCGACCGACCGGCTGCGCCGCGGCGAGCGCGACGGGCTGCTCACGGTGAGCACGACACCGTCGCTCGCCGCCAAATGGCTGGTGCAGCGCGTCGCCGCCTTCCAGGACGCGCATCCCGGCGTCGAGATCCGCATCAGCGCCTCGACGCAGCTCGTCGATTTCAGCCGCGAGGCGGAGATCGACATGGCAGTGCGCTACGGCCGCGGCAGCTGGGCGGGCTTGCGCGCCCAATGGCTGATGGCCGAGGAATTCTTTCCGGTGTGCAGCCCGGCGCTGCGCGGCGGCGACAAACCGCTCAGGCAGCCCGCCGATCTGGCGCGGCATACGCTGCTGCATGCCATGGCGTCGCGCGAGGATTGGCAGCTCTGGCTCACCGCCGCCGGTCTGCCGGCGTCGCTGGCGCTGAAGCGCGGCCTGAGCTTCGATCAGAGCTACATGGCGATCCAGGCGGCGATCGACGGGCTCGGCGTGGCGCTCGGGCGCACGCCCCTGGTCGAGGGCGACATCGCCGCCGGCCGCCTCGTCGTGCCGTTCGATATCGTGCTGCCCGACGAGGCCGGATACTATGTCGTGGCGCCCATCGGGAGCGCCGATGCGCCCAAGATCGCCCTCTTCCGCGACTGGCTGGTCGCTTCCGTGGCGCCCGGCGCGCATGCGCCGCCGCCGCCCGCGTGACGTAGCGCACAGCGCAAGTGCGCGATCTTCTCTATCAAAAGTAGCGGGCCGTATCGCCTGCGATACCGTGCACAAGTCGTCCGATCGTCCGCCGGCGGAGCGTTGCGGCTGAGAGCAGACCGTAAATGGGTTGAGAGGCATCTTGGCTTCGACCCGATCGCCAGCGGCCGCCGGCGACCACCTTCGCCTTCAAGCGCGCCGCCGCACCCGCGCCGCCGGTCGAGGATGTCAGTCGGCGTCAAGATGGGCCTGCAGGGCGCCCAAGTTGAAGCCGGTCAAAACCTGGACGCCATATTCGGCATGGACGCCGACAGTGCCGGGGAATGGCGGGATGGTGGGATCGCCGCTCTCGTCGCCGAGGCGGTTGACGCCATCGTGATACTCGCCGGCGACGCTGAGCAGGAAGCCGCCGGCCTTCCAGTGCACCTCGGCGCTGGCGAGGTTGCCAAAGCCGCCGTCGTTGCAATCGCCGCGGCCGCTGCCCGATTCGCCCGACCCGGGCTGGCCCGTGCCGGACGAGAACGGCCGTGCGGGACCCGGCATCGCGCCGGCGCAGATGTTCTCGCCGAAGTCGAAGTCGCGGCGGCATAGCTATGCAATGTATGGTTACTGGCGGGCACCTATCGGAATGTATGTGGCGGCGCAGGCCGAGCTTTCTTCCAGGCGGCAAGTGATATGATCGGCGGGCTCGCCGAGATGCCCGCGTGCTCGATTTGAAAGGCCGGTCCTTGCCACACGAGTCACATCGGACCGATGTCGTGGCAGCGCCGACGCGTGGACGTGCCTTGCGGACGCTGCTGGTCCTGTCGTGCCTGCTGCCGCTCGTGGTGCTCGCGTTGGCCAGCTGGCGCAGCTGGTACCTGGAATGGGCGGAAGCCGAGGATGGCGCAGCAGCGACCATTGGCCTCCTCGAGGAGCATGTCCGCAAGGTGCTCGATACGCAGATCCTGGTACTCAACTGGATCGCCGACCGCACCGAGGGCAGGAGCTGGACGGAGATCGAGGGCTCGCGTCCGCTCCACGAGCTCCTGGCGTTTCTCGACTCGAGCTACACCCAGATCGACGGCATATTCATGGTCGACGCGTCGGGACGGCTGCGCATGGACAGCCACCAGTATCCATTGGAGCGGCAGATCGAGCTCACCGACCGCGACTATTTCCAGGCGCTCTCGTCGGGGCACATGCCGCTCTATATCAGTGCTTCCTACGTTGGCCGATGGAACGATGCCCTCTCCTTCCATGTCGCGCGCCCGCTGACGACGGCCGAAGGCGTGTTCAAGGGCGTGGTCGGGCTGGCCGTCCACGTCGACTATTTCGAGCAATTCTTCCAGCGCCTGGTCGGCGACAGCGGCAGCGTCGTCATGCTGATGCGCGACGACGGCGAGGTGCTCGCCAAATTTCCGACGACGGCGCGGCCGATCGAGGACTGGCGGCCCGCGGCGCCCGCCGGGGCTAAAAACATTCGCCAGATCCGCACCACCGTTGCCGCCAGTCAGCGCTCGCTCACGGCCGTCCACCCGGTGACCGGGTATCCCGTCGTTCTCGTCTATCGCATCCCGCAATCGGTGATCTTCGCTGCCTGGGTCAAGAATTTCGTGCTCTACGGCATCGTCGCGCTGATCTCTGCCTGTGTTCTGTCGAGCGTGACCTACATCGCCATCCGCGGCCAGCGGCGCGAGCGCGCGGCCGTCGCGGCGTGGCAGCTCGAGCAGTTGCAGCGTCTCGGCGCAGAGGCCGACGCGCGCCGCCTTGGCAAATACGAGGCGCTCGGCACGCTCGCCGGCGGCATCGCCCATCACTTCAACAACCTGCTGCCGGCGCTCAGCGGCCATCTCGAGATCGCGATGGAGGAGGCGGGATCCGGCAACCCGGCGCAGCCGCGGCTCCGCCGCCTGTCGCAGGAAGTCGGCGGCGCGCGCAAGATCATCCGTGACATACTGCTGTTCAGCCGGCGTGAGATAACCCCGTTTCGCCCGGTTGATCTCGGCGCCGTCGCGGCGCAGAGCGCCGAGATGTTCCGCGCCTCGGTCGGTGAGACCGCGATGCTCAAGACCGACATTGCCGCCGGCGTTCACGTGCTGGGCGATCCGGTCCAGCTGTCCCAGCTCGTCACCAATCTTCTCCGCAACGCCTATGATGCGTTGGACTCGGAATCCGACACCATCGTGCTCGCCGTCGGACCGGCGCCCATCGCCGATACACAGGACGCCGCGGCACGGCCGGCCGACGCGCGTCTCATCTGCGCCGACACGGGCAGCGGCATGGCCGCCGAGGTGCTGGAGCGCGCCTTCGATCCATTCTTCACCACCAAGCCGCCGGGCAGCGGATCCGGACTCGGGCTGTCGATCTGCGACGGCATCATCCGCAGCCACGGCGGTCAGGTGTTCCTGGACAGCGTCGTGGGACGCGGCACGACGGTGACGGTCCTGCTTCCTCGAGCCGCAGAGGGAGCGGCCTGACGCCATGCGCATTCTCTTCGTCGATGATCATCAGCTCGTGCGCGAAGCCCTGGCGTACTATCTCAAGGCCGGCGACGAGAACATCGAAGTCGTCGAAGCCGGCTCGCTCGACGAGGCCCTGCGCCGGCCGCAGAAGCCCGATTTCGACGTCGTGCTGCTCGACTACCGGCTGCCGGGCGTGACCGGCGATAGCGCGGTGGCGATCGCCTGCCAGCATTTCCGCGAGACGCCGGTCATCGTGCTTTCCGGCGCCGTGACGCGCGACGAGGCGCGGGCCGCGCTTGCCCGCGGCGCCGCCGGGGTGATCTCGAAGGAGATCGAGGGGCGGCAGCTCATGGCCACGATCAAAGGCATCATCGACGGCGAAAGCGATATCTTCGGCCTGTACGAGCCGGCATCGCCGCCGGCCCCCGCGTCGTTGCGCCAGCCCGGCCCGGCTTCATTGTCCCTTTCGAATCGCGAGGCGCAGGTGGCGCAGCTGCTGGTGGACGGATTGAGCAACAAGGAGATCGCGAAGGCGCTGGGCATCGCCGACATCACCGTTCGGCTTCACCTGCGCCGGGTGTTCAGCAAGCTGGGCGCGCGAAGCCGCACCGATGCGGTACGAATCATTCTGACCAGCCGATCGAGCCCGCCCCTCGCCTTCCCCTGAGCGACGCTTCTGCGCGCATCCGCCGCAGCCATACATGAGGATAGCTATGCCGCGACGGCGAAGCTCGTAAGCTTGGCCGCCATCCGACGATGGCGGCGCGACTTGGACGCGACCGCTAGCGCCACGGGCAGAGAGGATCGGCCAGAGGGGCCCGTCAACTGCGTAACGTCACTTTGAGCGCAAGTACCGGCGATTGAGCACAGCCGGAGATTCCACATTGACGCCACACTGACGTGGCGCGCGTGGTCGATGACTTCACGCTGGACCGTCTCTTGCGATTGCGACTGCCGTCATCGGCCAACCAACTTACACGCATGATGGGGTGGCCCTGCCGCCCGGTTGGCCGCTCGGCGCCGCAATGGCGGATGCTCGACAGCCGCCAGTCGCGGATCGAAGCCGCGGCGTCGGCCGCGTCCGCTACGGTCGCGCCGGCGACTGCCGATCGCGGCGCATGACGAGGGGCGAACAGGGGACCCGCGGGTGCGAGGTCGCCGAGGCGGAAGCGTCGCGCATCGATATGCAGGCGTTCGACCGCCTGCCGCCGTCCTATCGCGATGTTATCCGCAACGCGCAGATCGAAATTCCCGCAACCGTCGCCCGCGCCTACCTCTCGGCCTTCGGCCAGCGCCTCGGACTGTTGCTCCTGCGATGGGCGGTCCATTGGCGCAGCCGGAAAGTCGTCCGGGACGCAGGCGCAGGCGCGACGGTGTTCGATCTCACCGCACGTCGACGAACGCAGCGCTGACCTCTGCGGTCAGCGTTCGAGAACTCGATCAATTGGGACCGCGCGAGCCGACGAAGCCCTGCCGCAGGATGACGCGCACCAGCTCTGCCTGACGATTCGTGCCGGTCTTCTGGAACACTTCGAGGAGGTGCGTGCGAGCGGTGGCGCGCGAGATGCCGAGGCGATCGGCGGCTGCTTGGATGCCATCGCCATGGAGTATCTGGCATGCCAGCGCGGCTTGCGCAGGGGTCAGGCCGAACAGCTGTTGCAAGTGCTTCTGCGACGGCAGCCCGTCCGCCTGCGCATCCTTGACGAAGACGATCGCCGCCGCCCGCTGCGCCAGCCACGTGGTCTCGGCCCTTACGGGCAGGACCAGCACGGACAGACGGCGGCCGTCAGGGCGACTGACCGTCAGCGTATCGCCGTCCGCGCCGTCGCTGCCGCCGGCGATCATGCGCCGCAGCGCGGCCGTCTTCGGCGCCGCGCCCGTGCCGAGGCAGCCCTCTTTCACCCGCAGGCCGACGCCTTCCCGGAGGATGTCCTCGGCAACGCTGTTGGCAAACAGCACGCGCGCCTGTGCGTCGACCAGGATGGCGCCGTGCTCACAATGGTTCAGCATCTCGGCTATGGCGCTGCGCTGCATCTCGAGGCGCCCGATATGGAGATTCAACACCAGCGCGCGCCGGAGATGCGGCGCCAGCGCGTGCAACAAGCGCTCACCGGGGGGCTCGAAGGGACCCTCGCGCGAGGACCGGTAGAACCCCACGACGCCGACCGCGTCGCCTTCCTTCATCGCATTGACGAGCAGCCCGGCGTTCATCTGCTGCGGCGCCCAGAACTCGCGATAAAACGCCGTGCGCTCGAACTCCGCGCGCGGCATCGCGAAATCCTCGAACTGGTAGACCCGGCCCACCGGGAATGCGCTTCCTTCCTCGCGCACGAGGTTGCTCGACGCCCAGCGATCGATATAGACACGGAGCCATTCCGGATCGGTGCGCGGCGCGATGACAAAGGGCATGGCCTTGCCCTCGGGATCGGTGATCGTGAGGCTTGCGGCGCGGGCACCCACGGCATCGCTGATCTCGGTCATTGCCGAAGTCCAGTCCCGTGGCTCGACCGCGGCCTGATAAATCAGGTCCATGAT
>Ga0134125_10010669_pt1 | contig 10305 bp, 5 predicted proteins | sample KB31751_FD_96464 | JGI IMG/M metagenome (GOLD analysis project Ga0134125, IMG submission 96464) | Terrestrial soil microbial communities with excess Nitrogen fertilizer from Kellogg Biological Station, Michigan, USA - KB3-175-1 | ecosystem: Environmental > Terrestrial > Soil > Unclassified ... | reverse complement strand
TGACGCAACCCTGTTCGAAGCGGCGTTCCGGCATGCCGGGGTGCTGGTGCGGCCAGATGTCCTGCGGCCGGTCGCGGGCGGCTACGACCTGATCGAGGTGAAGGCTTCGACCGCCGTCAAGGATTACCATCTCGACGATTGCGCCATCCAGACATGGGTGATCACGGAAGCAGGCGTACCACTGCGCAGCGTCTGCATTGCGCACGTCGACAACAACTTCGTCTACCAGGGCGACGCCGACTACCGCGGCTTGCTGGTGACTGAGGACCAGACCGACGCTGTCCGCAACCGCATGCACCAAGTCCCGGGCTGGATCGACGGCCTCAAGGCGGTGCTGCAGAACCCGGAACCCGAGATCCATACCGGCGACCAGTGCCACACTCCATTCGACTGTCCGTTCTTCGACCATTGCCGTGGCCAGGAACCGCCTGGGCCGGAGTACCCGGTCACGATTCTGCCGCGCAGCGGAAAGCTCGCGACGCAGTTGCAGGCGGAAGGCTACGACGACCTGCTGACCCTTCCGCCCGCGCGGCTGACCCACCCGCTGCACCGGCGCATACAAGACGCCTCGATCAACCAACGGCCATTCCTGGACGGGCGCGTGGGCGCGGTGCTGCGTGGGCTCGGGTATCCCCGCTACTACGTCGATTTCGAAACCGTCGACTTCGCCGTGCCACGTTGGGCCGGCACACGGCCCTACCAGCAAATCCCATTTCAGTGGTCGTGCCACATCGAACAGCGCGACGGATCGATTATGCACTCGGCTTTCCTGGACCTGAGCGGCGATCCCCCGATGCGGGCGTTCGCGGAAAGCCTGCTTGCCGCCATCGGCGACTCGGGACCGATCCTTGTCTACAACGCGGCATTCGAGAAGACCCGCATCACGGAACTTGCCGGGTTGCTTCCCGACCTGGCTGCCGCGCTCGATGGCTCGGTCGCGCGCCTCGTCGACCTTCTGCCCATCGCGCGCGAGTACTACTACCACCCGGCCATGAAAGGATCATGGTCGATCAAGAAGGTCATCCCGACGATCGCGCCGGAACTCGACTACGGCAATCTGGAAAACGTTGCCAGCAGTGGTGATGCGCCGCTCGCGTACCTCGAAGCCACGCATCCGGAAACCGCCGAAGCGCGGCGCGCCGAACTCGATGCGGCGCTGCGGCGGTACTGCGCCAACGACACGCTGGCGATGATCGAATTGATGCGGATGTTCGGGCACTTATGATTTACAGCCGTCCGACTTTTATATGGCCCGCTTCGATGCGCCGTAGCGAGATATATACTTCTGATCCGGTCACTGATCCGCCAACCCAGTCCAAAGGAGTCAAGAAATGAGTAATCAGTCACTTAAAATTAGCGCCAAAAATGTACGTTACGTTAAGCTTGGTGAAAAAGGCGAATGGGAGCGTGAATGTATTGAAAACGGCACGCTCCGATTTGGTTTTTATACTGGCAAAGACCAAATATTGCAGCTGTGTAGCTCACAAAAATGGGATGAACTACGCAACTTTTGGTTTCAAGAGGAGCAGAAATCCGCCTCCACCGCTACACGATTCACGAATGAAACCAAAAAATATTTTGAAGATCAAGGTGACACGCTGTGGATTACATTCGTCGAAGACCGACTCTATTGGGGTTTTCTTGATGGAAGGCCGCCACAACCAAGGGACCACTCAAGCACCTTCCGCAAAGTGCGCAATGGCTGGAGGTGTCAGGACATCTGCAGCAATGACCTGACCAAATCGAATCTTTCTGGAGCAATTACGAAACTCGCCGCGTACCGTGGCACGTCATGCGCGGTAGACGTTGCCGAAAAAGTCATCGCTCGTATAAATTGCGAAGACTCGAAACAAGTTGGGGATGCGCGCGATCAATACGTTAGGCTCAGCGACGCCATCATTCCATTAATCAAGTCTTTGCATGATAAGGATTTTGAGAATCTAATCGACCTAATCTTCACTTCTAGCGGTTGGCGGCGCATCAGTAAAGTCGGCGGAACACAAAAGACTACAGATTTCGATCTTCAACTTCCATCGACAGGAGAGCGCGCATTCGTTCAAGTAAAGACCGTTACCGAACAAAAAGAGTTTAGCGCGTACGTTGAGCGCATGAAGGATACAAGTGCAGAAAGGATGTTCTTCGCATACCATACAGGCAAAATAACCAATGATGACAAGGATGTCACACTTATGGATGGCAAGAAAATTGCTGAGATGGCGGTCAATGCAGGGTTGACAGAATGGATTATAGACAAGGCATCGTGATCGCTGTGGCCAACGACCCACTAGGACACGCCCAAAGCCGTCACGAAGAAAATTCAACACCGGCTGGCTGCAATCATTAAGACGGCATAGCTTCGAGGAATGAGCAGGCCGCAACCCTCGTTGGGGTGCGCTTGCAGAGGGAACCACCATGGCGGACCCAACCATCACCTGCCCAAGCTGCGGGACGGAAATCAAACTCACCGAGAGACTTGCAGCTCCGCTGCTCGAGGCGACGAAGAAGGAATTCGAGGCGAAGCTGGCAGCCCGGAATGCGGAAATCGTGGCGCGCGAAGAGACATTGCGCAAGGAATCCGAGACGCTTGCCGCCGATCGTGCGGCGTTGATGCGAACGGTGGACGACAAGGTTGCCGAGCAGCTCAAGGCCGACCGCGCGCGCATCGTTGCCGAAGAGTCCAGAAAGGCCAAGCTCGCCGCAGCAGCCGATCTCGAGCAGAAGACCAGTGAGGTTGCCGATCTTCAGCGCGTGCTGAAGCAGCGTGACGAAAAGCTCGCAGAAGCACAGCAGGCGCAGCTAGACGCCATCAGGAAACAGCGCGAGCTCGACGACGAAAAGCGCGCGCTCGAAGTTACCGTAGCAAAGCGCGTTCAGGACGAGCTGGCTTCGGTGCGCGGGGAGGCTCAGAAGCAAGCCGCGGACGAGTTCAAGCTCAAGGTCGCCGAGAGGGACAAGACCATCGCATCGATGAAGGACCAGATCGAGGACTTGAAGCGCCGGGCCGAACAAGGGTCGCAGCAGTTGCAGGGCGAGGTGCAGGAAATCGAGCTGGAAGCACTGCTGCGCGCAAAATTCCCCTTCGACACCATCGAACCCGTGCCCAAGGGCGAGTTTGGCGGGGACGTGGTGCAGCGCGTGGTCAGCCCGACCGGCCAGCCTTGCGGGAAGATCCTTTGGGAATCCAAGCGCACCAAGAACTGGAGCGATGGCTGGCTTGCCAAGCTGCGTGACGACCAGCGCGCTGCCAAGGCCGAGCTGTCGGTCATCGTCAGCCAGGCGCTGCCCAGGGACATCGAAACATTTGACGTGCGCGACGGTGTGTGGATCGCGCATCCGCGCGTAATGCTGCCCATCGCCACCATGTTGCGCGAACAGCTTGTGCAGGTCGGGATGGCTCGGCTAAGTTCCGTGGGCCAGCAGACCAAGACCGAGTTGATCTACCAGTACCTCACGGGACCACGCTTCAGGCATCGTGTCGAGGCCATTGTGGAAGCGTTTTCGAGCATGCAGAACGATCTGGGCAGGGAAAAGAAGGCCATCCAGAAGCAGTGGGCCAAGCGGGAGGTGCAGATCGAAAACGTCATGAGTGCAACGGTTGGCATGTACGGCGACCTGCAGGGAATCGCTGGCGCGTCGTTGCCGCAGATCGAGCAGTTGGAAGTGAAAGCCATCGGGTTCGATGAATCTGGGGAGCAAGAATCATCGTGAATTAGCAATCGCGCGGCTCTCCGGGCATAGCTGGCCAGCCAGCAACGCAATGCCCGCTCGCATTGCCAAGCTCTTCAGCCACTTCGCCGGCATGGCTTGCTCACCGTAGAACGCGCCTGCCACCTGCCCACAGATGGCGGCTGTGGTATCCGCATCGTCACCCAGATTCGCTGCTGCGATGACGGCATCCCGATACGTCGTCGTCGAATCGAACGCCCACAGCGCGGCTTCGAGGCTTTCCACGACGTAGCCGGTGCCATGTATCTCGCCCGCGGACTTCCCGCGGTAGTCCCCTCGCGCGATGGCCGCGATCCGATCCACAAAATCCGGACGATCGGCGTCCGCGAGCAACACGTCGGATTTCGACGCGCCGCGCAGCGCGCGCACCAGAATCCGCGCCAGCAATCGGCACGCATCCACACACTCGATCGCGCCATGGGTAGTGCGCGAGCTTTCGGCTGCGTAGTGTTCGGCGGCGTCGATGTCGTGCGCATGGAACATCGGCACCGGAGCCAGTCGCATGATGGAACCATTGCCCGCGGCATCCGGATCCGTCGATCCCGCATACGGATTGCCGGTTGCTTCGTATCGCTGAAGCGCGTCGCTGATGGTGTTTCCTATATCGAAACAGTCGCCGGTGCTGCTCAGGTATCCCTCGTTCCACCAGCGGCAATAACGCCGCATCTGGTCGTCGGCATCGAATCCGTTGCACTCGATCAGACTGGTTGCGAGACACAACGCCATGGATGTGTCATCCGTCCACTGCCCTGGTTCGAGATTGAACGGCCCGCCCCCGACCATGTCGTCGATCGGTTCGAAAGTCCCTCGCGTGGCGAATTCAAGCGTGGTTCCCACGGCATCGCCGACAGCGAGGCCGAGCAGGCAGCCGCGGTATCTGGATGCTTGGTCGATTTGGCGATTGAAGGTCATTGATCGCGCTTGGAAATTACAAGGCAGTCCGGCGCAGACATGGCTATCGTCTACGATCCTCCGTCCGCTAATTCTGCACGAAGCTGGATCAACCCGAGTTGCAAGGCTAGCGGGTAAACGCAGCGTGTGGTGTCTGGGGTGCGGTCGAATGTCCGCTTTTGGGCAGCCTGATTACAAGCGCGACCGGCCGGTTGTGGCCGACTCCGGCCCTGCGCAACACGCAGCTCCGGCAGCGTTACACCGTCTGGTCACCACCAGCGGCAATCGACGATTGCCGACACCAGTAGTCACCTTATCGGAAGACCCAGGCTGCCGAGGTTCCATCCACAGTAAGAGGGAGCGTCGCATCGCGTTGCCGGTAACTTTGGCGGTAACTGCCACAAGTCAGATTTTGAAAAGCAGCGAAGATCAAAACCTTGCGCGGTTTGTTCGATAGCCCCCGCCCCACCAAACAGAAAATGCCCGCCTTGTGCGGGCTTTTTTGTTTGACGCGGGCAGAGAAATGACGCCCCGCAGGGGGTTCGACGAAATAGCCGGGAGCGATTTCGGACAGCCGAAGGCTGGCCTGAGCGAAGCGAGGGGTGAGGCCCATGGATGGGCCGAACACTGCGAAGGCAGGATGCCGAAGTGAACATCGGCGCAGCCGCTGGCCCGCAGGGCGAGCGCCATGGATGGCGCGAGTATTCCCCCGCCGCTCCGATCTGATCACCATCTTTCATCCATGCCGACGGTGATCACTGTCGTCCCGCATCCTCGCACGAAACGCCACGCTGATTCGTGCCGGCTGCTCTCGCTGAGTCTTGGGAATGCCGTGTTCGTGGGTGAGCTGCGAGGCATGGCTCATGCGCAGCAGGCTGCCGGGCTCGAGGTCGATCGCGATCGTTTCGTGGTGTCCGTCGATGGCGCGGATCAGCATGCGGCGCGCCGATCCGAGCGACACCAGCGTGATCGGCTGACCAAGCGCCAACGAATGCAGTTTGTCGTGATGCATCGCCACGCTGTCGCGGCCGTCGCGATACAGATTCATGCCAGCGTGCGTGTACGATGCTGGCGCGAAAGCTTGCACGCGCGCCAGCATGTCGGCCAGCGGCAGTGTTTCGGGCAATGCATCGAGCGCGTAACCGGCGACCAGCCGCGGCACGTCGACGACGCGGTCGTACATCGGCCGCTGCAGCGCCGACCACGCGGCGTTCGCTCGCAGGCACTCGAACCACGCCTGCGCCGTGTCCGCATCGACGAAACGCGGCCAGTAGCAGATGCCGCCTTCGGCATCCTCGACCAGTTGCACCACGGAGGGAGCGAACAGGTCGTCGATCAGGGCGGACAGCGCGTGCATGGTCAATGGAAGTCACGCGACGCGGTGTGCAGTTCGCCGAGCAAGTGGCTCAGGTCGTGCAGGTCACGCGCGATCAGGTGTCGCACGCCATCGACGTGCTCCCAGCGCCCGCGCACGGCCAGCAGGCGCGCGCCCAGCAACGCCTTGCGCCGGCGCAGCGCCACGTCCGGCCGCACCACGATGTTGAACATGCCGTGCTCGTCTTCCAGCGTCACGAAGATGATGCCCTTGGCGGTAGCCGGGCGCTGACGCTGGGTGACGATGCCGGCCGCGCGGACTTGCCGGCCGTGCGGCATGCTGCGCAGTTGGCTGGAATCGAGCACGCGCTGCTGTTGGAGCCGTTGGCGCAGCAGCGACAGCGGATGCGCCTGCAGCGTCAGGCCGGTTGCGCGGTAGTCCGACAGCACGTCCTCGCTCAGCAACGGTGCCGGCAAAGTCACTTCGTCTTCGTCGGGACTGCCGGGCAGCAACGGACGCGCCAGCTCGATGCCGGCCACTGCCCAGCGCGCGGCATGGCGATGACCGGCCAGCTTCTGCAATGCACCCGCCTCGGCCAGCACCCGGCGCGCCTTCTCGTCCAGGCCGGCGCGCTGGCACAAGTCGCGCACATCGTGGAAGGCTGCCTGCGCGCGCGCCGCGACAATCGCTCGTGCCATCGCCTTGGACAATCCCGCGACCTGCCGCAGGCCCAGGCGCAATGCAGGCTGGCCGCCGTCGTCCACACCGCGTCGCACATGGCCACCCTCCAGCGTGTTGTCCCAGTCGCTGCAGGTCACGTCGACCGGACGGACTTCCACCGGCCTGCGCTCGCCTGCACCGCGGCGCGCGTCCTGCACGATCTGGCTGGGCGAGTAGAAACCCATCGGCTGCGCATTGAGCAGCGCGCACGCGAACGCAGCCGGCTCGTGCCGTTTGAGCCAGCAACTGATGTAGACCAGCTTGGCGAATGAGGCCGCGTGCGACTGCGGAAAGCCATAGGAACCGAAACCCTTGATCTGTTCGAAGATCTGATCGATGAATGCAGAGGAATAGCCCTTGCGCTCCATCAACTGGCGGATGCGCAGGCGATGCGGTTCCATGTCGCCGCCGCGTCCCCACGCCGCCATCGAGCGACGCAAGCCGTCGGCCTCCTCCGGCGAATAGCCGGCGTGGATCACCAGTTCCATCACCTGTTCCTGGAACAGCGGCACCCCGAGCGTGGGCTTGAGGATGTCTTCGATCTCTGGCGAGGGATACACCACCGGCTCCCTGCCTTGCCTGCGCCGCAGGTACGGATGCACCATGCCGCCCTGGATCGGACCGGGCCGCACGATCGCCACCTCGATCACCAAGTCGTAGAAGTCCTTTGGTTTCAGGCGCGGCAACATGCTCATCTGCGCGCGAGATTCGATCTGGAACACGCCGACGGTCTCGGCGGCCTGGATCATGGCGTAGGTCGCCGGATCGCCGGATGGCACCTGCGCCAGGCCCACGCGGTAACCGCGGTGGCGCTCGACCAGCTCGACGGCCTTGCGGATGCAGGTCAGCATGCCGAGCGCCAGGCAATCGACCTTCAGCAACCGCATCGTCTCCAGGTCGTCCTTGTCCCACTGGATGATGGTGCGATCAGGCATCGCGGCGTTCTCCACCGGCACCACGGTGGACAGCGGCGCATCGCTGATGACGAAGCCGCCGACGTGCTGCGACAGATGACGCGGATGGCCGAGCAACTGCGCGGTGATCGCCAGCACGCGCGCGATCAGCGGATTGTCCGGATCGAAGCCGGCTTCGCGCAGGCGCTGCGCCATCGGCGCATCGCCGTTGCCCCAGCCGAAGCAATCGGCCAGCAATGCAATCTGGTCCGGCGGCAGGCCGAACGCCTTGGCCACATCGCGCACCGCGCTCTTGCCGCGGTAGCGGATCACGGTTGCGGCCAACGCTGCGCGTTCGCGGCCGTACTTGGTGTAGACATATTGCAGCACCTCTTCACGGCGCTCGTGCTCGAAGTCCACGTCGATATCCGGCGGCTCGTTGCGCTCGCGCGACAGGAAGCGCGCCATCAGCAACCGGCTTTCGGCAGGATCGACCGCGGTGATGCCGAGCGCGAAACACACCGCCGAGTTGGCCGAGGAACCGCGCCCCTGGCACAGGATTTCGCGCGAGCGGGCGAAGCGCACGATGTCCTCGACGGTGAGGAAGAACGCCTCGTACTCGAGTTCCGCGATCAGCGCCAGTTCGTTTTCGATCTGCGCCGCGACCGCGGGCGGCACGCCATCCGGCCAGCGTTCGCGCATTCCCGCCTCGGTCAAGGCGCGCAACCAGCTCGACGGCGTGTGGCTGGCGGGCACCAGCTCGGCCGGATAGGCGTAGCGCACCTCGTCCATCCGGAAACTGCAGCGGCGTGCCAGTTGCACGGCCGCATCGAGCAACGCGCGCGGATAAATGTTGCCCAGTGCGCGCCGCGTGCGCAGGTGGCGTTCGCCGTTGCGGAACAGGTGCGCGCCGCAATCCGCCAGCGACGTGTTGTGGTGGATCGCAGTCATGGTGTCCTGCAACACGCGCCGGCGGCGCACGTCCATGTGCACGTCGCCGGTGGCGACCGGCGTCATGCCCAACCGAGAGGCCAGCGCGAGCAACTGGCGCAGGCGCGCGGCATCGTCGCGTTCGCGGTGCAGTTCCACCGCGAGAGAAGTGCGCTCGCCCAGCAGCGCGCGCAACCATCGACCCTGCGCCTCATCGGGCTCGATCGACGGCAGCCACAGCGCGAACAGACCGCATTCCGATGTTTCGCCCGCATGTGCAGCAAGGACACGCGCCACGTCCTCGCGCGTCAGCCGGTATTCGCCCTTGCGCGCAGCGCGGCGCGCGACGGTGATCAGTTCGCACAGCCGGGTGTAGCCATCCTGGGTCTCGACCAGCAGCACGAAACGAAGACCGCAGGCGAGCGTGAATTCGCTGCCGACGATCAGCTTGAGCCCGATGGCGCGCGAAGCTTCCAGCCCGCGCACGATACCGGCCAGCGAGCACTCGTCGGTGATCGCCAGTGCCTCGTAGCCGCATTGCCTGGCGCGCAGGAACAGTTCTTCCGCACTGGCCGCGCCGCGCAGGAACGAGAAGTCCGACAGGCAATGCAATTCCGCGTAAGCCGGCAACTCGCCGGGCACACTTGCATCGTTGGCTGCGCGACGGCCCAAGCGCTGCGCCACCGTCCATGCACGCGGCGGACGGGCGCCCGGCGTATCCGGCGGCAAGCCGTACACGAGATCGTCGCCACTCACGCGAACCACCCGTGCAGCATCCAGCCGCCCTGCTCGCCCGGCGGCGCGAACGCCCAGGCTTTCTGTCCCTGCGAGGTTTCGAGGACGTAGTAGTCGCGCCGCGCTTCGCCGCCGTCCCACCAACCGCTTTCCAGCCGTTCCGGACCCGACACGATGCGCAGGTGTGGATCACGCAGCGGAATGGGTTTCGACAGCAGCCACAACGGCCGCGGCGGACGGATCGGCGCCCGGTCGATGTGCGCGTTTTCTTCCGCGCGCCGCCACGCGCGCTCCGGGCGCGGATCGCAGGTCGGCGCGATCCGGTACACCGCCGTGTCGCCGAGGCGGGCGCGCAGGCGTTCGCGCAGTTGCGGCCACGGCAGCGACTGCTGCATGCGCACATCGAAGAGATCCCGCGTCGCCGGCACGAACGGCGGCAGTTCCCGCGCCAGCAGCCGCAGCGCCACCACGGGCCGGTCGAGTTGCACCCGTTCCAGCCGGCTGCGGGTCAGCTCGAACAGCATCGACGGCTCGCGCTCGGGCGCGAGCAGGCCGACCTCCACGTCGGTATGTGCCGCCTCGTGTTCCAGCCGCAGCACGAAGCGCTGCACGCCGCCATCGCGGATCGACAGGCTGGTGCACAGGTCGCCGATCATCCGGCGCAGCGGGAACAGCAGCGCGGTGTGGCTTTCCACCTCGCACTCCAGTTCGATCCGGCTATCGAAGTGGTCGGGTGGCGCGTAGTACGCCAGCGGATCGTCCGCGCTGCCATACAGCCGATCGAGATGTTCGAGCAGCGGCAGACCGAAACGGCGGCGCACGCTGTCCGTCGGCAGCGCACGCACGGCGCGCAGATCGCGGATACCCATGCGATGCAGCCGCTCGCCCGCGGCGTCGGGCAACAGCGCACGACGCACTGGCACGCGATCCAGCAATTCGTGCATCGCAGCGGGATGATCGACCGCCAATCCATCGCGAAGCCCCGCCAACACGCGCGCGGCGCGCGGCGTCGGCGCCATCGCGATGCGATGCGTGAATCCCAGCGCGGCGAGTTCCTCGCGCAGGCGCGCCTCGATCCGCGGCCACGGCCCGAGC
>Ga0134125_10010666_pt1 | contig 10305 bp, 11 predicted proteins | sample KB31751_FD_96464 | JGI IMG/M metagenome (GOLD analysis project Ga0134125, IMG submission 96464) | Terrestrial soil microbial communities with excess Nitrogen fertilizer from Kellogg Biological Station, Michigan, USA - KB3-175-1 | ecosystem: Environmental > Terrestrial > Soil > Unclassified ... | reverse complement strand
GGAGCCGCGCCGCTCCTCGCCGTCCGGGCCCAGCAGCACCAGCTCGCAGACGTAGCGCGCCCGGCGGTCCACGACGCCCTCGAGCTCCCGCAGCAGGCGCTCGATCGCCTCGCCCCCCTCGGCCCCGTACCGCGCCGAGCGAACCCCGGGCGCGCCGCCGAGCGCGGCGACCTCGAGCCCCGAGTCCTCGCCGAGCATCCACGCCTCCGCGGGGCCGACCTCGCGCCCGTACGCCGCTTTACCGCGGGCGTTCTCGTAGTAGCTATCGCTGCCTTCCTCGGGATAGCCGTCCGCGTCCAGCAGCTCGAGCTCCCAGCCGGGCAGCAGCGCGGACAGCTCGCGCAGCTTGTTCCGGTTCTGCGAGCAGAGGCGGACGCTCAGTCGCTCCAGCGGACCTCCAGCACCGGCTCGAGCTCGGACAACTTCGCGACGATGCCCGGCGCGTCAGCCCTCGGCGGCAGCTTCACGTCCATCAGCACCGTCCGCCGGTCCGCCTCGTGGCCGATCTCGAGCGTCTCGAGCCGCCCGCCGAGCTCCTCGAGCCGCTCGATCAGCAGCGCCGGGCTCTCGCCGGCGGGCAGCTGCGCGAGCAGCCGGTCGGTCTCGGGCCGGAAGCGGTGCATCGCCTGGAACGCGATGATCCGGAGCGGCCACAAGGAGAAGAGGACGAGCGCGGTCGTGATCACGGCGGCCGAGTAGTAGCCGGCGCCCGAGGCCATCCCGATCGCCGCGACCACCCAGAGCGTCGCGGCCGTGGTCAGCCCGCGCACCGAGAAGCCCTGCCGGATGATCGCGCCGGCGCCGAGGAAGCCGATCCCGGTCACGATCTGCGCGGCGATCCGCGTCGGGTCGGCGCGGACGATGCTCCCGCCGTTGACCAGGAACTCGTGGAAGCCGTAGGCCGAGACGAGCGTGAAGAGGCACGAGCCGACGGAGACGAGCAGAAGCGTGCGGAAGCCTGCCTCGCGTTCGCGCAGCTCGCGCTCGAGGCCGACCAGGCCGCCGAGGCCCGCCGCCACGACGACGCGCAGGAGCTCCTCCGACCACGTCAGCGACGGGATCTCAAGCAGCAGCATCGAGTGCCGCCTCCTGGGCCGCGCGGATCCTCGCGATCCCCGCCGCGCCGAGATCCAAAAGCGTGTCGAGCTCGGCCCTGTCGAAGGTCGCGCGCTCGGCCGTCGCCTGCACCTCGACCAGCCGCTCGTCGCCCGTCATGACGACGTTCAGGTCGACCTCCGCGCCCGAGTCCTCCACGTAGTCGAGGTCGAGCAGCAGCTCGCCGCCGACGATCCCGAGCGAGACGGCCGCGACCGACTCCGGCAGCGCGCGCGAGAGCCCGGCCTTGCCGAGCGCCCTGGCGGCCGCGACCCACGCGCCCGAGATCGAGGCGCAGCGCGTGCCGCCGTCCGCCTGCAGCACGTCGCAGTCGATCCAGAGCGTGCGCTCGCCGAGCGCCTCGAAGTCGAGCACCGAGCGGAGCGCGCGGCCGATCAGCCGCTGGATCTCGACGGTGCGGCCCTTCTGCTTGCCGGCGCTCGCCTCGCGCTGCGTCCGCTCACCGGTCGAGGCGGGCAGCAGCGAGTACTCGGCGGTCAGCCAGCCGCGGCCCTGGTCGCGCATCCAGCGCGGCACGCCCTCGTCGAGCGACGCCGTGCACAGCACCTTCGTCTTGCCCTGCGAGTAGAGCACCGAGCCCATCGGCTGCTCGAGGTAGTCGACGACGATCTCGACCGGCCGCAGCTCGTCGGAGCGCCGGCCCTCTCTCACGCCGCGATCAGGTCGGCGACGGACACGTGCTCGACCTCCCCCAGCGGCAGCTGCAGAAACCGCTCGCCGAGCGCGCGGAACGCGGCCGGGTCGCCCGTCGTGAGGAAACGGTACGTCCCCTCGCGGGCCTCGTCGTTCTCGATCCCCTTGCGCGCGAGCGTCTCGGCGACCTCGCGCGCCGTCTCCTCGGCCGAGAAGACGAGCGTCACGCCCCGCCCGAAGACGCGCTGGAAGATCGGCCGGATCAGCGGGTAGTGCGTGCAGCCGAGGATGACCGTGTCGACGCCCGCGTCCTTCAGCGGCTGCGCGTACTCGCGCACCGCCTCGGTCGTCTCGGCGCCGAACGGGTCGTCGCTCTCGATCAGCGGCACGAGCCGCGGGCAGGCGACCGGAACGAGCTCCGCGCCGGCATCGAGCGCGTGCACGAGCTCGCCGTAGCGGCCGGCGTCGACCGTCGCCTGCGTGGCGAGCAGCCCGATCCGGCGGTTGCGCGTCGCCTGAACGGCCGCGTGCGCCTCGGGCGTGATCACCCCGACGACCGGCACGTCGAGCTCCTCCTGCAGCTGCGGCAGCGCAGCGCCGGTCGCCGAGTTGCACGCGACGAGGACGAGCTTCACGTCCCGGCCCGCGAGGTAGGCGCCGATCTCGCGCGCGAAGCCGCGGATCTCCTCGAGCGGCCTCGGGCCGTACGGCAGCCGCGCATGGTCGCCCAGGTAGACGAAGTCCTCGTGCGGCATCGTCACCAGGCACTCGTGCAGGACGGTCAGCCCGCCCACGCCCGAGTCGAACACGCCGATCGGCCTGGGGTCCACGCGCCGATTCTAGGAGGGCTTACCGGGCGGCGCGGGCGCCGAGGCCGACGTACTCACGAGAGCTGTCCCTGCCGACCAGCAGCCAGAGGACGAAGGCGTTCGTCAGGGCGATCAGCAACGCGCCGCCGAGGACGGCGCCTCCCGAGCTGAACATGTAGACGACGGCGCCGACCAGCCCGATCACGGAGAGCACGACCATTGCGTAGTAGCCCACCCGGCTTCCGCGCAGCAGCAGGATCGACGCGATCAGGTAGACGATCCCGAAGACGAGGGCCCCGGTCCCGAACGAGTCGTCGACCGAGCTCGCGACGGCGATCCCGAGCACGCCGTAAAACCCCTCGAAGAGCGCCTTCGCAATGCCGATCATCCCCGCGAGCGCCACCGGGAAGGGCGTGTCTCTCGATTCGAAGTCCATCGTGTCGCTCATGGCACCTTCCTGGTCGGGGACCACGCCAGTATCTCCCGTGCCGGCGCCTCGGCCAAGCGCGCTCGATCCAGCGGTACTCTGTCGAGCGATTTGGGTCGGAGGGTCTTGCTCATCCTGTTCGCGTCGCTGGTCGCGCTCTGCGCGTCCGGGCGCGCCTCGGCCGGGACCCAGGAGCTGACGCTGCACATGGACGACGGCGTCGACCTGGCGGCGACCCTGTACGAGCCGAGCGCCGCCCCGCCGCCGGGCGGGTACCCGGCGATCGTGATGTTCCATGGCATCGGCGGGAAGCGGCAGGACCTGGCGGCGACCGCCCAGCGCCTCACCGACCCGTTCGCGGTCCTGACCTTCGACTTCCGCGGGCACGGCCAGTCGGGCGGCCTCGTCTCGATCGACGGCCCGCGTGAGATCGCCGACGCGCGCGAGATCTACGACCAGCTGGCGGCGCGGCCGGAGATCGACAAGACGAAGATCGGGGCCTGGGGCATCTCCCTCGGCGGCGGCGCGGTGCTTCGCTCGCTGGTCGAGGGCGTGCCGTCGAAGGCCGTCGAGACGGTCGAGACCTGGACCGACCTCTACAGCGCCCTGGCGCCGCAGAACCTGGCCAAGTCGGGCGCGATCTTCCAGTTCCTGAGCTCGGTACCGGCCGACCGGCTCGACCCGTCCGTGACGGCGATCCGCGACGACGCGCTCGCGAGCCGCAACCTCTCCGTGCTCCGCGCCTGGACTGCGGGGCGCTCGAGCCGGCCGCTCCTGAAGACGGTGAAGACGCCGGTCTTCATGTTCCAGGGCCGCCGCGATTTCGCCTTCGACATCGCCCAGGCGAGAGCCGGCTACGCGCTGCTGAAGGGGCCGAAGCGCCTGTACGTCGGCGACTTCGGCCACGCGCCCTCGACATATCCCGGCCCGGACTTCCAGCAGCTGGCGAGCCTCGGCGCGGCGTGGTTCAAGCGCTACCTCGGCACGGGAAGCGCGACGATCGCGCCGGTCACGCTGGCGCCGAGCCCGTGGCGAGGGAAGCTGCGCGCGTTCTCGAAGCTGCCCGCCACGCGGCGGCTCACGGTCTCGCTTCCCGGCAACGACCGTCTCGCCGGCGCGGGGCGAGCGGTGCGGTCGAGCGGCCGGTTCACGGGCAACGCGGAGACGTTCGGCACGCCCACGGTGCAGCTCACGGCACGCCTCACCGGCGGCTGGTCGCGGCTCGTGGCCGTGCTCACCGCGGAGCCGCGGAAGGGCTCCCAGATCGTCGTCAGCGAGGGCGGCATCAACACGGCCGGCCTATCCGGCAAGCGCAAGCTCTCGATCCGGTTGATCGACACGGCGACGCTGATCCCGCGCGGCGCGCGGCTGACCCTGACGCTCGCCACCAGCTCGGTCGCGCAGAACCCGGGGAACCTGCTCTACCTGAACTTCCCGATGCCGAAGGCTGCGCGGATCGCGCTCGGGCCCGCGAAGCTGACGCTGCCGATCCTGCGCAAGCCGATCTCCCGGTGAGGGCGCTCGCGCTCGCGCTGCTGGCCGCGGCCGCCCTCGCGCTGCCGGCCGGCGGCTCCACCGGGAGCACGCCGGGCGTGACCTCGAACGAGATCCTGATCGGCGGCACCGTGCCCCTGAGCGGCTCCGCCTCGGCCTTCGGCACGGTCGGCCCGGGCGCCAACGCCTACTTCAGGTACGTGAACGCCCACGGTGGCGTCTTCGGGCGCAAGATCCACTACATCTGGCGCGACGACGGCTACGACCCCTCGCGCACGGTCGACGAGACCCGCCGGCTCGTCCAGGAGGACAAGGTGTTCGCGATCTTCAACACGGTCGGCACCGAGCACAACGTCGCCATCCGCGGGTACCTGAACGCGGTCAAGGTGCCGCAGGTCTTCGGCGGCACGGGCGCGAGCGTGATCGGCAAGGCGGCCAAGCGCTACCCCTGGACGATGGGCTACCTGCCGAGCTTCGTGGGCGAGGGCGCGATCTACGGGCGCTACGTCGTGAAGCACCGGCCGAAGGCGCGCATCGCGGTGCTCTACGAGAACAGCGACTACGGCCGCGACCTGTTGCACGGCCTGCAGCGCGGCCTCGGCAAGCGTGCCTCGCACATCGTCGCCAAGCAGACCTACGAGGTGACCGACACCGACGTCAACTCGCAGATCGCGAAGCTGCGCCGCTCCAAGGCCGACACCCTGATGCTCTTCTCGCTGCCGTACCAGACGATCCAGTCGTTCGTCTACGCCTACAAGCTCAAGTGGCGGCCGCAGTTCTTCGTCAGCGCGGTCTCGATCGAGCCGTCGATCATGGCCGTCGCGCGCCAGGGGACAAACGGCAAGGAGACCAACAACGCGCTCAGCGTCGCGTTCGTGAAGGACCCGACCTCACCCGCCTGGCGCAAGGACAAGGCGGTCGCGCTCTACAAGCGGATCATGAAGCGGTACTTCCCGGGCGGGCGCGTCTCGGATGTCTACAACTGGTACGGGATGACGGTCGCGTACTCGATGGTGGACGCGCTGAAGCACGCGGGCCGCAACCCGACGCGTGAGGGCCTCCGCCGCGCGATGACGCACATGGACGAGCACACGAACCCGTTCCTGCTTCCGGGCGTCGGAGTCGAGACGAGCCCGTCGGACTATTTCCCGATCACCAAGGCCCGGATGGTCGGCTACCGAAAAGACCTTTGGGTGTTGTTCGGGCCGCTGGTCAAGGCCCGGTAGTCGGTGTTAACTATCCGCGTGCCCGCGACGTCTCATACCAAGCCACCCAGGGGACAACGAGAAAGAAGGGGTTCATGAACAAGTCATTCCGCCTGGCACTGCTGACCGGTGCCTGCTTCCTCGGGCTCGCGTTCGCGGCGCCCGCATTCTCCGCGTACAACCCGTCGCTGATCATGGAGCAGTCGAGCTACAAGCTCGGCGCGACCTCGACGGCCGACGTGTTCATCGCGATCGACCCGGACGCCGACCCGACCGCCCAGCTGCGGATCTTCGCGCCCGCCGGCTACAGCGCGAACCTGACCGCTGCGCCCGGGACGAAGATCGGCTCGGTGGTCGCGCGCGTGAAGGCGAAGGCGCTCGGCGGCGCGCTGTTGACGCTCGCCGGCGACGTGCTCGTCGCGAACCCGTCCGACCCGGCGATCATCGCCGCGTCCACACAGTGCACCGGCAAGTCCACGCACACGACGATCTGGGTCCTGAACACCAGCCTGCAGGGCCAGACCGTTGCGATCCCGGTCTTCGTCGACCAGGTCGGCCCGCTCGTCGTGCAGACGGTCTGCCTGCCCTCGCCGGACGTGCCAGAGGCAATGGGCGGCGCGAAGTTCGGCGCACAGCTGTTCGCGGCCGACTTCACGATCAAGAACGTGTTCACGAACGCCAGCGCGACCGGCGGCTACGAGTGGTCGGGCATCTTCACGCCGTACACGCCTGGGACCGCGACGCCGAACCCGTCCGGCACCCTCGAGGCCCGCACGTACGTCGGGCTTCCCTCGTCACTGACGCTCAAGCGGGCGACGGCCAAGCGGGGCTTCAAGCTCACCGGCCAGCTGAAGATCGCCGGCGTCGACCCGCGTGGGATCAAGCTCGACCTCTACGCCGGCAAGAAGGCAGGGCCGGCGCCGAACGCGGTTTCCGGCGGGACGGGCAAGCGGATCACCCGCAGCCCGAAGCTGCCGGCCAGCGGGAAGTACTCGATCGCCCGGCCGAACGTGAAGTTCGCGACGTTCTTCCAGACGCGCTTCGAGAACTACACGACGCCCTGCACCGGGCCGTCGCCCTCGGGCCTGCCGGTCAACTGCCGTGAGGAGCGCATCGCCTCGATCACGAGCAACCAGCTCAAGGTCCTGAAGCCGAAGCCCAAGAAGAAGCACCGCTAGTCGTCTCTCGAGCGGGCCCTCCTCGGAGGGCCCGCTTACTTCTCGGCAGGCAGGTCGTCGTGGCGCGACCACTCGTGCCACGAGCCCGGGTAGTTGCGCGCGTCGTAGCCCGCCGCCCTGAGCGCCAGCGCGGCCAGCGCCGAGCGCGAGCCGGAGTGGCAGTAGGCGACGATCGCCGCGCCCTCGGGCAGCCCGGTGAGCTCGCGAACGCCCCACGGCTCGTGCGGCTGGCCGGGGCCGGCGAAGAGCTGCTCGACCTCGAGGTGCCTCGCGCCGGGGATGTGGCCCTGCCGCGGGTCGCAGGGGTAGCCACCGCGGCCGCGGTACTCGTCCTCGCTGCGCACGTCGAGGATCGTCAGCTCCGGGTCGTCCAGCCGCTCACGCAGCTCCTCCCAGGTCGGCACCGCCGCGAGCTGCGGCTCGAGCGCGGTCTTCGTCTTCTGCAGCTCGACCGGCCCCAGCTCGAGCTCACCGGGCCAGGCAGCCACGCCCCCTGCGAGCACCGAGACCTGCGGGTGGCCGGCGACGAGCGCCGCCTGCTGCGAGGCGGCGGCGCCGACACAGTCGCCGCGGTCGTAGAGCACGAGCCGCTCCTGCCCGGTGACGCCGTGCCGCCCGAGGCGCCGCTGCACCTCGGTGGCGAACTCGGCGACGGTCTCGCGCGTCGCGAGCGGGGGCGGCGAGCCGAGCACCAGCGGGATCGAGCCCGGCAGGTGCCCGCGCTGGTGGGCGTTGGGCCCGCGCACGTCGCCGAGCACGAGGTCTTCCTCGCCGAGGTGCTCCTGCACCCAGGCTGCGTCGACGACGGGTGGGATCACAGCGCGGAGACGACGGCGCGCTCGGCCGCGACGCCCGGACGCTCGGAGCAGCGCTCCAGCCAGTCCGCCGTGGCCGGGCCGAGCTCGAGGCCGAAGCGGTCGAGCCCGCGCAGGACCCAGGGCACGTAGCCGATGTCGGCGAGCCCGAACTCGCGGCCGCTCAGCCACGCCTGCGCCTCGAGCGCGCGCTCCAGCCCCGCGAGCCGCTCGTCGAGCCCTTCGCGTCCGTCGCCGCGGCGCGCCGCGTAGTACGCGTCGCCGAGCCGGTCGTCGAAGCGCTGCAGCCAGAGCCGCCCGAGCGCCCGCTCGGCCGGGTCGGCCGGCCAGAGGGCCGGCTCCGGGTAGCGCTCCTCGAGGTACTCCATGATCACCTCGGACTCCGGCAGCACGAGGCCCTCGTCCTCCTCGTAGACCGGAACGCGTCCGGTCGCGTTCTTCTCGTAGATCCAGGCCGGCCGGTCGTCGAGGTCGATCTCGACCGCCTCGTAGGCGATCCCCTTCTCGGCCAACGCGATCCGCGCGCGGGCGGCGTAGGGACAGCGTTCGGCGGTGTAGAGCGTCGGCATGCCCTGAATCTACCCGCGGCCCGCGCCCTCGAGACCCATCAGTTCGGCGAGCTGGCCGAGGAGCTCGTCGGGAGGCGGCAGCTCGTCCGGGGACGACGCCGTCCGCGCGACGGCGCGCACGGCAGCCGGCTCGGCGCCCGTGAGGCGTGAGACGACGGTCGGGTTCGCGCCGAGGGCGACCACGTCGCCCGGCGGCAGCGGCCCGAAGTGCTCGGGCACGGACTGGTACTCGTCGACGACGCTGCCCCGCTCGTAGAGGACGTACCGCACGACCGCGCCGTCGTCGACGCTGAGCGCGCAGACCACTGCGGCGGTCGCGTTCGAGAGCTCGGAGGCGAGCCGTTCACGCGCCTTGCGGTCGCGGTCGAGGAGCTCGGCATGAACGGTGACCCAGCCGTTCCGCGGCTCGCCGACGCGCCCACCCGAGCCCCCGAGCCGAGGCAGGTACTTGCCGACCGCCGCCTCGACGGCGTCCCGGTCGTCGCTCTGAACGTGGAGCGAGGCGTACGAATCGCCGGGTGCCTGCTGCTGCTCGAGCCGCGCGATCGGGACCGTCAGCCGCTGCGCCCACTCGGTGAAGCCGAGCCGGCGCCAGACCTCCCGGCCGACCTCGTTGCTCGTCGCGACGTCGAGCGTCAGGTGCTCGATCCCGGCCTCGCGGGCGCGCTCGCCGAACGCGCCCAGCAGCGCCCTGGTCACGCCCTGGCGCCGCTTCTCGGGCACGACGTAGACGATGTTCACGTGCGCGTAGCCCTGCGGGTCGAGCTCGCCGAAGGCGTACCCGACCGGCTCGCCGTCGTCCTCGGCCAGCAGCACGAGCTTGCCTTCGAACAGCTCCGGCGCGACCTCGCGGTGAGGCCAGGGCCGGTCCCAGTTCTCGTCGAAGATCGCCTGGGTGAAGGCGAGCAGCGTCGCCTCGTCGGCAGCGGTCGCTTCGCGCACGTTCATCCGACCGCCACCCTAGCCCCGGTCAAGAGGTAGTGAGCGGAGAGGTTCTGGAACGGCTCGAACCGTGCGCGGGCGGCGACGAGATCGGTTTCCTCGGGATAGAAGCTGCGCACCGCCTTCGCGAGCGCGATGTCGCCCACGGGCCACGCGCGCGGGCGCGCGAGATGCCGGGCGAGGAACCACTCGGCCGTCCACTCGCCGATCCCGCGGAGCGAGACGAGCCGCTCCTTGACCTCCTCATCCGGGAGCGAGGCGAGCTCGTCGAGGTCGATCGGCTCCTGCGCGAGCCCCAGCACGTACTCGGCCTTGCGGCCCGAGAAGCCGAGCGCGGTCAGGTCGTCGGACGTGGCATCGCGCAGCCGCTCGGCGGTCGGGAACGCGTACGCCTGCCCCACCTGCCGGCCGAAGCGCTCGATCAGGCGGTTGCGGATCGCGAACGCCGCGAAGAGCGAGACCTGCTGCGCCGTGATCGAGGTGACGAGCGTCTCGAACGGATCGGGTGCGAGCGGCGGCCGGAAACCCGCCAGCTCATGCGTCAGCCGCGCGAGCACGGGGTCGGCCTGCGCCCACGCGTAGAAGCCGTCGAGGTCGAACGGCGCGCCCAGGAGCGTGAGCGCGACCGGTCGCGTCTCGTCGTCGAGCGGCTCGACCTCCGCCCCGCCGGGCGCTCGCTCGATTCGCACCTCCCGCGTCCCGACCACGCGATGCAGGGCGCCGTCGACCCAGAGGTTCGCGAGGTCGGGCCCGAAGGCGCGGAAGCGCTCGGTGCTGAGCTCGAAGTCGAACGGCTCCGGCAGGCGGAGCAGGGTCACGCGAACGCGTGGAAGTCCGTCAGGTCCTCGTAGGCGACCCCGCGCTCGTCGAGGTAGCGCGCCAGGCTTCCGGTCGCGTAGACCCGGTCGGCCGCGAGCGCGGCGCAGTAGTCCGAGTGGCCGTCCCCGGCGTAGACGACCTCGCCGTCCGGCAGGTCGGCCCGCTTGCAGGGCTCGCCGCACTCGTCACACTCCTCGGCGACGCGGAAGCGAACCGTCCAGCCGTCGGGCCGGGCCGCGACCCTGTTGGCCCGGAGCTCGACCGCATCCAGCACGCCTTCGCGCTCGAGCAGGGGCTC
>Ga0134125_10010665_pt1 | contig 10306 bp, 8 predicted proteins | sample KB31751_FD_96464 | JGI IMG/M metagenome (GOLD analysis project Ga0134125, IMG submission 96464) | Terrestrial soil microbial communities with excess Nitrogen fertilizer from Kellogg Biological Station, Michigan, USA - KB3-175-1 | ecosystem: Environmental > Terrestrial > Soil > Unclassified ... | reverse complement strand
AGGCGGGTGTAGGTGTCGTCGCCGAAGTCCTCCAGCAGGAGCAGGCCGTGCTCGGCGTCGGACGCGAAGATACGGGGGGCGCTGTAGCCCATGTTGCGGAGGAGCTCGGCCACCGCGGCGTAGGGGCGGACGTCCTCGACCGGCGGCGGCGCGTCCATCAGCACGGCGCGCTTGCCGCCCATCTCCAGGCGGTCGTAGTGGCGGAAGGAGGCGTCGCCGGCGAGGCGGCCGCGCGCGGCCTTGCCCCAGCCGTTGGCGGCGAGGAAGCGGGCGATGAGCGCCTCGCGGTCGGTGGCGGCGGCTTCAGCCATCGGGGAACAGTCCGGTCAGGCGGGCGGCCCAGGATCCGCGGCCGGCAAGGCGGGCGGTGCGGGCGGTCGGGCCGGCGGCGAAGGCCAGGGTGAGGTCGAGGCGCTCGCTCGGCAGCAGGCCCTGCGCGCGGTCGGGCCATTCGATCAGGCTGATGCCGTCAGCCAGGGCCTCCTCGATGCCGAGCTCGTAGGCCTCGTCGGGGCGCGACAGGCGGTAGAGGTCGAAGTGCCAGATGGCGCCGGCCGGCGACTCGTAGGTCTGGACCAGGGTGAAGGTCGGGCTCGGCACTTCCTCGCGCTCGCCGGTGAGGGCATCGACGAAGGCGCGGGCGAAGCGGGTCTTGCCGACGCCGAGCTCGCCCGCCAGGGCGATCACGTCGCCGGGTCTCGCCACGGCGGCGATGGCCTGTGCCAGCGCGACCGTCGCCGCCTCGTCCGCCAAGCTCGCCACCCGCTCCACCTGCCTGCCGGCCGCCGCCTCCATGTCGCAGGGTTGTAGCCGGACGGCCTTGCGTGGTCTACCTGAAGCCATCATCTTAGCCGCCGCCTGGGAACCCCCGAAGCAGGGAATGCGGATACAGACCCTCACCCCCACCCTCTCCCGCTGCGCGGTAGAGGGGGCTAGCGAGACCGACGCATGAGCGCCAGCCACAGCACGGACGTCGTGATCATCGGGGCCGGGCCGGTCGGGCTGTTTGCCGTGTTCGAGTGCGGGATGCTGAAGATGCGCACCCATGTGGTCGACGCGCTCGATACCACGGGCGGGCAGTGCGCGGCGCTCTATCCGGAGAAGCCGATCTTCGACATCCCGGCCTATCCGCGCATCGAGGCCGCCGACCTGATCCGCAAGCTGGAGGAACAGGTGGCGCCGTTCCACCCGACCTACCATCTGGGCCAGCAGGTGGAGAGCCTGACGCCGGCCGATGGCAGCGGCTGGGAAGTGGCGACGACGGCGGGCACGCGCATCGCCTGCAAGGCGGTGGTGATCGCCGCCGGGGTCGGCGCCTTCGGGCCCAACCGGCCGCCGCTGGCGGGCATCGAGCAGTATGAGGGCCGCAGCGTCTTCTACCTGGTGAAGCAGCGCGAGGACTTCCGCGGCAAGCGCATCGTCATCGCCGGCGGCGGCGACTCGGCGGTCGACTGGACGCTGCTGCTGGCCGAGCTGGCGGCGAAGCTCTACGTCATCCACCGGCGCCCGAAGTTCCGCGCGGCACCCGAGAGCGTGGCCCGCATCGACGCGCTGGCCAAGGCCGGCAAGATCGAGATGGTGGTGCCCTATCAGCTGGCGCGCCTGGAGGGCAGCGATGGCCGGCTCTCGGCGGTGGTGGTGGCCACGCTCGACGGCCAGGAGCGCCGGCTCGAGGCCGACGTGCTGCTGCCCTTCTTCGGCCTTGCCATGAACCTGGGGCCGATCGCCCAGTGGGGCCTCAACCTCGACCACAACCACATCAAGGTGGACCCGGCGACCTGCGCCACCAGCCAGGCCGGCATCTTCGCCATCGGCGACATCGCGGCCTATCCGGGCAAGCTGAAGCTGATCCTCGCCGGCTTCTCCGAGGCGGCGCTGGCGGCCCACGCCATCTACCCGCTGGTGCACCCCGGCGAGGTGCTGCACTTCGAGTACTCGACGACGAGCGGGGTGCCGCAGCTGGGGTGAGGGACGGCGCGGCCGGATTCCTGAGGGGAGCGGCTGGAGAAAACGGTTTCACGTGAAACAGTGGTGCGATGTTTCACGTGAACATATTTGCGTAAGAGGCGGGTGGGGGCCTGAAAACACGAAAAGTGCAAAACAACCCCATGCATTAAAAAATAGACCAACGAAATCAATGACATCACTATGTGCAGATTCGGCACGTCAGAGCCCCCTCAGAGCACGGATTCCAGCGCTGAGCGACGGAATTTGAACGGGGTACGCCGGGGTGCAAAGGCGGTCTTGTCGAAACGATCCAAGCCCTTGATCTCGTACGGGGTGCAACAGCGCACTCTTCTCGACAGCCATGCCAGCAGCGGTCTCCGTTGTGGTAAGAGATTCCCATGCCACAGCTTGGCTCTCGCCATGCTCGGCCACGGCGTCCCCTGGATCTTCGCTTATGGTCGACATCTTCGTCGCTGTCACGGACTGGGATTGGTACGATTTCCTGCGTACGCAGCCGGACATCGGTGAGGTGAATTTCTGGCAGCCGGGTGGGCGAACGTCGTTCGGCGCACTCGAACCCGGTGAGCTTTTTCTATTCAAACTCCACAGCCCCCGCAATTTCATCGTCGGTGGCGGAGTGTTTTGGTACGCAACGCTCCTCCCGATATCGTTGGCGTGGGAAGCTTTCGGACCGGCCAACGGTGCTCTGTCGTTGGATCAAATGCGATTGCGAGTGGCTCACTACCGACGCTCAGCAGTCGATCATCGAGAGGACTATCAAATCGGATGCCGAATCCTCGAGCAGCCATTCTTCTTCGACGAGGACCAATGGCTGCCCGTGCCGCCGAGTTGGTCACCAAACATCGTAACTGGGAAGATATTCAGGACTGACCAATCAGAGGGACAGGTTTTGTGGCAAGCGGTGCAGGAGAGACTCCGCCATATGGCCGGCTCCGGACTCAGTGAGAAGCCGGCACGGTACGGCGAGCCTACCCTAATTCTTCCGCGATTAGGTCAAGGGGTGTTTCGGATTGCCGTGACGGACGCCTACAGCCGCCGCTGCGCTGTTACGCGCGAGCGGACGCTTCCCGTGTTGGAAGCAGCGCATATCGTACCGTTTGCTGTCGGCGGAGAACATGCGGTCAGCAATGGGCTGCTGCTAAGACGCGACCTGCATGTTCTGTTTGACCGCGGGTATCTGACGGTCAGCCCGGACCATCGTTTGGAGGTGAGCCGGAAGATACGGGAGCAGTTCGAGAATGGGCGTGACTACTATGCGATGCATGGTCGGTTGATCGACGTCCCCCTACGTGTCGACCAGAAACCGGCGCGCATTGGCTTGGAATGGCACAATAGTAAGAGATACCTCGGGTGAGGGTTGCGTCACCGCCACAAACTGCATCACCGGGAATGCTCTCGTTGGCAGGAGGCGTATGCGTCGGATGGTGCGGGTGGGCGGAGGCGCCCCACCACCCGGCCTCCCCACTTCGTGGGGGAGGAGCTTGAAGCACGACGTCAGCGGTTCTTGTTATCGGTAATCGATAACATGGACGGCTCGGCGGCCCATGTTATCGGCTACCGATAGTATGGAACGGGCGACGAGCGTGACGAGAAGCGAGCGCGGTTGGCGGGGCCAGGGGATGCCGATCCGCGAGCTGCCACAGCCCACCCTTAACTGCAGGGATTCAACGGCGGCGACGACGCGGGACAGCAGGCTTCTTCTCGTCCAGCTTCTCGATTCGCACGCCGCGGCCGGCGCGCAGGCTGGCGCGGGCCTGGCCGATGCGGCGCAGGAACCGGGGGTCGTGCTCCAGGCGGTAGTCGAACCAATCGTCCTCCGACTCGAAGCCGATGAGCACGCCGGCCGGCCTGCCGTGGCGCGTGATCACCACGGTCTCCCGTTCGGCCAGACGCAGATATTTGGACAGATCGTCCTTCACCTCAGACAGCGCCACTTCCTTCATTGGGTACTCCTGTTTGCTGCAGCCATGCCGCGGCATCGGTTTTCGAGACGATGGCAAGAATCTCGACGGTGTCCATCGTCACGTCATAGAAGACACGAACGTCGCCAACGCGGAGGCGATATTGCGGCCGGGCCAGCCCGCGCAGGCGCTTGATGCGGCTCTTGCTCGTCTTCGTCGGCTGGTGGCGCAGATGCCGTTCGATCGCGCTCCGTACCATGGCCCGCATCTGCGCCCGCAAGCCACGAAGGTCATTAACCGCTTCGGGCGCCATGACGATCTCGAAGCGCATTCTGGCCAGATGATAGCCAGAATTTGCGATGGCTGCAAGCGGCGGCGTTGGGGATGGCGGCGCGTTGGCCGCCCTTTTCGCTTAGACCGAGTACAACGCCCTCACCCTAACCCTCTCCCGCAAGCGGGAGAGGGGACTTGAGCGGAGCCTGCCACCCCTTAGTCCGCCGCCTGCGCCTCCGGCTTCGCCACCGGGCCGGCGATCGGTATGTTGCAGGTCACTTGCGTGCCTTCGCCGGGGGTCGAGTGCAGCTCGACGGTGCCCTGGTGGAGCTCGATCAGCTTTTTCACCAGGGCGAGGCCGAGGCCGGCGCCGGTGGGGCGGCCTTGGCTCGAGATGCGCACGAAGGTCGTGAAGACGATCTCCTGGTCCTGCGGGTCGATGCCCACACCGGTGTCGGTCACCGTGATCGCCATGCTGTCGTCCTCGCGGCGCGCCGAGATGACGATGCGGCCGCCGGGCGGGGTGAACTTTATGGAGTTGCTGACGATGTTGTAGATCGCCTGCTTCAAGCGGCGCTCGTCGCCGATGAGGGTGCCGATGTCCTGCGGGCAGTCGATGGCGAACTGCAGGTTGCGGTTGCGGGTGCGCTCGTGGGCGAAGGTCTCGACGCTCGCCAGCAGCCCGCACACATCGACCGGCGCCAGCTCGAGCTGCAGATAGCCGGCCTCGATGGTGGCGATATCGAGGATGTCGTTGATCAGGGTGATCAGGCGGTTGGAGGCATCGAGGATGCCTTGCGCATATTCGGTCTGGCGCTCGTTGAGGGTGCCGAAATAGGCGTGATGGAGGATCTCGGCGAAGCCGATGATGGCGTTGAGCGGCGTGCGCAGCTCGTAGGAGACGTTGGCGATGAATTCGGATTTCAGGCGGTCGGCGGTTTCCAGGGCGGCGTTGCGCTCGCGCAGCGCGCGCTCCACCCGCGTGGTGTCGGTGACGTCGAGATAGGTGTAGAGGCAGCCGCCGTCGGCCAGCGGCAGCGAGGAGAAGATCAGCACCGAGCCGTCGCTGCGGTCGAGGCGGCCGCGGCGGGCGTCGCGGTCGTTGACGCGGCTGATGATGCGCTGGCGCAGGCGCGGCCAGTGCAGGTGGGGCGGGAAGTAGGAGCGGATGCGGTCGACGATGACGGAGACGTGCGGCTCGCCCTGGAGGTCGCCGTCCTGCAGGCCCCAGATGCGGGCGTAGGCAGGGTTGCTGAGCTTGAGGCGGCCGTCGCTGCCGAACACCACGATGCCCTCGAAGAGGTGATCGAGGGTCTCGCGCTGGACCTGGATGAGGGTGTTGTAGAGCCGCTCCACCCGCAGCGTATCGGTGACGTCCTCGTAGGTGATGACGACGCCGCCGAAGGGATGCGGGGTGGCGACCATGCGGATGGTGGTCTCGTCGGGCAGGTGCAGCAGCTCCTCGCGCGGGCTCAGGAGGCTCATCAGCTCGCGCGCGATGTCCTTCTTGTAGCGCGGCATATCGAGCTGCTCCGGCAGCTTGCGGCGCTCGCGCAGGGCCTCCAGCACCTCGCCCAGCATCGGTTCGCTTTCGAGGAAATCCTCGTCGACGCCGAACTGCTTGACGTATTCGTTGTTGAAGAACTTCAGGCGCTGGTCGGGGCCGAAGATGACGATGCTGGTGGAGAGGCTCTCCAGCACGTCGCCATGGGCGCCGACATGGCGGGCGAGCTCGCCGCGGCTCTCCTCGAGCGCGGTCTTGTCGAGGGCGCGGCCGACGATGTGGGTGCCGGGGCCGATGCCCGGCAGCGGGCTCTCCGCGATCTCGTAGAGGCGGCGGTCGCCGGCGACCACGACGTGCTTCTCCTCGGTCTGGGCGGCGTTGCGCTCGAGGGCGCGGCGGGCCAGGGCCTGGCCGCTCGCCTTGTCGGTGCCGCTGGTGAATTCGAGGCTGCGGGCGATCGCCTCCTCGCGGCCGGCATCGACGGCGCGGGCATAGGCGGCGTTGCCGTAGAGCAGCGAGAGATCGGGGCGGCGCAGCCACACCGGCATGGGCAGGGCATCGAGGATGGCGGCCAGGCGGTTGCGGCTGCGCTCGACCTCGCGCATCTGGTCGAGCGACTTGGAGGCGTCGCGGAAGGAAAGGCGATCGACCTCGCCATATTGGGGCACGGAGAGCCGCGCGCCGGTGATCTGCAGCCGGCGCTTGCCGTCGATGGCGTCGGCGGTGAGCTCGAAGGGGGTGCCGTCGACGCGCAGCGACAGGGCCGCCGAGGCGAAGCCGGCGCCATCCTCCGGCGCCAGGCAGCCGGCGAGATCGTCGACCGTCGCCGTCGGCTTGCCGGCGAGGCCGAGCAGCCCGGCCAGCCGCGGCGGCACATCGATCTGGTGGGCGTCGCGGCGCCACAGGGCGACGCCTTCGGTATCGGTGTCGAGGGCGGCCTGGGCGACGGCGGCGTCGGCGGCGCAGCGGTCGCGGTCGCGCAGGATCTGGCGATGATGGCGATAGGCCAGGAGCAGCAGCGCCAGCAGGATGATGACGGCGATGCCGGCCAGGGTGGAGGGCTCGGCGTTGAGCTTCAGATCGGTCGATTGGGCATGGGCAGGCAGCGCCGAGAGACTCAGCGTTGCGACAATCCCGCATTCCGCCGCCCGCCGCAGCGGGCACCCGAACCAACGGTTCCCCACGCCGGCCACCATAGGCCCTGAGTCCAGCAGATTCAAGGCGTTAAGACTTACCACAGAGGACACAGAGAGCACAGAGAAGAAGGATTGGACACAGATAAACGCGGATCAGAAGGGATGAACGCAGATGAGGTTGTTGCGCCTGCGGCGCAAAAAAAATCCTATCGGCGTTCAACTGCGTTTATCTGCGGTTTCTCTTTCCTCTGTGATCTCTGTGTCCACTGTGGTGGATCTTGACTTCAATAGCGGTAGTGGTCGGACTTGAAGGGGCCGGCGGCGGGGATGCCGATGTAGTCGGCCTGCTTGGGCGACAGCTTCGTCAGCTTGGCGCCGACCTTGGCGAGGTGGAGGGCGGCGACCTTTTCGTCGAGGTGCTTGGGGAGGACGTAGACCTTCTTCTCGTACTTGGTCGGGTTCTGCCACAGCTCGATCTGGGCCAGCACCTGGTTGGTGAAGGAGGCGCTCATCACGAAGCTCGGATGGCCGGTGGCGTTGCCGAGATTCACCAGCCGGCCCTTGGACAGGATGATCAGGCGCTTGCCGTCGGGGAACACGACCTCGTCGACCTGCGGCTTCACCTCCTCCCATTTGTAGTTGTTGAGGGCCGAGATCTGGATCTCGCTGTCGAAGTGGCCGATGTTGCAGACGATGGCGCGGTCCTTCATGGCGCGCATATGGTCGATGGTGATGACGTCGACATTGCCGGTGGCGGTGACGAAGATGTCGGCGACGGGCGCGGCGTCCTCCATGGTCACGACCTGGTAGCCCTCCATGGCGGCCTGCAGCGCGCAGATGGGGTCGATCTCGGTGACCATGACGCGCGCACCCTGGCTGCGCAGCGAGGCGGCGCTGCCCTTGCCGACGTCGCCATAGCCGGCGACACAGGCGATCTTGCCGGCCATCATCACATCGGTGCCGCGCTTGATGCCGTCGACCAGGCTCTCGCGCACGCCGTAGAGGTTGTCGAACTTGGACTTGGTGACGGAATCGTTCACGTTGATGGCGGGGAACAGCAGGGTGCCCTTCTTCGCCATCTCGTAGAGGCGGTGGACGCCGGTGGTGGTCTCCTCGGTGACGCCGCGGATGCTCTTGCCGATGGCGGCGTACCAGCCGGGGCTCTTCTTGAGGCGGGCGGCGATGGCGGCGTAGAGCACCTCCTCCTCTTCGTTGGTCGGCTTGGCGATGGCCTTCGGGTCCTGCGCCGCCTTGATGCCGAGATGGATCAGAAGGGTGGCGTCGCCGCCGTCGTCGAGCAGCATGTTGGGGGCGCCGCCGTCGGCCCATTCGAAGATGCGGTGGGTGTAGTCCCAATACTCGACCAGCGATTCGCCCTTATAGGCGAACACCGGCGTGCCGGCCTTGGCGATGGCGGCGGCGGCGTGGTCCTGGGTCGAGTAGATGTTGCAGGAGGCCCAGCGGACGTCGGCGCCGAGCGCCTTCAGGGTCTCGATCAGCACCGCGGTCTGGATCGTCATGTGGAGCGAGCCGGCGACGCGCGCACCCTTCAGCGGCTGGGCCTTGCCGTACTCGGCGCGCAGCGCCATCAGGCCGGGCATCTCGGTCTCGGCGATGGCCATCTCCTTGCGGCCCCAGTCGGCGAGGGCGATGTCCTTGACGTGATAGTCCGTCGCTGCGGCCATGGGAGTCTCCGTCGGGCTGGTGGGAAGAGCGCCGCGCTATAGCAGCGGCGGCCGGGGCAGGCAAGGCAGGGCTGCGCGGGGCGCTGCCCGCTGCTCAGGCCTCCGGCTTGCTCAGGAGGGCGACGCCGACGGAGGCCAGCGAGATCAGGATGATGGCGATCCAGGCCCGTAGGTCGATCGCGTCGGCCAGGAGGGCGGCGCCGACCAGGGTCGCCAGGACCGGCTCGATCGAGACCAGGACGCCGTATTTGCGCGCCGGCATCTTCCGCAGTGCGAGGAATTCGAACAACAGCGGGAGCGCCGCCGAAAACAGCGCCACGCCCGCGACCGCCACCACGGTCGCGGCATTCGCCGCGACATCGGCGAAGGCCTGCAGGCCGGTGACGGGAAACAGGAGCAGGCCGGAGACGGCCATCGCCAGCGCCATGCCGACGCCGCCCTCGAGCGCGCGGCCGACGCGCCGGCTGACGAGGATGAAAACAGCCCAGCCGGCGGCGGCGGCGAGGGCGAAGAGGACACCGACGGGATCGAGGCTGGTGCCGATCGCCGGCGTCAGCAGGAGAATCCCCGCCCCCGCCAACAGCACGCAGGCCACGTCCACCAGCCGCCGCGATGTCGCCAAGGCGAGGCCGAGGGGGCCGAGAAACTCGATCGACACCGCAATCCCCAGTGGGATGCGGGCAAGGGACTCGTAGTGCACGCCGCTCTGCACGCTCATGGTCAGGCCGAGCAGGACAATGCCGAGCGGGGCCTGCCGGAAGGCCCGGACCAGCGCCGCCCTGTAGAGGATGCACAGCATCGCGCCGCCGATGGCCTGGCGCAGGAACAACATGCCGAGCGGCCCGTAGACCGGGAACAGCGTGATCGCCAGCGCCGACCCGAATTGGATGGAGACGATGGCCAGCAGAAGCAGAAGCGTCGGCGGAACCCGCTCGAGACGCAGCAATGTCGCCTTCAACCGATCGCCCCGCGGTTCTTGATTCTTTGCCTAGCGGCCCGCAGGAAGGATAGGGCATGGCGCAGCGACCGAAAACCCGGAACGAGCCGGAGAGAAGGAGACCGTCCGCCTTGAAACGCGACCGCTCGGTTCTCGTTGAGCACCGCGGTGGCGTGATAGCATCCGGCACCCGGCAGCCAAGGAGGTGAGGTCATGCTCGGCGCGCTTCGCAACGAAAAAACGCTATCCGTGTTTGCAATCGGGTTTGTCGCCCTCGCGATCGCCGGGCCCCGTCCTGCGCTCGCCGACTCCGCCACGCGCAGCATCACCTACAGCAAGATCGTCGATCTCAGCCATGTCATCAGCGCGGACATACCGCTGTGGCCGGGGGATCCGGCGGTCGAGTTCAAGACGGTCGCGGCGATCGACAAGGACGGCTACTACCTGCGCAGCTTCACCATCGGCGAGCACAGCGCCACGCATATGAACGCGCCCGGCAGCTTCCATGCCGGCGGCACCGGCATCGATGGCTATCCGCCGGAGTCGCTGGTGGTGCCGGCGGTGGTCGTCGACATTGCCGGCAAGGCGGCGGCGAATGCCGACTACGCCGCCACGGTCGCCGACATCGCGGCGTGGGAGGCGAAGAACGGGCGCATACCGGCCGGCAGCGTCGTGCTGCTCTCGACCGGCTGGGCGAACAAGTGGGGCGATCCGAAGGCATTCCTCAATGTCGATGCCGACGGCAAGCTGCACTTCCCGGGCTTCGCCGGCGACACCACCAAGTTCCTGCTGGCCGAGCGCGGCATCGCCGGCGTGGGCATCGATACCCACGGCGTCGACCCCGGCCTCGACGAGAGCTTCGCCACCAACAACCAGGTGCTGGAGCAGCCGCGCATCGCGCT
>Ga0134125_10010663_pt1 | contig 10306 bp, 10 predicted proteins | sample KB31751_FD_96464 | JGI IMG/M metagenome (GOLD analysis project Ga0134125, IMG submission 96464) | Terrestrial soil microbial communities with excess Nitrogen fertilizer from Kellogg Biological Station, Michigan, USA - KB3-175-1 | ecosystem: Environmental > Terrestrial > Soil > Unclassified ... | reverse complement strand
TCCATGGCATGTTGAAGCGCGGCGTGTACCTGGCGCCATCGGCATTCGAGGCCGGTTTCATGTCCAGCGCACACAGTGACCAGGACATCGCCGATACGCTGGAAGCCGCGCGCGGCGCGCTACGCCAGGCGCGCGGCTGACGAAGACGCACACCCCACGGGCGTCACCAGACGCCCGTGTTCGGCATCGACGCCCATGGTTCGCGCGGCTCCAGGTGCCCGTCCTGCAACAACTCGATCGAGATGAGGTCGGGCGAGCGCACGAAGGCCATGTGGCCGTCACGGGGTGGGCGGCCGATGGTGTAACCCATCGATTGCAGGCGTTCGCAGGTGGCGTAGATGTCGTCCACGCGAAACGCCAGATGGCCGAAATTGCGCGCTGAGCCGTAATCCTCGTCGGCGTCCCAGTTGTAGGTCAGCTCCACTTCCGCATCCGGGCTTTCGGCCGCCGACAGGAACACCAGCGTATAGCGTCCGGTAGGCACGTCCATGCGGCGCACTTCGCGCAGGCCCAGCCCTTCACAATAGAAGCGCAGGGAGGCGTCGAGGTCGCGTACGCGAACCATGCTGTGCAGATATTTCATCGCGACTCCGTAAGGTGATGAAGAAACCATGATGCCGCGCGGCCGGTGAGCGGCCGGTGCAGCGATCCGATCAAGGCCCGAGGCGCGCGCTGATCGCGCGCGCGATGACGGTCAGTTCGTCCGCATCGCTCTGCGGCGGCACGCCATTGGGATACACGCGCAGCAGGCCGTCGTCGACCCGGCGCGGGTGTACGTGCAGGTGGAAATGGAAGACCTCCTGCCCGCCCGCTTCGCCGTTCGACTGCCATAGGTTAAGTCCGGGCGGCTCGTATGCGACGCGCAACGCGCGTGCCACCCGCACGGCCGCCTGCATCACCGCCGCGGCTTCGTCATCGGCCAGTGCGTAGATATCGGGTACATGCCGGCGCGGTATCACCAGCACGTGGCCGGGCACCGCCTGGCGCCAATCCATGAAGGCCAGCACCTTGCCATGGTCCAGGATCACGCCGGCCGGCGCCGCGCCGTCGGCAATCGCGCAGAACGGGCAGGCGTCATCCATCAGGCGGATGTCAGTTCCTGCACAGCCAGGCGCAAGCGCGACAATCCTTCCACCACGTCGGCACCGCCGATGTTCAGCGGGGGCACCAATCGCAGCACGTCCGGCCCGGCCTGCAGCAACAGCACGCCGTGTTTCGCAGCGCATTCCAGGATCTCTCCCGCGCGGCCCTTGTAGGCATCAGCCAGGACCGCACCCAGCATCAATCCGCGGCCGCGGATACCTGCGAACAGGCCGCTTTCCTCGCCGATCGCGGCCAGCCCCGCCCGCAGCGCCGCACCCTGCTTCTCCACATTCTCCAGCAGCACCGGCGACGCCAGCTTGCGCAACGCGACGCGTGCCACCGCGGCCGCCATGGGGTTGCCGCCGAAAGTGGTGCCGTGTGCGCCGTATTGCATGACCTCGGCCACCTTGGGCCCGGCCAGCATCGCACCGATCGGGAAGCCGCAACCCAGCGCCTTGGCCAGGGTGAGGATGTCCGGTGTCACGCCGTCCTGCGGGTAAGCAAACAAGGTGCCGGTACGGCCCATGCCGCACTGGATCTCATCCAGCACCAGCAAGGCGTCATGCGCGTCGCACAATTCGCGCACCCGCTTCAGGAAACCCGGCGCGGCAGGCATGACCCCGCCTTCGCCCTGCAACGGCTCGACCATCACCGCGGCGATGTCGCCTGCGGCAAACGCGGTCTCCAGCGCCGGCACGTCGTTGAAATCCAGGTAGCGGAAACCGCCCGGCAACGGCTCGTACCCCTGCTGGTATTTCGGCTGCGCGGTGGCGGTGACGGCGCCCAGGGTGCGGCCGTGGAAGGAACCGCGGAAGGTGATGATCACCCGCTTCTCGGGCGGCCGACCTTGCGCGGTCGCCCACCTGCGCACCAGCTTGATCGCCGCCTCGTTGGCCTCGGAGCCGGAGTTGCACAGGAATACGCGCTCGGCGAACCCCGATGCCGCCACCAGCTCCTCCGCCAACCGCAGCGGCGGCTCGGTATAGAACACGTTGCTGGCGTGCCACAGCTTGTGCGCCTGCGCGGTCAGCGCGGCCAGCAGATCCGGGTCCTGGTGCCCCAACGAGTTCACCGCGATGCCGGCGCCGAGATCCACGTAATCGTTGCCGTCGGTATCCCACAGGCGCGATCCCCTGCCGTAGTCGAGCACCATGGCGCGCGGGTGGTACAGCGGCAACCAGTAATGGGCAAGCTCGATCAGGGATGCCGTAGCGGGGCTGGGCGATTGCATGAATGGCTCCAGACTTCGCCAGGGGCGAAGCCTCGTGGAATCGAAAGGGGATGGTGTCAGCCCACCCGCAACGCGGATGGCTTCTCCTCAATTATCCACGTACGGCGCCGGAACCTGAAGACGTGGGTCACAACAGCGTTTGTCATGCCACCGTCGCGCACCGGTCGCGACGGACGCATCAGCGCATGTCTTCCAGCTGCAGCTGATGCTTCTTGCACAGCCGATAGACGGTGACCCGGGAGATACGCAGCCGCCGCGCGCATTCGCTGATGTTGAACTGGCTCTCGCGCAGGCAGGTGACAATGGCGTCGCGCTCGGCTGCGATGCGTGCCAGGCCAAGACTGCGATGGGCCATGCCGACGCTGGCGCGCAGGTCCAGGTCCGCCGGGCTGATCAGGGCATCCTCGGCCACGACGGCGGCACGCTGCACGCGATTCAGCAATTCGCGCACATTGCCCGGCCAGGAGAAACTGCGCATCGCACGCCGCGCGGCACTGCTGAAGCCACGCGCATAGCTGCAGTGTTGCTCGCGGAAGTGATCCAGAAAATGCTGCGCCAGCAGTTCGACATCGCCACCGCGCTCGCGCAACGGCGGCATGTGCAGCCGCAGGACATTGAGGCGGTAATACAAATCCTCGCGGAAGCTACCCTGCGCCACCGCCTTTTCCAGGTCGACATGGGTGGCGGCCAGCACGCGCGCGTCGATGCTGATCGGCTGACTGCTGCCCACACGCTCCAGCGAGCCTTCCTGCAGAAAACGCAGCAGGTTGGTTTGCGCTTCCAGCGGAAGGTCGCCCACCTCGTCCAGAAATACGGTGCCGCCGGCGGCGCTCTCGATGTGCCCGATACGCCGCGAGTTGGCGCCGGTGAATGCGCCGCGCTCATGGCCGAACAACTCCGACTGCACCAGGTTGGGCGCCAGCGCGCCGCAGTTGATGGGCACGAACGGCCCGGCGCGTCGAGCCGACATGCGATGCAGTGCGGCGGCCGCCACTTCCTTGCCCGTACCCGTCTCGCCGGTGATCAATACGGGCAGTTCAACGGGCGCGAACTTGTGCAGGCTGGCCACCGTGGCGGCCATCGCGGGGCTGCGCCCGACCATCTCCGCCAGATGATCGGCGCTGGCCATATCCTGCCGCGAGGGATCTCCCGCCCGCCGCAGCGCCTCCAGCAACTGCGGCATGTCGATCGGCGCCATCAGGATCTCGCGACCGCTTTCCAGCACGCGTTTCACCGAAGGCTCTCGCGACGGTGTTTCAGATGCGCGCAGCACGATCCAGGGAATGCCGCTGTGCTCGGCCATCAGTCGGTCCATCGATGCCAGCGCCGGTGCATCGCAGTGGCGCATATCGGCGAGCGCAACCACACCATCACCCCGGTGCGCCCGCGTATCCACGCCTGCCGCAGTGCCGACCCGGCGGATCTGCCAGCCGGCCCGGATCAGGATGTCGCGCTCATGTTCGGCGGGGTGGCCGAACCACACCACACAACCCCGGCTGCCATTGACCATCTGCCTCTCCTGCCCAGGCCCTGGCGTGCGCCAGAAACCCCGGTTCAGGCAACCCGGCCCCCTTCCGCAGCTGCTCCATGTCCTTGTCGCATCCATGGCGCGCCCTACATCCATCCCGCCATCATGCAGAAACGCCCCACGCCGAGCGCTAATCATGCGCCGTCGTTGTGTGAAGAATCAGTATGTTTTCAGCCAGTTGAGCACTGGCCTTACGGCCTGCCCAATCGGCATACGCGGCCTAGGATTTCTGGAATCGGGGCAGCGCGTCACGCAGTTCGGCGAGCCGCTGCAAGGGATCGGTCAGCTCCAGCATGCGCTGCTGCTCCTCCACGTCCAGCGGCAACAGCTCGGCGAGGCGGAATCCGACCCAGCCGGCATCGTCATACATCGAACGTGGCGCGTGACGAAAGTGCGGCGCCATCGTTTCCACCAGCCGCTCGGCGATGCTCTGCAGCAACGCGAATTCCACCGGAACTTCCTGCTGCGGCTCGGGGGGCCACAACACCGCGGTGCCACGCAGAAGGCCGTCGGAGCGTGCCCGGCTGCGGGCGACACGGAAACGCGCGCCGCCCTCGGCCACGATGGCCAACAACCCATCGCCTCCGGTATGGAAATCGGTGATGCGGGCGATCGTGCCCACGGCGGCAGGAACCGCCGGCGCGCCCGTCTCGCGCCCCTGCAGGATCAGACAGATGCCGAAGCCGCTGTCCTGCCGCGCGCATTCGCGCACCATGTCCAGGTAGCGTCGCTCGAAAATACGCAGCGCCAGCTGCCCGCCGGGAAACAGCACGGTGCGCAACGGAAACAACGGCACATCGGGGAGGAGTTCGAGGCCGACCATGCGTTCGAGTTAGTCACAAGCCATCGCGTGAACGCAAGCCATGGTGCTGCCCGTGCGACGGAGACGGCGGTTACGGCCCTGCCATCTGCCGCACGAAGCGGTGTGGCGCGTTGTCGAAACCGCCGTTGGACATGAACACCACCTGGTCGCCAGGTCGCGCCAGCGCCTGCAGATCCGCCAGCAGCGCGTCGACGCTGGGAGCGGTGGTACCACGTCCCTGCAGCGCCTCGGTGACCTCAGCGGCATTCCACGGCAGATCGGGGCGCTGCAGGAAAACCACCGCATCGGCATCGGCCAGGGATGGCGCCAGCGCCGCGGCATGCGCGCCCTGCCGCATGGAATTGGAACGCGGCTCCAGCGCCACCAGAATGCGCCCTGCTCCGACCTTTGCACGCAACCCCGCCAGCGTGGTGGCGATGGCGGTGGGGTGATGGGCGAAGTCGTCATAGACGTGCACGCCACCGGCTTCACCGACCAGTTCCATCCGTCGCTTCACGCTCTGGAATGTGGCGAAGGCCGGCAGCAGCGCGCGTGGCTCGGCGCCCGCCGCGGCGGCGGCAGCCAGCGCGGCCAGCGCGTTCATCACGCTGTGGTTGCCCAGCAGGGGCCAGCGGATTTCACCGATCAATTCGCCGTTTCGATGCACGGCAAACGCCGAGCCGTCCGCCTCGATCAGGCGGGCCTGCCAGTCGCCGCAACCGATGCCGAAAGTTTCCACCGGCGTCCAGCACCCCATCGCCAGCACTTCGGCCAGGCGTCCGTCGGAAGCGTTGACGATAAGCCGGCCGTTGCCGGGCACCGTGCGCACCAGGTGGTGGAACTGGCGCTGGATCGCGGCCACGTCGGGAAAGATGTCTGCGTGGTCGTATTCCAGGTTGTTGAGGATCGCGATGCGCGGCCGGTAATGCACGAACTTGCTGCGCTTGTCGAAAAACGCGGTGTCGTATTCGTCCGCTTCAATAACAAAGGGGGGAAGGGGGTCGCTTGACGTCGCGAGGCTGATTTCCACCCAACCTCGCCGATACCCCGAAATTGCCCGGCACCCCGCCCACCAGGAAACCGGGCGCCAGCCCCACGCTTTCCAGCAGATGCGCCAGCAGACTGGTGGTGGTGGTCTTGCCATGCGTGCCGGCCACTGCCAGCACGTCGCGCCCGGCCAGCACCGTCTCGCCCAGCCATTGCGGGCCTGAGACGTAGCGCAGGCGCTGGTCGAGCATGTATTCCACCGAAGGATTGCCGCGGCTCATCGCGTTGCCTACCACCACCAGGTCCGGCGCCGGTTGCAGATGTTTCGCGTCGTAGCCGCGCATCAGGTCGATGCCGAGGGCTTCGAGCTGATCGCTCATCGGTGGGTAGACGCTGCTGTCGGAACCCTCGACATCGAGGCCAAGCTCGCGCGCCAGCGCGGCGACACCGCCCATGAAGGTGCCGCAGATACCGAGAATATGCAGACGCATGCCGGGCTTCCTGGAAACCCTTCCCGACGGGAAGGGAAAAACTCAGCCGTTGGCTGCTACCGAGTCCCGCTGCAGCGCCTGCTTGATGCGCGCGGTGACCTCGTCCAACTCACCCACGCCATCGACCACCTGCAGCTTGCCGCGGCGGGCGTAGAAATCGGCGACCGGCGCGGTCTGCTCGGCAAAGATGCCCAGCCGGCGACGCACGGTGTCGGGGTTGTCGTCGGCGCGGCCTTCGGCATCGAAGCGGATCTCGCAACGGCGCACGATGGCTTCGTTGGGCACTTCCAGCTTGATCACCGCGTCCAGCGGCTGGCCGATCTTGGCCAGCAACTGATCCAGCGCATCGGCCTGGGCCAGGTTGCGCGGGTAACCATCCAGGATGAAGCCGGACTTCGCATCGGCCTGGGCCAGGCGGTCTTCCAGCATGCCCAGAAGGATGTCGTCGGACACCAGTTGGCCGGCGTCCATCACGGCTTTCGCCTTGAGCCCCATCGGCGTACCGGCGGCCACGGCCGCGCGCAGCATGTCGCCGGTCGAGATATGTGGCACACCAAGATCCGTCTTCAACCGGGCGGCCTGCGTACCTTTGCCCGAGCCGGGCGCACCAAGTAGGACGAGTCGCATAATGCTCCACAAGTTCGACGGGCCGCCGCACACTGCCGCCGCCCGAACGCATAGCCGAAAACCAACCGTCAAATTAACGTCTGCACCCGTTTCCGTCAAACCGTGCATGCTGCCGCGCGGCGCCGCCGGCCATCGGCGGCTCGCACCGGTTGCCGCTTTGGTCGCCGCGCGCCCACACTCCGCTTTTGCCGTTTGCGAGGATAGCCATGAGCCCTGCCCGCCCCTCTTCCGCCGCCACCGGAAACCTGTTGTACGCCCAGTCCGGCGGCGTCACTGCCGTGATCAACGCGACCGCCGCCGGCGTCATCGAGGCGGCGCGGGCCAGGGGCGTCAAGGTCTACGCCGCGCGCAACGGCATTCTGGGCGCGCTGCGCGAGGACTTGATCGACACCACAAAGGAAACCACCAGCGCGATTGCCGCCCTGCGCCATACGCCGGGCGGCGCGTTCGGCTCGTGCCGCTACAAGCTGAAATCGCTGGAGGACAACCGCACCGAATACGAGCGGCTGATCGAGGTGTTCCACGCGCACGACATCCGCTGGTTCCTCTACAACGGCGGCAACGACTCGGCCGACACTGCGCTGAAGCTGTCGCAGATCGGCAAGACGTTGGGCTACGACATCCGCTGCATCGGCGTGCCCAAGACGGTGGACAACGACCTGGCCGTCACCGACTGCTGCCCGGGTTTCGGCTCGGTGGCGAAATACACCGCCATCTCCACCCTGGAAGCCAGCCTCGACGTGGCCTCGATGGCGGAAACTTCGACCAAGGTGTTCATCCTGGAGGTAATGGGCCGTCACGCGGGCTGGATCGCCGCTGCCGCCGGGCTGGCCGGCGAAGGTCCGGACGCGGCGCCGCACATCATCCTGTTTCCCGAGAACGCGTTCGACGAGGCGGCGTTCCTGGCACGAGTGAAGGCCACGGTGGAACGCGTCGGCTGGTGCACCGTGGTGGCGTCCGAGGGCGTGCGCAACGCGGCCGGCCAGTTCCTGGCCGAAGCGGGCACGCGCGACGCGTTCGGTCACGCGCAGTTGGGCGGCGTGGCACCGGTGCTGGCGGCGCTGGTGAAGGAGAAGCTCGGCTACAAGTACCACTGGGCGCTGCCCGACTACCTGCAGCGCTCGGCCCGGCATGCCGCCTCGAAGGTCGACGCCGAACAGGCCTTCGCGGTCGGTCGCGCCGCGGTCGACTACGCGCTGGCCGGCATGAACGCGGTGATGCCGGTGATCGTACGCAGCGCCGACGCGCCGTATCGCTGGAAGATCGAACCGGCACCGCTGGCCAGGATCGCCAACCGCGAAAAGAAGATGCCGAAGAGCTTCATCACCCGCGACGGTTTCGGCATCACCGCCGCCGCGCGCCGCTACCTGGCGCCGCTGATCCGCGGCGAGGCGCACTTGCCCTATGGAAAGAACGGCCTGCCCAACTACGTCCAGCTGAAGAACACGGCAGTGGCCGCCCGGCTTCCTGCATTCAAGCCCTGAGACCGGCGGCCGGCCGCTTGCTGAGTGGCCGCTGAAAGGCCAAAACCCCGCACGTGCGGGGTTCAGCTATGCGTTCCTACGATTCGCCCATCCGCTGCGATGCCGTCGTGCGTCGGGCGCTTACCAAGGGAGAACGCCATGAAACTTGTCAGTCGTTTGCTTATTGCCGCGGCCTTGCTGGCTACTGGCAACCTGGCGCTGGCCCAGCACGGCCCTGGCGACCATGACCGGCGCGGTCAGCATCATGAGCGCAACGACCACCGGTACGACGGGCGCCGCGACGGCCACGATCGCCGTGATGTCCGCCGATATGACGACCGCCACTACAACCGCACACGCGTGGTCATCCGCGAGGATCATCGCCACTACGATCCGCACCCGCGATACCGCCATCATTGGCAACGTGGCCATCGCTATGGCGGACCGGTCTACGTGGTGCGCGACTACCACCACTACCGCCTGCGCCCACCGCCGCGCGGCTACCATTGGGTGAGGGCAGACAACAACGACTACCTGCTGGTCGCCATCGCCACTGGCATCATTCTGGATGTGGCGTTGCACTGATCAGACGCAGTTGCAGTAACCGAGGCCGTGCATTCATGCACGGCCTCTTCGTTTCTGCCCCTCCCGCTAGCGCTGCGCCGCACAACGCTCCGCGCGCCAACCTCTGCCTATACTCGATGCGACCGCCCGTCCGGACGGCCACTGACAACTCAAGGGGAGGCTCCGATGCTGCAGCAGTATGGCTGGTGGATCGTTCTGGGGTGTGCGGTAGTGGCGGTGTTGTACGGCGCGTTGTCGGCGCGCTGGATCCTGGCGAAATCGCCGGGCAATGAACGAATGCAGGAAATCGCCGCGGCGATCCAGGAAGGCGCCCGCGCCTATCTCAACCGCCAGTACACCACCATTGCGATGGTCGGCGTGGTGTTGCTTCTGCTGATCGGATTCTTTCTGAGCTGGCCGACGGCGATCGGCTTTCTGCTGGGCGCAGCATTGTCCGGCGCGGCCGGCTACATCGGCATGAACGTTTCGGTACAGGCCAACGTGCGCACCGCCGAGGCGGCACGTGGCGGCCTGGGCAAGGCGATGGACGTGGCGTTCCGCGGCGGCGCCATCACCGGCATGCTGGTGGTGGGGCTGGCCTTGCTGGGCGTGGCCGGCTACTGGCTGATTCTCAACCGCATGGGCATCACCGGCGAGCCGGCGCTGCACGCGTTGGTGGGTTTCGCCTTCGGCAGCTCGCTGATCTCGATCTTCGCGCGGCTGGGCGGCGGCATCTTCACCAAGGGTGCGGACGTGGGCGCGGACCTGGTCGGCAAGGTCGAGGCTGGCATTCCCGAGGATGACCCGCGCAACCCCGCGGTGATCGCCGACAACGTGGGCGACAACGTGGGCGACTGCGCCGGCATGGCGGCCGACCTGTTCGAGACCTACGCGGTGACCGTCATCGCCACCATGCTGCTGGGCAGCTTGATGGTGAGCGAAGTTGGCGCCAACGCGGTGCTGTATCCGCTGTTGCTGGGCGCCGTGTCGATCATCGCCTCGATCATCGGCACGCTGTTCGTGAAGGTGAAACCCGGCGGCTCGATCATGGGCGCGCTGTACAAGGGCGTGGTGGTGTCGGCGGTGCTGGCGGCGGTGGCGTTCTATCCCATCACCACGCGCCTGATGCCCGATTTCAGCCACGGCGCGATGAGCCTGTGGGGTTGCACGCTGATCGGCCTGGCGCTGACCGGCGCGATCGTGTGGATCACCGAGTACTACACCGGTACGCAGTACAAGCCGGTGCAGCACATTGCCGCGGCCTCCACCACCGGCCACGGCACCAACATCATCGCCGGCCTTGGCGTGTCGATGAAATCCACCGCGTGGCCGGTGATCGCGGTATGCGCCGCGATCTGGGGCGCCTACGCGCTGGGCGGCCTGTATGGCATCGCCATTGCGGCGACGGCCATGCTGTCGATGGCCGGCATGATCGTGGCGCTGGACGCCTACGGCCCGATCACCGACAACGCCGGCGGCATCGCCGAGATGGCCGACCTGCCGCCGGAAGTGCGCGGCGTCACCGACCCG
>Ga0134125_10010662_pt1 | contig 10307 bp, 7 predicted proteins | sample KB31751_FD_96464 | JGI IMG/M metagenome (GOLD analysis project Ga0134125, IMG submission 96464) | Terrestrial soil microbial communities with excess Nitrogen fertilizer from Kellogg Biological Station, Michigan, USA - KB3-175-1 | ecosystem: Environmental > Terrestrial > Soil > Unclassified ... | reverse complement strand
GCGCCCTATGGCGGCGTGGTGCTGAACATGTATGCGATGTGCGCGATGCGCCACATGTACGAATTCGGCACCACCTCGGAACAACTCGCCTGGATCAAGGTCGCCGCCTCGCATCACGCCCAGTACAATCCGCACGCCATGCTGCGCGACGTCGTGTCGGTGCAGGACGTGCTGAACTCGCCGCTGGTGGCGACGCCGCTGCACCGGCTCGATTGCTGCGTCATTTCCGATGGCGGCGGCGCGGTGGTGGTGGTCAGCCCCGAAATCGCTAAAAGCCTGAAGCGCCCCAAGGTGAAAATTCTCGGCGCCGGCGAGTTCTCCAAGAACCAGATGGGCGGCAAGGTCGACCTCACCTATACCGGCGCGCGCGTTTCGGGTCCGACCGCGTTCGCCGAGGCGGGCGTCAAACCCGCCGACATAAAATACGCCTCGATCTACGACAGTTTTACCATCACCGTGCTGATGACGCTCGAGGATCTCGGCTTCTGCGAAAAGGGCCAGGGCGGCAAGTTCGTCGCCGACGGCAATCTGATCTCGGGGCAGGGCAAATTGCCGTTCAACACCGATGGCGGCGGCCTCTGCAACAACCATCCGGGCAATCGCGGCGGCATGACCAAGGTGCTCGAGACGGTGCGCCAGTTGCGCGGCGAGGCGCATCCCAAGGTGCAGGTGAAGAATTGCGATGTGGCGCTCAGTCACGGCACGGGCGGTTCGCTCGGCACGCGGCACGGCAGCGCCACGCTGATCATGGAGCGCGAATAACATGGCCGACCGGAAAATCTCCCCGCCCGCGATCAACCCGGAAACCAAGCCGTTCTGGGATGCGGCCGCGAAGGGCCAGCTCATGGTGAAGAAATGCCTTGCCTGCGGCGAGCTGCATTACTACCCGCGCTCGCTTTGTCCGTTCTGCCACAGCGACCGCACCGAATGGCTCGCCGCCTCGGGCAAGGGCACGATCTATTCCTACAGCGTCATGGCACGCGCGCCGGAGCCGTTCGCGATCGCCTATGTCGAGCTGGCGGAAGGGCCGCGCATCGTGACCAATATCGTCGACTGCAAATTCGACGACATCAAAATCGGCAAGGCGGTGACGCTGGTGTGGAAACCGTCGGAAGGCGGCCCCGCGGTGCCGATGTTCACGCTGGCTTAACCCGAGTCGCGCAATCGTCTTGCCTGTCCCGCGAAACTGACCGATCACGCGGGCGGAAGGTTCGATTCAGCGAATGTCGTCGCCCGTCCTGATCGAAAAGGCCCGGACCCCGGTTCGGGCCGGGTCGGCGCTGGTGTTCCTGCCGGCGGTGTTCCTCGGCTCGCTGCTTTTGTTCGCGGTCGAGCCGATGATCGCCAAAATCATCCTGCCCTGGTTCGGCGGCGCCGCCGAGGTGTGGATCGTCTGCCTCCTGTTTTTTCAGGCCGCGCTGCTCGCCGGTTACTTTTACGCGCATGTGCTGACGCGTTTTGTCGCTCCCGGCTGGCAGCGTCTCGTCCATGTCGCGCTGCTCGCCGCGAGTCTGGCGTCGCTGCCGGTCATCCCGTCGGCGGCGTGGAAGCCGGCGGGCGACGAAGCGCCGCTGTTCCTGATTCTCGGCCTGCTCACCGCGACGGTCGGCGCGCCTTATGTGCTGCTCGCCGCGACCAGTCCGTTGCTGCAAAGCTGGTTCGCTCAGCGCAACGGCGCGTCGGCTTCGCCCTATCGGCTGTTCGCGCTGTCGAATTTCGGCTCGCTCCTCGCGCTGGCGAGCTATCCCGTCGCGGTCGAGCCGCTCCTCGCCACAATCGTTCAGGCGAAACTGTGGTCGGCGCTCTATGGGGGTTTTGTCGCGATCTGCGCCCTCACCGCCTGGGCGGTGCGCGACGGAAACGATTTGCGCGCGGCGTTGCCGCGCGTTCGGGGCGGCGCGCGTTTCGGCGAAAGCCTGTTGTGGTTCGCGCTTGCCGCCTGCGGTTCGACCCTGCTGATGGCGGTGACCAACCACATCACCCAGAACGTCGCCGCGATCCCGCTGCTCTGGGTGATTCCGCTCGCGATTTATCTTCTGAGCTTCATTCTCTGTTTCGACAGCGACCGCTGGTATCGCCGCGCGCTGTTTTACATCCTGGTCGCCGAACTGATCCCGGCGATGGTCTACGGCGCGGGCGGGCATCACGCCAATTCGGGCCTTTATATTCTGCTGCCGCTTTATCTCATCGGCCTGTTCGTCGCCTGCATGGTCTGCCACGGCGAACTGGCCGCGATGCGGCCGCGCCCGGAACGGCTCACCTCCTATTATCTCACGATCGCGCTCGGCGGCGCGGCCGGCGGGATTTTCGTCGGCGCCGTCGCGCCCTCGATTTTTCCCGCGCTTTACGAATTGCCGCTGGCGCTGATCGTCGCCGGCGCGCTGGCGATTTTCATCGGCTGGCGGCGCGCGGCGCCGCTCGATGGGCAAGGCCAGGTCATTCTCGCGATTGCCGGCGCGCTGTGGCTTGCCGCCACCGGCGTCGCGGCGGTTCAGGCGCTCGGCGATACCCGCGGCGCGCTGGTGCGGGAGCGGAATTTTTATGGCGCGCTGCAAGTCGTCGACCGCCCGGCGGAAGGCGGCGCGCCGGCGACGCGGCGGCTCATGCACGGCACGATCGAGCACGGGGTTCAGATCGCCGATCCCGCGCATGCGATGGAACCGACCGCCTATTACGCGCGCGGCTCCGGCGTCGGGCTGGCGATGGCGCTGTTGCAGTCTCGCGGGACGGTGCGGGTCGGCGTCATCGGTCTCGGCGCCGGCACGCTGGCTGCCTATGGCCGCGCCGGCGACGATTTCCGCTTTTACGAAATCGATCCGCAGGTCGCGGACATCGCGCGACGCGATTTCGGCTTCCTGCGCGCCAGCCCCGCCCGGACGAGCATCGTGCTCGGCGACGGACGCCTGCGCCTCGAGAGCGAGACCGGACGGATGTTCGATCTTCTCGTGGTCGATGCGTTTTCCGGCGACGCCATTCCGGTCCATCTGTTGACCGAAGAGGCGTTCGGGCTCTATGCGCGCCATCTCGCGCCGGGCGGCGTCATCGCGGTGCATGTCTCGAACCAGTATCTCGACCTGATGCCGGTGGTCGAGGCGGCGGCCGAGCGCCTGCATCTGACCGCGCGGCACCTCGCCAATGCCGGCGATGCGGCGGCGGCGGTCAACCCGTCGGATTGGGTGCTGGTCGCCGATGCCGGGTTTTTCATGGACCGGGGGCTCGCGCTATCGCACGCCATCGCGCCGGACCCGGCGGCCGCCTGGACCGACGATTACAGCAATCTGTGGCGGCGACTGAAGTAATATCCCGATCGTCGCGATCATGAATTCTCCCGACCATCCGGCGGACCGGCCGTTCGCCCATCGCTCTTACGCGCTGTTCTGGACGGCGCGCGGCCTGTCGGCGTTTTCCATGCAGATGGCGGCGGTCGCGACCGGCTGGCTGGTCTATCAGAAGACCGGCAGCGCCTATTATCTCGGCTTCATCGGCCTCGCTCAGTTCGTGCCGATGGTGCTGTTGACCCTTCCGGTCGGGCATGTCGCCGACCGCGCCGATCGCCGCCGCGTCGTGCTGGCGTGCCAGCTCATCGAGTGCGCCGCGCTGACGTTTCTCGCGGCCGGCATACTCGGCGGCTGGCTCCGGCTTTTACACATCTTCATCGCGGTAGTGGCGCTGGGCGCCGCGCAGGCCTTCGAGCGCCCGACCATGTCGGCGCTGCTGCCGAGCCTGGTGCCCGCGCCGATCCTGCAACGCGCCATCGCGACGGCGTCCTCGGCCAACCAGTCGGCTTATATCGTCGGGCCGGCGGTCGGCGGCCTGCTCTATGCGGTTCATGTCGCGGTGCCGTTCGCGGTCTCCGCCGCGTTCATGTTCGGCGCCGCGATGCTGATGGCGGCGATCCGCGCCGAGCGTCCGGCCCAGCACCGCGAGCCGGCGACGCTGGCCTCGGTGTTCTCGGGCATTTCCTTCATCTGGCATCGCCCCATCCTGCTCGGCGCGGTGTCGCTCGACCTGTTCGCGGTGCTGCTGGGCGGGGCGACCGCGCTGATGCCGATTTTCGCGCATGACATTCTCGGCACCGGCCCGTGGGGCCTCGGCGTGCTGCGCGCGGCGCCGGCGGCGGGCGCGCTGACCATGTCGCTGTTCCTGTCGCGCGTCTCGATGCGTCAAGGCGTCGGCGACAAGCTGTTCGTCGCGGTCGCGGGGTTCGGCCTCGCCACGGTGGTGTTCGCGCTGTCGCGCAACATCGCGCTGTCGGTCGTCGCGCTGTTCTTCGTCGGCGTGTGCGACAATATCAGCGTCGTGATCCGCTCCTCGCTGGTGCAGCTCGCGACGCCCGACGCGGTGCGCGGCCGCGTCAACGCGGTGCACTCGCTATTCATCGGCACGTCGAATCAGCTCGGCGAGTTCGAATCCGGCATCACCGCCGGGCTTCTCGGCGCAGTGCCGGCGGCGCTCCTGGGCGGCGTCGCCACCATCGCCGTGGTGTTGGTCTGGGCGCGGGTGTTCCCCGCGCTCAGACGGATCGAAAGCCTGGCCGACCCCGTGCCCTAGTGCTTGGCGAATTGCGGGCAGCCGCCGGGGCCGTCGATCGGACGGAACACCTTGTCGCCCGGCATGGTCGCGATCACCTTGGTCCAGTCGTACTCGCCGTGCGATTCCGCCGGCGTCTTGACCTGAAGTAGATAGATGTCGTGGACCATGCGGCCATCGGGACGGAGATGGCCGTTCTCGGTGAAGGCGTCGTCAATCTTCATGGTGCGGAGCTGCGCCAGGACCTTCTTCGGGTCGGTGGAATGCACCGCCTTGACCGCCAGCAGATATGACCGCACCGCCGAATAGGTGCCGATCTGGAAATCGGCGGGCGGCTTGCCGCGGCGCTTGACGAATTCCTTGAAGAAGGCGTGCGCCTTCTCGTTGAGGTTCGGGTTCCAGTAGGCGACATAAAGCGTGCCCGCCGCGTTGGCGAGACCCATCGCTTTGATCTCGGTCAGGTCGAAGCCGGGGAACAGCTTGGCCTTCACGCCGAATTCATGCGCCGCCTTGATGCCGTTCATCGTGTCCTGGCCGCCATTGGCGAAGGCGATGACTTCCGCCTTCGAGGCCTGGGCCTGAAGGATATAGGACGAGAAATCCGACGTGCCGATCGGGTGCAGCACCGAGCCGACGACCTTGCCGCCATGCGCTTCGATCGCGCGCGTCGTGCCGGCCTGAACGCCCTTGCCGAAGACATAATCGGCGGTGATGAAGAACCAGGTCTTGCCGAGATAGGGCATCGCCTCGCCCGCCGCGCTGCCGGCGGCATAGGTGTCATAGACCCACTGCGCCAGATTGTCGGGCGCGCAGGCCTTGCCGGTGAAATCGGCCGAGCCGGCGCCGGCGAGCAGCAGGAGCTTGTTGTCCTTCTTGGCGAGGTTCAGCACCGCGAACGCGACCGCGGAATTGACCAGGTCGGTGACGGCGTCGACATGCTCGACCTCGAACCAGCGGGAGGCGATGGACGCGCCGATATCGGGCTTGTTCTGGTGGTCGGCCGAGATGATCTGGATCTTGGCGCCGTCGATCTGGCCGCCGAATTCGTCGGCTGCCATCTGGGCGCCGGTCACGGAGCCGTGGCCGCCATTGCCCTCATAGGGGCCGGACAGGTCGGTGAGAACGCCGATCTTGATGGTGCCATCGGCGAAATCGGCGCGGGCCGCGCCCGGCACCGCGAGCAGCGCCACGAACGCCGCGATCAGGAATTTACGCATCGGCTTTCTCCCTTCATTATTCCGTATCATCAATTATCCGCGACCCTAGGAGACGAGCGAGGCTAATTCAATCCTCTCTTTTTTCGCGCCGATGTGGTTGCCTAGGGGTGTCCCGAATCGGGAGCGAGAACAGACACTTAGAATAATAGACAATATATTCTGTTCTTGGCAGGGTAAGGCCGCCCCGATTAACCACGGCGACGCGACAGGAGGCAAAATGGCTAAGACTTACAAACACCCCGAGACGGTCGTTTTACATTCCGGCTATCGGCGCGACGAGACCACGCACGCGGTCGCGGTGCCGATCTATCAGACCACGTCGTTCCAGTTCGACGATACCGCCCAGGCGGCGCGCCTGTTCGCGCTCCAGGAATTCGGCAACATCTACACCCGCATCATGAATCCGACGCAGGACGTGCTGGAACAGCGCGTCGCCGCGCTCGAGGGCGGGGCCGCGGCGCTGGCGCTGGCGTCGGGTCAGGCCGCGAGTTTCATCGCGGTGCAAAACATCACGCATGCCGGCAACAACGTGGTCGCCTCAACCGATCTCTATGGCGGCACCTGGAATCTGTTCGCCAACACGCTGAGCACGCTCGGCATCGAGGTGCGGTTCGTCGATCCCTCGGACCCCGAGAATTTCGCGCGTGCCACCGACGCGAAAACCACGGCGTATTACGCCGAATCGCTTCCCAATCCGAAACTCGAAGTGTTTCCCATCGCGGAAGTCGCCAAGATCGGCCGGCGCTTGGGCGTGCCGCTGATCATCGACAACACCTCGGCGCCGTTGCTGTTGAAGCCGCTCGAGCACGGGGCCGCGATCGTGATGCACTCGACCACCAAATATATCGGCGGCCACGGCACCTCGATCGGCGGCATCATCGTCGATGGCGGCAATTTCGACTGGGCCGCGCATCCCGACCGCTTCCCGATGCTGACCAAGCCCGACCCCAGCTATCACGGCGCGGTGTGGACCGAGGCGGTGAAGCCGATCGGCCCGGTCGCCTACATTATCAAGGCGCGCGTCACGCTGTTGCGCGACATCGGCGCGGCGGTATCGCCGTTCAACGCGTTCCAGTTCATCCAGGGGCTGGAGACGCTGCCGGTGCGCATGCAGCGCCATGTCGAGAACACCGACAAGGTCGTGGCGTTCCTCTCGCAGGAGAAAAAAGTCACGCGCATCATCCACCCCTCGAAACAGACCGGCGAGAAAAAGCGCCGCGCCGACCATTACCTCAAGGGCAAATACGGCGCGCTGGTCGGGTTCGAGATCGCGGGCGGCATGGAGGCCGGGCGCAAATTCATCGACTCGCTCGAAATGTTCTATCACGTCGCCAATATCGGCGACGCGCGCAGCCTCGCGATCCATCCCGCCTCGACCACGCACTCGCAACTCAGCGTCGAGGACAGGCTCAAGACCGGCGTGACGGATTCCTATGTCCGCCTCTCGGTCGGGATCGAACATATCGACGATATTCTCGACGACCTGAAACAGGCCTTCGCGAAGGTCTGACCGCCGCTCGCTTCCGCCCTCATCCGAGGGCGGAAGCGAGCCAGGCCCTAAGCTGAAGCCGCTTCATATCGTCGAACGATTCGACGACATGCGGCGGCTTCATTCATTTCCGCCACCGAAACGCCGGCGAGTTCCCGTCGCCACGCTGCGCTAGGGCGCGACCGCGAACCCGCCGTAATCGTCGTGCGCCTGGTCGGAATCGTTGGCGAAGGACAGACCGGGGACCGCCGAGCCCTGCATGATGTTCCAGCCGTCATAGGCGCTGCCATCGTCCCAGGTGATCGAGTTCGACAGCCAGCCATAGGATGCGAGGCCGGCGCGCCGCACAGCGTCGCAAACGAGGCCCGAGCCATAGACCCCGACCCGGTACGCCGCCGCGCCGCCGCCCGCCTCGGCGAGGCCCGCCCTGACGCCGCGAAAATAATCGAGGACCGCGGGAATGTCCGTGTCATGCGCATGGAAATCGACAGCGAAATAGATCGCGCTGCCCGCCGGCTGGCCGACGCCGCGCGCCACGGCGGCGGCGATCGCGGCGTCGCTCGCGCCGCCGGCGTAATTGAAATGCGTGGGGTCGGGCGTTCGGTATTCGTAAACCGCGACGATCTTCAGCCCCTGGGCCGAGAGACGAAGCGCCTCGTTCCGCGACAGGGACGGCCACATGGAATCCGGGTCGCGGTAATAGCGGCCGACGAACTCGATCCCGGCGCCCCTGATTTCGTTCAGGACGTCGCTCGCATCCGTCACCATGTCGATGCCTTGCCCCGCCACGGCTTGCGGCGGCGGGGCCGACGGCGATCCGCCGCATCCCGCGAGCATAACGGCCAGCATCGTCACCGCCGAGAGTCGCGGCAACCGGCCAGCCGCGTTCACCCGCCGATCCGGGCCCAGGGCAGATAAAGGATTTCGAGACCGCGTTCGCCCGGCGTGTAGGTGACGTTTTTCTTCATCGCGTAGACACCGACATAGTCCCACAGCGTGATGATGTAATGATCCTTCTGCTCCAGCGCCATGATCTGGCTGATCAGCGGCGCCTGCTTGGCGAGGTCGAATGTCGCTTCGGCCTGGTCGAACAGTTTGTCGATTTCAGGGTTGTTGTTGAGCGCGGCCGGATTCTTGCCGTAGAAGGCGAGGCCGATGCCCCAGAGCGGCGTCGGCAGGCTCGCGATCGGATAGCCGCCGATGGCGACGAACTTGGCGTTCGGATCGCGCCCCGATGCGAAGATTTTTCCGATCAGCTCGGCGAGGCCGAGACCCTGCGCGTGCGTCGTGATGTTGAGGTTCTGTTTCAGATAGAGCGTGACCGCCTCCGCCGTCTCCTCCATGCCGGCAAAGATTCCGGTCTGGACATAGAACGGCATGTCGAAGCCGTTGGGATAACCGGCTTCTTTCATGAGCTGCTTCGCCTTCGCCGGGTCGTAATCGTCCTGTTTCAGGTCCGGATCGTAGCCGGTTTCGCCGGGCAGAAGACGCGGATACGTCACCGGCACGCCATGCAGGAGGCCCTTGATGATCGCGTTGCGGTCGATGGCGTGCGAAATCGCCTCGCGGACCCGGACATCGTGCCACGGCACGTTCGGATTCTTGAGTTGGAACTGGATCGCGGTCGTCGGCTGCGAGGTCAGTTTCGCGATGGTGAAGCCCGCCTTCTGCAATTCACCGACCACGGTATAGGGCGTCGCCATCATCAGATCGACTTCGCCGGCGCGCAACTTGGCGACGCGCGTGTTGGGATCCTTGACGAAATAGAAGCGCGCTTTCTTCACCTGCGGCTTCGGTCCCCAATATTTGTCATAGGCCTCGAGGTCGAGATACTGGCCCGGGACATAGCTCACGATCTTGTACGGGCCGGTGCCGGCGGGATGCTTGGTGAACTCCGCCTCGCCGACGCGCTCGAAATATTTTTTCGATTCGACCAGGATCGGGTGGATCGCGAGGAACTCGGCGTCGGGCTGTTTGAAGACGATCTTGAGCGTGTTGTCGTCGACCGCCTCCATGTGGTCGATGTAGCGCGCGATGCCGACGTAGAAACGGGCGTATTTGAGATAGCGCTCATGCGTCCACACCACGTCCTGCGCGGTCACCGGATCGCCCGAATGAAACGTCGCGCCGTGGCGAATGTGGAACACGATGACCTTGCCGCCGTCCTGGATGTCCCAGGATTCGGCGAGGGCCGGGACGGTGTTGCCTTTGACGTCCTGCCAGTTGAGGCTCTCATAGACGTTGCCCAGCGTGGTGAAGCCCTGCGGCGAGCCGGATTTCGCCGGGTCGAGCACGTCGGGCTCGGCGTTGGTCGCGACCGATAATTGCTGTGCGGCGGCGACGCCCGCGCCGAACGTCAGCGCCGCGGCGAATACCGCGGCGGCGATTGAGATTACGCCGAGCTTCATCACGACATTCCTCCCTGGATATTGTTGCTTCTGGCTTATGGTTTGACCGAAGCATCGTCACGGGAGCGGCCCGGCGTCAAGTCGCGTCAGGCATCCTCGCCCGCAACCACCGCCGACAGGGTCGGGCCGATTTCGCCGTTGATGACCAGATCGGCGAAATCGTCCTGCTCGGTCGGGTCGCGGTTGACGATGACCAGCGCCGCGCCGTTGCGCTTGGCGAGGATCGGAAATCCCGCCGCCGGATAAACCACCAGCGACGAGCCGAGCACGATGAACAGGTCGCAGGAAAGCGTTTCTTCCTCGGCCCGCGCCATCTTGTCTTGCGGCATCGCCTGGCCGAACGAGATGGTCGCGGTCTTGACGAGGCCGCCGCAATCGCGGCACGTCGGAATCTCGCCGCGACCGAGGAAACTCTGTTTCAGCACGCCGAGCTCGTGGCGCGTGCCGCAATCGAGACAGGTGGCATAGCTCGCATTGCCGTGCAGCTCGACGACGCGGTCGGCCGGCACGCCCGATTCCTGATGCAGGTTGTCGACATTCTGGGTGATGACCGCGCTGACCTTGCCGCGCGCGACGAGACGCGCCACGGCATAGTGGCCGGCATTGGGTTTCGCCCCGGTCCAGCCCATCGCGCCGGTGAAGGTGCGGGTCCAGGCCTCGCGG
>Ga0134125_10010661_pt1 | contig 10308 bp, 13 predicted proteins | sample KB31751_FD_96464 | JGI IMG/M metagenome (GOLD analysis project Ga0134125, IMG submission 96464) | Terrestrial soil microbial communities with excess Nitrogen fertilizer from Kellogg Biological Station, Michigan, USA - KB3-175-1 | ecosystem: Environmental > Terrestrial > Soil > Unclassified ... | reverse complement strand
CGCGACGCTCGGATTCTTCGGAAGCACCGGCCAAGCGCCCGACTCGGCGAACGCGCGCTCCCGCGCCAGCGCCGCCCGCAGCCGTTGATAGCCTTCATGGATCGGCGCGAGACGCTGCAATGCGCGCGAGATCTTGCGGTTGTCCAGGGCGTCTTCGAGCAGCGTGCCGAGATCGGCGCCGCGCGGGCTCGCCTCCCACAGCGGATGCAACGATTCGGGATCGACCCGCCCGCCCAGCAGGTGCGAGCCGTACAACAGGAACGCATCGGTCAGCAGCAGATCGAGATCGGCGAGGCGCGCCGGCTCGGGAGTGCGGCCGCCGGCGGCGGCGAGGCGCACGTACGCCAGCAGCGACCCGATCTCATCGACGTGATAGTCCTCGGGGGTCATGCCTTCCAGATCGGCGCGATTGAGCGTCGCCAGCAGATCGTCGGCGAGCCGGTTGGGCCCATGCTCGTTGGCCCAGGCGGGTCGGAAGGCGCGGCGCGCGTAGAAACCGAGGACCGCGGCACGGCGCTCCAGCGGCAGCTCGGACGATTCCTCGCGCAGCCGGATCTGCTCGGCCAGGATCTCGTCGGGGGTGCGCGGAAGCGCAGCGGGTGCCGCTCGTTGCGTGAGGGCAACGAGGAGCAACAGCCCTACCCCGCCCATCATGTCAGTGCGCTGGGAGACCGCACGACGCGAAGGAAGTTCTCCAGAATACGCTTCCCGTGTTCCGTCCCGATCGACTCGGGATGGAACTGCACGCCATACGTCGGATGATCACGATGCTTCATTGCCATGATCTCCGATGCATCTCTCGTGCCCTGAGGTCGATCCGCGCTCATTGCGGTCACGACCAGCGAGGGAGGAAGCGACGCGGGCTCTACCACCAAAGAGTGGTATCGCATCGCGGTGAAGGGGCTGGGAATGCCGTCGAACAGCTCGTCGTCGGTATGGACGATCGGACAGGTCTTGCCGTGCATCAGCCGGTCGGCGCGGACGATCTTTCCGCCGAACGCCTCGCCGATCGCCTGATGGCCGAGGCACACGCCGAGGATCGGGACCTGACCGGCGAGCGCGCGCACGAGCGGGACGAGAATACCGGCCTCGGCGGGGGTCTTGGGCCCGGGCGACAGCACGATCGCGGTGGGCTTCAACGCTTCGACATCGGCGACACTGAGCGCGTCGTTGCGGTACACGAGCGGCTCCTCGCCCAGCTCACCGAGATACTGGACGAGGTTGTAGGTAAACGAGTCGTAGTTGTCGAGCACGAACAGCATGCCCGGAATCTATTGAAAAACCGCTACCGCGTGACTCGGCGCTTCTCGATGATGACGGCCCGGCTCTCGACCCCGAGGGTGTAGGCCGCACGGAAGGTGCCCTCGACGCCGACCTTCGCGCCTTTCGACGGCGCGCCGCCGCCCTCGACCACCACGGGAATCGTCGCGGTGTTGTCCTTCACTTCGTAGGCGCCATAGCCCAGTGCCCCGATGGCCTGCTGGACATCACCGGTGATGCGCACGGTTTTGCCGTCGTACTTGCCGGGGTCATTCAGCAGCGTCTGAATCGAAGTCGTCTTCTCGTTGCACGCCATCACGGCGAGCGCGGCGACGAAGAACAGCAGCCCTCCGCGCTTCGCAATCCTGCCGGTCATTGCACTGTCTCCTGGTGTGGTGTTAGCGAGCGCGCCGGGCTGCGGCGCAGGCCGCATCCAGCAACTCGGCGGCGGTCGTCCCGTCGCGTCCGAGGGTCGCCGTTCCTGCGCGCACCGCCGGTGGGGTGAGGCGATCCGTACCGTGATGCAGCTCGAGCTCGCCGATCGCCTGGCGAATCTCGTCGATGCGCTGCGCCGTTGCCTCGGGCGTCGAATCGAGCAGCAGCACGAATTCCCTGGCCGAGTACCGTGCCGCCATGTCACTCTTGCGCAGGTGCTCGCGCAGCACTCGCCCGACTTCGCGCAGCATGGCATCGGGTTGTTCCTGATCGAACGCGAGCGCCGTGATCGTGACGGGGGTCTTCGCGCGCGTGGCGCGATGCAGCTCGCGCGGGAGCGAGTCTTCGAAGTACCAGCGCGTGGCGAGCCCGGTGGTCTCGTCGCTCGTCTCGCGGTCCGTGCTGCGGCGCGGCGCGCGCTTGCGCGTACTCGCTTCCCGGGCGCGCTCGGTGTCTTCCGCCTCGCGCTTGATCCGATCGGTGACGTCGCGAACGATGCACTGCGCGAACGGCTTTTTGTCGGCGAGAAACAGCGTGCTCACCAGCTCGACGTGGCGGATTTGCCCGTCCTTCGTCTCGATCGGAATACCGTCGTAGCGCAGGTGCGGTTGGCGTACGAGATCGCCGAACTGATTCTTGGTCGCGGCCGCGTTCTTGAACGCCGGAATACTCCACAGCGGCTGGTCGAGAATGTCGTGCGACTCATATCCAAGCATCTGGCACAGGCAGGGATTGACGTCGACGACCACACCCGTCTCGGCGTCGAGCACGAGAATGCCGTAGGGAGCGGTCTCGAACAGGCGGCGATAGCGGATCTCGGAGGTCTTGAGCGCGCGATCGCGGCGCTGCAGGTCCGCCGCGGGCGGATCGAGGTGGACGGCCGTCCGGCCCTGGAGTCGTCCGGCATTCTCGGTCACCAGGTGGGACTTGAGGGCGTCTCGCATGTCCTGAAGGCTAGGTTCTCTAGCCTCCAGGATGCATCGGCCCAAGTAATGAACTGCGGGGCTAATCCTCTGGAACGAGAGGCTTATGCCCTCCCCGGCAGGTCGGCAGTGCAGAATGCGCACTTATTCGCCTTGAGCGGAATCTTGGAGAGACAGTAGGGGCAGTCCTTGGTCGTGGCCGGGGCATCGGCCTTCTTCGGGCCGAGCCGGGTGACGGACCGGATCATCAGGTACACGACGAGTGCGACGATCAGGAAGGTCACGATGTTCGACAGGAACATGCCGTAATTCATGGTCACTGCCCCGGCGGCCTTTGCCTCGGCGAGCGTGGCATAGGGAGGGCCTGCCTTCGTGCCGTCTCTGAGCACCACAAAGAGATTGGTGAAATCCACCTTTCCCAGCAGCAACCCGATGGGAGGCATGATGATATCCTCGACCATCGAGTTGACGATCTTGGTGAAGGCCGCGCCGATGATTACGGCAACCGCGAGGTCGAGTACGTTCCCGCGCATCACGAAATCGCGGAATCCCTTGAGCATGGAAGTGGCTCCTGTTCCTGTCTAAACGGTGGACCGGCCGCCGGCATCAAAAAGAAGAGACGGTTTTGAGATACACCAAAGTCCGAGGGAGGCAACTCATGCTGAAGCTCGTATCGGTGTTAGCCGCGGGGTGGGTCGGGATGGGTGGGTGGGCCGTCGTGACGATCCAGGAGTTACCGGAGTATTTCGTCGCCGGACGTCCCTACACGATCGAATTCAAAGTTCGACAGCACGGTCACAATTTGCTCAGCGATCTCGAGCCCACCCTGATCGTCAGGAACGGCTCGAACGAGCAGCAAATTGCCGCCAAGGCCAAGTCGCCGGGGACGTACGCCGCAACCTTCACGGCGCCGGCCGGCGGTCCTCTCACGCTGACCATCAAGAGCGGCTTTGGAGCGAGCAACCTGCAGCTCTACCCCGCCCCGGTCGTCGCCGCAGGCGCCAGGGCGCCGACCATTTCGGCCGTCGATCGCGGCCGCGCGCTGTTCATCGCGAAAGGCTGCAACGCGTGCCACACGAATTCGGATCTCGTCGATCGGCCGGACAATCAGCAGATCAAGGTTGGACCGGAGCTGGGCGCGCGCGGGCTCGCGCGCGACTACGTGATGCAGAAAATGAAAAACCCCAAATCAGAGATCATGCCTGATTTGGGACTGAATGATGCCGAGATCAACGCGATCGCGTCGTTCCTGACCGCCGGCGGAACCGCCGCGACGGGGGGTGGCGGCCGCTAAGTCTGGCAGCTCTCGACGCGGCCGGACTCGAGGCCGCGCCGGAGCGCTGCCTCGCGCTGAGCCGACGTGCCGTGGGTGAATGACTCGGGACTCACCGTCCCGGTCGACATCTTTTGCAAGCGGTCGTCACCCACGGCCGCCGCGGCACCGAGCCCTTCATCGACGTCTCCGGGTTCGAGCACCCCTTCACGGCCCATGTGGTAGCCCCACACACCGGCCAGACAGTCGGCCTGAAGCTCCCGGCGCACCGAGCCTTCATTCGACGTCCCGAAACGGTCGCCGAGCAGCGCCTGCACGTGGTGTCCCACTTCATGTGCCAGCACGTACGCCTGCGCGAAGTCGCCCGGCGCGCCGAGGTGGCGCTGCAGCTCTTCGTAAAAGCCGAGATCGATGTAAACCTTCGAATCGCCCGGACAATAGAATGGACCGGTCGCCGCCTGCGCGAAGCCGCACGCGGAATTCACCGCGTCGCGGAACAACACCAGCCTCGCGTCCTCGTACCGCCTGCCGCTCTGCGCGAACACCTGGCGCCACGTCGCCTGGGCCGTATCGAATACAAACGAGACGAAGTCGACGAGGTGCTCTTCTTCCGGCGTGGATGCGACTTCTCCCGCCGTGGCCGGTTGGCCGCCCGAGAGCAGGCTGAAGAAATCCTTCTTGAAGATCAGGCTCAGCACGAGAAGGATGACGATGCCGCCGATGCCCAGGCGGCCGAGACCCATGCCGCCAAAGCCGCCGAAGCCGGCGCTTTCGCCGCGACGGTCCTCGAGATTGGAACTGCGATTGCCGATGCTCCAGCGCATATCGTGACTACCCCGGCCGGGCGCGCGGGATTCTGTGCGCCCACGCCGTTCCGGAGCTAATCCCTCAGGACCAGTTGACGATCTCGATATTCCCGAGGTCGTCGATGATCAAGACCGAGCCGGTACGGCTCGCAGGTGCGAACGTGTCGAACGTTGCCGGGGGTTGCGCCGGGACGCCCACACCGACGGCGTATCCGTCGGGAAACAGGTTGGCCCAGTGAGTCGCTGGAATCGTGGCGCGGTTCCGAACAAAGATGACGGCATACTGCGCGGTGACGCCGATGACTCCGGTGGGCGGCGATGAGCTCGTAATGGAATCGCCGGCCTGCACGGACTGGTCTGTCGTGGCGATAATCAGTCCCACGCCCAACGCATTGGAATTCAGCGCTTCGCTGGGCGGTGGTTGGTCGAACCGAATCTCAAAAGTTCCGGTGGTGCGATTGATTGTGCCTTCACCGAAGACATAACTGTAATCGGGACTGCCGGAGACGACGTTCCACACGCCAAGAATCCGTGTGTTCGCGGGAATTGCCGTGCCTGTTCGGTTGTCGATGTGACCAGTGACGGTGAACGAACCGGCCGGATCGGTGGTCTCTTTACAACCGGCAACAACGACAGCGACGGTGAGAAGGCCAAGCGCAGATCGGTTCATGCAATCCTCCTGACCCCCGAACCATATGCGCGGAGCAGCGAAGGTGTTATGACGTTTAGAGCGCTGCCTCGAACACGACGCTGCAACAGGTCACCCCGCCCTCGGCCTTGGCGATTTCGGTGCTGGGCACCGGAATGACCCGCACACCGGCGCGGACCAGGCGGTCGGCCGTGGCGGGATAGTGAGCCGGGTAGATCACCGCGCCCGCGACAAGCAGCGCGTTTGCGCCATCCGGCTCCGCGGGTGCGACGGTGACGAAGTCCATGTCGCGAAAACTCGCCGGCCGCACGTAGCGGTCATTCAGCAAGAGCTGTCTCTCCCCGATCTGTGTGACCGCGCTTTTGAGATGCAGGCATCCGTGCACGGGGACCGGCACCACTTCGTACTCCCATTGGCCGAGCAGCGTCGCGAGCTGCGTGATCGCGTCGGGATTGGTGCGGGAAGAGAGACCGACGTAGATCGTGCGTCCCACGCGCAAGACGTCACCGCCATCGATCGTCGCGGGCGACTGAATCCGGGCGAGCGGTTTGTAGGAGCCGAGCACGCCCGCCATCGACTCCGTTTCCCGCCGCCTCGTCGCGGCCCCCGGTCGCGTGATCACCGCGACTTCGTCCAACGCGATTGCGGTGTCTTCCACGAACACCGCGTCCGGCAAATCGGGCGCGGCCGGCGCGCGAATCACCGTCGCACCGACTGAGCGGAGCGCGGCCTCGTACGCCGCATGCTCGGCCATCGCGTCCGCAACGCTGATCGGGTCACGCGGGCGATGCGTGAGCTCGCACTCGGCCAGCGTGGGACTGACGGCGCGCGTGATCGCGATCAGCATCTAGGCGCCGAGCAGCTGAGTGACGGCGCGATCGGCTTCGCGGATCGAATTGCGATGATCCATCGCGCCCGCGAGGTCGGTATTGGCGAACGCGATGCGGCCGTGCGGGGCAGCGCGCAGCACGTCGCGCGGCGCGGGCTGGCCGTTGGCGCCGAAGAAAAAGCCCGGCTGCGGATTCACGTACGCGTGGCCCCAGCGATTCAGAATGATCCCGGCGATGTCGCGCCGCGGATCGAAACCGCCCGGCGCGAACATGTCGCCGAACTGCTCACGAAAGCCGCGCTCATACTGCGCGAATGAGGTGCCGAGCAGTTGCGCGCGGCCGAGACTTCCCTGCTCTGCGACGGGCAGGCCCGGCTGCGCGAACAGGACTTTGATCGTCAGCACGATCGGGGAATCGGGTCCCAGGGTCGGCTTGATGCCCCCGACCCTCGCCTGCCGGCGCACCGAGAGATAGTTGCCGAGCCCGCCGAACCAGCGACAACCGGACAAGCCCATCTTATAGAGGAAGCGCCAGTTCCGAACCGCGGTATTGGCCATCAGGCACGGCGAGCGGTAGAACTGCGCGTAGGCGGCGCGATGGCTGTCGGGCAGATCGGCGACGATGTGCTTGGTCGTCCAGCTCCCACCTGCCATGACGACGGCCCGTGCCTTTACCCGATACAGCCGCCCACCCTTCACGTAGGTGACGACGACGTGCGCCGCGCTGCCGGGACTGCCGGCATGCTCGACGCGCACGACCGTCGCATTCAGCCGAATCCGCGTCGCCTGGCCGGTGCGATCCAGCGCGCCGAATTGAATGCGATTCTGCCACACGGCGTCGACGGTGCGGGGCCCGGGGAAGACGTCGGGGATCAACGTTTTCACCATCAGCCGGACGAACCCGGAATTCCCGTCCGGAAACATCTGATCGCCGAGCGCGTCGTCGCCGTCTTCGGGAAATTGCGTTTCGATCGCGAAGTTACAGAACGCGGAGAGCGCGTCGGGGCCGAGGCCGTAGCCGCCCCCGGCGACGGGCGAGAGAAAGGTGCGCACCGTCTCGCGGGCGATCTTGTGGCGGGCCATCAGGTAGTCTTCGAGCGTGATCGTGTCGAGCTGGCGCGAAACGGCATCGCCTTCGGTCTGCGGGATCGGTCCCGGCTCGGCGACTGCCTGCGAGCGCAGCAGATCCGCCTTGACGTCGTCCGAGAGCGGCGCTCCTTCGAGGCGGCGTTCCCATGGATTCATGACCCACACGCCAGGGGTCTTCCCGAACGGCGGTCCGAAGTAGAACCCGTAGTTCTCGGGTTCGTCGTACGGGCTATGCGAGAGCGGCATCTCGGCGCAGCTCTGATAGTCGAATGCAGAGCGGTCCATCCCGATCAGGTTGTAGAACGTGTCGGTGTAGCCGCCCTTCTTGGGGACGAGGAAGATGGCCGAGGCCTGGTGGGCGACGAGCGTCTGGCCGTCGACGTCGAACTCGTTGCGTCGGGCTTCCCCGCCGAAGATCGCGTGGTTGTCGAGGATGAGGCAGGAGCCGCCGCGTCTTTTCTGAAAGAAGACTGCCGCGGCCAATCCGCTGATCCCGCCGCCCACCGCGATCAAGTCGTACATCTCGCCGGTGTCGATGGCGCCGGCAACAGCGCGCTCGAACTCGCCGTCGCGCATGCGATGCGCGGTGATCATGTCGTCGTACATGTTGCCGTGCGCGCGCGCGTAGTCGCCCACGCCGCCGTAGCCGTTCCAGGCGTCGGCGGGAGAGACGTGCAGACGCGGGCCGAGCACGAGTCCGGCGCCCGCGAGCAGCGTACCGTTCAGGAAGTCGCGCCGGGTGATCGGCACGTTCATGCCGAGCCGGCGACTCACGGGCGAAAGGCGGCCGGCAGCGAAGTGTGATCGACGCGCAGTCCCGCTTCGTCCATCATGCACACGTACTGACGCATCGGCGGCATCCCGACGGCGGCGCGGCGAGCATCGAGTTTCGTGGTGTCGGCGAGCGGGGCGAATGTGAAAACGCCATCAGGCCTCGCCGTGAACTGCGAGCCAAGTCGCTGCGGCTTGCCCTGGTGCACCAGCACGCGGTCCTCCAGGATGGCCAGCTTTTCTGGCGAGATCTGACCCCGGGGTGCCGACTTCGCTATTGCCAGCACGCGCTCCTGCAATGGCCAGTTGTGCTGCACGATCAGCATCGCGGCATCCGATCCCTCAGGACCCACCAGCGATTTCGTCGGAAGGCCGTACCGCTCGAGAATCCCGCTCATCGTCGCGGCCAGTGACGAGTCCAGGCTTACCAGCCGGCGAATGTAGGTGGTATCGGTGACTCGAGCGCCGAAGCCTTCACGCGCTCCCTGATCCCGTTCGACCAGCTCGAGCAGTACACGACGCAGCGAGTCGTTGCTCCAATGCAAACCCGCTTCGTTTGACCACGCCCGGTTGACCTGCACCCAGATCGCCGTCGTGTCGATCTCCGGACACTGACCTGATTGAGCGGTCGTCGTCCGGAGGGGAGCGAGGCATAGTACCAACAGGACAGTCCTGAACGATCTCACACCGAAGACTAACGAGTATATTCGACCCCGTGAACAGATGCGTGAAGCTTTCCGTGGCGTGCTGCTTCGTCGTTGCTTCCCCGCTGCTGGGACAGACGCAACAGCCGCCCAGCCATCTCTACGACCGCCTCCAATTCACGGTCTCGGGCACGCAGGTCTGGCTCGGCTCCAACGTGCGCGTGGATGCAAGCGACGGGTCGCCGGGCACGGAGTTCAGTCCCGACGACGTTGGCGCGTCGAAGCGCACCTGGGAGCCGCGGTTCGCGATGCGCTGGCGCCCCGGCCGGCGCCACGAGCTGGAGGCCGGCTATCTGTTGGCGCGCAGCAGCGGCTCGCGCGTCCTCCGCGACACGATCTACTTCGCCGACACCAGCTTCGCGCGCGGGATGGAGATACACTCGAAGCTCAAATCCGACCAGGCGTTCCTCACCTATCGCTACGCCTTCCATGCCGCGCCGCGCAGCCAGATCGGTCTCGCGCTCGGCCTCGGCGCGCTGCTCATCGACATCGGCCTGCGCAACTCCGACACGGCGCTGGTGCCGGTGTCGGGCTCCGCGAACGTGGTTGGTCCCACGGGCTCCCTGGGGTTGTTCGGGCGCTGGCAGGTCGGTAATCAGTGGTATATCGAAAGCGACGCGCGCGCATTGTATGCCAAGATCGATCGCATCAGGGCAACCGTGTACGAGGGGGGCGCGGCCGCACGCTACTTCACGTCGCGGCACGTCGGTTTCGAGCTGGGTTATGGATTGACGTCGATCAAGGTGACGCTCGATCCGCGCTCGAGCGGCGGCGGGTTCTCCGGCCGGCTCAAGTATTCGCTGCAGAACGCGCGGTTGGCGCTGGTGCTGACGCCCTAGCCTTACAGCTGCCCGGCTTTCCTCAATTCACCACACGTCACCGCATGCCGGTCCGCTCGCGTCGCCTCGAGCGGTTGCCGCGAGTCGACGGCACTCGAGTCGGCGGCGGTTCGCGCTGCCCTGTAGGCGGTCTCGCAATCACGGCGTTCCAGCAGGTTCATCGGGGCGCGCCGCATCTGGATGAACCAGATCACGATGACGAGCACGATGAAGACGCCGACGATCTGCCCCGTCCAGGTACGCTGCTGAGCGGCCACTACAGTGGCTCCGACCCGAAGCGCAGCACGTGTCCGTCAGGATCTTCGATCTGGATCTCGAGCGCCCAAGGATGATTGACCGGACCCTGCCGGATCCTTGCACCGCTGGCCTGATACTCTTCGAAAAGCGCCTGCGCGTCTTCCACGCCAACCCAAACCCAAGTACCGGCGCATCCCTGGGCGTCGCGGCACAGGTAAATGGACGCGCCGTCGCGCGCGACGGATGTGAACTCGTCCGTGCCCCAGTCGGCGTTGCGGAAGCCGAGTACGTCGACGTAATAGCGCAGGCTCGCCGGCATGTTCGACACGCGCAGGATGGGCTCGGCGTGCTCAAAGCGAGTCTTGGGCTTCATCCCGTATTCTACGCGCGCGATCGCGCGCCGTCAGCTTGTCAGCTGGGCTGCAGTAGCGCGGTCAGCCTCACGGGGATGACATTGCCGCACGGGCCCTTCCGAGTGACCTGCACGCTCGTG
>Ga0134125_10010660_pt1 | contig 10308 bp, 8 predicted proteins | sample KB31751_FD_96464 | JGI IMG/M metagenome (GOLD analysis project Ga0134125, IMG submission 96464) | Terrestrial soil microbial communities with excess Nitrogen fertilizer from Kellogg Biological Station, Michigan, USA - KB3-175-1 | ecosystem: Environmental > Terrestrial > Soil > Unclassified ... | reverse complement strand
GCTTCGACGAGGCGGCGCTCCAGGCGGTGCGGCAGTTCCGCTTCGCGCCCGGGCGCATCGACGGCAAGCCGGTGCCGGTGAAGGTGACCTACCGCTACGCGTTCACGATGCGCGCGCCGCCGGCGAAGGCGGCGGAGGCGAGCGCGACGACGCCGCCGGCGCCCGTGCGCTTGCGTGGCAAGATCGTCGAGCGCGGCACGCGCAGGCCTGTCGAGGAGGCGGCGGTGATCGCGCTCGACGAGTCGGGCGCGACGGTCGGCCAGACCGAGACCGACGCCGACGGCAGGTTCGCGCTGCGCCTGGCCAAGGCGGGCACCATCACCGTCATCATCGCGGCCGTCGATCACAAGACGCTGCGCGTGAAGGAGACGATCGCAGACAAAGAGGCGCTGAGCGTGCGCTACACGATCTCGCTCACCAGCTACGCGCTCTACGAGTCCACGGTGCGCGCGGCGCCGGTGCGCGAGGAGGTGGCGCGCGTGTCGCTCGGAGGCGACGAGGTGCGCCGCATCCCCGGCACGCGCGGCGACGCGCTCGCGGCGGTGTTGAATCTGCCGTCGGTGGCGCGCTCGCCGTTCGACCTCGGGCAGCTGGTGATTCGCGGCTCGGCGCCGGGCGAGTCGGGCGCGTTTCTGATGGGCATGCAGATTCCGAACGCGTTCCATTTCGGCGGGCTGACGTCGACGTTCAACTCGTACCTCCTCGATCGCTTCGATCTGATCCCGTCCAACTTCAGCGTGCGCTACGGACGGCTGACCGGCGGCATCGTCGACATCGTGCCGCGCGAGGGGCGGCGCGATCGCATCCACGTCGACGCGAAGGCCGATCTGTACGACGCGCACGTCATCCTCGAAGGGCCTGTCGGCAAGGGCTCGTTCGCGCTGTCGGCGCGGCGCTCGTACGTCGACGCGTTCCTCGGGCTGTTCCTGACCGGCGGCTCGTTCACGGTGGCGCCGCGCTATTACGACTATCAGGCCGAGCTCGATTATCCGGTCGCGGGCGGCAAGCTGAAGCTGCTCGTGTTCGGCTCCGACGACGAGCTGGCCTTCGTGAGCGAGACGCCGCCCGACGCCGATCCGACGCTGGCGGGCGAGTTCTCGACGCGGCAGTGGTTCCACACGCTGTTCGCCAGCTACAAGAAGAGCATCGGGCGCTGGGACACCGAGGCCACCGTCGCCGTCGGGCCGCAGCACTTCGACGGCGCCGTCGGTGAGGCGGCGCGCTTCAACCTCGACCTGGTGGAGATGGACGCACGCTTCGAGGCGCGCCAGCGGCTGACGCCGCGCTTCAAGCTCACCTACGGCCTCGACGTCGTCACCGACTACTTCTGGGTATCGGTCGATGCGCCGCCGCAGACGACCGAGGAGGTGCCGCTCGGGCCGCTCGGCGAGCGCCAGCAGCTGTCGCTGCGCAACCAGGGATTCGAAGCGTCGCCCGCGCTCTATGTGCAGGGGGATCTGTGGGCGATCCCCGATCGCCTTCTGATCACGCCGGGCGTGCGCGCCGACTACCTGACCGGCTACGAGGGCATCTACGTGCAGCCGCGCCTGATGACGCGCTTTCGCGTGCAGGGCGACTGGTGGCTCAAGGGCGGGGCCGGCCTGTTTCACATGTATCAGCAGGCCGCCTACCACGACGCGGTGCTCGGCAATCCCAAGCTGCGCGCCGAGCAGGCGTGGCACTTCACCGTCGGGCTCGAGGGGCGGCCGCTGCCGTTCTATCGCGCGCTCACGCTGGAGGTGAACCTGTTCTACAAGGACCTGCGCAACATCGCGGTCACGTCGGCCGACTCCACGCAACGTGACGGCAAGGTCGTGCCCGAGCGCTACAGCGACGAGGGCATCGGGCGCGTCTACGGCGGCGACCTGCTCTTGAAGATGGACAACGGCCACCGGCTCTACGGATGGATCTCGTACACGCTGCTCAAGAGCGAGCGGAAGGATCATCCCGGCGAGGCGTGGCGGCCGTTCGAGTACGACCAGACCAACATCTTGACCCTGATCGTCGGCTATCACCTGCCGTGGGAGATCGACGTCGGCGCGCGCTTCCGCTACGTGACCGGCAATCCGACGACGGCGCTGGGGCCGGGCGTGTTCGACGCGGACCAGGGCGTGGTGATTCCGATTCCGGGGATGCCGTACGCAGAGCGGCTGCCGGCGTTCACGCAGCTCGACCTGCGCGTCGACAAGCGGTTCCTCTTCAAGAGCTGGATCCTGTCGGCCTACGTCGACGTATCGAACGTGACCAACAACGCCAACGTCGAGGGCTACGCCTACTCGTACGACTACCGCGTGCGCACGCCGGTGACGGGCCTGCCGATCATCCCGTCGGTGGGCCTGCGCGCGAGCTTCTAGCCAGATGCTAGTTCGACCGCAGCGTGATGGTGGCGGGGCGGTCGGTAGGCGGCGTGGTGATGACGAGCTCGTCGCCTTGCGGGGCGGCGACGCAGCCGGCGCAGTCGACGGTGAAGCCGTTCGGATAGACGCGCGCCGGCACGATCACCTCGGTCGGCACAGCCAGCGACGGATCAGGCGTGTAGACGAAGGTGAACGCCGACGTCGCCGCGTCGAACGCGTAGGAGACGGGATCGCCGGCGACGCGCGCAGGATAGGGACGCGCCACGGTGTCGTCGAGGAGCGGCTTCTCGCTGCCGTCGGGGTTGACGAGGCCGTAGCCGTCGCTGTTGTCGTAGGCCCAATAGGCGCTGCCCGCGGCGACGGCGCCGGCGGCGTCGTACTGCGCGGTCATGTACTCGACGATGCCGGGATCGGAGGCGACGCCGCCGTACTCGCCGATCCACAAGGCGGCGCGCAGCGCCTGCGCCTCGCCGGCGAGCTTGGCGACGTTGTCGAGGATCTGCCCGCGATGCGTCGGATCGAAGCCGCCGCCCCCTTCGGCCGTCGAGTCGTACGAATGCGGCGCGTAGACCACGTCGTCAAAGCCGAACGGCTCGAGCGACGTGGCGATGCCGGCGTTGCGCGCCGACGACGGCTCGAGGAACGCGACCCACCCCGGCGCCACGCCGCGCACCGCGCGCACGATGCGGTCGTACATCGGCGCCAGGCGATCGGGCTCGAAGTCGAAGATGGAGTAGCTGCCCCACTCCGGCTCGTTGAGCACGTCGAAGCCGACGACGGCGGGCGCGTCCTTCAAGCGCTCGGCGACGTGGCGCCACGCGTCGGCGAAGTGCTGCTGCAGATCGGCGCGCGTGTAGAAGCCGTCGACGCAGGCCTCGACGTTCTCGTCGGTGGTCGACAAGAACCACGGCGTCTGCGGCACGAACGCGGCGTAGCGCGCGGCGTCGCAGGTCCACTTGGGCGCGCCGTCGAAGCCGAAGCCTTCGCCGTAGACGTCCTCGTGCATGTCGAGGATGACGGCGAGGCCGTACGCCTCGGCCCAGCCCATGCGCTCGACGATGCCGTCGAGGTAGGTGTCGTCGTAGACGCCGGGGCTCGGCTCGACGGCGGACCAGGTCATGACGAAGCGCAGCGCGTTCATGCCCCACGCGGAGCGCACGCGCTCGTAGTCGGCGGCGCTCTTGTCGTCGAGGTAGGGCGCGTTCTTCTGCGAGCCCGAGAGGTTCACGCCGCGCAAGATGGCGGCGCGGCCGTCGGGCGCGCGCAGAAAGCCGCGCTCGACGTGCCAGCCGGGCGTACGGCTCGAGCACGCGGCGCACGCAAGCGCGCACGCGGCGCAAATGAGGACGAGTGCCGGAAGCCCCCGCATCCTGAGCCGGAGGCTACCACAGCATGTATACTGCAGCGCCGATGAAGCGCGCCCTCCTCGCCGTCGCGGCGGCGCTGTCGCTGGCCGCGAGCGGCGCCTGCTCGAGCGATCTGCCGGCGGCGAGCTTCATCGACAAGCTGCGCGTCCTGGCGGTGCGCGCCCAGCCGCCCGAGGTGACGCCGGCGCAGCCGATGACGACGCTCGACTACCTCGCGGTCGAGCCGCGCGTGCCGCAGCTCGACGGTGGCACGGCGCCGTCGCCGCTGTCGGCGGTGTGGCTGGCGTGCGCGCTGCCGTCGGGCACGCTCACGGTCGCGCCGTGCGGCGTCGGCGGCGGATTGTCGGCGACCATGATCCCGCCGTTCTGCAAGGACGAGCCGTCGGCGCCGCTCTGCATCATCGGCACCGATCCGACGGCGACCTACACGCCCGACGCGAGCGTGCTCGCCGGCGCGCCGTCCGCCGAGATCCTCCTCACCGTCGCCGTGGCCGACACGCCCGACGGCGCCATGGGCTGCCTCCTCGACATCGCCAACAACGACGGTCTGCCGACCAACCCCGATCACTGCGTCGTCGCGCTCAAGCGGCTCACCGTGTCGACGTCGGCCGCACCGAACGCGAACCCCGGGTTCAAGCAGTTCTACGCCACCACGCCGAGCGGCTACGCCATCGACTTCGGCAGCGGCGGCGGCCCCTGGCAATACGCGCCCGGCGAGGATCTGGCGTCGTGGGACATCGCCGCCATCCGCGACGACGCCGCGGCCGAGCGCAAGCCCGACGGCACCTACGAGGCGCTCACCGTCTCGTGGTTCACCACCGCCGGGCACCTCGACGGCGGCCGCTCGCTCTACCTGCCGCCCGGCTGCAACCAGCCGTCGCAGTGCGAGACGCAAGTGCCCGAGGACGGCGCCGACACGCTCTGGTTCGCGCCCACGCAGTCGCAGGCCACCGGCTTTCTCGACGCCAGCGGCACCGTCGACTTCTGGGCCGTGCTGCGCGACGATCGCGGCGGCGTCGGCTGGACCGACGGCACGCTCACGCTCACGCACTGAGGCGCGCGAACGCGCCGCGCACGGTCGACAACAGCGCGCGCGTCTCGAACGGCTTGCGCAACGTGGCGTAGCACTCCTCGGGCGGCGTGTGCGTGCCGGCGGTCATGCACACGACCATCACGCCGGCGAGCCCGGCGATGGAGCGTGACACCTCCCAGCCGTCGACGCGCGGCAACACCAGGTCGAGCAGCACCACGCACGGCCGCGGCGCGCCGCCGAGCACCATCAGCGCCGCCTCGCCGTCGTGCGCGGAGAGCACGTTGTAGCCGTCGATGGAGAGCGTGTTGGCGACCGCGTCGAGGATTGCGTCGTCGTCGTCGACCACGAGCACTGTCAGCGGCACTTCGCCCACGATGCCAGAGGCACCATCGTCTGACAACGACCGTGTCGGACAAAATCACGATTCGAGCGCGCGAGGTGTGCATGGCATACTCACCCCATGACCGAGCTCGCCGCCACCGCGCAAGCGTTCTTCGAGGGGCTGCAGTCGCGTATCTGCGACGCGGTCGCTGCGGAAGACGGTGTGGCGCAGTTCCGCAGCGACGCGTGGCAGCGTCCCGGCGGCGGCGGCGGCTTGACGCGCGTGATCGCCGACGGCGCCGTGTTCGAGAAGGGCGGCGTCAACACCTCGGCGGTGCACGGTCAGCTGCGCCCCGACTTCGCGGCCACGCTGCCCGGCGACGGCGTGGCCTTCTTCGCCACCGGCATCTCGCTCGTGCTCCATCCGAAGAGCCCGCGCGTGCCGACGGTTCACGCCAACTTCCGCTGCCTCCAGCGCGGCAGCGCGCTGTGGTTCGGCGGCGGCGCCGATCTCACGCCCTACTACCCGGTGCGCGAAGACGTCGAGCACTTCCATCGCACGTGGAAGACGGTCTGCGATCGCCACGACCCCACGCACTACCCGCGCTACAAAAAGTGGTGCGACGAATACTTCTACCTTCCGCACCGCGGCGAGACGCGCGGCGTGGGCGGCATCTTCTTCGATCAGCTGCAGGGCGATTCCGCGCGCGACTTCGCCTTCGTGCGCGACGCGGGTGACGCGTTCCTCGAGGCCTATCTGCCGATCGTGCGGCGACGGCGCGGCGACGCCTGGGGCGAGCGCGAGCGGCAGTTCCAGCTCTTGCGCCGCGGGCGCTACGTCGAGTTCAACCTCATCTACGATCGCGGCACCACGTTCGGGCTCAAGACCGACGGGCGCACCGAATCGATCTTGATGTCGCTGCCGCCGCTGGTGCGCTGGGAGTACGACGCGCGCTTCGAGCCGGGCACGCCCGAGGGCGATCTGATCGAGTGGCTCAAGCCGCGCGACTGGCTCGCCGGCGGCTGAGCGCGCGGCTGGGCGCTCAGACGGTGAACGCCTTGGCCATGCGATAGAAGCCGTAGGCGATGAGGCCCCACGCCACGAGGATGATCGTGCTGTGCGGCACCCACAGGACGTGCTTGTAGTCGATGCCCATCTTGGCGTACGTGCCCGACACCTTGAGCACGTCGTCGATGCGCGTCAGCGCGAAGACGCCGACGCCGACCTCGACGAACTTGAAGGCGGCGCCCATGTCGCCGCCGACCGTCTTGGAAAACTTCCACGCGAAGAACAGCGCGACCAACGACGCCGCGAGCGCAGCGACGACGGCAATGGTGCTCGGAATGTCGACGACGACTTCGACTGGATGCATGAACGGTCCCCCCCGCTAGCGAGCGCGATGATAGCGGAGGCGGCGCTACTTGGCGAGGACGCGCTCGACTTCGGCGCGCATGGTTCCGGAGAGGATCTTGCCGTACATCACCCAGTCGCTAATGAACGAGTAGAGCGGGTACTTGAAGGTCGCGGGGCGGTTCTTCTCGAAGCCGAAGTGGCCGATCCAGGCGAAGCCGTAGCCGGCGACCGGCGTGATCGCGAGCAGCCAGAAGCGGCCGGTCACCAGCGCCGCGGCCACCAGCGCGAGCACGATCGTGGAGCCGATGAAGTGCAGCGCGCGCGTCACCGGCTTGGCGTGCTCGCGGACGTAATAGGGCCAGAACTCGCGGAAGGTCGCGATGCGGGTGTCAGTAACTTCCGGCGTCTGCTCGCCGGTGATCTCGCGGGACATGGTTCGTCGCTCCTGATCCGCAGGATATCACAGCCGGACAAATTCCAGCACTTGCGGATAGATACGTGCGCGTGATTACAGCGTCTTCACGTAGGCGACGAGCGCGTCTTTGTCGTCCGAGCTCATGCCCTGCGTGAAGGGCAGGCGGTCGACGGCGTCGCGCAGGGTCGCGGCGCTGCCGTCGTGGAAATAGGGCGCCGTGGCGAAGATGCCGCGCAGGGTCGGCGTGTCGAAGTCGCAAGCGGTGTGCATCTTGCCGACGACCTCGTCGGGCGCCGGCTGATCGAGGAAGGCGCCCGAGGTCACGCAGGTGCCGATGTCGTGCAGCATGATGGGGCCGTTCAAGTCGAGCGACGGATTGCCGGTGCCCGAGTCGGTCAGATACTCGCCGGCGTGGCAGCTCTTGCAGTTGGCGAGGAACAGATCGCGGCCGTGCTCCTGCTGCGAGGTGAGCGTGCCGTCGGGCGCGAGGTTGGGGTTCTGCTGGAACGGGATGGCGAAGTTCACGAAGTTGGCGAGCGACATGAGGTCCGCCATGTTTTCGCCGTCGGTGCGGTGATACGAGCCGCCCTGCTCGATCTGAATGGTCGTGTCGTAGTCGGCGATCGAGTTGCGCAGCGCCTGGCGCAGGAGGAAGCCGGTGTTGATCGGGCCGCCGCCGTTCGACGGCGTGTCGCGCGGACCGACGAAGAAGCGCCAGGTCACCGCGTCGGTGTAGCCCTCGAGGTGGCACGACGAGCAGGCGACCCAGAAGTTCTTAGTGATGGGGAACGCCGCCGAGTTGGCGGTGTAGAACAAGCGCTGGCCGTGGCGCAGATCTTCGGGCATCGGATCGCTGGCGACGGTGACGATGGGGTCGCCGTCGATGGCGGCGGGCGCGAGCTGATTGGTCGCGTCGAGGTCGAGCACGACGACGTTGCTGGTGTTGCGGCCGTGGACGTAGGCGTGCTTGCCCGCGTGATCGACGGCGATGCCCTCGAGGAACGCGGCCGGCAGCGGACGCACCAGGCCGGCTTCGACCTTGTTGCGCGCGTCGAACACGAGCACGTCCTCGCTCTGGCTGTCGGCGACGAGCGCGAGCGAGCCGTCGGGCGAAAAGGCGATGGCGCGCGGGCCGGAGACGACGTCGTTGAAGGCGCCTTCGCCGCTGTCGTCGTCGATGGGCGTGAAGTCGAGGCGCGTGCCTTCGCTGGCGCCGCTCGCGTCGAGCGTCGAGATGGCCGGGAACACCGTCGACTGGAAGTCGAGCGCCGGCTCGGGCGTCTTGACGGCGAGCAGGATGTGCGGCGCCCAGAGCTCGCCGGTCGCCGGATCGGGGACGACCGAGTAGACGCCGCGCACCACGCCTTGCGGGATGGTCTTGGTGTCGTTGTGCTCCGCTTCGGCGAGCTCGAGCTTCTGCCGAACCATGAAGGTCTCGAGATCGATCGTGGTGATGCCGGCACCGAGGAGCAGGTGCGAGACGTAGAGCGACTTGCCGTCGGCGCTGATGCTGGCGCCCCACGGATGCTCGCTGACGTCGAGCGTGCCGACGACGGCGTCCTTCTTGGGATCGATCTTGGTGACCTGCGCGGCCTCGTGGCTGACGGCGTAGACGTAGCGCCCGTCGGGCGCGGCGACGATGCCGACCGGCGCGGCGCCGACGGAGATCGAGGTCAGGACGCTGCGCGTGCGCGCGTCGAGGACGAAGACCTTGTTCGCCGTCTGCGCGGCGACGTAGACCTTCGAGCCGTCGGGCAGGATGGCGAGCGCGCGCGGCTTGAGCGCCGGCTCGTAGCGGCCGTTGCCGTCGACGGCGGGCGCCGGGCCGAGCGCGATCTCGGCGAGCGATGCGCGCGTCGAGGGATCGATGACGGTGACCGAGTCGGCGTCGGTGTTGACGACCCACAGCGCGGAATCGTCGCTGGTGAGCGCGATCGTCGACGACGCGGTGGCGGTGTGGGTGGTGGCGCTGCCGCAGCCGGCGGCGAGGAGCACGACGAAAACGAGCGTGTTACGCATGACTACGGCTGCAAGTTATAGCTCCGGAGGGTGATGCAAGGCGACTGGCGATCGACGCGCGCGTCGCGGCAAAAGTGCAAACTATCGTCCGCAGTTGCGCTGTGTTTCGGGTCGTCGTCCGCGAGCTCTTCGGCGACGTAGTAGACGTGCGGCGGAAGGCGCGGGAGGCGCTCGAGCGTGCCGAGGATGTCGCTCACGGCGTCGGCGGGCGCCACGCGCAGCGACGGCACGGTGGCGCTCATGAGGCGCGCCGAGCGGCGGGCGAAGACGATGGCTTCGTCGCGCCCGGGATGACGCGCCGCCACGCGCTCGGCGACGACGACGGCGGCGGGCGGTCCGCGATGGAGGACGAGCGGCGCCGAAGCGGCAGCGGCGAGCGCGGCGAGCGCGAAGCCGATGATCGTGGCGCGCGGCGAGCGGGCGGCGCCGAGACCGATCGCGACGCACGCGGCGGCGACGAGCGGCACGAGGTGGCGCGGCTGCTCGATCACGTTCTGCGCGAAGAGCGCCCACAGCGCGTAGGGCACGACGACGATGACGGCGACGGCACGCGCGCTCGCCGGTGGACGGCGCCACGGCCAGGCGAGCGCGAGGCAGCCGGCGAGCGCGACGGCGAGCCCGATCGGCTGCGGCCAGATGCCGTCGTAGACGAGATCGCGCAACAAGGCGAGCGCGCGCGCGGCCAGCTCGGGGCGCGTGGTGACGGCGCCGCCCCAGTCGCTGAAGTGGCCGGCCAGGTGCACGCGGCCGAGCGCGAAGAGCGTGCGCGCGCCGACGACGGCGACGAAGGGAACCAGCCACGCGAGCGTGGCGGCGAAGCAACCGGCGAGCGCGGCACGGCGCTCCTCGACGGGACGGAAGCGCGCGACCACGACGGCGAAGGAGAGCGCGAGCGGCCAGTAGGAGACGCGCGTGCCGATGGCGAGCGCGAGCGCGACGCCGCCGAGGAGCGCGGCGCGCGCGCCCGGCCAGGTGAGCGCGGCGAAGGCGGCGGCGGCGAAGGCGACGGCGGTGGCGTCGGCGAGCGCGGCGCCGCCGGTGAGCCAGGGCGAGAGCGCGCCGGCCCACAGCGCGAGCGCGACCCAGCCGCCGCGACCGCCGCCGGCCAGACGATGGAGCGCGAGCGCGGTGGCGCCCGACGCGATCGCCGAGACCAGGGGCGGCGAGCGCACCAGCTTGCACAGGGCGACGTAGACGGCGTAGCCGGGGAAGTGCGGCTGGAACTTGCCGAGGTCGAAGTCGTCGACGGCGCGCAGAAAGCCGACGGCGTCCCAGGAGTCGGCGCCGTGCGCGCGCGTCACGAAACGAAGGACGACGATGGCAACGGCGGCGGTGAAAAGAAGGAGGGAGCGCGCTTTCACGCGGTCAAGGCTCGCGCTTCGATGAGCCCGCCGGCGGCGTCGAGCTCCGACGGCGGCGTGGCGCCGGCGCGCCCGAGGAGG
>Ga0134125_10010659_pt1 | contig 10309 bp, 6 predicted proteins | sample KB31751_FD_96464 | JGI IMG/M metagenome (GOLD analysis project Ga0134125, IMG submission 96464) | Terrestrial soil microbial communities with excess Nitrogen fertilizer from Kellogg Biological Station, Michigan, USA - KB3-175-1 | ecosystem: Environmental > Terrestrial > Soil > Unclassified ... | reverse complement strand
TGAGACTGCGTTCCGAACAACGAGAAGCCCAGCGTGTTGCACCACATGTCGAAGCCGCCGAGCGCCACACCCAGCACGGTGCCGAATTTCGACCACAGCGGCTTGACGTTGCGGACGGGGTAGAGGTCCCTGCCGATCGGCGATGCGCGCCAGGCCGTTTCATATTCGGAGATTTCGTCATTGCCGCGCCCGGCCGCAATCGCTGTGGCGACATGTTTGGCCGCGAGCATGCCGCTGCCCATGGCGTTGTGCACGCCTTTGATGCGCGGCACGTTGACGAAGCCCGCCGCGCAACCGATCAGCGCGCCACCGGCGAAGGTGAGCCGCGGCACCGATTGGTAGCCGCCTTCGGTGATGGCACGCGCGCCATAGGCGAGCCGCTTACCGCCTTCGAACAGTTCGCGGATGGCGGGATGGGTCTTGAAGCGCTGGAATTCCTCGAACGGCGACAGATAGGGATCGTCGTAGTTGAGGTGCACGACGAAGCCGACCGCCACCAGATTCTCGTCGTAGTGATAGAGGAAGGAGCCGCCGCCGGTCTTGCTGTTGAGCGGCCAGCCGAAGGAATGCTGGATCAAGCCCTTCTGGTGCTTGGCCGGATCGATCTGCCAGACCTCTTTCAGCCCGATGCCGAATTTCGGCGGCTGGCTGCCTGCATCGAGCGAGAACTTGGCGATCAGCTGCTTGGTCAGGCTGCCGCGGGCCCCCTCGGCAAACAGCGTGTATTTGCCGAGCAGCTCCATGCCGCGGGTGAAGGACGATTTCAACGAGCCGTCCTTGGCGATGCCCATGTCGCCGGTGGCGATGCCGCGTACCGCGCCCTGCTCGTCATAAAGCACCTCGACCGCGGCGAAGCCCGGATAGATCTCGATGCCGAGCGCCTCCGCTTTGCGCGCGAGATAGCGGCAGAGATTGCCGAGGGAGCCGGTGAAGCAATGATGATTGTTCATCAAGGGCGGCATCATGAAGTTCGGCAGCCGGATCGCGCTGGTCGCGGTCATCCAGTAGAAGCGATCGTCGGTGACCTGCGTCTTCAACTGGCAGTCGGCGTCCTGGCGCCACTCCGGAACGAGCTTGTCGAGCGCGAGCGGGTCGATGACCGCGCCGGAGAGAATATGCGCGCCGACCTCGCTTCCCTTCTCCACCACGACGACGTTGAGGTCCGCATTGAGCTGCTTCAGCCGGATCGCGGCCGACAGGCCCGAGGGCCCGGCGCCGACGATGACGACGTCGAATTCCATGGATTCGCGCGGGGGGAGTTCTTGGGTCGTCATGATCTGATCTCAGCCCGAATTGAGACATTTTCCCTGATCGTTGGCTCCTTGTTTCCGATTTTTACTGCCAGGACAACCATGGAAATGCGTTTGGAAGGCGTGCACTGGCCGCCAAATTGGCCTAAACGGGACGTCGAACCACGCCATGACGCCCGAGCCCGCCATTTCGATCCGCGAATTGCTGGCCTTCTATCTGGAGGCCGGCGTCGACTGCGCCTTGACGGAGGAACCGGTGAACCGGCTCGCCGAGCCGGAGTTCACCCCAGCCCCCCGCGAAGCCGCTCCGGCGCAACCCGTTCGCCCCGCCCCGCTGCCGCTTCCCCTCCCGCGCACCGAGCCGCCGGCCCCGGACGCCGCGGTCGCCTCCGCGCGCGAAGCCGCGCGCACCGCGCCGACATTGGAGGGCTTGCGCGAGTTGATGGAACGCTTCGACGGCTGCGTGTTGAAAGCGACCGCAACGCGACTGGTGTTCGCCGACGGCAATCCGCTCGCGCGCATCATGTTCGTCGGCGAGGCGCCGGGCCGTGACGAGGATATCGAGGGGCTGCCTTTCGTGGGGCGTTCCGGTAAGCTGCTCGACCGCATGATCGGCGCGATCGGGCTCGACCGCAGCAAGGCCTATATCGCCAATGTCATTCCCTGGCGGCCACCCGGCAATCGCACGCCGACGCCGTTGGAGACTCAAATCTGCCTCCCCTTCATCCAGCGGCAGATCGAGCTGGTCGATCCGGATGTGCTGGTGACGCTCGGCAATCCCTCGACCCAGACCTTGCTCGGCACGCGTGAGGGCATCATGCGCACGCGCGGGCGCTGGTTCGACTATGATACGGGAACGCGCGTGATCCGCGCGCTGCCGACGTTTCACCCTGCCTATCTGTTGCGCTCGCCGGCCTATAAGCGGCTGGCCTGGCAGGATTTGCTGGCGGTCGCGAAGGCGTTGCGGGGGGGAGCCTCGTAACGAACTGCGTCATTCCGGGGCGCGCGGCAGCGCGAACCCGGAATCCAGAAGTTGTGGCGCGAGATTCCCGAGTTCGCTCGCTGTTCGCGAGCGCCCGGTGTGATGGAACGCTACTCCCCCTTCGGCCGCACGATGGACCAGCCGATGCGCAGCACGCCCTGCCGTCCGTTCACCAGCCGGTTGAACGAGCGCGGCACTTCCGGCACGAGGTTCGGGAAGCGCCGGGCGAGATCGGGCGGCGGCGTGCCGGCGGTGTCTGAGGCGCGCCAGACCACGACGCCACCGACCTCATTGAATTTGGCAAAACTCATCCACGGCGTGCGCTGCGGGTATTGATCGATGAAGAGATGCGGGCGGCCCGGCCCGAGCGCAATGAGGCTTGCAAGCTCGGTGTCGCCGGCCACCGCCGCGAGCCGGTGATTGGTCCGCCGTGCAAAACTATCGGTGAAGAACGCCGCGATGGGGCGCGCCGGCAAGGTGGTCGCGACTTCGCCCGCCGCGGTCCAAGGCAGCACCAGCGTGCCCGCGATCACCGCCGCAGCCGGCGCCGCAACGATGGCGGCCCACACCGAGCGGAGCACGCGCTGCTGCCGCAATGGGATGAGATCGCCTGATGCCACCACCACGGCGAGACCCGACATCATGAGCGCAACGCCCGCTCCGCCGAGCACGCGATCAAGACCGAACAGCGCGGCGAGCAGGCTGGCCAGGAGCGGCGGCACGATCGCGAAGGAGTACACGAACTGGCGCGCCAGGCGCTCGACCGGAGGGCGGAACAGGATCGGCGCATCCTGCTCCTTGTGCGCGAAGGCACGCGAATTGAGCACCACCAGGATCGCGATCCCGACAAGTGCAAGCAACAGACCGGCGAGCAGCCGGCCCCAAGCCACCGCGTGCGCGCTCAGGTCCGCGACCGCGGGCCAATGCAAGCCCCAATTCAGCGTTACGCGTTCGGCGCGAATCAGCCAGACCAGATAGGGCAGCGCGAGCGCAATCACCACGACGACGGCAAACAGCGTGTCGAACGACCGCAACATGTTGCGCCCCTTCTGGTTCGCCACTGCAAAGATCGCGACCAAGGGCAACAGAATGATGGCCGCCGAGCTCGTGAGCAGCAGCAGGCCGGCATCGATCGACCAGGCGAACCAGACATTGCGCCGCCCCTGCCCGACCAACTGCCATGTGTGCAGCAGCAGCAGCGCCCATAGCGGACGCGCCAGCACGGCAGGGCCGAACTCGAGCGTGTGTGGACCGAAGGCGATCACGGTCATGGTCAAGAGCACCGCAATCACCGCGTGTTGGCCGCCGACAAGCGCCCGGCTCAGCCGATACAGCGCCACGAAGGTCGCAACCGAGCAAAGCACCGCGAGCAGATAGACGCCGATCATGTGATTGCCGGCGGCGCGGTAGGCGATGTCGCCGAGCCAGAACGCCAGCGGCGGACCGAGTTCGGTGCCGACCTGATATTCGCGGCCATAGGCAAGCGCCAGCGCGAGGTCCGGAGGCGGGCCGCGGTAGAAGATCAGCCCGACAAGCAGCCAAAGGACGGCTTGCGCCAGCGCCGCGGTCCAGACCACGAGCCGCGCGCGGGCCCGGATCAGCTCGATGACCAGTGAGGTGAAACGCATCAGAAGTCCGGCTGGCGAGCCAGCGCGGAAATGCCAGCCCTGTTCGATCTCAAGCGCTGTGATAATGGGCGCGAGCCGGAGAGGCAACTAGACCATCATCGGCATCAGAGCGCCGCCGAAACCACGGCCTCGACCTGTGCTTCCGCCGCGAACAGGTCGGGCTCGCGCTTGATCGTCCAGGGCTGATGTTTCTCGCGCGCGGCGATGACGGGCGCAAAGAAGCTGCGGTGATGCACGGACGGACCCAAGCGGTCCAGCGCCTCCAGATGCACCGGGACGCTGTAGCCCTTGTGAGATTCGAAGCCGTAGCCGGGGCATTCTTCGGCAAGCAGGCACATCAGCCGGTCGCGCGTCACCTTGGCGATGATCGAGGCCGCGGCGACCGACAGCACCAGGCCGTCGCCGCCGATCACGGCCTCGCAATCGCAAGCCACGTCGATCTTGTCGCGGCCGTCGACGAAGACCTGCTTGGGCGGTTCCGGCAGCGCGCGCACCGCGCGGGCCAAAGCCCACAACGAGGCGCGCAGGATATTGTCGCGGTCGATCCGTGCAGGCGAGGCGAAGGCCACCGCAAAGGAGGAAGTCGCGCAGATCTTGTCGAACAGCTTTTCCCGCTGCTCCGCCGTCAGACGCTTGGAATCGTCAATGCCCCTCGGGATGCGGTTCGGATCGAGCACGACGGCCGCGGCCACGACGGGACCCGCCAGAGGACCGCGGCCCGCCTCGTCGCAACCGGCGACCGGCCAGACGCCGCGCTTGAACAGCGCGCGCTCGCGGCGGAAATTCGGTTGGGTCACGACGATGACGCCCTTCGCCGGCTTTTCGCTTTCCCTGGCCTTGCTTTCCGTGGCCGCGCCTTCCTCGGCCCTTTCAGACGCTTTCGCGGACTTGTCCCGACTCATGGCCGGGATGCTTGCGCCGACCCGGCCCGTCGCGCAACCGGGAACTCGCAACAATTCCCGCTATTCAGTTCGGTTCAGTTCGACCATGCTCAGAACAGGCTGAGTTGCTCGCCGCTTCGCTTCGGTCGGATGAACTGGTCCGTGGTCAATTTGGAGCGGCGTTTGTTGAGGCCGTACTTTTCGCAAGCGATCTCGAAGCGGCGGCCGATCATCCAGGCCATCGGCCCGGTGCCTTTCATCCGCGTGCCCCATTGCGAGTCGTAATCTTTGCCGTCGCGCATGTCGCGGATCAGAGTGAACACGTGGCGATAGCGGTCCGGATAATTGGCCATCAGCCATTCGCGGAACAAGTCCCGCACCTCGAGCGGCAACCGCAGCAGCACATAGGATGCCTCCTTCACCCCGGCATGGGCGGCGGCGTCGAGAATGCGCTCAATTTCGGCATCGTTCAGTGCGGGGATGACGGGCGCAACCATCACGGTGGTGGGAATGCCAGCTTCCGACAGAAGCCGGAGCGCCTCCAGCCGCTTCGGCGGCGTGGGCGCGCGCGGCTCCATCACGCGCGACAATTTCGGGTCGAGCGTCGTGACCGAAATCGCGACCTTGGCCAGGTTGCGCTTGGCCATCCGTGCCAGAATATCGGCATCACGAACGACCAGCGCCGATTTGGTGACGATGCCGACCGGGTGGCCCGCCCGTTCCAGGACCTCCAAAATGCCGCGCATGATCTTCCGCTCGCGCTCGATCGGCTGATAGGGATCAGTGTTGGTACCGATCGCGATCATCCGCGGCTCGTAATCGGGCGCGGCCAGTTCCTTTTCCAGAAGCTGCGGCGCGTCCGGCTTGGCATAAAGCTTTGACTCGAAATCGAGCCCCGGCGACAGGCCGAGATAGGCGTGGGTCGGCCGGGCGAAGCAATAGATGCAGCCGTGCTCGCAGCCCCGATAGGGATTGATCGAGCGGTCGAAGCCGATGTCGGGGGAATCGTTGCGCGTGATGACTTTTCGCGCGGTGTCGAGCGCCACCGTGGTCTTGAACGTCGGCAGATCGTCCAGACTCTGCCAGCCGTCGTCGAAGGCGAGGCGCGCCTCCGCCTCATAACGGCCGCTGGCATTGGACTGCGCGCCGCGGCCGCGCCGTCGCTCGCGGTCGATGGCCACCGCAAGCTCGGGGAGGGCAGCGGCGCCCGCCGGCTCGGAGGGCACCGGGACCGACGGGCGCTTGAGGGCATGTGAAGATGCTCGACTCATGGGTGTAGAAATAGCACGCCTTAAGAACAAATCAAGAACATTACTTGCCTGAAGTGACGGTGCAGTTCCCGTTGCCTGTCGATCAGGCACGGTCTTTTGACCTGCCTCAACCAGCCCCCGTCAAACTCGCGTCTTATCCTGCGTGCGACATGCGACGGATCGATCGGCTCGCGACCGTGTTGGTCGCCTATCCACGCGGGAGGTCGGCATGCAACTGGCGGGCGCACGCGGCGAGCAGGCGACATCGGACGATTTGGAGCGGCTCGACCACTATTGGCGAGCCGCCAACTATCTCTCAGTCGGACAAATCTACCTGCTCGACAACCCGCTGCTGAAAGAACCCTTGCGCCCTGAGCACATCAAGCCGCGGCTATTGGGACACTGGGGCACCACGCCTGGCCTCAATTTCATCTACGCCCATCTCAACCGCGCGATCCGTGCCTCCGATCTCGACGTCATCTATATCTGCGGCCCCGGCCACGGTGGCCCTGGCATGGTCGCCAACACCTATCTCGAAGAGACCTACAGCGAGATCTACCCTGAGATCACGCGTGACGCCGACGGCCTGCGAAAGCTGTTTCGGCAGTTCTCCTTCCCCGGCGGCATTCCAAGCCATGCGGCACCGGAAACGCCGGGCTCGATCCATGAAGGCGGCGAACTCGGCTACGCGCTGGTGCACGCCTATGGCGCGGCCTTCGACAATCCCGATCTGATCGTGGCGTGCGTGGTCGGCGACGGTGAGGCCGAGACCGGGCCGCTCGCGGCGTCATGGCATTCCAACAAATTCCTAAATCCCGTGCATGACGGCGCGGTGCTGCCGATCCTGCATCTGAACGGCTACAAGATCGCCAATCCGACCGTGCTCGGACGGATGAGCGATGACGAGGTTCGTGGTCTCTTCATCGGCTATGGTTACGAGCCGTTGTTCGTCGAAGGCGACGATCCGCCCACGATGCATCGGCTGATGGCCGATGCATTGGACGTTGCGCTCGCGAGCATTCGGTCGATCCAGCAGAGCACCCGGACGCAGGCCGGCAGTTTCCACCGGCCGAAATGGCCCATGATCGTGCTGCGCAGCCCAAAAGGCTGGACCGGACCGAAAGAAGTGGACGGGTTGAAGGTGGAAGGTTTCTGGCGGGCCCATCAGGTGCCGATCGCCAATCCGCGCGGCAACCCGGATCACCTGAAACTGCTCGAACAATGGATGCGCAGCTACGAGCCGGAAAAGCTGTTCGACGCGAGCGGACGGCTCATCCCAGAACTGCAGGCGCTGGCACCAAAGGGTGATCGCCGCATGGGCGCCAATCCACATGCCAATGGAGGCTTGCTGAAACGCGAGCTCAAGCTGCCCGATTTCCGCGACTACGCCGTCGATGTCCCCCGTCCCGGCGGCCGCGTCGGCGAGGCCACGCGCGAACTCGGCAAATTCCTGCGCGATATCGTGAAACTGAACGCTGCGGCGCGCAACTTCCGCATCATGGGGCCGGATGAGACTTCATCCAATCGCTTGGATGCGGTGTTCGAAGCAACCGAGCGAGTCTGGATGGAAGGCATCGAGCCCTATGATGTCCATCTCGCCCATGACGGCCGCGTGATGGAGGTGCTGAGCGAGCATCTCTGCCAGGGTTGGCTCGAGGGCTACCTCCTGACCGGACGCCACGGTTTCTTCTCCTGCTATGAGGCCTTCATCCACATCGTCGATTCCATGTTCAACCAGCATGCCAAATGGTTGAAAGTGTCGCGGGCACTGTCCTGGCGGCGCCCGATCGCTTCACTGAATTATCTGCTGACCTCGCATGTCTGGCGCCAGGATCACAACGGCTTCAGCCATCAGGATCCGGGTTTCGTCGATCTCGTTGCCAACAAGAAGGCCGACATCGTTCGCGTCTATCTGCCGCCGGACGCCAACACGCTCCTCTGGGTCGCCGACCATTGCTTGCGGACCTACAACCGCATCAATGTCATGGTCGCGGGCAAGCAGCCGTCCCCCCAATGGCTCACCATGCGCGAGGCGATCACCCACTGCGAGGCCGGCATCGGCATTTGGCAATGGGCGGGCACGGAAGCAACCAATGCCGAACCGGATGTGGTGATGGCCTGCGCCGGCGACATCCCGACGCTGGAAACGCTCGCCGCCGTCGATCTCTTGCGCCAGGCGCTGCCGGAATTGAAAATCCGCGTGGTCAATGTCGTCGACCTGATGACGCTGCAGCCGAAGGACGAGCATCCCCACGGGCTTTCCGACCGCGATTTCGACAGTCTGTTCACCCGGGACAAGCCGGTGATCTTCGCCTATCACGGCTATCCCTATCTGATCCACCGCCTCACCTACAGCCGGACCAACCACGCCGGGATGCACGTGCGCGGCTATGCCGAGGAAGGCACGACCACGACACCCTTCGACATGGTGGTGCTGAACCAGCTCGATCGCTTTCATCTCGCGATCGAGGCGATCGAGCGGGTGCCGGGACTTCCCGTCGCCGCGGCCCAGGTCAAGCAGCAATTCCGCGACGCGCTGATCGAGCATTCGCGCTACGTGCGCGAGCATGGCGAGGACATGCCGCAAATCCGCGACTGGGTATGGCCGAACAGCGCAGCCGGCACAACGCCGCGCGAAGCAGGCGACTGAGTGGGACGGCTTCAATCCGTCACACCCGCGCAAATGGCTTCGCCATTTGGAGGTGCGAGCGGAGCTCGCCTCGAAGGATGCACGGCCCAGGTGCGCTTTTCCCGAGCCAGATCGAGCCTGTTTGCCGCAAAAAACCGCAAACCGCCGGGCTGATTTGATTGCGACAAGGTGGTAACAGAGCGGAGTTTCCGGTTCCAAGAGTCTCCTAGAGCTCAATGCTGAGCGTCATCATTTCGACCGAAGGCGTCGAACAACCGGCCGTGGCGACCCTCGCCGCGCTGGTGCCGGGCGCCGCCGCCGGCGTGGTGCGCGAGGTGCTTCTGGTCGACCGGTCCGACAATGGCGTGATTGAACGGGTGGCCGACGTCGCCGGCTGCCACTTCCTGCGAAGTCAGGGTTCGCGGGCAGCGGCGCTTTCCGCGGGCGCGCGGCAGGCGCGCTCTCCCTGGCTGATGTTCCTGCACGCCGGCGCCGTGCTTGATGCTGGCTGGATCGATGAGACCTCGCAGTTCATCCAGCGAGTTTCCGCAAGTGATCGCCCGCGCGCCGGCGTATTCCGCTACGCCCGTTCCCCCTATGCCGAGCCGGACCTCAAGGACCGCATCAAGTCTCTTGCCCGCGCGATCACCGGTCCGCTTTCGGACCAGGGACTTCTGATCGCGCGCGCCCATTACGACCGGCTGGGCGGCTATGCGACCGACGGCCGCGCCGAGGCGCGGCTGCTGCGGCAGCTCGGCCGCTCCTCGCGCACGCTGCTGCGCAGCCGCATCATCATGGTGTGATCGCCCCCTCGATATACTTGCCAAAGTCAAATAATTATTTGACAATGGCAAGTATTGGAGGTGCGCAACATGTCCCTTGCCCAACCCGCTCTTGCCCAATCCGACCAGGAAATCGCCGCGGTCCGTGCCTTCAACCGCTTTTATACGCGCAAGCTCGAGGTGCTCGACCAGCACCTGCTCAAGACCCCGTTCTCGCTGAGCGAGGCGCGGGTGATGTACGAACTCGCCCATCGCGGTGATCTCTCCGCCAAGGAGATCGGGCTCGAGCTTGGACTTGATCCCGGCTATCTCAGCCGCATCGTCCAGAAATTCGATGAAGATAAGCTGATCACCCGCAAACCCCTCGCGACCGACCGGCGGCAATTCCAGCTCAGCCTGACCGCCAAGGGCCGCGCCGCCTTTGCCAAGCTCGAGCGTACCTCGCAAGACCATGTCGGGATGATGCTGGGTGGTCTATCGGGCGAGGACCGCAAACGGCTGGTCGGCGCGATGGGCGTGGTCAAGCACCTTCTTGGCGAGCCGGGCGCGGCCCTGCCCCCTGCCATTCTGCGCGACCCGCGGCCGGGCGATATGGGCTACGTGGTGCAAAGCCACGGTGCAATCTATGCCAGCGAATACGGCTGGGACGCCACCTTCGAAGGGCTGGTCGCGGAGATCACGGCAAAGTTCATCACGTCCTTCGATGCGTCGCGCGAGCGCTGCTGGATCGCCGATATCGACGGCCGGCCGGTCGGCTCGGTGTTCCTGGTGCGGCACGACGATGAGGTCGCGAAGCTGCGTCTGCTGCTGGTCGAGCCGAGCGCACGCGGCCGAGGGCTTGGTCAGCGTTTGGTCGCCGAATGCGTGTCGTTTGCGCGGGCCTGCGGCTACCGCCGGATCACGCTAT
>Ga0134125_10010658_pt1 | contig 10309 bp, 9 predicted proteins | sample KB31751_FD_96464 | JGI IMG/M metagenome (GOLD analysis project Ga0134125, IMG submission 96464) | Terrestrial soil microbial communities with excess Nitrogen fertilizer from Kellogg Biological Station, Michigan, USA - KB3-175-1 | ecosystem: Environmental > Terrestrial > Soil > Unclassified ... | reverse complement strand
CCTGCGCCGCCTCCATCCGCGCCACCGCCTCTTCGTCGCTCCAGCGGCGCGGTTCCTCGAGCCGCAGCTTGCGGATCACGAACGGCAGCGAGAGCCCCTGGCCGACCAGGGTGACGAGGATCAGCGCGAAGGTGAGGAAGATGATCTCCGGCCGGTTGGGGACGCTCAGCGGCACCGCCAGGGCGGCGGCGAGCGAGACGGCGCCGCGCATCCCGCTCCAGCCGACCGCGAAGCGTTCGCCGAGCGTCTCGCCGGCGTCGGAGCGCATCGCGAAGACGAAGGCGAGCCGGACGGCGATCGAGGTAGCGGCGATCGCCGCGACCGGGCCGAGCAGCTCGCGGACGCCGGATGAGCTCGCCCTGAGGTCGTCGACGATCCCCGGCAGCTGCACCCCGAGCAGGACGAAGAGGGTCATCTCGAGGGCGAAGATGAGGACGTTCCAGAAGGCGACGGAGCTGAGGCGGGTGTCGGCGTCGACCGCGCGCGGTGCCTGGTAGCCGCCGTAGAGGCCGGCGACGACGGCGGCGAGGATCCCGGAGACGCCCAGTTCCTCGGCCCCGATGTAGGCGCCGTAGGCGGTCAGCAGGGTGAGCACGACGACCAGGCTGGCGTCGGTCTGGCGGCGGATGACGAGAATCGAGAGGAAGCCGACGGCGAGCCCGACGGCGATGCCGCCGAGCGAGACGACGACGTATTCGAGTGCCGCGTGGCCGAGCGAGAAGGCGCCGCCGGTGGCGACGCCGAGGGCGATCGAGTAGAGGACGAGAGCGGTGCCGTCGTTGATCATCGACTCGCCTTCGACCAGTAGCCGGACTCGCTCGGGGCCACCGATGCGGCGGAAGATGGCGATCGCGGCGACGGCGTCGGTGGGTGCGAGGACGGCGCCGAGCACCGCCGCCTCGGCCCAGCCGAGGCCGGACACGGTCGCGTGGGCGACTACGGCCACAACGGCGGCGGTGAGGAAGACGAGCGCGATCGCGAGCAGGGCCAGCGGGCGCATCACCGTGCGCAGCTCCCGCGGCGAGGTGCGCCAGCCGGCGGAGAAGACCAGCGGCGGCAGGAAGACGAGGAAGATCGCGTCGGGGTCGAGGTCGACGGTCGGCAGCCCGGGGACGAAGGCGATCGCGAGGCCGCCGACGACGAGCACGATCGGGGCCGGTACCTTGCCGAACTCGGCAAGGCGGACCAGCAACGTCGCCGCCAGCATCAGGACCAGGATCGACTCGATGTGGTTCATGTGGGCATAACATCCTGCCGAGTGGACGACACGCTCTCCCCCCCGCTCGATTCAGAAGACCACATTCGCGGCGAGTTGGGCAGGCCGCTGGAGCTGGTGATGTTCGGCGATTTCCAGTGCCCCTTCTGCCTCGGCGCGCAGTCGGTCCTGCGCCGCGTGCACGAGCGGCTCGGCGATCGCCTCGTCTTCTCCTTCCGCCACCTGCCGATCCCCGAGCGCCACCCGCTGGCACCACTAGCCGCTGAGGCCAGCGAGGCGGCGGCTGCTCAGGGCGGCTTCTGGGAGTACCACGACGCTCTCTTTGCCGCCCAGCCGAAGCTCTCGCGGGAGACGATGCTCGGGGTCGGCCGCGAGCTCGGCCTCGACGCCGAGCGGATGGCCAGCGAGATCGACTCCGGCGCCCACCGACCCCGGATCGAGCGCGACATCGCCTCGGCGGAGCGAAGCGGGGCTACCGGCACCCCCAGCTTCTACGTCAACGGCGCCCGCCACTTCGGCGCCTACGACGCCTCCTCGCTGGTCGAGTCGCTCGAGTCCTAGGGCCCACGCGAGCGCTACATGCGGTTTCACCACTCCAATCAGCGGGGTTCAATTGCTCGTGCTTCAGGGGGTATCGTGACTGGACAAGCAGGGGGAAGCTTCAGCAGGGGGAGATATAGGTATGGAAGTTCGCGCCCGGGCCAGGGGGCTGTTGAGACGATGAGCACGCTTACGCATACTCAGATCGTCGCCGCGCAGGAGGAGCTCGTCATCCGTCTGCAGGCGCGGCTCCAGGAAATCGAGGAAGCGATCCTGGCGGGAGTCAGGAACGTCTCCGAACCCGGCGACGAGGACGACGTCGAGTACCAGGCAGGGTTGCCGCCGACGATCGCGGCCGCGGTGGGCTATGGCCTCAGCGGCATCGAGCGGGGGTCCGGTTGGGCGGGGCCGATTCCACTGGAGATGATCGAGCAGGCCCGGCGCGCCGCCCGCTGCGACGTCGCTCTCGACGCCGTGCTGAGGCGTTACGCCGCCGGCGATCGCGTGCTCGGGGAGTTCGTCATGGAGGAGGCCGAGGATCTGCCGCGGGAGGCCCGCCGGGACCTGCTGAGGGTGCAGTCCATCCACCTCGATCGGGTGATGAGCGAGATCGCGACCGAGTACATGCGCGAAGTCAAGCGCTACCGGCGATCGCCGGCGCAGCAGACCGCTCAACGGGTCCGGCGGCTGCTGGAAGGGCACTCCGTCGACCTCGAGGACATCGACTACGGCTTCGACGCGATGCACACGGGACTGATTGGCATCGGGACCAAGGCCGAGCAGGGGGTGCGGGCGCTGACCGCGAAGCTCGCCTGCCGGGCCCTGGTCGTTCGCCGCGACGACACCACCGTCTGGGGCTGGCTCGGCGCGCGGAAGCCCATCGCCAGCTCGACCCTCGAGCGGTTGCTCGAGGAAAGTCCGCTCGCGGAGGCGGCCTTCGCGATCGGCGAGCCGCGGGGGGCCCTCGCGGGTTGGCGACAGACGCACAGCGAAGCCCAGGCGGCCCAGCGCGTCCTGCTGCGGGCGCCGGAGACGAGGACGTTGCGCAGCGCCGATGCCCTCCTACTGGCGGCGGTGATGCGGGACGACGGCCTGGAACGGGCGCTGGCCGAGACCTACCTGCGCCCGCTCGACGGCGCCCGGGATGCTGGCGAGGCCCTGCGGGAAACGCTGCGTGCCTACTTTGCCAGTGGCCGCAACGCGGCCGCCACCGCGGCGGCCCTGGACGTCGACCGGCACACGGTGCAGCGGCGCCTGCGCAAGGCCGAGGATCTGCTCGGGCGGCCGCTCGAGACCTGCCCCGAGCTTGAGATCGCCCTCCGGTTCGAGCAGCTGGAAGGGCCGACCGGGCCAGCCCGGAGCCTCAGTGAGCCGAAGGGAGCCTTGCTATCGTCGCGCCCGCGATGAACTCGCCTTTCGAGTCGCCGTCCAGGCTGGCCGACCAGATGATCTCGCCGCGGCGCAAAGGCAAGGGCTTCGCCCCGGCACGGCGCGCCTGCCCCGGCCCAAAGGCGGGACCGGAGAGCGCCGGGGCGGCCCAGTGAAGCTGCACTGCCGCCGGCCGGCGGTGCAGGTCGAGGGCCCCGCCGTCGTCTGCGTCCACGGCATCGGCCAGCACGGTGGCATCTTCGAGGGGCTGGCCCAGCGGCTCGGCCGGCTCGGCTACTCGGTCACCGCGGTCGACCTGCGCGGCCACGGCTCCTCTGGGCGGCAGCCACCCTGGGACCTGGAGACCCACATCGCCGACCTCGAAGAGACTGTCGCCGCTGCCGGGATCGAGTGCCCGACCTGGGTCGCCCATAGCTTCGGCGGCAAGGTCGTGGCTGCCCTCGCCTCGCGCAAGCCCGAGCTGGCCCAACGGCTGGTGCTGCTTGATCCCGGCCTCGAAGTCCCCCCCGACCACGCCCTGCGGCGGGCCGAAATCGACCGCCTCGACTGGAGCTTCGCAACCGTCGACGGGGCCACTGCCGCGCTGGTCGGCGCCGGCGTGCCCGCTTCCGCGCGCGACGCGATCGCCCGCTTCGTCAAGGAGGACGCGAAGCCGGGCCCCGACCAGCGGCTCCGGCTCAGCGCCTCGCCCGGCGCTACGGTCGTGGCCTGGAGCGAGATGTGCCGGCCGCTGCCGCCGCTGGCCCAGCTCGAGACCCTGGTCGTCAGGACCGAGGACGAGAGCCTCAACTCGGCCGAGATCGAGCGGCGCCTGGAAGCCGAGCTCGGCCCACTGCTGAGGATCGCCCGGGTCCCGCACGGCCACAACGTCCTCTGGGAAGCGCCGGAGGAGACGGCGGCGGCGGTCGGGTCCTTCCTCGGCCCGGCGTCGGCCTGATCTTCGCGCCGCCGCAACTGCTCGAGTGCATACCGGTTGGTATGGCAAAACTAGCTGGGGAGGCGTAACCGGATGTCGAAGCCGCTTGGGATCGTGATCATGATCGGCCTGGCGCTGTGCTGCGCTGTGGGCGCGGCGGCGCCGGCAGTGGCGGCGACCGGATCGATCGCCGGCACGGTTACCGGAGCGGGCAGCGACCGTCCGATCGCCGGGATCCGGGTCTGTGCCAACGGCCACCCCTTTGGGCCGATCGGGGGCTGTGAGCTAACCGATGCCGACGGCAAGTACGAAATCGGGGCCCTGGAACCTGGTCTATACAGGATCGCCTTCGAAGAAGAAGGCCGTCAGAACTACCTCGCGCAGTGGTACCCGGACAAGCCGATCGTGGAGGAAGCGCAGCTCGTCCAGGTCCAGCCGGGGACGGAAGTCACCGGCAAAGACGCGACTCTGTCGGTGGGCGGCCAGATCGCCGGCAAGGTGACCGACGTCGCCGACGGTGAACCGATTGAGGGAATCCAGGTCTGCGCCCGCCAGCTCGACCGCACCACCGGATTCGGGACGATCCCCTGCGCCAGGAGCGACGGCGATGGCGAATACACGGTCTGGGCCTTGCCGACCGGCCAGTTCAAGCTCGAATTCGGGCCGGCGATTTTCCAGGCCGGCGCGCCCAACTACATCCGCCAGTATTACCCGGGCAAATCGAGCTTCGCGGAAGCGGAAGCTCGCGCGGTGACGGCCGGGGAGACCTACGAAGGGGTGGATGCGGCGCTCCAGAAAGGAATCGGGATCGCCGGGACCGTGACCGAAGTGGGCGGCGGGCCAGTCGCGGCTGGGCCGCGGATCTGCGCGCTGAACGCGAACAGCGGAGCGATCGTCCAATGCACCGGCGTGGAACTCGACGGGACCTACTGGATGCCGGGCCTTCCATTTGGCTCCTACGTCGTCAGCTTCGCCGTCGACGTCGAAGAAGAACCGGGGTTGATCCTCCACCCCGACGGCTTCGTGCGTCAGTACTACAACGGCAAGCCCACCTTTGCCGCTGCGGATCGCCTCGCCAGCGCCGGCCCGACCGAATTCGCCGGCATCGACGCGCAGCTGGTGAGGGGCCCGGAAACCCTCCCGGACCGGAAACCCGCGTCGCCAGCGCCGGCGATCGTCACCCTGATCAAGCGCCCGCCGCCGCGGCCGCTCCACTGCGGGAAGCGCTTCCGCAAGAAGTGGGTCAAAGGCAAGCGCCGCTGCGTCAAGATCCATCAACACCATCGCCACGGGCGCGGCCCCCGCGCCCACGCGACCGACCGGTGAGAGCCCTTCTCCAGCGGGTCAGCCAGGCCGCGGTCGACGTCGAGGGCGAGCGCGTCGCCCGGATCGGGCCGGGGATGCTGGTCTTGCTCGGGGTCGGCGTCGGCGACGGCGAGGAGCAGGCCGACCGCCTGGCCGACAAGGTCGCGGCGCTGCGCATCTTCGACGACGCCGAGGGGCGGATGAACGAGCCGGTGGGGGAGCGCGAGATCCTCTGCGTCAGCCAGTTCACCCTCTACGGCGACGCCCGCAAGGGCAACCGCCCCAGCTACGTCGGGGCCGCCCGGCCGGAGCTGGCGCGGCCGCTGTATGACCGCTTCTGCGCGCGACTCGGCGCCAAGCAGGGCGTCTTCGGCGCCTGCGTGGGCGTGGCCCTGGTCAACGACGGGCCGGTGACGTTGATGCTCGAGCTCGAGCCGCCGGCCGATCGGTAGGCCCGCCTCAAGGACGGCCCCACCTGTGCAGACGACCCTGTCGGCCAGCGCCGCCGCGCTGCCTAAAGCGGGACGCCTGCTGACGAAAGGCGTTGTCTGCATCCGAAAATAGACTCGCGCTGTGATTGGGCCTGTTTACGGCGGCATATTTACCGACGCGATCTCCAGCGCGGTCGCGGTGCTGCTTGGCCTTACGGGTCTCTGTGGCGGCGCTGCTCACTACGCGGCGATTCTCGGTGGCAGAACCGAGCGTGAGGTCGAACGTGCCACTGCAGCCGGTTTCTTCTTCGGCTTTGGCCTAGGAATCCTTGTCCTCGTGATCGACTCCTTGGCGTGATCTACACTTTCCCCATGGTGGCAATCCGCATCGCTCTTTTCACTCTTCCCATTGCAGCGGTAGTCGGTCTGGTCGTACTTCTGAACGACCTTGACGCGGGCGCCGGTGTCGCTGTCGCCGCTCTCGGCCTCGTCGTCGTTGTTAGTGGCGGTGCTCTTGGCTATTTCGCCAACCACCTCCCTGACGTTCCGCGATCTCGCCGGTCGCACCCGCTTGTCCCGCATCACGTTGACTGAGAGCTCGTCCATTTCCTCGACGCCGCAGCGTCGAGGAGAGGCGCTGTCAAGCGATGCCGGTTGGAGGGGGAGGGCCGGAGTCAAGGGACCCGGTTCTCCAGGTTACGGGGAGCTCGCGCGCCGGCCCCTTCGCGCCCGCGCCGCCTGGCGGACGAGGTGGTCGCGCTCGGCGACGTTGGTGGCGCGGCGGGCGGCCTCGGCGTAGGCCTCGGCGGCGGCGGGGAAATCGCCGCCCAGCTCCCGCAGGTGAGCGCGGACGGCGTGCCAGCGGTGACGCTCTCCGAGCACGTCGCGCAAGCGGTCGCTCTCGCGCAGGCCAGCGGCGGCGCCGTGGACGTGGCCGACCGCGACGGCGCGGCCGAGGACGGCGGCGGGGTCGGCGCGGACCGGGTCGTCGCTGAGCGCGACGAGGTCGTCGTACCAGGCGAGGATCTGCGGCCAGTCGGTCTCCTCGGCGCTCGCCGCGTCGTCGTGCAGGGCGGCGATGGCGGCCTCGAGCTGGTAGCGGCCCGGCCGCCGCGCCTCCGTCCCCAGCGCCAGCGCCGAACGCAGGACGCGCACGCCCTCGGCCATCTCGCGCTTGTCCCAGAGGCGGCGGTCCTGGCGGTCGAGCGTGACCAGGCGACCCTCGGCGTCGACTCGCGCGGGTAGGCGCGCGTGGTTGAGCAGCATCAGCGCCAGCAGACCGCGCGCCTCCGGCTCCGCGGTCGCGAGCGTCAGCTGGCGGGCGAGGCGAATCGCCTCGCGGGCCAGGTCGACCCGGCCCGCGTGACCGGTCGTGTAGACGAGGTAGAGCACCCGCAGCGCGACGGCGAGGTCGCCGGGCCGGTCCAGCCGGCGCCCCCGCAGTGCCCGCTTGGCGCGGCTGATCCGCTGCGCCATCGTCGCCTCCGGGACGTAAAAGGCGTCGGCGATCTCGCGCGTCGTCAGGCCGCCGACCGCGCGCAGCGTCAGCGCCACCTGTGAGGCCGGGGCGAGGGCCGGGTGGCAGCAGCGGAAGAGCAGGAAGAGGGTGTCGTCGCCGACCTCCTCCGCCACGGCCTCCGGCCGCGGCTCGGCTTCCGCCTCCTCTTCGCGGCGGTGGCGGGCGGCCTCGCTGCGGCGGGCGTCGACCAACCGCCGGGTCGCCACGGTCGTCAGCCACGAGCGCGGGTCGCGTGGTGGATGCTCGGGCCAGGCCCGCAGCGCCTCCAGCAGCGCCTCCTGGAGCGCGTCCTCGGCGGCGTCGAAGTCCTCGCCCCGCCGGACCAAGCTCGCAAGCACCCGTGGGACGAGGGCGCGCAGCGTGCCCTCGTCCCACCCCGGCAGTCGCTCGTCGGCCACGACCTCGTCAGTCCTCGGACGTTGATTTCCCGGACATGACCTCGCGCACGTCGATCCACTCATACAATGGCCCGCCGCCCGGTCCGGGCTCGGAGGAGATGTAGGCCGCGATCTCGATCGCGCGCTCGCGCGACTCGACGTCGACCATGTACCAGCCCGCCACCAGGTCGCTGGTCTCGGGGAGCGGGCCATCGGTGGTGACCGGCGCGGCGTCCGGCCCGCCATAGCGGACCCAGGTCTGCGCTGGCGTCAGCGCCTGCCCGTCGACGTACTCGCCGTTCTCCTGCAGCAGCGTTCTGACCTGCCGCAGAAAGGCCATGTGCGCCTCCACGTCCTCGGGCTCCCACTGGTCCATCGGCGGGAAGGGGTGGTGCGGCTCCGGGCCGCCGCTGTAGTGCTTGAGGAGCAGGTACTTCGGCATGATGGTCTCCTGTGTCGGGGGCCGCGCCTGTCGCGGCCTTCACTTGGTGAGCGGAGCCGGTCACGGCTTCTCGACATCGAATCTAGGGGAGCCGACCAAATCTCCTGGCGGGCAGCTCCAAGCGGGTCCAGGCTTAACGGGGAAGACCAGGTGCTTCGTCAGGGACCCGAAGCGTTTGAATTGAAATCCCTAACCGGGGGTACTAGGGGGCTATGCCCCGCTTTGAGGAAGGTCGGGTGGCTCGCTGATGGCCACCATGCCCCAACTCTTTGAGAGAGAGACGCACCCGCCCGACTCCGCTTCGCTGGGGCCGTCGCGACGGCAGCCCAGCCTCAGCTCGCCCCTGCGGGACAGCTCTGACAGGCGCCTCGCGCGTCGCGCCAGTCAGGGGGATCGGCGCGCGATCGCGACCATCTTCGAGCGCTATCAACAGGAGCTCTACCGCTTCTGCCTCGGCCTTCTCGGTGAACCCCAGGATGCCCAGGATGCCCTCCAGAACACCATGGTCAAGGTCATGCGGGCGCTTCCGGGGGAGGAGCGGGAAATCGCGCTGCGGCCTTGGCTTTACCGGATCGCGCACAACGAGGCGATCGAACTGCGGCGAACCCGGCACCCAACTCAGGTCCTGGAAGGACATCTTGTCGATGGGCAGTCGAGCGTCACCGAGCGAGCGGAGCAGCGCGAGCAGCTTGAATGGCTGCTGAAGGATCTCGGGGACCTGCCCGAGCGCCAGCGAACGGTGCTGGTGATGCGCGAGCTGAGCGGGCTCGACTTCGCGGAGATCGGCGCCGCCCTCGACACCAGCGGCGCTGTCGTGCGGCAGTCCCTCTACGAGGCGCGCCGAAACCTCGAGCAGATGGATCACGGCCGCGGCATGAAATGCGAGGCGGTCACCAGGGTGCTCTCCGATGCCGACCGGCGGATTACGCGCCGGCGGGACATCCGCGCGCATCTGCGTGAGTGCCCCGATTGCCAGCGTTTCCAGGAGGCGATTGGCAAGCGTAAAGACATCCTGGCCGCCATCCCCCCGCTTCCGACTGCCGCGGCCGCGGGGATCGCTGGGCTCCTTGGAGGCTCCGGCGGGGGCGGGACGGTCGCCGTGCTGACCGGAGGCGTGGCGAAATCAGCCGGCGTCTACGGCGCCTTGAAAGCTGTCGGCACCGTCGCCGTGGTCGCCGCTGTCGGCACCGCGGCAATTCAGAGCGAGATAGGCCGCACGCCCCCTGACTCCGCGAGCCATGCGCAGGTTCGGAGTGACTCCTCGCCCTCGCCCTCGCCCTCGCCCTTGCCCTCGCCGCGCCGAGGGACGGTCCCGGCGGCGCACCCCGGGGGCCCTCCGCATCGCCCCGTCCTCCGCGCGGACGGCTCGTCCTCTGCCGCCGCGAAGGCGCGCATCTCCGATCGGCGGGCTCACCCTTCCCCCGTGAGACGGGAACTCGCCGCGGAGATCATCTCCCGTCCCGGTAGTTCCTCGCACCAGGCGAAGTCCCCAGCTGGGAACCTCGGGACTGAGTCCGCTCAGGGGGAGGGGGTTGGGCGCCCGTCCAAGCCTCAAAAGCAGGAAAAGCAACCGGCTCCGGCTCCCGGTCAGGCCAAGAAGGGGGCGGAAGCCGAGAAGGCCCCCCCGGGACAGGACAAGAAGCGGACCGAAGTGGAAAAGGTCCCGCCGGGACAGGCCAAGAAGTGGACCGATGTAGAAAAGGTCCCGCCCGGACAGGCCAAGAAGCAGGCGGAGGCCGCGGTGCCGACGCCTTCGACGGCGCCGCCCCCGGTCGTGGAAACCGAACCCGCGGCCGATGGCGCGGAGGCGACCGAGCCGGCCGAGGGCCCCAGTCCGAACGGCAAGGCAAAAGGCCACGAGAAGCAACTCGAGACTGCCGCCGGTCAGGACTGACAAAACCTCAGGAGCGCCGTTCTCATTGCTCGTTCAGAACTCTTTTCTAATCGCGGTGAGCGTGCCGCAGAGGCTGAAAGGCATATGAGAGGACGGTCGCCATGGCTGAGACCAAATCGAAAAAATCCGGGGCAAAAAAACGCGCGTCCGGGTCGGCTTCAAAAGCTAAATCCAAATCACGCGGCTCTAGCGCCGAGTCGAACGGCTCGCAGTCCGAGTCGCTTGCCGATTCGGTCAAGCACGGCGCCCAGGACGCGGTCAACGGAGCCGGGTCGGCCCT
>Ga0134125_10010657_pt1 | contig 10311 bp, 9 predicted proteins | sample KB31751_FD_96464 | JGI IMG/M metagenome (GOLD analysis project Ga0134125, IMG submission 96464) | Terrestrial soil microbial communities with excess Nitrogen fertilizer from Kellogg Biological Station, Michigan, USA - KB3-175-1 | ecosystem: Environmental > Terrestrial > Soil > Unclassified ... | reverse complement strand
GCTCATCGCGCCGACCGGTGGCGCGATCGACATATCGTTATCGTTGAGGATGACGATCAGCCGCGAATCCATTGATCCTGCATTATTCATGGCCTCGTAGGCCATGCCGGCACTCATCGCGCCGTCGCCGATCACGGCGATGACGTCGTTCTTCTCGCCCTTGAAGTCGCGGGCCACGGCCATGCCAAGCGCCGCCGAGATCGAGGTCGAGCTATGCGCTGCGCCGAATGGGTCGTATTCGCTTTCCGAGCGCTTGGTGAAGCCCGAGAGCCCGCCGCCCTGGCGTAGCGTGCGAATCCGGTCGCGCCGGCCGGTCAGGATCTTATGGGGATAGGCTTGGTGGCCGACGTCCCAGATCACCTTGTCGGTCGGGGTATTGAAGACGTAATGCAGCGCAACCGTAAGCTCGACCACGCCGAGCCCGGCGCCGAGATGACCACCCGTCACCGAAACGGCGTCGATCAACTCCTGCCGAAGCTCTTCGGCAAGCTGTTGCAAATCGCTTTCCGGCAGCTTGCGAAGGTCAGCCGGGAGCTTTACCTGATCGAGAAGCGGCGTGCGATTGCTGCGGCGATGCGGATCGCCGGCATCTGTCGCTAGTGCCTCGCGTTCTTGTGCCAACGAATGTTCCTTTTTCGGCTGGGCTCCGCCAAACCCCCCGCCCAAGCGTTCCAGCGGCGGTGCGGACTGCTCACTAACCAATTAGATTACCAATTTAGTCCTGTGAGGCAAGATTATAAGCTTCGTCCAAATTTCGCCACACACGTTAAAAACTCGCCCCTGGCCGGGCAGACACTTCTCAGTATAATGCGTCGCAACAAGGACCGTGCGGCGGGGGCCTCCCTGCCTAATAGAGCCTAATAGAGAGGTTTGAAATGCGGGTCGTCTTGGCCCAACCGCGAGGGTTTTGCGCCGGCGTCGAGCGTGCGATCGAGATCGTCGAGCGCGCGCTCGAGAAATACGGCCCCCCGATCTATGTCCGCCACGAGATCGTGCACAACCGGCATGTGGTCGAGCGGCTGCGCGCCAAAGGCGCCCATTTCGTCGACGAACTCGCCGAAATCCCGCCCGGCAGCGTCACGATTTTCAGCGCGCATGGTGTCGCCAGCGCGGTCGAGGACGAGGCGGAATCCCGCGACCTGCCGGTGATCGACGCCACCTGCCCGCTCGTCTCCAAGGTCCATAGCGAGGGCCAGCGCTACGCCAATCAAGGGCGCGAGATCGTGCTGATCGGCCATGCCGGCCATCCCGAGATTGAAGGGACAATGGGCCGGATCAACGGCAAGGTGTATTTGATCTCCAAGGCCGAGGAGGTCGCGAGCTTGACGGTCAGCGACCCGAACAAGCTCGCCTACATCACGCAGACGACGCTCAGCGTCGACGACACCAAGGCGGTGATCGATGCGCTGCGCGCTCGCTTCCCGACCATCGTCGGTCCCGACACCAAGGATATCTGTTACGCGACCCAGAACCGCCAGCGCGCGGCCCGCGAGTTGGCGATGCGGGTCGATGTCGTGCTGGTGGTCGGCGCGGCGAACAGCTCCAACTCCAACCGCCTCAAAGAGATCGCCGTCGAGCAAGGCGTGCCTGCCTATCTCATCGCCGATGGCAGCGCGCTCGATCCCGCTTGGCTCAAAGGCGCGAAATCGGTCGGCATCACCGCCGGCGCATCGGCGCCCGAAGATCTCGTTCAAGCGGTGATCGATCGCCTCGCCAGCATCGAGCCGGTCGAGCTCGAGACTCTGCCCGGCATCACCGAGAACGTCCGTTTCCGGATGCCGACGAAGCTCGCCGATCCGGTCGAGTAATTGTCCGCGGATTAAAAGAGGAAGAAGACCGTGGCTGTTCCGTTACATCAAATGATTCGTGTCGGCGCTTACGTGGCAAAGCAACGCCTCACGGGCGTCGAGCGCTACCCGCTCGTTCTGATGCTCGAGCCGCTGTTCCGCTGCAATCTCGCTTGCGCGGGCTGCGGCAAGATCGATTATCCCGATCCGATCCTCAATCAGCGCCTCAGCGTCCAGCAATGCCTCGAAGCGGTCGATGAGTGCGGCGCACCCGTGGTCTCGATCGCCGGCGGCGAGCCCCTGCTCCATCGCGAGATCGAGGAGATCGTCGAAGGCATCATCGCGCGTAAGAAATTCGTCTATCTCTGCACCAACGCGCTGCTGCTCGAGAAGAAGATCGATCGCTTCAAGCCGAACCCGTATTTCGTCTGGTCGATCCATCTCGACGGCGACCAGGAGATGCACGACAAATCCGTCTGTCAGGACGGCGTCTACGAGCGCGCCGCGGCGGCGATCAAGCTGGCGAAGGAGCGCGGCTTCCGCTGCAACATCAACTGCACGCTGTTCGACGGCGCCGATCCGGAGCGTGTTGCGCGTTTCTTCGATACGGTCATGGAAATGGGTCTCGACGGCATCACCGTCTCGCCCGGCTATGCCTATGAGCGCGCGCCCGACCAAGCGCACTTCCTCAATCGCAAGAAGACCAAAGAGCTGTTCCGCGGCATCTTCCGTGCCAAGAACGGCACGAAATGGTCGTTCTCGCAATCGGGCCTGTTCCTCGACTTCCTCGCCGGCAACCAGAATTATCACTGCACGCCTTGGGGCAACCCGACGCGCACGTATTTCGGCTGGCAACGTCCCTGCTACCTCGTCGGCGAAGGCTATACGAAGACCTTCAAAGAGCTGATGGAGACCACGGACTGGGACAAATACGGCACCGGCAATTACGAGAAGTGCGCCGATTGCATGGTCCATAGCGGCTACGAAGCAACCGCGGTGATGGATGCGACCAAGCATCCGCTGAAGGCGTTGGGGGTGGCGCTGCGCGGCATCAAGACCGAAGGCGAGATGGCGCCGGAGATTTCGCTCGATAAGCAGCGACCGGCGGAATACGTGTTCTCGCGCCACGTCGAGAACGCGCTCGAGCGGATCAAGAATCAGAAAGTGACGAACGAAGCAGCCGAGTGATCGGCCCTCGTCACAACGGGGGACTGATGACGCGGTTAGTTGCGGCGATTTTCGCAGCAGCGGGGCTGTGCAAAGCCGGTCATTGACGCTCATTTAGCGTCGGATTTCCGACAAAGGCGCGGGACAATCCCGCGCCTTTTTTATTGACGCAATTCCGTCAATCGAGGGCGTGGCCGTGCAGGAACCGCACCGGCGGAGCGTTGTTCATTAGGCACAAGGTTCATGGAGGTGCGCGATGCGAATCATCATGGCGGTCGCTCTGATGGCGATGCTCAGCGCTTGCGGCACGCTGGTCGGCGCGGGCGCCGGCGCTTATGCCGGCAATCAATTCGGCAGCGGCTCAGGCAAGGCCGCGGCGACGGCTGGCGGCGCGGTGGCGGGCGGCTTGCTCGGCCACGCGGTCACGGGTCAATAAGCCGATTGGATAAGCGAGGTTGATATGGACGACAAAGTGAAATCACGCGACCACATGGGCGAGCACGGACGCGATCGCGGCGCCAACCAGGGCGAAGGCGATTATCGCTCGGCGCGTAGCTATGACGCGCATGTCCGCCGCACCGCCGAGAGTGGTCAGGTGGAGAAGAAAGCGCGCGAGGCCGAGAAAGCGATCGAAGGCAAGGGAGGCGATGAACTGCGCCGCGCCGAGGAAATGGGCAAGCGCCACAGCCACGGCGAGGATCCGCAGATCCATCAGAAGAAGAAATAGCCGCGGTTATCCGCGCTCGTCGATTAAGGCGGCATCGCTTGGCAAAGCGCCTCTGCACGCGCAATGCCGGGCGATGCTGCTTCGCGTTTGAAGATCTCTGTCGTAAGGATCGGTTCTAAGGCAGCAGCAGCAGCTTACCCATCACCTGGCCGCTCTCGAAAAGCTCATGCGCGCGGCGCGCCTCGGCGAGCGGCAGCCGGTCATGGATACGTGGCCGGATCTCACCGCGGCCCAAACGCTCGATCAGCCACCGCATACCCGCCTGCATCGGCTCGCGCCAATGATCGTAGATATGAATTGAGAAGACGCGGAGGGCCAAATTCTTTGCTGCTTGCGCGCGCAGCGCCGCGTAGATGTCGCCCGGCGGCTTGCCGGCGAGCTGGCCATAGCTGACGACGGTGCCATAAGGCGCAAGCATCGCGAAATTCTTCGCGAAGTCGGGGCCGCCGGCGAAATCCATGATGAAATCGACACCCCTGCCCTGCGTCGCCGCTTTGACGCCTTCGCCAACATCGTCTCGCTGGCGATCAATCACATGCTCGACGCCGAAGCTTTTGGCGAATTCGATCTTCGCTTGGCCGGAGCAAAGGCCGATCACTTTGAGTCCCGCGCTCTGCGCGAGATCGAGCAGCGCACTGCCGGTGCCGCCGGCCGCGCCTTGCACCAGCACCGATTGCCCGGGCTTGAAGGTGATGCAGTCGTATAGCAGGTGATAGGCAACCTGATAGTTGGCGAGCGCTGCGGCCTGATCCATATCGGCGCCGTCGGGTAGCGCATAGACCGAATTCTCGGGTGTCGCGTTGTATTCGGCATAGCAGCCGCCGCGATGCGGCCGATCGCGCGCCGAAACGACGACGCGCTGCCCTACCTTGAAGCGCGTGACGCCCGGCCCGAGCCTCTCGACGATGCCACTCATCTCTGTGCCCGGTGCGGCCGGCAGCGGTGGCATCCAATTGTAGACGCCGCGGCGGATCATCACGTCGGGCATGCCGATGCCGATCGCATGCGCGCGCACCAGCACCTCGCCTTCTTTCGGCTCCGGTGTCGGCACATCGATATAGTCGAGCACCGAAGGCGGACCGGGCGTCTGGAACTGGACGATCTTCATCGCTGCCTCCCCTAAAGCGATATCACGCGTAACACCGAGCCTAGCGCATCGAGCGCGCGCCGCGTATCGCCTGCCAGCTTGATCAGCGCCGGAATCTGGCGCGGATCGCGCGCCACCGACAGCAGCACACGGCCGAGCGCCGGCTTGCCATTCGCGGCAAGCCCATGCACCGCGGCATCGGGCAGCGCCTGCGTCGCGCTGTCCGAAACAGCGCGCAGCACGAGGAATGGCCGTCCGGCACGTGCCGCGGCTTGCGCCACGAGGTGGCTCTCGAGATCGATCGCCACCGCGCCGGTGATTCGATGAAGCTCGGCTTTGCGCGCCGGCGAAGCAGCGGCTTCATGCGCGCCGAGCAGATCGCCATCGTCGACCCGCATCCCCGCACCGCGCAGCGCATCGGTGATTTGCATCCGCCATTCGGCATCGACAGCAAAGCGCGAGCCCGTCTCGTCGATCACCGCTCGCGGCACCAGCACACATCCCGGCGTTAGCGCCGGCGCCAGCGCACCGGCAATGCCAAAGCTGATCAGCGCTTCGGCACCTTCGCTCAGCAGGCTTTCGGCGATGGCAGTGGTTTGCGCGGGAATGCCGCCGCTCGGCTGCGCGATGATTCCGGCGCGGCGCGCGACGTCGGCTTCCGCCGCAAGGCCGGTAACGGCCCCCACTTTCATGCCCCCAACCTTCATCCAGGGGCCTTCATCTACATGCCGTAGGGATAGGCGGCGTTGTTGCTACTGGTGAGATTGCGATAGCGCGCCAGTGCCCACAGCGGGAAGTAGGCGCGGTAGCCGTGATAGCGGAGGTAGAAGACGCGCGGGAAGCCGACGGCGGTGAATTCCTCTTCATCCCAGAGGCCGTGCGCCTTCTGATTGGCCAGCAGGAAAGCGATGCCTTGCGCAACGGCCGGATGCTTGACCTCGCCCGCCGCCATCAGCGCGAGCAGCGCCCAAGCCGTCTGCGATGCGGTGCTGTTGCGGCTCTCGCCGCGTGGCTGATCCGACCAATAGGACCTGCCATCCTCGCCCCAGCCGCCATCGTCACGCTGTTTCGAGAGCAGCCACGCGACGGCATTGCGGATCATCGGATCGGTCTTCGCCACGCCCGCGGTGTTGAGCGCGATCAGCACCGACCAGGTGCCATAGATGTAATTCGTGCCCCAGCGGCCGAACCACGAGCCGTCGCCTTCCTGCGCACGACGCAGATAATCGATGCCCGCCGCGAGCACCTCTTCATGCCCGCCGATCTGGCCGAAGAAGCCGACGCAGCGCGCGGAAACGTCCTCTGTAGGCGGATCGAGCAACGCGCCGTGATCCGCGAACGGAATGTAGTTGAGGTAGTAGTAGGTGTTGTCGGCATCGAATGCCGCCCAGCCGTAATTGCGGCTCTGCAAGCCTTGCAGCCATTCCGCGGCGCGTGCGATCGGCTCGCGATAGCGCTCGGCATCGCAGCGATGCAGCGCCAGGCCGACCATCGCCGTGTCGTCGAGATCCGGATAATACGGATTGGCGTATTGGAACGCCCAGCCGCCGGGCCGCACGCCCGGGCGCTGGACCGCCCAATCGCCGGCAAGATCGAGGACCTGGCACGGGATCAGCCAATCGAGGCCGCGGCGCGCCGCAGCCATCGCCGCCTCGCCACCCGCTTCCATTAGCGCATGCGCGGCAAGCCCTGTATCCCAAATCGGAGACAAGCAGGGCTGCACGTAGACGCGGCCCGGCTTGCGCACGACGAGCTTGTCGACCGCTTTGCGGGCGATGGCGACCCGCGGATCGCTCGGCGGCACACCGAGGCAATCGAACATCATCACCGTATTTGCCATCGCCGGATAAATAGCGCCGAGCCCGTCCTCGCCATTAATGCGTTCGCTGACGAAATCGACCGCGGCATCGATCGCCCGCTGGCGCGCGCGTTTCGGCATCAGCGGCTCGACCGCGCGCAGTACGTCGTCGACCACATTGAAGACCGTCGCCCAGATCGAACCTTTGGCGCGCGGTGGCTTTGCCTGCGTGCCCGGCGCGAACAGCTCATGCACGGTGATGCCGCGGGGATTGCGCGCGCGCGGCTTCTTCGCCATCAGCACGAGCAACGGCACGATCACGGTCCGCGACCAGTACGACACCTTCGTCAGATGGAACGGGAACCAGCGCGGCAAGCGCATGATCTCGACCGGCATCACCGGCACGGCCGTCCAGGGCAGCTCGCCGAAGAGTGCGAGCTGGATGCGGGTGAAGACGTTGGCGTGCGCGGCGCCGCCGGCGGCGAGGATCGCCTGCCGTGCGCGCACCATATGCGCCGCGTCCGGACTGTCGCCGACGGCTTTCAGCGCGAAATAGGCTTTGACGCTGCAGGAAAGATCGAGGTCGCCGCCATGGAAGAGCGGCCAACCGCCATGCTCAGCCTGGAGCCCGCGGATGAATTTCGCGATCTCGGCATTGAGCGCGTCGTCGATCTCGCCGAGGTAATGCTGCAGCAGGATGTACTCGGCCGGGATGGTCGCGTCTGCCTCGAGCTCAAAGCACCACTCGCCGCCCGGATTCTGCAGCGCGATAAGCGCCGCGGCGGCGCCCTCGACGGCGCCGCTGACATCGAGAGATGCGTTGTAACTATCAGGCATCACAACAATTTACCGGATTTCGCCGCGTCCCTGAAGCCTATCTGCAGCGGTAAAGCCAGAGCGAATCGCACCTTCGATCGTCGCCGGCAGGTTGGTCTGGGTCCAATCCCCGGCCAGGACGAGATTGGTCCAGCGAGTCGCTGCGCCTGGACGGCGCGAATCTTGCGCTGGCGTCGCCGCAAAGGTTGCGCGCTTCTCCTTGACGATCTGGCAAGCTGGCATCGGCTCGCTCGGCAAGTCATAGGCAGCCGCGACATCGCGCCACAGCAGCGGCGCCAGATCCTCGGCCGGCGTATCAACGAGGCGGTCTGCCGCACTGACCGTGACCGACAGCACCTCGCGCTTGCGGAACACCCATTCGGCGGTGCCGCCGATCACGCCGACGAACCACGGCGCGTTGCCGCGCATTGCGATCCGGTAATGCGCGTTGACGATGGCGCGGAATTCATCAGGGACGGTCAGATCGGGCACGAGCCGCGCCGCGACCGGCGCCGGCACGGCAAGTACGACCGCATCCTCTGCCTCGACGATCTCGTTGCCGCCATCGAGATCGAGCGAGGTAACGCGCTCTTGCGTAAAGCCGAGTGCGCGCAGTCGCGCGCCGATGCGGATATCCGCGCCGCGTTCGCGCAGCTTGGCCAGCGCCGGATCAACGAGTGTTTCCGATAGCCCCTCGCGTGGCAGCAGCGACACGCAGGCTCTGCCGCCCGCGCCCAATGTCTCGCGCACGATCGTCGCAAACAGCTCGGCCGAGCCGGCTTCCGGCTCGGTATTGAGCGCCGCGACCGCGAGCGGCTGCCACAGCCTGCGATAGAGCTTGGCTCGCGGATTGACGCGATCGGTCACAACCGCGTCGCGCCCGCCTTTGAGCAAGCGGCGCGCCGCGAGATAGGAGAAAGCGAAGGTGCCGGCAACGCGACGCTCGGTGATGAAAACCCACCACGGAATCTTGCCGGCATTAGGCTGCAGGACCCAGCGCTCATTGGTCTGCCGGTCGAGGAAAGGATAGATCGCACGCTCCGGCCCCGTCAGCGTACCGCGCGCGCCGATCATGTCGATATAACGCATCGCTGCACGATTGCCCGACAGCAGCAGATGATTGCCGTTGTCGATGCGGCAGCCCAGCGTCGTATCGAGATAAGAGCGGCAGCGGCCTCCCGCCTGCGGCGCGGCTTCGTAGAGGACGACACGCGCCCCCGCTTCGGCAAGCGACACCGCGGCGGCGAGGCCGGCCATGCCGGCGCCGATCACATGCACGCGTTTCGGAGCGCTCATATCAGCCCGTAGCGCAAGGCGATCCAGAGTTTCTTCGGCTTCGACAGCTTGATCGGCTCGGCGAAACGCTGCCAGCCGCGCGCGCGCAGCCGCATGAGCTGGGCATGGTAGACCGCGCCCATCGCCCGCGCTGGCCGCATCGCACGGCGCGAGCATTGCTTCATCGCCAGGCGCGCCTTGACGAAATGGTCCTCGGCGATATCGGCGAGCGCATCGCAGACAGCGCCGAGGCTTGGATGGTGCAAGACCGCATTCGGCTCAGTCGCGATGATGCCGACATCGACCAGCAGGTCGCGCGGCAGATAGAGGCGGCCGCGCTCGGCGTCTTCGGCGAGGTCGCGCAAGATATTGGTGATCTGCAATGCGCGGCCGAGATGATGTGCGACGCGATCCGCCGACGGGCTGCTATCGCCGAAAGCCCGCACCGAGAGCCGGCCGACAGCACTCGCGACACGGTCGCAATAGAGATCGAGCTCGGCGAGGCTCGGCGCGCGGATATCGCGCTCCGCATCCATCGCCATACCGTCGATAATCGCCAGAAAATCCTCGCGCCGCAGATCGAATGTCTTCGCATCCGCCGCGAGGATACGGGCAAGCGGCTTCGTGCTGGTGCCGGCATAGACCCGATCGACCTCGCGCCGCCACTCATCCAGCATCGCCTGTTTCACGGACAGCGGATTTTCTTCGTCGGCGATGTCGTCGACTTCGCGGCAGAAGGCGTAGATTGCATACATCGCCGCGCGCCGCGGCTCAGGCAGCAAGCGCATCGCCAGATAAAACGAGGTGCCGGCCGCAGCGACCTTCTCGCGGACCGCTGTACGAAGTGCAGCCTCGTCGGCGGTACTCATCGGCCGCGCCACACGCCGATCAAGAGCGCGGCGACGAAATCGACGGGTTTTAGCTTCACGCGCGACGCCAGCGGATCACCGCGGCGGAGATGGCCCGACAGCCGCTCGGCGAGATTGACGATTACCGCACATTCGCGCCGCAGACCTGGACTTTTGACGCGCGGCGGCAGGTTGCGCGCCTCGGCGATGAGGCGGTCGGTGCCGTCGAGCAGCCGGTCGATGGCGCAGCGCATGCCCGGCGAGAGCTGGCCCGCTTGCAGCTCGGGGATCGTCGCGCCGCAGGCTTCGAGATCCTGGCGTGGCAGGTAGACGCGATCGAGATTGCGATGATCCTCGGCGCAATCCTGCAAGTGGTTCAGCACCTGCAGCGCATTGCAGAGCGCGTCGCCCGGCGGCCAGGTGTCCTGACTTTCGCCATGCAGATCGAGCAATTGCCGCCCGACCGGCGAGGCCGAGTAGCGGCAGTAATGCATCAGATCGGCCCAATCCTCATAGCGCAGCTTGGTCGCGTCCATGCGGAAGGCGTGGAGGATGTCGCGGCAATGCTGAAAGGTCGTGCCGGTCTCGAGCAGGCTGGCGCGCGCGGCGACTGCGGCGGGCGAATCAGCGCCCGGCGCGCCGTCGAGCACCGCTTCCATGCGGTCGAGCCGACGGACCTTTTCATCGGCGGAGAGGGCCGGATTGTCGGCGATGTCGTCGGCGATGCGGGCAAAGCGATAGAAGGCATGGACATGCACGCGCAGGTCGCGGCGAATGAGGAAAGAGCCGACGGGAAAATTCTCGTC
>Ga0134125_10010656_pt1 | contig 10312 bp, 6 predicted proteins | sample KB31751_FD_96464 | JGI IMG/M metagenome (GOLD analysis project Ga0134125, IMG submission 96464) | Terrestrial soil microbial communities with excess Nitrogen fertilizer from Kellogg Biological Station, Michigan, USA - KB3-175-1 | ecosystem: Environmental > Terrestrial > Soil > Unclassified ... | reverse complement strand
GCAGATGGCGCGGGGCGGCTCGGCGGCGTTGGCGCGCGCGCTCGAAACCGCTGTGTGCGGGGCGGGCGGCGAGATCCGCACCATAACGACGCCCAAGCGGCTCCTCGTCGAGAACGGCCGCGTGGTCGGCGTCGAGACGAGCGCTGGCGAGGATATCAGGGCGCGGCATCTGGTGGCGTCGTCGCTCAATCCGCACCAGACCTTCCTCGATCTACTCGACCCCGGATTGCTGCCGCCGCTGCTGCGCGACCGGGCCGCTGCCTTCGCCTACAACCTGGTGGCGCCGCTCTTCGCCCTGAACCTCATCTTGAAGGAGCCGCCACGCTACGCAGCCGCCGCGCATCATCCCGGGTTCGACCGCGCGTTCATGGTGATCATGGGTCTCGAGCACCTCGACCAGTTCCCCGAGATGATCCGGCATCACGAGCAAGGCACGGTTCCGCTTCCCATCATGTGGGGTGCCTGCCCGACGCTCTTCGATGCGACCCAGGCGCCGCCCGGCCGGCACACCGCGTTCATGTGGGAGAAGGCGCCCTATAGTTTGCAGGGCGATGCCGCCAACTGGGACGCGGCGCGCGACGAGCATGGCCGCGCCCTGCTGCGGCTGTGGCAGGCGCATGCGCCCAATCTCGAGGAGGCGGTCATCGACAGCTTCACGCGCTCGCCGCTCGATGTCGAGCGCAGCCTGCCCAATATGCGCGAGGGGGATTTATTGGTCGGCGCGTTCGACCACGGCCAGGTCGGGTATCACCGCCCGTTCGCCGGCGCCGGCCAATACCGCACGCATCTGCCTGGCCTCTATCTCTGCGGCGCAAGCAGCCATCCCGGCGGCAACATCACCGGCCTGCCCGGCTACAACGCCGCGCAAGTGGTGTTGTCGGATCTCGGTATCGCCGCCGACTGGATGCCGCCGCCGCTCGAGGCACGCCTCGGGCGATTGTAGAGGCGCCGAGTTGTCCGAGCATGCAAGCTTTGACGACCTCGGACGCGGAGCCAACCGGAGATCCGCTCGGGTCAACCTGAGATATCGTGACCTTCACCCAGAGGGGTCTGGACCGCGGACCGCCGCCTCCTGTTCGGATCAGCAAGACGCCTCAGTGCACGGCGGCGTACATGATCTTCTCCTGGGTCGCCTCCCGCGGATCGAATTCGGCAACGATCTGGCCGCCGCGCGCCACCAGGATGCGGTCGGAGATCTTGAGGATCTCCGGCAGATAGGACGAGATCACGACCACCGCCTTCCCCTCGCGTGCAAGTCCCCGGATAATCTCGTGGATCTCTTCGACTGAGCCCACATCCACGCCGCGCGTCGGCTCGTCCAGGATGATGAGGCGAGGCTCTTGCGCGAGGCTCTTGGCCACCACGACCTTCTGCTGGTTCCCCCCCGACAGTTCGATCACGCGGCTCAGGCGATTGATCGAGGTGATGCGCGTTTTGGCCACCCAGTCGGCCGCGATTCTGTCGCGGTGGCGCTTCCTATAAATGCGCCGCCGTCGTCCCACCAGCGAGGCGAACCAGCCGATATAGATGTTGTCATCGGTCGTCATGGTTTCGAAGAAACCGGCGACCTTCCGGTCCTCGGTCACGTAAGCGATCCCGTCGTGCACGGCCTGCGCCGGCACGCGATAGCGCACCAGCCGATCTCCAAGGTAGATCTTTCCGCCGTGGATCAGATTCCGCTTGCGCGCGCCCGCGATCACCTGCGCGATCTCCGAACGACCGGAGCCGACCAGGCCGGCGATTCCCAGCACCTCGCCCGCGAACACCGAGAACGACATGTTCTTGACCATGGTGCCGGAGATGACATTCTGCACGCGGAGGACACGCTCCCCGCGCGGACCGGCGCCGGTACCGCGTCCAGTCTTGCTCTCCGCCAGCGTGCGGCCCACCATGTATTCGACCAGTGTCGCGCGCGTGAAATCCTTCGCCGCGCCGGTGATGACCCGCCGTGAGTCCCGCAGCACCGTGATCCGGTCGGCGATCCGCAGCGCCTCTTCCAACGCGTGCGAAATATAGACAATCGCGATCCCCCGCCGCCGCAGGTCGTCGATCAGCAGGAACAGATGCTGCGTTTCCTCCGGCGTCAGGCTTGCCGTCGGCTCGTCAAAGATCATTACCTCCGCCTGGTAGTAGACGGCGCGCGCGATCTCGACCATTTGCCGCTTGGCGGTCCCGAGCGTTGCCACCACGTCGCTTGGCTCGACGTTGAAGTTCATCGACTGCAGCAATTGCTGCGCGCTGATGTTGATGCGGCGGTAGGTGGTTAGGAACCGCTCGCGGCCAAGCTGCACGTTCTGCGCCACCGTCATGGTCGGCACCAGGCTGTCCTCCTGGTACACCATCGCGATGCCGCGCCGCAGCGCATCCGCCGGCGAGAGGAACTGGCACGGCTCACCGTCGAGCAGGATCTCGCCGGAGGTAAGCTGCACCGCACCGGCGATCGCCTTGCACAGCGTCGACTTTCCCGCCCCGTTCTCGCCGACCAGCGCGTGCACTTCGCCGGCGCGCAGGTCGAAATCGATATTCTGGATCGCCGCCACGCCTTCATAGAGCTTCGTCGCCTGCCGGGCACGCAGCTTCGGCATCGCGCCTGCGCCGGCAAGCGGCGCACCGGTCATTTGCTGCAGCCCGTCGCTCATGCGCGGCCTCCGGCGCTCTCCAGGTCAAAGGCGCACAAGCTTCCGTCGCCCTTGGACACCACGATCAGCCGACCGCCGACCTCGCGCGCTGCCATCACCCCGTGGCAATGCCCGTCCACCCGGCTGTGCAGCGAAAACACCGACTCACCCTCGGCATCGAACCGCACCACGAGCCCGTAGGAGCGTGGCGGCGCCCACGGCTTGCGGATGCCGAGCTTCTTTATGCCGCCGCCCTGCAGCGGTTCCAGATAGGACCCCGTGGCGCGGAGCGCCGGCCGGACCCAAAGTTCCGGATCGACGGTGCGCATCATCTCTTGCAGGAACCGCGTTTCGCGCAGTACCAGCTCAATGAGCTGCGTGCGCATCCCGAAGATCGCAAGCCAGTGTCCGCCGCCCCGCGCTGGCGCGATGCGGGCCGGATAGCCCGGCAGGTTATCGATGACCGCTTCCGCGGTGCCCGTCCCTTTGGCGCCGATGCGGTAACGCATCAGGCTGTGCGTCCAGCTCTGCGTGAAGAGAAGGCTCTCGCCGTCGGGCTCGAGATCGAGGCCGTTCGGATAGGGCAGACCGTCGAGCAGAACCTCCGCGCCGCCGCCATCCGGCGCCCAACGGCCGAGCAGCCCGGCGCTGTTGCGCTCCATCAGGTCCCAGACCCAGTCCTCGGCGTCGTGGCGCAGCGCGCCGACGGTGAAGAACACGCCGCCCCGCGCGGGATCTTCCGCGATCGCGGTGACGCAGCGCAAGGCCACGCCGCCCAGCTGGGTGAGCGCGGCCTCGATCGTGCCATCGGGGCGAAGAAGAGCGAGCCCACCGCCGTTGAGCCCGACGGCGAGCCGGCCATCGGCAAGCCGGGCGAGCGCGGTGATCGGCCTGTCGAGCGCGGCCACCAGCGTTTGGTCCCGCCATTCCGGGCCCGATAGCCGAAGCAGGCGGTGCCCAGTGCTCACGAGAAGCGTGCCATCGGGCGCGGCGGCGATGTCGTCGGGACGCACCAGATCGGGTCCGACGACCGGCAGCGCGTCGAGGCGATCATTCGGAAGGTAGGCGCCATCCAGCGTCGGGATGGCACGCCGGCGAGATTGCCCGAACAGAAGCGGCCTGACGATATCCAGTGCACCCGGCATGTCGTTGACCCGTTCCTACTGTACCGTCGGGCGCTTGCCCCAGTAGCTCTCGCACCCCGTCCAGGTCGGATCGACCCCGGTCAGCTTGATCCGTCCGATCCGGTTGTTCTCCAGCCCGCCGAGATAGAGATAGCCTCGGTCCTCGCGCATGGAGGTCAGCGACGGATGCGACTCCCCGCCCGGATCCCAGTACGACTCCACCGGTCGGCATTGGGCGTCGAGCTTGACGATGCAGCCATTGTTGACGCCCGGAAACAGCCACTCGTCGATCGGCAGTTGCTTGATCATGCGCATCCGAAAGCCGGGCATCCGCATCGCCACGTCGTAGACCGGCGTGCGCATGGCGACCAGCGCCAGCCAATAGCCGCCGTCGGATGCGCGATTGATGTTGTCGGGGCAACCGGGAAGATGATCTATCACCACCTCGGTCTTTCCCTTCTTCGGCCCGTCGATCCAATAGCGCATCAGGCGCAGACCGAAGGTCTCGCAGAAGAGGATCGATCGGGCATCCTGCGTCAGGCAAACGCCGTTGCAGAAGCGCACATTGTGCACCACTGTGCGCGTCTTGCCCGTGGCCGGATCGTAGCAGACCAGCCGGCCGCTGCCGCGCCCTTCCAGCCCGTCCACCGGCCAGGTGTGCATGTCGAAGCGGGTGGTGCCCTCGCTGAAGTAAATCTTCCCGTCGGGCGCTATGTCCAGATCGTCGGTCAGCTTCAGCCGGGAATCGTCGATCAGCTTGAACCAGCTCCGGTTGGTCTGGTCCGTCAACTTGAAGACGGTCCCGTCGGGCTTCACCCCGTAGAGCCCCATCAGCGCCGCGCAGACGATCAGATTGTCGTCCTTGTCGAACGCCAGCCCCAACGGCCGCCCGCCGATGCGCGCGAAGAGCTCGCGCGTCTCGAAGTTCGGACCGGAGAATCGCAGGATCCATCCCTGCCGCGTGCCGGTGTAGAGCCGCCCCTCGCGATCCAGGATGACGTCCTCGGGTCCCTCCACCCGATCGAGGCCGATCGCCTCCGCCGCGCGAAGACGGGCGTTCATGGCATAGGGCGTGCCGCTGCCCGCACGCGCGTCCGGCAGCGCGCCGTAATCCAGGTAAGTCGGGTTGACGTAGCTCTTCTGGATCGCCTTGCCGCGGTTCTTCGACCATTTCACGTCGATGCCGACCGCGAGCAGCAGGATCGCGCCGTTGACGGCGGTCGTCACCTGGCCGGGATAGCCCACCTGAATGAGCCCGTTGCCGAGCACGAAGATGATGCCAGCGCCGATCAGGCAGCGCCCGATCGTGCCCTTGCCGCCGGCCAGGCTCACCCCGCCGATCATCACCGCCGCCAGGCTCTCGAAGGCGAAGCCGTCACCCGTCTGCGAACCGACGCTGGCGAGACGCGCCGCGTAGAACACCGCGCCGAGCGCGGACAGCATGCCGCTCACGACATAGATCGAGAACAGCACCCAGCGGATGCTGATCCCCGCATGGCGCGCCGAGCGGGGGCTGGCGCCGACCGCCGTCAGATGCCAGCCCAGCCGCGACCGGCTGAGCAGGAGGTGGCCGATGACGGCGACGATCACGAGCCCCCAGACATCGCTCGGAATCCCGAAAGGCCCGCCATTGCCGATCGCGTCCCAGAGATCGCTCGATGCCGAGGACATCGCCATCTGCTGCGACCATCGCAGGGTCAGCAGATCGAACACTCCCCGATAGACGATGAGTGTCACAAGCGTCGAGAGAAAGGCCCGCGTGCGCAGGATGCCGACGAAGAAGCCGTTGACCGCGCCGAGCAGCGCCCCTGCCGCCACCGTCAGCACGATGACCACGGGGACCGGAAGATTGCCGATGCTGAAACCCACCAGCGCGACGAAATCGGCCAACGCGAAGATCGATCCGACGCTGAGGTCGATGCCGCCCGAGATCAGCGACAGCCCCATCGCGATCGCGACGAAGCCGAATTCCGCGAACTCGCGCCCCATCGAGCGCCCATTGTAGATGCTCGCATAGTTCGGAACGATCGTCGAAAACACGAGCAGCAGCGCCACCAGCACGGTGAACGGAATGGCCGGCTCCATCCACGTTTTGACGAACAGGTCGGCGAAGGTTTGCCGCGGCGACCAGTAGTACCGGAGCTGCCTCAGCCGCGCCGCAAACGGCGTGGGTGTGGAAATCGTCGTAGTGCTCACCTGCCGGCCTCCGTTGGCGGGCGGACCGGGGCGCGGCGCTCCCCGGCCACGGCCCGGCACCTATTTCTGCGACAGTTCGGTGCAGGACGTCGACGTCACGTTGTCCGCCGTCGTCGGAACCACCGGCGAGAAGATCGCCACGTGCATCGTCCCCGGCTTCGTGTGACTCTGCAGCAGCGTCACCGCCGTAGACATCATCTGATCCGCCTGCAGGACGGCCGGATAGATGAAGTCTTCATAGAACAGGCCTTCCTTCAGGTACTGGCAGGCCGGCTGCTCGCCGCCGTCGGTGGTGAAGATCTTCACCTTGCCCAGGAGCCCCGCCTGCTTCACCGCCTGCGCGATCCCGGAATCCTGGCCCGACCACCAGCCCATATAGCCGCACAGGTCGGGGTGTGCCTGCAGCACCGTTGCCGCCTTGTCGTGCGCGGTCTTGGAATCCCAGTTGGCGGCCTGGTTGCTGACGATCTGGATGTCGGGGTGCTTCTTGAACACCGACGTCGCGCCCTCCATGATGCCCAGGCTGTAGGCGGATGTCACCTCGCCGTCCATCAGCGCGATCTTGTGCGAGGCTCCTGGCCCGCCGCACGCCTTCACCACGGCATCGGCCATCTGAGCGCCGAGCTCGTTCGGCTGCACGCCGATAAAGGCGTCGCTCTTGTAGCGTGACGCCATGTTGATCTGGATCACGTAAATTCCGGCATTTTCCGCCTGCCGCAATGCCGGCGCCAGCACCTGCACATTCGGATTATGCACGATCAGCACGTCGGGATGCTGGCCGATTTCCGCCGTCAGCAGCTGCTCCTCGCGCTGGGTGTTGAAGTTCGGGTCGCGGACCTGGAACTTGATGCCGAGGCGGTCGGCGATCATCTGCATCCGCTCCCCCCAAATCCGCGTCAGCGGCACGGAATAGGCGACCGGTATGTAGACGACGGTCTTGCCCGCCACGTCCTTCTTCCACTGCTCCTGCAATTCCTGCGCCGTGTTGCCCTGCGCGGCAGCGATATCCGGACCCAGGCAAACCAGCGCGGCGAGCGCCATCATTCCGCCAAGCAAACGTCTCATCGTCGTGGCCTCCCCTGTATCGTTCTATGGTTATTGTCTGATCGTTACTGTCTAATCCCCGTGTCGGGCGGTCTCCTCGTCGCGCGGATGGAGCAGATTGTCTCCGACGATGGCGGCGAGAAGCACGAGCCCGCGAAAGATGTTCTGGGTATCGTTGCCGAGATTGAGCAGCGTCATGCCGTCCAGCATCACGCCGATCAGCAACCCGCCGGCGATCACGCTCAGGACGCTGCCGCGCCCGCCGACCAGGCTGACGCCACCCAGCACGGCGACGAGGATCACGTTGAAGATTTCCGTGCCCATGACGATCTGGGTGTCGATGCTGGAGAGGGTGGCCATCAGCACGAGGCCGGCCAGATAGCCGATCACCGCGGAGAGGCTGTATTCCAGCACGGTCAGTGGCCGGGTCGGGATGCCGCTGAGCCGCGCCGCTTCGGGGTTGTCGCCGTGGGCATAGATGAAGCGTCCCATCCGCGTACGGCTCAGGAAGAGATGTACGAGAAGCGCAAGCCCGAGGAAGATCAGCACCGGGATCGGTACGCGGGCGACACTGTGACCCAGCGCCAGGAAGCTCGCCGCCGACGCCGGTACGTAGACGAGCAGCGTCGAGCCGACGATAAAAATCTGCGCCAGGCCGAACATAAGGAGGTTGGTCGCCAGAGTGGCGAAGAGCGGCGGCACCTCTATGAACGCGATTACCAGCCCATTCACCAGCCCGATCGCGAGCGACACCGCGAACCCGCAGAAGATCGCCCATGGGATGCTGCCGCCTGCCCGCATCACCACCGCGGCCATCGCCGCCCCGATAGCGAGCGAAGCCACCTGGGAAATGTCCAGCCCCCGCCCGATGATAACGATGGCGGCACCCAGCGACAGGATTCCGAGAACGGCGATGCTATTGAGCAGGGTGAGGAGGTTCTGGACAGTTGCGAACCCCGGGATCAGGACGGCGAAGACGCCGGCCAGCACCAGGGTGGTGATGAGGACGATCTGCTCCTGTGTCAGTCGTTTGAGCCGGCTCGGCGTCCTTGCCGGCAGCGCGACGTCGGCCACGCCGCCGGCGGCGTTTATCCGAACATCTTCGGACGACCCCGGTGGCACGTCCCCACCTCCCGTCTGCACACGGTCACGGCCGCGTGAAGTGTCCTCGTTCCGCCGGACGGTATCCGGCGAAGCTTCGCTATTTATTCAGCGCGAAGCAGTGCCGACTGTCAAGGACACCTACTTTGCCGGTGACGCACGAGATTTTATGGCGGAAGGCGAGACGGAGCTAAGACTTCCGCTTTGGGTCATGAGCGGTCAAGCGTGTCGGTGACAATGGCAGCTGTGTGCCAGTAACCGACCTGCGACATCTGCCTGACAGAAGCGGGCGGGGCGTGCTGCGGCAGAGGCTCACGAGGATGGCTATTCGGTGTTGCTCGTCGGACCGTAATAGTGGATCTCGAAGAGCAGGCAGCCCTGCTCGGACCGGAAAGGACCGTGATGGACGCCAGGCGGCCGGCAGGCATAAGTCGGCGCCTTGAAGCTCTCGCCGCCCCGGCCCTGCGCATCGTTACCGACGGTGAGATCGCCCGACAGCAGATAGACCTCCTCCCAGTGATCGTGCACGAAGGGTGCCGTCGTGTAGACGCCGGGCGCGAAGCGCAAAAGCCGCGTACGGCTGCCCATCTTGCGTTTCGCATCCAGGTCGCTCGCCAAGATTTTCTGCTGGATGCCGGCCGGATAGCCCGCCGGCGTCGCCCAGCCCTGGCTCATGTCGAGCCGGTGGAACTCCAGATGAGGCTTGTTCATCGGCATGGGGTCCTCCGCCGCCGTCGCGGCCCCGTATATCAGCCGCCGCCCTGCCGCAGCCGTCCCAGCTCGCGCTCCAGGTCGCAACCGGCCATCAGGCGATCGACCATGCCGGTCGCGGCCTGCCAGTCATAGGTGCGGAACGAGTGGCCCTTGGTGACGAAGCCAGCGCCAGAATAGAACATCTCATACTGGGCATGGCGCGAGGCGAATTCGGAGCCGACCGCGTCCCAGGCCAGCTTGAAGAACTTGACCCGCTCCTCCGGGTCCACCGCCGGCGACTTCTGCGTCCGATTGATGAGGTCGCGTAGCAGCGGGTTCGCGAAATCCTCGACCCCCGACGGCAGCATGATCATGCCGCCGCCGGCGAGTTCGCGCAGTGATCCCGCGACTTTGCCGTAGAGCTGCTGCGTCAGCACCTGCGCCGAGTAGAGCAGATGCCGGTCCGGCACGTAGTATTGACCGGCCATGCCGCCCTTCGCCTCCATGCCGTAGACCAGCCCCTCGACCAAGCCGGCCTCGGCGGCGAGTTGGCCCAGCGCCTCGCGCACGCCGGGAAAGCCCAGGATGCCGTTGACCTCGGCGATCTTGCGGGCGACGCCGACGAGGAAGCGCAGCTTTACCACGAGGCGGATCTGGCATTGGTAGTTCTGGTAAACGTGCGCCGGCGTGGCATGCCATTGCCGTGCCGCCATGTCGATGCTGCGGCTGACGAAGACGCGCTCCCACGGCACCTTGACATCGTCGAAGTAGAGCAGGGAATCGTTTTCGTCGAAGCGGCCGGCGAGCGGATGATCGAAGAGGTTGCCTGCCTCCTCTTCGTAGGACTTGCGCGAGAGGACGTTGAGCCCCTTGGCGTTCATCGGCATCGAGAACGCCACTGCATAGCGCTCGTCGCCCTTGTGCAAGGGCTGAATACAGGACACAAAGACTTCATTGGCCATGATGGCGCTCGTCGCCAGCATCTTGGCGCCGCGCACGGTGATGCCCTGCGCATCCTCATCGACGATGCCGGCAGTGAGGTGCTCGTCGGTCTGCTCATGCGCCGCTTTTGACCGGTCGGCCTGCGGATTGATGATGACGTAGGTGAGGAAAAGATCGCTGTCCCGCGCGTAGCGGAAATAGTCGAGAAGCGCCGCGGCGCGTCGTTCGTCATAGGCGCGAAAGACGTCGATGCCCATGACCATCCCGCCCAAGCACGACGCGACGTGATCGGGCGAACGGCCCATGAAGCCGAAATGCGTTTCCGCCCAGGCGACGAGCGCGCGGCGCCGCATCACCAGCTCGGCATAGGACGTCGGCAGCTGCCAACAGCGGCTGACACGCCGCTCGGAGCCCGGCGCCGCGAAGGTCATGAGCTCGAGGTTCTCCGCCGCCGCCTGAAAATCATACAATGCCGCGGCAGAGCGCACCGCGTTGCGGAAAGCGGGATGGCTCGTGACATCGCCCACCGGCGCGCCACGCAGCCACACTGTCCGGCCGTCGCGCAAGGAAGCGAGGTGCGTGGCGGCATCTTTG
>Ga0134125_10010655_pt1 | contig 10313 bp, 1 predicted proteins | sample KB31751_FD_96464 | JGI IMG/M metagenome (GOLD analysis project Ga0134125, IMG submission 96464) | Terrestrial soil microbial communities with excess Nitrogen fertilizer from Kellogg Biological Station, Michigan, USA - KB3-175-1 | ecosystem: Environmental > Terrestrial > Soil > Unclassified ... | reverse complement strand
GAGTCGGAGTATTGAAGAGGAGCTGCGTGGCGGAGAGGGGTTGTCAGTGCCGGCGTTGCAACGGCTGGGAGCGGAGGAGCGGGAGCAGTGGGGCGGGGAGTTGCCGTTGTCGTTTGCGCAGCAACGCTTGTGGTTCCTGGACCAGCTGGAACCGGAGAGTGCGTTTTACAACATCCCGGTGGCGGTGCGACTGCAGGGTGAACTAAAGGTGGCAGCGCTGGAGCGGACGCTGAGCGAGATCGTGAGGCGGCATGAAGTGCTGCGGACGAGGTTTGTGAGTGTGGGCGGCGAGCCGCGCCAGCAAGTACAGGAAGCGGCAGCAGTATCGCTGCCGGTCACGGACTTGAGTGAGCTGGCCGAGGCAGAGCGCGAAGAAGCTGTACGAGAAGCAGCGACCTTAGACAGCCGTGGCCCATTCGATCTCGCAAAGGGACCATTGCTGCGGGTGAAGCTGTTGCGGCTGGGCACTGAAGAGCATGTGGTGCTGCTGACAATGCACCACATCGTGAGCGATGGCTGGTCCATGGGACTACTGATCAAGGAAGTGGCCACATTGTATGAGGCCTACAGCAGGGGTGAGGAGTCGCCGCTTACAGAACTCCCGGTGCAGTACGGCGACTTTGCAATGTGGCAGCACGGCTGGTTGCAGGGTGAAGCGCTGGAGCGACAGTTGATCTACTGGCGAGAGCAATTGGGAGGCACGTTGCCGGTTCTAAAGCTTCCGACCGATCGACCGCGGCCGGCAGTGCAAAGCTTTCGCGGCGCTCGAGTAGCGTTGCGACTGCCAGCAGAACTCACCGCCGGCCTGAAGGAGTTGAGCAGACGCGAAGGCGCCACGTTGTTCATGACGTTGCTGGCAGCATTCCAGACTCTGCTGCTTCGCTACAGTGGACAGCAAGACATTGTAGTGGGCTCGCCGGTAGCGGGACGGAACTATCGCGAGACAGAAGGATTAATCGGGTTCTTCGTGAACACGCTGGTACTACGCACCCACTTAAGTGGAGCGCAGACGTTTGCGGAGTTGTTACAACGGGTGAAGGAAGTATGTCTGGGAGCGTATGCGCATCAGGACGTGCCGTTCGAAAAACTCGTCGAAGAGTTGCAGCCGGAACGCGACCTGAGTCGTTCACCGCTGTTCCAGACAATGTTCGTGTTACAGAACGTGCCTCGACAAGACGTGCGATTAGCCGGACTGAAACTGAGTCGCGTTGCCGGCGACGACGCGACGGCGAAGTTCGACCTGTCGTTGGTGCTCCAGGAAAGAGGCGAAGAGCTATTGGGCACGTTGCAGTACCGGACGGACCTGTTTGACGAGGCGCGCATCGCGCAGATGCTGCGACACTTCGAAGTGTTGTTGCACGGCATTGTGGCGCAACCCGAGCAGCAACTGTGGGAGACGCCACTACTACAAGAGCAGGAGTTGGACCAGGCAGTCAAAGTCTGGAATGACACCCGACGCGACTACAGTCCCGCGACCATGGTCCACGAACAGTTCGAAATAGAAGCGCGACAATGCCCGGAGGCCGTAGCGTTGGTTTGCGGCCCACAACAGTTGAGTTATGGCGAGTTGAACGGGCGCGCAAATCAATTGGCCCATTACCTGAAAAAACAGGGAGTGGGAGCCGAAGTCGTAGTGGGATTATGCGTAGAGCGATCGCCCGAGATGGTGATTGGATTGCTCGGAATCCTTAAAGCCGGCGGAGCTTATCTGCCGCTCGATCCCGGTTATCCGCAACAACGATTGGAATATATGCTTTCCGATGCGGAGGTGAAGCTGGTATTGACGAAGCGGCGGTTGCTGGGGCAGTTACCTTCACACAACGCGCAGACGATACTGCTCGATGACGATTGGCAAACGATCGCGCGCGAGAGCGAACAGAATCCACCGCCGGCGTGTGAGGCTGGAAATCTCGTTTACGTGATCTACACGTCGGGATCAACGGGCCAACCGAAAGGCGTGATGGTCATTCATAGCGGTTTGAGCAACCTTGCGGCCGCGCAGATCGAATCCTTTGGTGTCCGTCCAGATTCTAAGGTCCTGCAATTTGCTTCGCTCAACTTTGATGCCTCGATATCCGAGATCTGCATGACGCTGTGCGAGGGAGCGCAACTTCACCTGCCGAGCAGCGAGCAGGTCCTGTTTGGACCAGCTCTACGCGAGCTTTTGCAGCAGCAGGAAATCAGCGTCGCGACGTTGCCGCCCACCGTGCTGAAGCAACTGACAGAAGGCGAGGAGCTGCGGAAGCTGGAGCGACTGATCGTGGCGGGTGAAGCCTGCAGCGAAGAACTGGTGGAGCAGTGGAGTGTAGGACGCCACTTCTACAACGCTTACGGCCCGACCGAGGGCACTGTGTGTGCGACGGTGGAAGAGTGTCATCGCGGCCAGGGACGGCCGACGATCGGACGCGCAATCGGCAATGTGGAAGTGTACGTTCTGGATGAATGGCTGAATGTGGCGCCGGTGGGAGTGAGTGGCGAGATCTATATCGGCGGAGCGGGAGTGGCGCGCGGTTATTGGCAGCGAGCGGCGCTGACAGCCGAGCGTTTGGTACCGCACCCCTACAGCTCCGTCGGTGGTGAGCGGTTGTACCGGACCGGTGATGAAGGCAGATATCTCGAGGATGGACGGATCGAGTATCTGGGACGTGTCGATCATCAGGTGAAGGTGCGTGGCTACCGGATTGAGTTAGGTGAAATAGAAGCGGTGCTGGAGTCTCACTCCGGAGTGCGACAGGCAGTTGTGCTCGTGCGTGAGGAGCAGCAACTGGTGGGTTATGTAGTGACCGCGGACGGCGAGTTGATCGGCGAGCGAGAAGCAGGAACAGAGTTGCGTGAGTTTCTGCGGGAACGATTGCCTGAGTACATGGTGCCGCAGCGCTGGGTGGTGTTGGACCAATTCCCAGTCACGGCAAACGGAAAAATAGATCGAGCTAATTTGCCTGCGCCGGATCAGAAAGATTCACGGCCCGGCAGACGTGTCAGGGCTGGGAACAAGCTCGAGCGCGAGCTGATAAAAATCTGGAAGAGCTGCTTGAGGATCGACAAGGTCGGAGTCACTGATAACTTCTTCGATCTGGGAGGGCATTCCTTACTACTCGTCGAGCTTCATGCAAAATTACAGGATCATCTGGAACGAAAATTTGAGCTGCTGGAGCTATTCAAATATCCCACCATTCGAACCTTTGCGGAGTTCTTAAAGACTAAAGGAGAAGAGGAAAAAACTAAGCGAAGCAGGACCGGTCCACGAACTCGCCGCAGCCTGCCCAGGAAGCGTCTCAAGGCGTTCACGAAAGCCGCGCAGGGTGTCTCTCATCAGGAGTTGGACGTTGAAGAGCCGGAGGTGCCGATTGAAACCTGAGAAGTCACAGCGCGAGTTTTCCGGCCCGGAGATCGCCGTCATTGGGATGAGCGGTCGTTTTCCGGGGGCGCGAAATATCGAAGAGTTCTGGCAAAACCTCTGCGATGGCGTCGAGTCGATCTCATTCTTCTCGGATCAGGAGTTGCGCGACGCCGGCGTGGACGAAAAATTACTTAGCCATAAGGATTTCGTGAAAGCGGCAGGCGTGCTCCCGGACGCGGACTTGTTTGATGCCGGATTTTTTGGTTTCAGTCCGCGCGACGCCGAGGTTTTGAGTCCGCAGTACCGTGTGTTTCTCGAGTGTGCGTGGGAAGCTCTCGAGAACGCGGGCTATAACCCTCGCGTGTACGAAGGCTCGATCGGCGTCTACGCCGGTTCGGCGATTCCCTCGTATATGATTCAGAACCTGCTCACGAATCCGGAGGTGGTGAGGTCGATTGGAAAATCGCAGATCGTGATGAGCAATGGCTCTGACTTCCTCACCACTTACACTTCTTACAAACTGAATCTACGTGGTCCAAGTGTAGTCATCCAAACTGCTTGTTCCACATCGCTGGTGGCCGTGCACGTGGCCTGCCAAAACCTCTTGAATGGCGAATGTGACATCGCTCTTGCCGGCGGTGTAGCTGTGAATGCAAACCAAAAGAGAGGCTATCTGTATCAGGAAGGAAGTATCGGTTCGCCCGACGGCCATTGCCGTTCATTCGACGCTATGGCTCAAGGAACAGTGGGCGGTTTCGGGGTTGGGATTGTGGTCCTTAAGAACCTCGAGGACGCCTTGGCCGATGGCGATCATATCCATGCCGTCATACTCGGCTCAGCCCTGAACAACGATGGATCGCTCAAGATCGGATACACCGCGCCGAGTATCGAAGGCCAGGCAGCAGTGATTACCGAGGCCATACACGCGGCCGGCGTGGATAAGGAGAGCATCACTTGTATCGAAGCGCATGGCACTGCGACGCCGCTCGGCGATCCCATTGAGCTCGCCGCGTTGCAACAAGCTTATGGCTCAAAGGGAAAACGAAAACAGTTCCGCGCCCTCGGTTCGGTAAAGACCAACGTTGGCCACCTCGATGCTGCTGCCGGTGTGGCTGGGCTAATCAAAGCCGCGCTTTCAGTCAAGCATGGATTGATACCGCCAAGTCTGCATTTTCAAAAACCAAACCCGAAAATCGATTTTGCAAACAGCTCTTTCTACGTCAATGCAGCTCTGCGCAAGTGGGAGCAAGGCAGCACACCGCGACGGGCGGGCGTTAGTTCGTTTGGGATTGGCGGCACTAACGCTCATGTGATTCTCGAGGAGCCGCCAGCTCAGACAAGTTCGAGCAAAAGCCGGCAGCAACAGTTGATCCCGCTTTCAGCAAGATCCAATGCAGCTCTTGCTGCGGCAGCTCAGAACCTGGCGAGTTATCTGAAACGAAATCCGGAAGCGAACCTGGCAGATGTTGCCTATACGTTGCAGACGGGCCGAGCGATCTTCAGTAATCGTCGCGCCATCGTGACTACTGAAATATCGGAACTGTTGCGTTCGTTAGAGTCGCCTTCGCCTTCCGTAACAGTCGCCGAAGATTCGGCTAAACCGGTCGTTTTTATGTTTACGGGGCAGGGATCGCAATACGCTCAGATGGGACGTGGCTTGTATCAGAGTGAACGTGTATTTCGCGAAGAGTTGGACCATTGCGCGGAGGTTTTGATCCGGCACTTGCAGTATGACATCCGTGAACTCCTCTTTCCCAAGCCTGAATTCCTCGACCAGGCAGCTGCTCGCTTGAACGAAACAGCAGTGACGCAACCTGCGCTCTTCGTAATTGAATATGCGTTGGCGAAGTTGTTGATGAGCTGGGGAATCGAACCGAACGCAATGATCGGCCACAGCATTGGGGAATACGTGGCGGCGACGCTGGCGGAAACAATGACGCTCGAGGATGCGTTACTGCTTGTCGCTCGCCGAGGCGCCTTGATGCAGAGTCAACCCAGGGGAGCAATGTTGAGTGTGCTCGCGTCCGCGGAAGAGCTAAGAGCGCTTCTCGAGCGAGGGATTGACGTCGCGGCGATAAACGCACCCACCACTTGTGTGCTTTCCGGACCAGAGGACCAGATTGAACGAACCGAGCAACAGCTCACGGAGCAGGGTTACGCTTGCGCCCGGTTAAGTGTCTCGCATGCTTTTCACTCCGACATGATGACGCCGGCAATTGCTCCATTCGAAGAAGTAGTCAGGAAGATTAAGCTGAGACTGCCGCAGATCCCATTTATCTCTAACGTGACAGGTACCTGGATAACAGACGAACAGGCAATCGATCCTAACTACTGGGGACGTCATCTTCGTCAGACCGTGCGCTTTGCTGATGGTGTGTCTGCACTGATGGCAGAGGATGAGTATTTGCTGCTCGAGGTTGGACCAGGCCGCGCGCTCTGTGGGTTGGCTCAAAGAGCGTTGACAGGCGAGAGCCGTACGATGATCTTGCCGACGATCTTGCCGACGTTGCGGCAGTCAACGCAGGAGCAGGGCGATGACGCGTTTTTGTTCGACACTCTGGGCCAATTGTGGCTCGCTGGCGTGGAGATTGACTGGTCAGGATTCTATCAGGATGAGCAGCGCTGTCGCGTGCCGCTGCCCACCTATCCGTTTGAACGCCAGCGTTATTGGATCGACCCACCGCTACCAGGTAAGAACGGCTATCAACTTCGCTCACAATGGCTGGTAAAAGACGACGATCTCGCTGGCTGGTTTTATTTGCCGGTGTGGAAACGAGCTGTGCCGGTTTCCCCGGCTTCCCCGGTTTCCCCGGTTTCCCCGGTTTCCATTGAGGACACCAGGAATAAAGAATCGTGGGTATTGTTTGTTGGCGAGAACGAGCTTTCCCGGCAGTTGGCTCAAAGATTGAGTGAGCAGGGACGAGATGTGGTCCTTATTAAAGCGGGCGAGCAATACGAACGAGCCGCAGAACGAACTTTTGTAATTGATCCCCGCCACCCTGGGCACTATGCGCAAGTATTTAGAGAACTGGCCCAACTCGAGATCGTCCCGACCAATATTGTGCACCTTTGGAATGCTTCCGGAACCGATCTCAACTCAGTTGCCGGTACTTCCTATCGAGGGTTTTATAGCCTGCTATTCATCGCTCAGACTTTAGGACGTGACTTTCCCGGTACAGCGATTCGAATGCGTGTGGTAGGAAGCTCGCTTCATGATGTAACCGGCGATGAAGAGATCAATCCTGAAGGCTGGATGTTACTGGGACCGTGCCGGGTGATTCCACAAGAGTATCCGAATGTTGTCTGCCAGTTCTTCGATGTCAGCGGTGTGGACGCTGACCAGGCTGCGTTGATCGAGAATCTGATTTCTCGAGACGAAGCAGCGAAAGTAGTTGCGTTCAGGCACGGACACTGCTGGGTTCAAACGTTTGAACGACTTCCCCTCCAGGCATCAACCGGAACTTTTCAATTGCGAGAACGAGGCACTTATTTGATCACTGGCGGCCTCGGCAAGATGGGTCTGAGCGTCGCCGAGTCTCTCGCAAAGCACTATCGGGCAAACCTGATTTTGGTCTCGCGCTCAGCAGTTGCCGATCACAACGGTCGTTCAACCGACGTGTTGGAGAAGCTCAAATCGTTGGAGGAGTTTGGCGCTGAGGTGATGTTGGCTAAAGCCGATGTGACCAGCGAAGCAGACATGCGCGCGGTGCTGGCAAGAGCCGACGGAGCATTTGGGCGTATTGATGGTGTGATTCACTGCGCCGGGCTTGCGAATCAGTCTGCGCGAAAGTCGATCCAGGAGATCACCTCGGTAGAGTGCGAGAATATTTTTGCGGCAAAGGTTCGAGGTCTCATCACACTGAGGAAAATCCTGCAAGATCGACCGCCGGTGTTTGTGGCGTTGATGTCTTCGCTCTCGACTGTTGTCGGCGGATTGGGCTTTGTTGCTTATGCTTCTGCAAATCTCTTTATGGATGGATTTGCGACGCGCTGGAACGGCGTTGATGGGATCAGGTGGACCAGCGTCTGCTGGGACGGATGGCGCTTCAACGATTCGGCGCCACCCGGCAATGGCACTCGCGATCTCGCGATACAGCCAGTGCAGGGTCTCGAGGCCTTGAGGCGCATCATCGTTAGTTGCCAGCAGCTTCCGCAGATTGTGGTCTCAACGGCCGATCTCGATACGCGGATCAGCCAATGGGTCAAAATGGAGTCCATGTTGGACCACGAGCAAGGACCCGTAGACTCTGCCCAGCTTCATCAGCGACCAGTTCTGAAAACGGGATATGTTGCTCCAGTCAATGAAACCGAAGCGACGATCGCCGATATCTGGCAGGGCCTGCTCGGAATACAACAGATCGGCGTCCAGGATAATTTCTTTGATCTGGGCGGGCACTCCCTGATCGCGATTCAGGTAATGTCGCGCTTGCGCGAGGCGTTTCGAGTCGACGTGCCTCTGCGCAGTATTTTCGAAACGCCTACGATTGCTCAACTCGCATCAGTAGTGGCGCAGCAGAGAATAGAGCACCAGGAAGTTGCTCCGACGCGGATCGTGCCTCGCCAGGCCGCCAGTATTGATGAGATTTTGCTCAATCTCGAAGGCGTCAATAGCGCCAAAACGTCAGCATAAGTCAGGACCCGGGTCCAGGCGAAAAGTGCTGCCACAGCAGCACCTATTTATTTCCTTCAAGTCCTAATCCCAAATTATGAATAGCCTGTTAGAGCGAGTGGAATCGCTTCCTCTTCCACAGCGCGAACTGCTGATCCAGCAGTTGCCGCCGATGTCGTTTGCGCAGCAACGGCTCTGGTTCCTTGACCAGTTGGAGCCGGGCGACGCCGCCTACAATTTGCGCGCTGCCTTGCGTGTTTCGGGAAAGTTGAATACCGAGGCGTTAACCAGAACCGTCAGTGAAATCAGCCGCCGCCACCAGATATTGCGCACGACCTTCATGTCGATCGATGGCCATCTGGTCCAGGTAATTTCTGCCGCTCAACCTTTAGTAATTCCGATTAAGGATCTCTCCTCCCTGGACCATGAGGAACGGGAAGCTGAGGCAAACCGCTTAACTAATAAAGAAGGCAATGAACCTTTTGACCTGGCCCATGGTCCGCTGCTGCGAGCTAAGCTGTTGCGGCTGGGTGTTGAAGAGCATGTCGTGCTGTTGACGATGCATCACATCGTGAGTGACGCATGGTCCATGGGGTTACTGATCAAGGAAGTGGTGACTTTATACGAGGCTTATAGCCATGGTGAGGAGTCGCCGCTGCCTGAGTTAACGATTCAGTATTCGGATTTTGCGGCGTGGCAGAGAGAGTGGTTACAGGGGGAAGAGCTGGAGCGGCAGTTGAGTTACTGGCGGAAGCAGTTGGGCGGCGAGTTGCCAGTGCTGAAGTTGCCGGTAGATCGGGCCCGACCGGCCGTGCAAAGTCACCGCGGCAACAGGGTGGTTTTTCGTGTGTCCGCGGAGATCAGTGCCGGGTTGAAGGAGTTGAGTCAGCGTGAGGGTGCGACGTTGTTTATGACGTTGCTGGCGGCGTTTCAGACTTTGCTGCATCGCTACAGCGGACAGGATGACATTGTCGTGGGTTCGGCAGTCGCGGGGCGGAATCAACCTGAGACGGAAGCGTTGATCGGGTTCTTCATAAACGTTCTGGCGCTGCGCACGGACTTGAGTGGGGAACCGACGTTTGTGGAGTTGTTGCAGCGAGTGAAGGAAGTGTGTCTGGGAGCGTATGCGCATCAGGACATGCCGTTCGAGAAGCTGGTGGAAGAGTTGCAGACGGAGCGCGACCTGAGTCGCTCGCCGTTGTTCCAGGTGGCGTTTGGGTTACAGACCGTACCGCGGCAGCAGTTGCGATTAACAGGACTGGAGTTGAGCCAGGGTGGTAGTGAGCACACAACGGCGAAGTATGAGCTGTCGCTGACGATGGTGGAGAGCAACGGGCTGACCGGGATGCTGGAATTCAATACCGACCTCTTTGACGAGCGAAGTATCGAGCGGTTTGGCGAGCGCTTTAGTGAGTTGCTGCGAAGCATTGTGGCCGACCCGACGGGACGGATCGGGTTGTTGGAATTGGAAACGGAGACCGAGCGCGAGCAGAAGCGAACGAAGTTAGCCGAGCGGCGAACGTCAGAGCAGGTGGAAGGCTACGAACTGACGGCGCAGCAGGAGCAGGTATGGGAGCGCGGGGGTGAGACGTGGTTGTGGGGAGCGGTGCGCGTGGCAGGAGAGTTGGAGGTAGCGAGAGTGCAGCAGGTGGTGCGAGAGCTGGCCGACGCAGAGGAAGTGTTGCGCAGTGGGTTTGCGCGATTGGCCGGAATGGAGCAGCCGCTACAGGTGTTGCGCAGTGCGAGTGCCGTGCCGGTGGAAGCGGAGAAAGTTGAGCCGGCTGCGGTGGCGGAGTTGCCAGAGTTGCCAGAGTTGATTGAGCAGTGGGGCCGCAGCGGGGATTGGCATGAGGAGGGCGAGCAATGGAGTGTGAAGCTGTGGCAGGTGAGTAGTGGCGAGACGGTGTTGGGAGTGCGGATGAGGCCGCTGTGTGGCGACCGGGAAACAGTGCGAAGTGTGATTGAGGAGGTCTTAGCGGGATACGAGCGAGAGCTGCTGGGAGTAGAGCAGGGTGAAGTGGCGCGACGAGTGCAGTATGCAGACTACGGCGCGTGGCAGAAGGAAGTGCGCGAGGAAGAAGGAGCGGAAGGGCGAAGTTATTGGGAACGTGAGCAGCGCAGCGGTGAACGGGAGTTGCGGTTAGGGCTGGAGCACGGTGTGGTGGGCGGCGAGTGGCGGCAGCAGCGAGTAGCAGTGGCCAGCGCCGTAGTAGAGCAGGTGCGACAAGTAGCCGGGGCGGAGGAAGTGAGTGAGACGGCGGTGCTGCTGAGTGCCTGGCAGTTGTTGTTGTGGCGACACACGGAAGCCGAAGTAGTTGAAGTAGAGAGTCGTGTAGACGGGCGCGGCTATGAAGAGTTGCAGGG
>Ga0134125_10010650_pt1 | contig 10316 bp, 11 predicted proteins | sample KB31751_FD_96464 | JGI IMG/M metagenome (GOLD analysis project Ga0134125, IMG submission 96464) | Terrestrial soil microbial communities with excess Nitrogen fertilizer from Kellogg Biological Station, Michigan, USA - KB3-175-1 | ecosystem: Environmental > Terrestrial > Soil > Unclassified ... | reverse complement strand
GGGGTACCAACTGATTCGGGGAGCGCGGAACTCAGGTCCGTGGCGTCGTCCATCCGGGCAAGCCCGAAGTCGGCCAGCTTGCACCGGCCGGAGCGCGTGAGCATCAGATTGGCGGGTTTGACGTCGCGATGGATGATTCCCAGTTCGTGAGCCTGCGCCAGCGCGGACGCCGCATCGGCGCACATGAGGCACGCGCGCGTGGCGTCAATCGGCCCGGCGGCCTTGACGATGTCGCGCAGCGAGCCGCCTTCGAGCAGCTCCATGGCGATGTAGAAGACGCCGCCCGACTCGTTGATCTCGTACACGTTGACGGCGTGCGGGTGCTCGAGGGTGGCGGCGGCGCGGGCCTCGCTGATCAGCCGCTCAACCGTGATCGTCCGCCCGCCTCGCTTGAGCGTTTTCGGCAGCACCTTCAGCGCGACGTGCCGCTGGAGAAGTGTGTCTTCGGCGCGGAACACCCGGCCCATAGCGCCGCGTCCGAGCTCGGACAAAAGCCGGAACCGCCCCACCCGCTTGCCCTGCCAGCTTGGCGTGGGCTTGGTTCCATTCGAGGGCGCCGCCGTCGATTCTTCCGCGATTCTGCTGCTCATGTTCGGCTCCAACTCCCTTGAGTTCAGTGATGCCAGACGTGTCAATGCCCGCGGCTTCCATTACGCCGCGGGATCGCGCCCGCGGCCCGGAAGATCCGGGCGCTGGACAGGCTGATCTCGGTTGAAAACAACTCGGATGCGGTGGCGAGTCCGGGGTCGGTCAAGATCTCGACGTGAAGCGTCGGGGCAAAATCGGGTTCTTCAATCAGGCCGAGTTCTTCCGGGGTGGCTTCCGGGGCTTCCAGATTGAGTGGTGCGGGAACGGTTTCCAGCGGCTCGGCGCCGGTGTTCTGAACCGTTTCCGTCCCAATGCTCTTGCTGACCGACATGGACCCGGACGAGAGGGAACAGAGTTCGGCCGGAAGCCACGAACCGGAATCGTTGGAATCGGCCACGATCGTGGGCTGCGGAATTTGAGCTTCCTCGATGCGATAGGTGAACATGGCGGTGGCAATGCGAAGCTCGTCGCCATCCTTGAGCTCCGCCTCGCGGACCTTGCGGCCGTTCACGTGCGTTCCGCAGCGGGAATTGAGATCGCGGACGTAATGAGATTCACCCCGCCGGAAGATCACGGCATGGACCTGCGAAACCGCCGGCGAGGTGAGCGGCAGATCGCATTCGGCGCGGCGGCCAATCAGGAAGGTTCGCGAATCAATCCGGCGGCTTCGAGCCGAACCGGCAAACACCAGCGAGACGTTCCGCCCGTCTTCCTGCCTTTCCCTGAGGCTGGCGTCCTTTGAAAAGCCGGAATAGCATCGAAATCGGTACGGCCCGATTTGAAGCAGGTCCGCCGGGCGAAGCGACGACTCGCGGACCGGCGCGCCGTTAAGGTAAATCCGATTGCTGCTGGCCAGATCGCGGATGTAAACGTCATCCTCATCCACGATGATCAGCGCATGCGTCCGGCTCACCATCGGCGAGCGCAATGGCAAATGCACCGGCGAGCGGTCCCCCACCACGCACGTATTGCGGTTGACCCGGACGAACTTGCTGTCCGGATCCTGGCTCACCGGCTTGAGGACCGGCCATCGGAGACGAGGGTACTGCGCTGATGTCGAATCGAGTGGCATCGGGCCTCCATGCCCAACAAGGCAAGTTGATGACACGTATACACAGCCGGCAGATCGTTTTCAACCGGCGGCGGGACGGTCGACAGAAATTAGCTCAGGTGCTAACCGGCTCGGGAAAAACGTCCGCGACGGGCAGCCGAAACCCGGGGAGCGCCGGCTCGTTTTCCATCGTTTCGCCCGCGCGGAACAGGCGGGTGGTGCCGTCACCGCGATATATACGGATGGTGCGGCGGTCGGGGTTCACGATCCACACCATGGAAATGCCGGCGCCCAGGTATTCGTCCAGCTTGTCTTCCACGTCGATGCCGCTGTTCGCGGGCGACAGCACCTCGACTACCAGATCGGGCACGATGCGAATGTCGCCATCGGGAATGCGACGATCGGGGAACCTGTCGTTCCGGACAAATACCACGTCCGGCCGGCGGCCGTGATCGGCACGGGCGAAGCAGTAGATCATCACTTCGACGGCGGCCGCCCCCACGTTGGGGTAAAAGTGCGCGTTGAGCCGTTCCGCGATGCGGACGGCGATAAACAAGGCCCAGAACCCCACCGCTTTCTCCTTCAACTCCCCTCGTACCAGTTCGAATCGCTTGCCCTCCGCTTTCGACGCACGCTCCACGTCAAGCGGAGTCGTTCGCACTGGTCCGGCAAGCGTGCTCATTGCTCCATCGTATCCGGCGGGACTCCGGCAAGCCAACCGATCGTGAATCGCGAAAAGACGATCTTCCCGCCGCTCTCAAACAGACAGCCAATCTTGCCGTCCGGAAGGCACGTCAAAACGGAGTAGCCGAAGTTGCCGGGAAACAGCACCTGATGCACCGGCCAGGTCTGCCCATCGTCATAACTCATGTGGATGGTGCCGTTGCGGCGTTTGTCGCTGTCGGGGCCGCTGAAAAGAAGGATGCCCTTTCCGCCGGGTCCGCCGTCAAAGGAGTACCGAAAGATCGAGGCCATGACGGACGGGTCACGGAGCGCCGGTTCATCGCGCACGGGCGGCCAGGTCATGCCGCCATCGTGGCTGATCGCGATCTTCCGCACGGCGCGGCTGGCCATGTGGCGGCTGTTGAGCATCACCGACCCGTCCGAAAGCTCAACCATCTGCACTTCATTGACCTGGCTCCTGGAGCCGCTCATCGCCCCGGGCACATTCTGTCCGTACGCCCAAGTCTTTCCGCGATCGTCGCTGAAGACCGCATAATTGTTCCATCTCCCGTACGGCCCCTCGTTAAAGGGAATGATCAGGCGTCCCGTGCGCACGCCGCGGGTAAGCTGAATGCCGATGCCCGGGCCGCTGCAGATCGTGGTGGCGCCGGTCGGTCGCTTCACGGAGCGCGTGATGTCGAGCGGCGGACTCCAGGTGAGCCCATCGTCATCGGAGCTGATGAGGAAGCATCGGTACACGTCAGGGCCGTCGTAGCCCGTGGCGATGTTCGGGCTTGTTTCTTTCAGGTTCGCGGGAACGCGCTGGTACATCAGAAAGATCCGGCTGCTGTCCCGTTCCTGGACGCAGCAGGGGTTGTTGAGCGAGTTGTCGCCATCGGCGGCGATGACGCGGGCGGCACTCCACGTGCGGCCGCCGTCGCCGCTGCGCTTGAGGAGGATCTTATTCCTGGCCTGGTCCGCGTTCGCCGCCCGGCCTTCCGAAAACGCCAGCACGGTTCCCAGCCGAGTCGTCAAAATGGCAGGAATGCGAATGGATTTGAACTCATCTTTCCTCGCAATGAAGACCTCGTTGAATGTCGGAACGCTCGCGTGCGCCGGAGCCGACAATACGAGCAAAAGGACTGGAATCGTAACTCGGCAAGGCAACATGGCAGGATCTCATCTCGAGCAAATCGATCAATCATAAATCTCGCGGCGATGCCCAATGGCAAGCACCAAGAACCCGATTGCGATCCACATCGATTCGGTAGATCACACGCCAGTCACCAACTCGGTATCGGAAAAGCCCGGCCAAATCGCCCGAGAGACGTTTGATATTGCTGTGTCGCTGCGGGTCGCGCTCCAATTGTGAAAAACAGCGGGAAAGTTTCCGCGCAAGAGGCCGGTCCGCGTGCGCATAAAACTCCTGCGCTTCGGGCGACAAGATGACCTCAAACATCCGACCGCACCTTGCGCCAGTTGACCCCTCGACCTGACGTGATCGCCTTCTCAGCGTCCTTAATGCGCTTTACCAGTGAGGGGCGCGTCAGAAACAGAACGTAATCCGCCAAGGACTCGAGCCTCTCGGGGGGAAGTCGGTCCACGGCCTTTTTAATCTCACGACGCAACACCACAGGTTTCATGATTTCACCACCATCTTATTCTTTCCCGCGGCAATTCCCTATCCTATGCCGCGCGCGACGGTTTCAGTGTCTCCACGTGCGCGATGTGCAGATACGAACAGAAGGCCAGGCGCTCGCCCTCCGGGTGAGCGGGGTCGGGGATTACCAAAACCAGTGCCTTGGCGGTCACGAGCACCAGCTCGGGATGAACAATGTCGAAATGCTCGCCACTGCTCATGACCACACGAATGGGTTCAAACGGCTGACGGCGGAGAATCTCCTTGAACGTGTCTGCGGTCATATACCCTAGTATACCCGCCAACGCGCCAACGTGCATGAGAACAGCGTGGTGGAGACGGTTGTCGCCGGGTGCGGCCGCGCTTAGGATCGCGTCCCACCATGGACGACCGCACGAAAGCACGGCTGCGACTTCATCTTCGCAGCGAGAAGGCGCTGGGGCTCGACTCGGTTCCCGTGGCCAAAGAGTCCGGCCTCATCGAGTCCGACGAGCCGCACGAGGAAACGAGCGCCCGTCCCGAGCCGGCGCAACCCAGGTTGCCAGTCCAATCGCCCGCACAGGCCAGCCCGCCGCCGGCGCTTTTTGGTCAGGACGAGCAGCCTGCTCTGAAGGCCGACGGATTGATGCCGATGCCGACGGTGGATCCGTTCTCTGCCCCCATGCTCGCGACAGATGAAAAACGCCGGCGGCTGATCGCGATGGACGAGAACGAAGTCCGTGGCTGCACCAAGTGCCGCCTGTGCGAAACGCGCACACACACCGTCTTTGGCGAGGGCGACGTCGACGCGAAGATTTTTTTCATCGGCGAGGGGCCGGGCGAAACCGAAGATCAGACGGGTCGGCCGTTCGTCGGCCGCGCCGGGGAACTGCTCAACAAAATGATCGCGGGAATGGGGCTTGAGCGCGGACAGGTTTTCATCGCGAACATCGTGAAATGCCGTCCGCCCGGCAATCGCGTACCGGCACCGGACGAGGTCGCGACGTGCACGCCGTACCTCGAGCGCCAGATCGAGATCGTGCGGCCGCGGGTGATCGTCACCCTCGGCCTTCCGTCGACACAGTACATGCTTCAAAGCAAGCTGTCGATGGGTCGATTACGCGGCCAGTGGCAGAATTGGCGGGGCATCAAGCTGATGCCGACGTATCACCCCGCCTACGTGTTGCGCAACCCGACGCCGCAGACACGAGGGGCGGTGTGGAGCGATCTGAAACAGGTTCTGACGGAACTCGGATTGCCGATTCCGAAAAAAAATTCTTGAGAAGCTCGAGTTCGCCACGCGTCGGTGGCCGCGCCACGAAAAAAATTTGCCATATCTCAGTCCAAGGGATCACTCGCATCCACCGGATGCGACGGAATTTCCCGCGACAATTTGCGCGCACCAAAATGCTGAAACGCGGACAACCCGCGCGCCGATAAGACAGGTCGCCGCGTGGTTGTTGCCGGACAAAAATTCATTTGTACGCGCGACGCGCGGACACTACATTGCCCGACTTACGCCCCAATCGGAGGGAGCGACTAAACGCCCCCTGTTAATCGAATCGGAAGACATCGAACGGAGTCGTTGAACATCTCGACGGCTGACTCGCCATGCTAACGACCCACACGCCCGCGCCGCGCGAGGTCATTCGCCGCGCGGTAGAACCGCCCCCTCTGGACGCCGCCATCTGGCAGCGGATTCTCCAACAGGTCCGCCATCACCATCCGGGAATGAACCGGGTCTGGTTCGACGAGATGGCGCCGCGTCAATTGACCAACGGCGTCATTCAGGTGACGGTCGCCACGCCGGCTCAGCTCAACTTCTGCCAGAGCCAGTGCCAGCAGCCGTTCACGGCGGCGGCGCAATCAGTAACCGGGCGACTGGTTGCCGTCAGCTTCCACTGCAACAACCTGCCCCGCGGTGGCGTGTTCAATGAAGGCGATCAGCCGCTGCCGCTGAATCCGGATTACACGTTCGAAAACTTCGTGACCGGCCCCTGCAACCGGCTCTCGCACGCGGCGGCAGTTGCTGTGGCCGATCAGCCCGGCCAAGCCTACAACCCGCTGTTCATCCATGGCGGCGTGGGACTCGGCAAGACGCACCTGCTCCAAGCCGTGTCTCAAAAGGTACTTGAGAAGAATCCCGACGCGCGAATTCTCTATCTGTCGTGCGACTCATTCATCAATCAGTTCATCTTGGCGGTTGAGACCGGCGAGATGCACCAGTTCCGCAACCGCTACCGACATGTCGACCTGCTGGTGATCGATGACATTCACTTCCTGGCGGGCCACGACCGCACCCAGGAAGAGTTTTTCCACACGTTCAACACACTTTATCAACAGCACAAGCAGATCATTCTCTCGGCCGACTGCCCGCCGAGCGAAATCCCGGAACTGGAAGAGCGGCTCATCAGCCGCTTCAACTGGGGACTGGTCGCGCGAATTGAGAAGCCGTGCTACGAAACGCGGATCGCCATCTTGCAAAAGAAGGCCCGCATGCGCGGCCTGTCCTTGCCGGAAGACGTGATCTGCTACATCGCCGCCAAGGTGGAGAACAACACGCGCGAGTTGGAAGGTGCGATCACGAAAGTGCAGGGCATGGCGATGCTGCAGGAAGGCCGCATCGATCTTGAGCTGGCCAAGGCGGCCCTCGGCGACACCGCCACGCCCGACCAGCGGCGGATCACCATTCAGCAAATCTTCGATGCCGTCACCAAGTACTACAACGTCCGTCTCAGTGATCTTCAGAGTAAACGACGCCACAAGAGCATCGCCTTCCCGCGGCAGGTCTGCATGTACCTGGCCCGCCGCCACACCCGCTACAGCCTTGAAGAAATTGGCGGTTACTTCGGCGGCCGCGATCACACCACCGTGCTGCACGCGGTGCGCACCATCGATGCGGACGTCAAAAATGAGCGCGACATCGCCGAGCAGCTCACGTTTCTTGAGGGGCAACTGACGGCTTGATCGCGAATGCGATTTCCAAGGTCTTCGGGTAGCGTCTCCATGAAGTTCGATCGGACGCTAAGTCATTATATCGATGGACATTCCGTCTGGTATGCCGGCGAAGTGGTGCTCCTGGCACAGTTCACACCGGACAGACCGGCACCATGATTCAAAGAGGCTGCTCGGCTGGCGATGCTTGGCGCAAGAATCACGAACTGCCCAAAACCGGAGCAAAATGACGGAAGAGTCATTTTTAATGGTTTTGGAGCACATTTCAATTTGATCCGGCCAGCGGAGGCGATATGATCCGTGAAGTTCGTCTCTGGGACGATACATTTCGGCCGCGCCGTTGATCCTGCTCTCGTACATTTCGCCGATACGGGTGGAAGCGGTGTTGGTTGGCTTAGCGGGCTAAATAGAATAGGAGCATGGCGATGTCTGCGCCTGTTACTGCCGGCAGTGTGAAGAAGATTTGCGTCAAATGCGGCAAGGACGTTAGCGGCGCACCTCGCATGAAGGACAAGGACGGGAAATACTGGTGCGTGCCGTGCGGGGAAGAGGACCGTCGCCATCAGCACCACGCCGCCGGAGGGATCTGCGAATCCTGCGGCGAGTCGTTCAGCCCCTCCGTTTTGCTGGAGATCGGCGGCAAGCAACTTTGCCCGCGCTGCCGCAGAATCAAATACTCCAAGAACGGCGGCGGTGGTAACCCCCCTCCGGGGCTCGGGTTCTTCACTTCGATCAAATCCCTGTTCGGCAAGAAATAATCCGTGTGAGCTCAGGTCATGAGATGTGCCACGCCCAAATCGGTCGTGGCACATTCATTAGGGCGTCTGCCACGGTTGCGTCTCCCTCGCCCCCGCGTAAGATCGCCTCATCTTTTCTGAAGGAGGAATCGTATGCGTCATTTGAGGAAATGGGGCGTCGGGTCCGTGGCGCTGGTTCTGCTGGGCATCGGTGTGTCCAACTCGCCGGCCATGGACAAGATCCCCGACGAGTACAAGATCAACGGCTTTGCCGCCGGCTGCCAGGCGTGGAGCTTCAACCAGTTCACCGTCTTCGACGCCATCCGGCTGGATCACGAAGCGGGCGGGAAGATCATCGAGTTCTTCCCCGGCCAGAAATTCAAGCAAGGCTCGGACGAGCGATTCGATCACAACGCCTCCGATGAGATGATCAAGGAGGTGCAGGAGGAGTGCCGCAAGTACAACATCCTGCCGGTGAACTATGGCGTTGTCGTCCCGGGCGGCCGCACGCTGGAAGCGCGCAAGGCCGAGTGGCACAAGATCTTCGAATTCGCCAAGAAGATGAACCTGTACGGCGTGACCTCCGAACCGCGCGCCGAGGACATGGACACGATCGAACAGCTCGTCAAGGAATTCGACATCCACTTCTGCATCCACGACCACCCCAAGCGGGCCAACGATCCGAGCTACCGATTCTGGGACCCCAACTACGTGCTGTCGCTGGTAAAGGATCGCGACCCGCGCATGGGCTCCTGCGCCGATACCGGCCACTGGCTGAGCTCCGGCATCGATCCCATCGAGGCGCTGCACATCCTCAAGGGCCGCATCATGAGCAGCCACATGAAGGACCGTAATAAGAAGGGCCACGGCGCCCGAGACGTCGCCTGGGGCACCGGCGTGGGCGAGTGCCGGCAGATCCTCGAGGAACTCCGCAAGCAGAATTTTCAGGGCAACATCGACATCGAATACGAGAACGATATGGAGAAGGACCCGGCCACAAATGCGCCAAAATCGTTCCCGCAAATCAAGGAATCGATGACCTGGATCGAACACCAGAACGCGACCGCGCGCCGCTAACGCGTTGGGCGTTAAGGTCGGATTGATTCACGAGCAAAGTGAGAGTTGCACATGACGGGCAACTCTCACTTTGCATTCCGGACCACTTTCATGAAGGGCTTTCGGATCCGAAAAACTCTCGGCGCGGTTCTGATCGGCTTCCTTATCCTGCTTGGTTGCCGGAGTGCGTCGGCGCATCCGCTTTTGCAGGGATCGCTCCAGCTCACGATTCGACCGGACGCGATCGCCGTCCACGTCCGCGTCAGCAGCGAAGAAGTCCGGGTCACAAACGCGCTCACGACGCCGGGTGCGACAAGCTTGTCTTCCGGCTCGGTTGATTTATCGGCATGCGAGCAGCACGCGGCCTACCTGGCGCTGCACCTGCACGTCCTGTCCGACGGGCAGGAATTGCCGGGCGGCGTGCTCTCCGTCACGCCGCCCGGCGCCAACGCCGGCTCGGATTCCGCCCAATACGAATTGCTTTACGTCCTCCCGCCATCATCACATGTCCATCGCATCGAGATGCAATCCGATGTACTGGCGGACGAAGCCGTGGCGGGCGCCACCCGTTGGGAGGCAACCTATGTGGTCACGCAGAAGGCTGCGACCGGCCAAATCACCGGCGGCCTGCTGCTCACGCGAACCACGCCCGTCGTTATCTCCCTCGATACTGCAACGGGCAGCGAGGGCCAATCATCACATCCTCACTTCGTCCTGGCGAAGCAATATTTCATCCACGGCGTCCACCACATTCTGACGGGATACGACCATCTGTTATTCGTCAGCGCGCTGGTGCTCGGCGCCAGCACGCTCTGGGACCTGGTCAAGGTCGTTACCGCGTTTACGATCGCCCACACGATCACGCTCACGCTCGCGACATTCAATGTGGTTCATCTGCCGGAGCGGGTCGTCGAGCCGCTGATTTCCGCCAGCATTGTGCTGGTCGCACTTCAGAACGTTTTCTGGCCCGAAGGCACTCGGGGACGAGGCCGGCTGCTCGTCGCGTTCTTTTTCGGTCTCTTTCACGGCCTCGGCTTCGCCGGCGGGCTGCTGGAGGCCATGCAGGGGATGCAGGGCGTCGCCGTCATCCTCGCGCTGGCGGCCTTCAGCATTGGCGTGGAAACCGGCCATCAGATGGTGGTCCTGCCACTGTTCGGCGGATTGAGCGTCGCGCGCACCGTTTCCGCCCACGCGGATCGGGAAAAACCATGGGCCGTCATCCAGCGGGTCGGCTCCGCCGCCATATCGGTGGCGGGGATGTTCTACCTCGTGATCGCGTTACGACCCGGCATTGGCGGATGAGGAACGCTTGAGAAAACCCTGCGCCCGCATCCACTGCTGGGCGCGTTTGGGCCAGGTGGACACCTCGAGCGACGAATGCCGCAGCCCATACCCGTGCCCTCCCTTGGGATAGACGTGCAGTTCCGCCGGCACTTTCGCTTTTTTCAGCGCCCACATGTACCCCAATGCGTTTTGGACGCCGACCGGGTCGTCTTCGGTCATGACGATCAGCGACGGCGGCGTTTTTGAGGTCACGTGCAGCTCCGGCGAGAGGTGCGTGAGATCGTCCTTCTCGACCAGGTAAGCCGGATAGATCAGCATCGCAAAATCGGGCCGGCAGCTTTCCTTGTCGGCGTCATCGACCGGC